>ENA-ORXF01000262-ORXF01000262.1-marine-metagenome-genome-assembly--contig:-NODE-262-length-40102-cov-5.533467_pt1 | contig 40102 bp, 38 predicted proteins | sample MGYA00237864_ERZ511476 | MGnify/ENA primary metagenome ERZ511476 (study PRJEB26306, sample SAMN06343908) | marine metagenome | isolation source: coastal waters | place: Atlantic Ocean: West Antarctic...
TATTTATAATAAATATAAAAAAGTTAATCGAGTTAAATCATTTGACAAAAAATTTCTATTTTTATGCGTTTTTGTACTTAGCTCTCTATACTGTTCTTTATATGCTTTATATTTATTGTCTCCAGTTGCATTATTATATTTAATATCCTTAGTGGCTTTGAGTGATATCTCAGCTTTTTTTGTTGGAAAGAAATTTGGTAAAAGATCTTTTTTTAAAATCATTAGCCCAAATAAAACTATCGAGGGGTTTCTTGGCTCTCTAATAGTTTGTTTTTTATGCTCACTACTTTTTTGTTTCTATCAAAATTATGATCTTTTATTCACCCTAAAATTTTTAATTATAACCATAGTAGGTATAGCAGTTTCTGCTCTTGGTGATTTATCAGTAAGCTTGATTAAGAGGTATTCAGGCTCTAAAGACAGCGGGAGTATTTTGCCAGGACACGGGGGTATTTTAGATCGTATCGATAGTTTGCTACCAGCAGCTCCTATTTTCTTAATATTTAGTTATTTTTTATCTGTTATAATTTAAAAATGAAAAAAAACGTTATTATTTTAGGATCAACTGGAAGTATAGGCTTAAATACTCTAGAAGTATTATCAATACATCCTAAAAATTATAATATTTTTGCACTTGCTGCAAATTCTTCCACCAATCTATTATTTGAGCAATGCCAAAAATATAATCCAAAATTTGTTTACATGAATAACGAGAACTGCGGGAAAGAACTCAGCTCTTTAATTAAAAATTCAAATATTTGTACTGAAGTGTTATTCGGCGAGCAGGAATTAATGCAATTAGTAGATCACAAAGATATAGATACGATTGTGTGCGCAATCTCTGGATCTGCTGGTCTAAAATCATCGGTGCAAGCGGCACAATCTGGGAAAAAAGTATTGCTCGCAAATAAAGAATCGCTGGTGATGTGTGGAAGCCTATTTATGGAGATAGCTAAAGCTAATAACTCTAATATTCTTCCTGTTGATAGTGAGCATAACGCTCTTCATCAATGCTTTGCAGCTAACGGTAATAAATCTTTAGAAAAAATTATTCTTACAGCTTCTGGCGGGCCTTTTTTAGACAGAGATATTAATACATTTGATCAAATAACAGCAGAACAGGCTCTGAAGCATCCTACCTGGGATATGGGAAAAAAAATATCCATTGATTCAGCAACCATGATGAATAAAGGCCTAGAGGTTATTGAAGCTATGTATTTATTCAATTTAAAATTAGAAAAAGTTGATGTTGTCATTCATCCACAGAGCTTAATTCACTCAATGGTTTGCTATAACGATGGGTCAATAATAGCGCAAACAAGTAAGAACGACATGAAGATACCTATAGCATATTGCTTGGGTTGGCCAGAAAGAATTAAGTCAGGTGTAGATTTAATAGATTTAACCCAACAGCCTCCACTTAGCTTTCATAAAGTATCTAGGGAAAAATTCCCATGTTTTTATTTAGCAAAGGAGGTCGCATTTGAGGGAGAATCACTCCCAACAGCAATGAATGCAGCAAATGAAGTGGCGGTAAATGCTTTCTTAGATGGTCATATAAAGTTTACTGACATACATAAAGTTGTAAGAGAAACTACTGATGCTCATAAAAAGCAAAAATTATCCTCAGTGGAGGAAGTTATAGAAATAGATGGTGAGAGTAGAACTAAAGCAATTAACCTAGTTAAAAAATATAATTAATCATGAGCATAATTTATACAGTATTTGTCTTTATACTAACAGTTAGCATCATAGTTACGTTCCATGAATTTGGTCATTACGTAGCCGCAAGACTATGTGGCGTAAAAGTTCTAGAATTTTCAATTGGATTTGGTAAAAAATTATTTGGAATAAGAATAGGTAAGGATAAAACAGAGTATAAAGTCTCAGCATTGCCTTTGGGTGGATATGTAAAAATGCTAGACGAAAGGGAGGGTGAGGTAAAAGACTCTGAGAAAAATAGAGCCTTCAACAATCAAAGCTTAGCAAAAAGGTTTATTATAGTATTTGCGGGTCCATTTTTTAATTTTATACTAGCTATATTTTTTTACTTCTTAATATTTGTTGGTGGCTATAGCGGATTCAAACCTTCAGTAAGCTTTGTTTCAACTGACAGTCTTGTGGAAGATATTGGTATGCAAAAAGATGATATCATTTATTCTGTAAACTCAGTTAAAGTAAAAACTTGGTCCGAAGTAACATTACAGACAGTAAAATTTATCACCGATGAAAAAGATATAAATTTTATTGTTTTAAGAAATAATGATTTTTTTGAGTTGAAAAAAATTGACTATAAGAAAATTCCGCTCGAAGAAACTAATATTTTGCAATACTTAGGTATATTAAATTTTGTCAATAAATCTTTAAAAATAGGATACGTTGAAAAAAATAGTCCTGCAGACCACGCTGGCCTTATGCCGGAAGATAAAATTATCGCTATAAACAAATCTCCAGTAATTAACTGGAATGATATAGTTAATATAATTAAAGATAATCCTGGCAAAAGCTTAGAATTAAATATTCTCAGAAAAAATACTAAAAGGAATATTAATGTTACTCCAGAACTAATCAAGAATAATGGTTTAGAAATTGGCAAGCTTGGCATCAGTCCTTTGATTGAGAATGATGAGATCCTTAAAAATAAAGTCTATATTAAATATAGTTTTATAGACAGCATAAGATTTGCCGTATTTAAGACGTATGATTTTACCTTATTGACGTTTAACTTTATTATAAAATTAGTTAAAGGTGATGCTTCTTCAGATAGTATATCTGGCCCTGTTGGAATTGCCGGTTATGCAGCAGATTCTTTTAGTAGCGGGTACACTAGTTTTTTAAGCTTATTAGCAATGCTGAGCATCAGTATAGGTATTTTAAATTTATTACCAATTCCTATGTTAGATGGAGGGCATTTAATGTATTATTTGGTAGAGTTTATAACTAGAAAGCCAATACCAGAAAGAGTTCAATTAATTCTTCAGCAAGTAGGAATCACTCTATTAATATTGCTTTCTTTTTTTGCTCTCTATAACGACCTAATGAGAATTATGTAATGGTTTTTTTAAAAAGAATATTTTTAATTTTTTGTATTATAAGTATATTTCAGCCCTCATATGCTGAAGAACGTTTTGTTGTCGAAGATATTGTCTTTAAGGGGTTGCAAAGAGTAGATGCAGGTTCAATGTATGCATATCTTCCTTTTGAGGTTGGTGATGTTTTTGATACCTCTATGACACCCCAGATTATCAAACAATTATTTAAGTCTAAATTTTTTGACGATATTGTAATAGAGAGAGAAGGCAATACTATTATTATTATTTTTGATGAGAGGCCCACCATAGTTGATATAGAGTTCGATGGTATTGAGGGCATAGAACCAGAACAATTAGAGAAGATTTTAGAGGCCGCTAATATAGCGCCAGGAAGAATATATGACAGCTCAGTTCTCGAAAGAATTAAGTCAGAATTGCGAGAGCAGAATTTTGCGCGAGGAATGTATAGTGCTGATATTAAAATTAAAGAAACAGCACTTAAGGATAATAGAGTTTTTTTAAAAGTCTTTGTGAGAGAAGGTGTAAGAGCAAAGATTAAGCAAATAAAGATTACAGGAAATACACAGTATTCTGATAAAAAATTAATAGAAAACTTCGAGACAGCTTTACCTATATGGTATATGTTTTGGTCTGATAGTGGAGTCTACTCATCTCCAATGCTAACAGGTGACATCGAGGCTTTGAAGAGTTTTTATCAAAACAAAGGGTTCATGGATTTTACAATAGAATCTACACAAGTTGCATTAAGTAAGAATAAAGAAGAAGTGTATATAACTATAAACATTAATGAAGGTGAGCAATATGTTGTTAGTAAGATAAATGTAGCAGGTAAATTAATTGTTCCTATAGAAGAAATTGCTGACCAGATAGCAATTACAACAGGTGAATATTTCTCAAGAAAAAAAATTCTACTTACGTCAGATAGAATCAAACAAAGATTAAGTGAAGAAGGATATGCTTTTGCAAGAATTAATCCGGTACCAGAAAAACAAGAAGGTACTAATAAAGTAGAAATCAATTTTTATATTGATCCAGGAAATAGAGCTTATGTGAGAAGAATAAATATTTCTGGTAATTCGACAACACAAGACGAAGTTTTTAGAAGGGAGCTTAGGCAAATGGAGAGCGGTTGGTATTCAGCAAATGCAATAAAAATATCAAAAGAAAGAATACAAAGATTGGGCTATATAGATAAAGTAAGGTTTGAAGAGGTGCCGGTGGCTGGCACAACCAACCAACTTGACTTAAATATAATAGTTGAAGAAAAGCAATCTGGTAGCTTTAGTGTAGGGGCTGGGATTGGAGGGGATGGTGTAGCATTAGATGTTGGAATATCACAAGATAATTTCTTAGGTTTTGGAAGCAAGGTATCCTTTAATATAAATACAGCTAAAGAAAGCACAGCATATGGATTTAGCTTTTATAACCCATATCACAATCTAGATAGCGTTAGCAGAAGTTTTGGATTTAATTTACAAGAAACTAAAACTGATAACGCTAATACAACGTCAAGCTATGAGGCAGATAGAATGCAAATAGATTACAACTATGGTCTGCCAATGACTGAAAATAATCGTTTTAATTTGACTCTTAATTACCTAAGCTGGGATATTAGAGCAACCGAAAATAGCCCAACAGAAATTACAAAATTTATAGCTGACAATGGGAGTACATTTGATAACTTCTCATTCAATATTGATTACTCTATTGATACAAGAAATAGGGGAAGTTTTACAACGTCTGGTTTCATGACTGTTTTAGGAACAGAAGTAATGATTCCAGGAAGTGATTTAGAATACTATAAGATTCATTTTAAAACAGATTCATATTTTGAGATTAATAAACAAAAAGACATGGTTTTAAGGCTCAAAGGAACTACAAGATATGGGCAGGGATATGGCGGTACTGATGGATTACCATTTTATGATAAATATAGGGCAGGCGGTAAAAAAACAGTAAGGGGGTACGAGAGAAATAGCTTATCTCCACTAGATTCATCTGGAAAAGCTATTGGAGGAGATTTTATGGTTGCAGGTACAGCTGAGTTAATTTTCAGGCCACCAATAGAAGTAAACGGACTGAGAACAGCTTTCTTTGTGGATTTTGGAAGAGCTTTCAAAGGCTATGATGATTTTACATTTGGTGACTTAAAAGGATCAGCAGGGGTGCAAATTAGATGGGTGTCACCTTTTGGAGGAATAAGTGTAAGCTGGAGTGTGCCAATAAATGACGAGCAAAGTGATAAAGTAGAAGGGTTTCAGTTCAACCTAGGAACTAATTAGTCTATAATCAACAGAAGTGAAAATAATATCATAAGGGGTAAGTAATGAGACAATTGAAAAATATAGTAATTTTTATGTTTGCAATAATAGTGGTAAGTCCAATTTATGCGGCAGATTATAAAATAGGTTATGTTGATCTATCGAAAATTTTAAATGAATCGCCAGCTGCAAAAGCTGCGCAAAAAAAATTAGAACAAGAGTTCACTCCTAGAAATAAACAGCTAGAGGCGCAAGCTAAAAAATTAAATGCAAAAAGAGAAAAGCTGCAAAAAGAAGCAGAGATAATGTCTGGCGACCAAATAGAGTCACTTAAAAGAAAAATTGTTAAGTCAGAGAGAGATCTTCAGAGAGATGCAAAAGAAGCTCAGGAAGATTTTAAATTAAGAAGAAGGGATGAATTGGGGAAAATAGAGAATAGACTAAAAGAAGTAATACTTTCTGTAGCAGAAAGCGGTAAATATGACATGATTTTTACTAATTCAGATGTAACGTATGCCAGTGATAAGTCAGGAATAAATATTACAGCAAAAGTTTTAAAGAAATTTAATTCAAAATAAAAATCTGTGAATTATACTGTAAAAGAAATATCAGAAATATTTAACGCAGAATATATTGGCGACGGGGACTACACTTTCAACAGCGTTTCCAGCCTTACAAATGCTAGTAAAAATAGTATTACATTTCTTGGGAAAAAAAATTTTTTGGGATTATTAAATACTACTGAATCTCGCGTTACTGTGACATCAAGAAAATTTTCGACATCATGTAAGCATAATGTAGTTGTAAGTGAAAATCCATATTTGCTGTTTGCTAAAATATCTCAATTATTGAATAAGAGAGAAAACTTAAATTATACTATTCATGGTTCAGTGGTATCTCATACCAAGAATTTAAGTGATAAATTATACATTGGCCCTAATGTTGTTATTGGCGAGAATGTTATATTAGGAGATAACTCTTTCATTGGCGCAAACTCCTATATCGGTGATAATGTAACAATAGGCTTAAACGCATGTATAAATCCAAACGTAACATTATATAACAATATAAAAATAGGAGATAATGTCATTCTCCATTCTGGAGTCGTGATTGGGGCTGATGGATTTGGATACGCTAGTGAAGAAAAAACCTGGGTCAAGATACCCCAAGTTGGAAGTGTTGAAATAGGTGATAATGTAGAGATTGGAGCGAATACATCCATAGACAGAGGTGCCTTAGACAATACTATAATTGGTAATGGGGTTAAAATAGACAATCAAGTACTGATTGCACATAATGTACGAATTGGTAATAATACAGGAATAGCAGGGTGTGTTGGCATAGCTGGCAGCGCAATAATAGGAGAAAACTGCACCATAGGTGGTGGGGCAGGAATACAAGGACATATTGAGATTTGTGATAACACTTATATAACTGGCATGGCTAAAGTTGCATGCAACATAAAAGAACCAGGTGTATATTCGTCTGGTACTCCGTTAATGTTGAATAAATTATGGTTAAAAAATGCCGCAAGATTTAAAAAATTAAACGAATTTTTTTTAAAAAACAATAATAGAGATAAATAAGAAGGGGTAGCTACATTGAAAACACATGGTGATATTTTAGAGATAATGAATCTCCTTCCACACAGATATCCTTTTCTGCTAGTTGATAAAATTCTAAAATTTGAGGATGGAAAATCTATAGAGGCTATTAAAAATGTTAGTTTTAATGAGCCTTTTTTTAATGGTCATTTCCCTGGTTATCCGGTCATGCCAGGAGTTCTAATTTTAGAAGCATTAGCCCAAGCATCTGGACTATTGGCTTTTAAGACGCCAAGTTTATGCCCTCCCAATGAAAGCTTATATTTATTTGTCGGTATAGATAAAGCAAGATTTAAAAAACCTGTTGTCCCTGGTGACCAGCTTATACTAAATGTGGAAATGAAAAAAAGCAAAGGAGGTTTTGCTGTATTTTCAGCTTCAGCTAAAGTAGAAGATGAGGTTGCAGCGTATGCAGAAATAATGTGTGGTTTTAAAGAGTTGCCTGAGAAACTATAAGGTGAGCAAACTATCTAAAATACATTCAACGGCAATAATACATCCTTCATGTCAAATAGAACCTTCAGTTGAAATAGGTGCCTACTCTGTAATTGGAAAAAATGTCTCAATAGATGAAGACACTGTAATTGGCCCCCATGTAGTTATATCCGGGGATTGTGAAATCGGCAAAGATAATAAAATATATCAATTTTCATCAATCGCAGAGATACCGCAAGATAAAAAATATAATGGTGAAGATTGTAAGTTAATAATAGGCTCGGGAAACACAATAAGAGAGTATTGCACTATTAACCGCGGTACGGAAGCAGGTGGAAGTTCGATCACACAAGTAGGAGATAACAATTGGATAATGGCGTACGTTCACATAGCTCATGATTGTGTAATAGGAAATAATAATGTCATGTCAAACGCAACTTCATTAGCAGGTCATGTAGAGATGGGAAATAATATTGTTTTAGCAGGATATGTATTAGTACACCAATTCTGCAGAATAGGCGATTATTCATTTGCAGGTATGGGCGCAGCATTAAATCAAGATTTACCGCCATATCTCTTAGCTACAGGAAGCTTTGCCAAAACACATGGACTAAACAGAGAGGGCCTAAGAAGAAATGATTTTGATCAAAAAACAATTAATTCACTGCATAAAGCTTATAAATTAATATTTCGTTCAAGCAACAACCCAACTAACACAAATGAATTAGAAAGATTAAGTGGAGAGAATAGAGAGGTTTTTAATTTACTAAATTTTATAGAAAAGAGCGAAAGAGGAGTTATACAGTCATCAAAGTAAGACTAGCTAAATTTATAGTAAATTTAAAATTAAATCATTGATATTAATTTTAGCGCTATCTCCTAATAATTTTTTTTCTATAAGGCTTTCATTTTTTATTAAATCATTTTTATAACTTTCATTGTTAATAATTTTCCCTATCTCTGCTGATATTTTTTCAGAAGAGGCGTTTCCCTGAATAAACTCTTCCACAGCTTTTTTGTTTAGAACAATATTAACAAGCGATATAAATTTTGTTTTAACTAAACGCTTCACTATAAAATATGTAATATTAGATATTTTATAAAATACGCACATTGGAACTTTCTTAAGTGCAATTTGTAAAGTTATTGTTCCTGATGCAGCAGCAGTAATTTTGCACATATCTATCGTTTCATAAATATTTTCATTTGTAATAACAGAAACATAATTTTTATTAGAAAAATTCTCTTGAAATATTTTATTATCAATATTACTTGATCTAGATACAAGGAACTTTTCTTCAGGATATTTTTTATGAAGAATTTCTATTGTCTGATTAATTATAGGGATATGTTTTTTAACTTCATTCATCCTGCTTCCTGGGAAAAATCCAATATAATTTTTATCAGAGGCATAGTCCTTTGAATAATTAGTATCTTCTACTAGTGGGTGACCTACGTAGTGAGAATTAATCCCTAAATTTTCATAATATTTGTTCTCAAAAGGAAATATTACCGCCATTTCATCGATATAGTTTTTTATATTCTTAATTCTTTTTTCTCTCCACGCCCATACTTGAGGGCTAATATAAAATAAAACTTTTACTCCGTTTAATTTTGCATATTTAGCAAGCTTCATATTAAACTCTTGGTAATCTATTAACACTAGTAAATCTGGCTTCACAATAGATATAGATTTTTTCATAATATTAAGAGATTTTAATAATTTTGGATATACTTTTAAGATTTCAAAAAAACCCATTACTGACAGATCAGATGAATCTAATATCATAGTTGCTTTAGTATTCTTCATCCGACTAGAGCCCATACCATAAAAATGTAAATTTTCTTTATGTGAGAGATTATTTATTATATTTGATGCATACATATCGCCCGACTCTTCTCCAGCTACAATCATAATTTTTTTAACCCCTTTCATGAGATATTTTTAATTACATCGCACACCTTTAAGGCATCTTTTTCAGAAAGAAAAGGGTGTATTGGCAGGGATAGACAAGTGCTAGATAGATAATTTGAATTTTTAAATATATCGTGTTCCTTGTATATATTCTTATAAGCATCTTGTTTTTCTAAAGAAATTGGGTAATAAATAGCTGAACCTATATTATTTTTTTCTAGTTCAATTTTAATTTTATCTCTAACCATAGAGCTAATAGTATATTGATGATAAACATGATTGCCATTACTTATTATCTTTGGAATGCTGAGAAAATCTAACCCTGATAAATTATCATTATAGATATCAGCAATCTTCTCTCTTGTTAAATTAAAATGATCAATATATTTCATCTTGACATTCAGTATAGCTGCTTGAATTTCATCTAATCTACTATTATAGCCAATTATATCATGATGGTATCTCTTTGAACTTCCATGATTTCTTAACTTCATAATTATATTAAATAACTCTTTAGAGTTTGTAGTTACCATTCCCCCATCACCATAACAACCTAAATTTTTTGTAGGATAGAAGCTAAAGCAACCCATGTCACCTATGCCGCCAACCCTTTGGTGGTTAATTCCTGACCCAAAACTTTGGGCGCAATCTTCTACTATTTTTATAGAATTATTATTAATTCTTTTTTTTAAACTTTTAACATTAAATGGATTCCCAAAAAGATGTACAGGCAAGATAGCCTTTGTATTTTTTGTGATTTTTTTTAAAATTTGCTCTTCACTAATATTGTATGTGTCCAAATCAATGTCAGCGAACACTGGCTTTGCACCGACATACATTATAGCCTCTAGAGTGGATATGAAAGTAAAGGGAGTAGTAATAACTTCATCGCCTTTCCCAATATCCAAAGCTCTTAATGCAAGATGTAATGCATCAGTCCCTGAATTGCAGGATATAGCATATTTAACGCCAATATAATTTGAGATATTCTTTTCAATCAATTTAACATTATCACCACCTATAAAGTTGGCTTTTATGAACACGGCTCTCAACTCATCTTGAATTTCATTTTCAAGCAAGGCATATTCTTTTTTTAAATCAAATTGCTGTATCATTTTTTTATTAATTTAGAGATTTTAATAGCATATTGTAATGCATTTATCCCATCTAGTGCAGTAACTATTGGTTTTTTATTGTTTTTTATGCACTTTAAAAAGCTAATAATCTCATCATTTAGCGGATCATTTTGCAGAAAATTATCTTGGCTTTTTTCAATACTCTTTGTTTTATTGGTTTTTATAGTTCTGTAAGAGTCGAGAGTGCAGGCTTGGAAGTCTAGGGAAAAATAGGCGTTCTTTTGGAATAATCGCATTTTTCTTTCAACTTTATCACTAATCCTACTGGCAGTAAGATTACATACACAGTTATTCTCAAAAGTTATTCTTGCATGCGCTATATCAGTAGTTTTAGATAAAACACTTATACCATTTGCCTGGATACTTTTAACTTTTGAATTGTTTAATGAAAGAATAATATCTAAATCATGGATCATTAAATCCATAATTACATTTACTTCCGTGCCTCTGATTTTAAATGGCGATATCCTGTTGCATTCTATAAATAGAGGGCTTTTAACTTTCTTTTTTAGCGCTACAAAAGCCTTATTGAATCTTTCCAAATGACCGATTTGCAGAACAACTTTTTTATTCTTAGATAGCTTTTCCAGTTTTTTAGCTTCTAGCACATTACTAGCAAAAGGTTTTTCAATCAAAACATGCTTACCATTTTCAATAAAATACTTCGCTATCTTATAATGCAGATTAGTTGGAACAACTATACTGACAGCATCAACAACATCTATGATACTTGTGTAATCCGAGTAGAAATCAACGCCAATTTTTCTTGCTATCTCAATACCTCTAGACTCATCAATATCAACTATGCCTATTAAATCAGCATTTTTATTGGCTTTATATTTTTGTGCGTGGAATTCACCAAGATAGCCAATTCCTATGACGGCAATTTTTAACTTACTCATAATAAAATATATTTTTCTATCTGGGTTACTGATGTATGATAATTAATCATTATTATAATCTAGTTTATGGAAAAAAAATATACAATAGTTGGCATTGATGAAGCTGGTAGAGGTCCTTTAGCTGGCCCTGTGGTTGCTGCGTCAGTCATTATAGAAGAAAAATTTCTTCCAAAAGGAATAAATGACTCTAAAAAAGTTAGCGAAAAAAATAGAATTATTTTTTATGAGGCAATATTGAATAATGCATTCCAATATGGTGTTGGTATAGTAAGCCCATCAGAGATTGATGAGGTTAATATTCATAATGCCACCTTAAAAGCTATGAAAATTTCTTTTGATAATATTGGTATAAAGAATTGCAAAGCCTATATCGATGGACTTTTTGTACCCGCTATTTCCGCCAAGTGTATTGCAATTAAACATGGCGATAGGTTGGTTCCAATGATAAGCGCAGCATCTATAATTGCTAAGGTCACTAGAGATAAAATTATGCTGGAAATAGATAGAGAGTATCCTGTGTACAATTTTAAGCAACATAAGGGGTATGGAACAAAATACCACATAGAGATGATTAAAAAATATGGCATCTGCAAGTATCATAGAAAAACTTTTAGACCTGTATCGCAATTATGATAAATAATTTTATACATCTTCATTTGCATAGTGAATATTCTATATCTGATAGCTTAATTAGAATTAAAGATCTAATGAATAAAGCTTCTGAGGAAGAATTTCCTGCCATAGCAGTCACAGACTTAAACAATATATTCTCTTTGGTAAAATTTTATAAATCAGCCATAAAAAATGGTGTTAAACCTATTATTGGAATTGAAGTTGACTTAAAAGATAATGAAAATTCCACCATCCAATCTAAAGTAGTATTGCTTTGCAAAAACATGGCTGGGTTTAATAATTTAAGCAATCTAATTACAGATTCATATGTAGGACTGAAAGAAGGAAATAATTTTTTTATTTTAAAAGATCAGCTGGAAAAGAGATCTGACGGATTAATTGCCCTTTCTGGAGGTATATATGGTGACTTAGCTAACGCAATTAGGTTAGAAAAACAGGATCTAATAGAAGAGTCGATTAATTATTGGAAAAAAAACTTTCCAAATAGTTTTTATATAGAGATAACAAGAACAGGAAAAGATTTCGAAGACGAATATCTTGCTCGAGCTTTAGAGATATCCCAGAAATATCAAATACCACTTGTGGCCTCAAATGACGTTAGATTCATTTATAAAAAAGACTTTCAGGCGCATGAGGTTAGGGTATGTATTAATAATGGAACTTATTTAAAAGATGAAAAAAGAAAGTCTGAATTTAATGAGAATCAGTATTTAAAATCAAGCAAGGAAATGGAAGAGCTTTTCTCTGATATACCCTCGGCTATAGAAAATTCTCTTGAGATTGCTAAAAGGTGTAATATTCAGCTCCCATTGGGTAAAATTGCTATGCCAATTTTTCCACTAGATGAGGGTCAAGATGAAAATGAATATTTTAAGTCTCTTGTGTCGCAAAGCCTTGGTAAAAAACTTACTGACAAAAATATTTTAAATAAAGAGCCGTATCAAAAACGCATTAAAATTGAATTAGATGTGATTTTGGAAATGGGCTATGCAGGTTACTTTTTAATAGTGTCTGATTTTGTCATGTGGGCTAAAAATAATAATATACCTGTGGGCCCAGGGCGTGGTTCTGGTGCTGGCTCCTTAGTAGCGTATGTATTGAATATAACCGATATAGATCCTATTAAGTATGATTTGCTGTTTGAGAGATTTTTAAACCCTGAAAGAGTTTCTCTACCTGATTTTGATATCGATTTTTGTATGGATAAAAGAGATAACGTAATCGATTATGTTGCAACAAAATATGGTAGAGACAAAGTCAGTCAGATTATTACTTACGGAACAATGGCTGCCAAAGCGGTTGTCCGAGATGTTGGGAGAGTCCTTCAGTTTCCTTATCCATTTGTAGATCAAGTTGCAAAACTTATCCCATTTGAAATTGGCATTACCTTAAGTAAAGCCTTGGAGGATCAGGAATTAAAGAAATTATATGATTCTGATGACGATGTAAAAGAAATTATTGATATGGCTATTATACTTGAAGGATTAGCAAGAAATGCTGGAACACACGCTGGCGGAATAGTAATTTCTCCCACAAAACTTATAAACTACACTCCTTTATACAGAGATACCTCCGGAAGTTCACTGTTGACCCAACTTGATAAAGATGACGTGGAAGAAATAGGATTGATAAAATTTGATTTTCTGGGATTAAGAACATTAACAGTAATTGATAATACTATAAAGGTTATTAATAAAAACATAAGTAGCAATCAGCAGTTTGTGCTGGAAAATATTCCCCTTAATGATGAGTTAACTTTTAAGTTGCTAAGAAATCAAAAAACAAATGGAGTGTTCCAATTAGAGTCAAATGGGCTGAAAGATATAATTAAGCGATTAAAGCCTGATAAGTTTGACGATCTAGTAGCATTAGTTGCCCTCTATAGGCCTGGGCCCCTTCAGTCGGGCATGGTGGATGATTTTATAGATAGAAAAAATGGTGCTAATGTTGAGTACCTTCACCCTATGATTGAAGATGTTTTAAGACCAACTTATGGAGTAATACTTTATCAAGAGCAGGTTATGAAAATAGCCCAAGTTCTTGCGGGCTATAGTTTGGGGTCAGCTGACATTTTAAGAAGGGCAATGGGTAAGAAAAAATTCGATGAGATGAAGCAGCAAAGAGAAATTTTTGTAAACGGATGTATAAACAATAATATTGAAAAAAAGCAAGCTGAATATATTTTTGATTTAATGGAAAAATTTGCAGGCTACGGTTTCAATAAATCTCATTCAGTGGCTTACGCATTAATTGCGTATCAAACAGCATATTTAAAAACTCACCATAAAGAGCCATTTCTAGCAGCAGTGTTATCAAGTGATATGGATAATACAGATAAAGTTGTTAAGTTTGTAAAAGAGTGTGAATACATGGGTATAACTTTAAATCCACCAAGTATAAACACATCAAGTTATTATTTTAGCGTAACAGAGGGTAAAGAAATATTTTATGGATTAGGTGCTATAAAAGGAGTTGGCGAGGCCATCATTGAAATAATTATCACCGAGAGAAATTTAAATGGAGATTTCTCTAGTTTAGATAATCTTTTAAAAAGGTGCGGCACAAATAAAATTAATAAAAGAGTTGTTGAGGCTTTAATAAAATCAGGTTCGTTTGATATTTTTGGAGAATCAAGATCTTCATTATTTTATTCTTATCCAGAATCTATGAAAATGGCTGATCAAAATTCAAAGAATATCCAGCAAGGCCAAATTGATATTTTTGGTTTTTCAGAAGAGGTTTTTGAAAATAAACATAAAAGTAAAGGTTCAAAAAGAGACCAAGAATGGGAGACAATAAAAAAATTATCTTTTGAGCGAGATGTTTTAGGATTCTATTTAACTGGCCACCCAATCTTAGAGTATAAAAATGAACTCAAGAATATAATCAGCGGTGATATGAAGTCAGTTAAATCTAATTACAGAGGAAGATCTGGCAAAGGTAATTTATTTAAAATTGCGGGAGTAATTAACAGCATAAGAATTAGAACAACAAGCACAAAAGATAAGCTTGCTCAAATTAATCTAGGTGATGACACTGACAATATAGATGTTATAGCAAACAATAATCTTCTAGATGCATCTATTACTAGGGATGAAATCGTAATAATACAAGGTACATTAAGATTGGATCAGTTTACCAATAGATTGAGTTTTAGAGCAAAATCTATTAACTCTATAGAAAACGCTAGGATTTTATTTGCAACAGGCATTAAGTTTAAAGTAGTGAATGAGGATGATTTATCTACACTGGTAGGCAAGTTAGAGACGCTTTTCACTAACAAGGAAAATATTGGAAAATGTTTAGTGAGAATAGACTACATATCCTCTGAGGTTACCAAATCGCTAGTTCTGGGTGAAAATTATAAGATTTCCCCAACTAATGATATAATTAATGAATTGAAGACACTAGATTGCGTTGAGGCTGTTGATTTAATATATTCCTCATTGTAGAGACTAATAAGGATAACAATATGCTTGAGTTTGAAAAACCTATAAAAAACTTAGAAGATAAGATAGAAGAGTTAAGAAGTATTGGGTCTGATGGGCAAGTTAATATTGTCGATGAAATAAATATTCTTCAGAAAAAGTGTAATACTCTAATTAAGGATATCTATAGTAATTTGACCCCGTGGCAAATTACCCAGATAGCTAGGCACCCAGATAGACCTTATACGATGGATTATATAAATACCGTTTTTAAAGATTTCCATGAGTTGCATGGTGATAGAACTTATGCAGACGATAATGCTATTATTTCTGGCATTGCGCAATTTCAAGATATTTCAGTTGCAGTAATTGGGCATCAGAAAGGTAGAGGAACTAATGATAAAATTAAAAGAAATTTTGGTATGGCAAAACCAGAAGGATTTAGGAAAGCTCTAAGAGTAATGAAGCTTGCCGAAAGATTCAATATGCCGATTATTACTTTTATAGATACACCAGGAGCATACCCTGGAATTGATGCCGAAGAAAGAGGTCAAAGTGAAGCCATCGCTAATAACCTACTTGAGATGTCTAATCTTAAAGTCCCTATACTATCGTATGTTATTGGAGAGGGTGGTTCTGGAGGAGCACTGGCAATAGGAGTTTGCGACCACTTGTCAATGCTAGAGTATAGTATTTACTCCGTTATATCTCCAGAAGGTTGCGCTTCCATATTATGGAAGTCTCCAGAAAATGCACATTTAGCAGCCGAAGCGATGTGTATAACAGCAGACAATTTAATAAAATTAAAATTAGTTGATGAATTAATTCCCGAGCCCTTAGGTGGCGCGCATAGAAATGTAGCTCAAGTAAGTAACGACATAAGCTCGTCTTTATCAAAAAATCTGGGTATATATTTTAAAATGGATCCGCGGACACTAGTCAATAATAGGAAAGATAAACTAGGTTCTGTAGGATATTATCAAGAATAAAATGGAAATATCAGATTCTAATTTTGAAAACATATACTCAATTTTTGAATCTTCCATAACAAGCACTATAGAAAAAAATAGTTATGATGAGTTTTTAATAGCATATAGCGGAGGTTGTGACTCTACAGCCTTGTTGTATATCGCCAATCAAATTGCAAGAAAAAATAAAATTAATATTCGTGCTATACACGTAAACCATAATCTAAATCAAGAATCAAAAGAATGGGAAAATAATTGCAAAGAATTTTGTAGAGAAATTAATGTAGAGCTATGCGTCGAAAATATAAATATTATTGTAAAGCCTGGAGACAGCATAGAAGAAAAAGCAAGAGAAGAACGTTATTCATCTATCTACTCCCAAATGAATAAAAAAACTCTCATGATGACCGCGCATCATGGTGACGATCAGGCAGAAACTTTTTTATATCAGCTTTTTAGAGGGTCAGGTGCTAAAGGCTTATCCTCTATGCCAAGAATAAAAAAAATTAAAAAAGGTTTTCATTTAAGACCACTTTTAGCATTTAATAAAAAAACTCTTGAAGATTTTATAGGATTTAAAGACCTAAGTTATGTTGAAGACCTATCTAATAATAATACTGATTTTTCAAGAAACTTCATTAGGAAAGAAATACTTCCTAGCATCAAAAAAAAGTGGCCGAGTTGTGTATCAACAATTTCAAGATCAGCTCAACATCTATCAGAATTATTTAAATTAAATGAAGATCTGGCAACGATAGATATTCAGAAGTTTTTAATTAATGATATTTATAAATTATGTATAAGTGTGAGAAGTTTAGATAAATATCGTTGTAATAATGTTATTCGATATTGGATCAGTAAAAATAACTATCGTATGCCTTCTGCGGAACAAATACATTCAATTTACTATAATGTACTAAATGCAGGAAAAGATAAGACTCCTTTTTTTTTATGCTCAGAGTATGAGATTAGAAGACACAATGACTATATAGAAATTATGCGGCCACTAAAAAAACATGATTCATCTATTATTTATAAATGGAAAGCCATGGAAAATTTAATTATTAACAACTTATCTTTAAATTTAAACTGGGCTGACCTAGAAAAAAGATTTGGTCGTAAAATAACTTATGATGTTGAGGTTAGATTTAGGAAGGGTGGAGAAAACATCAAACTCTACAATTCAAAAAAATATTTAAAAGATTATATGAGGGAAGCAAATATGCCTCCGTGGAAAAGAGAGAGAACTCCATTAATCTATATCGATAAAGAGTTGAGAGTCATCTGGGATTAATTAAAATTTTATTACTTATTAGTATTGATTTTAAAAGGCAAGTATAGAGGGCACCATCCCAATATTCCTGTTATTACGGGTATTAAACCTATATAACCCCATAATTTCGGATCTAATGGTGATATCACGCCTATATAAAATATTGCACAGCCTACAAATATTCTAACTAATCTTTCAAATTTACCTACGTTTATGCAAAACATCAGAATTACCTATTTATTTAGTTCAATATTTATATTACATGAATATTCTTTTTTTGGAATTTTTAATTTTTATAAAATTGTAGAATTTTATATTTTTTGTTAAACTATATTCCCGTCTTATATTACTTTTATTTTAATGTGACAAAATACATATTTATTACTGGTGGAGTTGTTTCTTCCCTTGGAAAAGGGATTGTGGCAGCGTCTCTGGGATCTATTCTTGAGTCTAGAGATTTAAGCGTATCCGTTATTAAACTTGACCCATATATAAACGTTGATCCCGGAACCATGAGTCCATCTCAGCATGGCGAGGTATTTGTTACATATGATGGCGCAGAAACAGATCTTGATCTTGGGCATTATGAGCGATTTGTGAGTTATAAAACAAATAAATCTAGCAATTATACGACTGGACAGATATATGATGCTGTTATTAAAAGGGAAAGAAAAGGCGAGTACCTAGGAAGTACTGTTCAGGTTATACCTCACATTACAGATGAAATTATTCAAAATATAAAAAAAGGTTCCTTTGATAAAGATGTGTGTATCGTAGAAATAGGGGGTACAGTTGGTGATATAGAATCATTGCCTTTTATAGAGGCAATAAGACAAATGGGCATTGAGTGCGGTAAAGATATGGTTAGCTATATTCATCTTACTCTGGTGCCTTATATAAAAGCAGCTAATGAAATTAAAACTAAACCAACTCAGCATTCCGTAAAAGAATTAAGATCTATTGGTATTCAACCAGATGTTTTAGTCTGCAGGTCTGAAAAAAGTATTGGAGATAATGATAAAAAGAAAATAGCCTTGTTTACTAATGTAGAAGCAAAAGCAGTTATTAATTCTGTAGATGTTAGTGATATCTACGAAGTCCCTCTAATACTTCATGAGCAAGGGCTGGATAATATTATTGTTGAGAAGCTTAATTTAAAATGTAAGCCCGCTGCATTAGTCGACTGGGAAGAATATAGAAATAAAATTAATAATACTAAAGGCGCTATTAATATAAAAATTATTGCAAAGTATGGCAACTACACGGAGTCATATAAGTCATTGCATGAAGCGATTAAGCATGCAGGAGCTCACGCTGGAGTTAATGTTAAAATTGAATACGTAGATGCAGAAAATTTGGATGGAAAAAATTATTCTCTTTTAGAGGATGCAGGTGGCATCATAGTGCCGGGCGGATTTGGAAACAGGGGTGTAGAAGGAAAAATAAACGCAATACAATACGCCAGAGAAAACAAAATTCCATTTCTTGGTATATGCTTAGGAATGCAGGCAGCTGTCATAGAGTTCTCTAGAAATGTATGCAATTTAAAAAAAGCAAATAGCACAGAGTTTGATAAAAAAACAGATTACCCAGTTATTGGATTAATAGAGGAATGGTTGGATAGTAGTGGTTCTATAGAATATCGGGATATAAACTCAAATATTGGGGGTACAATGAGACTTGGAGAGCAAGAGTGTGTAGTGGGGGAAAATTCAAATATATATGATGCCTATAAAGCAAAATCCATCTTTGAAAGACACCGTCATCGTTATGAGTTTAATAACGAATACAGAGGTTTGCTAGAAGACAATGGGCTCATCGTATCAGGAAGTTCGACAGATGGAACGCTAGTTGAAGTTGTAGAATTAAAAGATCATCCTTGGTTTGTAGGTTGTCAATTCCACCCTGAATTTACATCTAAGCCTATTACAGGACACCCGCTATTTATAGATTTTATTAAATCCATTAGAGATAAAAAATGAATAAAAAATTTGATTTTAATGTAGATAGAAAGAATAGTTTTTTTTTAATAGCTGGTCCGTGTGTAATTGAAAGCGAAAAAATAAATTATGATACCGCTGCAAAGCTTAAAGAAATCACAGAAAAACACTCAATTCCTTTTATATATAAATCATCCTTGGATAAGGCAAACAGAACATCACATAATTCGTTTAGGGGTATCGGCTACTCCAAAGGATTGGAGATATTAAATAAGATTAAGTCTGAGTTAGATTTAATGATATTGACAGATGTGCATGAAGATTCGCCATTAGACGAAATAGTTGATGTTGTCGACGTATTTCAGACACCAGCATTTTTATGTAGGCAAACAAATTTTATAAAAAAAGTGGCTTCTTATAATATTCCTGTGAATGTAAAAAAAGGACAATTTCTATCGCCTTGGGAAATGAGTAACGTTGTTGAAAAAGCTAAATCAACTGGTAATAATAAAATCATGGTTTGTGAGAGAGGCTTCAGTTTTGGCTACAATAATCTTGTGTCCGACATGAGGTCTTTAGTTATAATGAGAGAAACAGGATGTCCAGTAGTTTTCGATGCTACTCACTCAACTCAACAACCAGGATTAAATAAAGATAGTTCGGGAGGGCAGAGCCAGTTTATTGCACCACTTGCCAGAGCTGCAATTTCTGTAGGCATATCAGGATTATTTATGGAAACTCATCCAGACCCCAAGAAAGCATTAAGTGACGGAATGAACTCATTACCACTAGATGCAATTGAAAATTTATTAATAACGCTAAAAAGAATTGACGAGGCAGCAAAAGAATAAAATTTTATTTATTCATCGATTATAAGTCCCCTTTACAGTAAAATAACATTATGAAATCAAATATAAAAAAAATTATTGCAAGAGAAATTATTGACTCAAGAGGAAGTCCTACCTTAGAAGCTGAGGTTTTATTAGAATCAGGCTTTAGTGGGAGAGCAGCAGTACCATCTGGGGCATCAACGGGGTCTAGAGAGGCTTTAGAGTTAAGAGATATGGACCCCAAAAGATTTAATGGAAAAGGGGTATTAAATAATGTTAAGTATATTGAAACGATAATTAGCGACGCATTAATAGGCTTAGATTCGGATAACAGAGAGTTAATTGATAATACTTTAATACAGCTTGATGGAACAGAAAATAAATCAAAGTTAGGCGCCAATACTTTGCTTGCAGTATCACTGGCAAATGCAAAATCCTCAGCAAATAATAATAATCTTCCATTGTATAAAAATATCAAGGAATCGAAAGAATACGTAATGCCAGTACCAATGATGAATATTATCAATGGAGGATCACATGCAAATAACAGTGTGGACATTCAAGAATTTATGATAATGCCAGTTGGCGCAAGCTCAATTAAGGAAGCTGTGAGGTTTGGAGTAGAAATCTTCCATGCGTTAGGAAAAATTCTAGATAGTAAAAAATATGTTACAACAGTTGGAGATGAAGGCGGTTATGCCCCAAATCTAGGTTCAAATAAAGAAGCTCTGGATGTGATTATGCAGGCAATTGAAAAGGCCGGCTATAAACCAGGTGAGGACATTCTATTAGCCCTAGATGTGGCAAGTAGTGAGTTCTATAAAGATGGAGCATATGATTTAGCATCAGAGAAAAAAAAATATTCAAGTAGTGAATTCGTAGAATTAATGAAATCATGGTCTGAAGTTTACCCAATTGTTTCTATAGAGGATGCTTTGGATGAGAATGACTGGGATGGATGGGCAGAATTAACAAGAGAATTAGGTAGTAAGATCCAATTAGTTGGAGATGATTTGTTTGTAACAAATCCAAAAATTTTTAAACAAGGAATAGACCAAGATATAGCTAACGCAATTCTTATTAAGCTAAACCAAATAGGTACTCTTACAGAAACTATTGAGGCTATGGATCTAGCAAGTATGAATAATTATAACTCAGTAGTCTCTCATCGATCAGGTGAAACTGAAGACACATTCATAGCAGATTTAGCAGTAGCCTATTCTACAGGGCAAATTAAAACAGGCTCGTTATCCAGATCAGATAGGGTGTCTAAATATAATCAGCTTATTAGAATAGAAGAAGAGCTTGGGTCTAGATCGAGTTATCCAGGAAAATCTATTTTTTCTAATATTCTAAGAAATGAATAAAATAATTTTCATATTATCTTTTTTTTTAATTGTATTATTATGGGAATTTTTTGATGGTGATGGAAGCTATCGAGAATACACTCAATTGCAAAATCATGTTTCAAATCTTGAAGCTGAGAATAGAAGATCTTTAGAAAAAATAAATATTCTTAGGGCGGAAATTGAATATTTGAAAACTGATCTCCCCTATGTGATTGAAGAAAAAGCTAGAAATGAATTAGGGTTAATAAAAGAAAAAGAAATATTTTATCAAATTTTAAAATAATTACATTATGGTTGATAAGTTAATAAAAAATGCAAAACTCGTTTGTATAGTTCCAGCAGCAGGGAACAGCACAAGATTTAAAAATGGAAACAAGCTCTTTGATAGTAATTTAACCGAAGATGGCCATTCAGTTTTTACAGAAACTCTAGAAAATCTTTTACTGGGCGTAGTGGATAAGGTTATTGTTGGGTATGATGAAAAATGTGAAGGGGCGAATCAATACAAAGAAGCTCATTTACAAATTGTTGCAGATGAGCTTTCTTCAGAATCAGAAAAAAATACTTATAGTAAGATTACATTTATTAAGGGTGGTGACTCCAGGCAAAGCACTGTTTTTAAAGCGCTAGAGTACTTGCAGGAATCTATAGATGATACTCAGGAACTATGGGTTATGGTTCATGATGCAGCAAGACCATGTATTTTAAGCTATGATATCTTATCTTTTATTAATAAAACTATAGAATCTAACACATCTAGCATTATGGCAATGCCAATCTCAGACACAATCAAAAAAGTTGATGAAAATTTTAATATTTTAGAGACTATATCTAGAGATGGCATGTGGGTTGCTCAAACACCTCAAATGTTTAAATTCAATATATTATACGAGTCGCTGAAACACTGTATTGATAAAAATATATTAGTCACTGACGAAAGTCAGGCTCTTGAAATTTTAGGCCATACTTGTAGAGTCCATATTGGACGTCCCTACAATATTAAAATAACTCGTAATAGCGACATGTGGCAGGCAAAATGTATTTCCAATCATCTTTTAGAGTATATTGATGAAGAAGACTTTGAGGATATATAATGATTAAAATTGGACACGGTTATGATTCTCATAGATACGAGGATGGCAAATATATAATGATAGGAGGTGTGAAAATTTCATCAAAACGAGCAATAGTAGCTCACTCAGATGGAGATATTTTGATTCATGCTTTATGTGATGCTCTGATAGGAGCTTCAGGAAAAGGAGATATGGGGTCCTATTTCGATTCTTCGGAGAAATACAAAAATATAGATAGCACAATATTGCTAAAAGAAACGACTAAAATAGTTTATTCAGGGGGGTACTCCATAATAAATATAGATGCAACAGTTATAACTGAAGAGCCAGCAATAACAAAGCATGCAATAAAAATAAAAGAATCTCTTGCTAGAATACTAAAAATTAATAAAGAGCAGATAAATATTAAATCTAAGTCTAATGACAAATTAGGATACGTTGGAAGGAAAGAAGGTATTGAGGCACACGTTGTATTACTTATTGAGAAAATATGATTTTATTTATTGATACGGCTTTTGATAAAACAACGTTGGCAGTAAAAGAAGGTGGGGCAATATATCAAGAAATAATAAGTGAAAAGATTAATATCTCACAAGTTATAATTGATCGAACAAGTGATCTTTTAAAAAAAACAAAACTAAAAAAAGAAAATATAGAAGTAATTGGTTTTAATCAAGGCCCTGGAAATTTTACAAGTCTTAGAATATCGCTGGCATATATAAAAGCGATAGCGTTTCATTTGAAAATACCAGTAGTTAGTTTTAATTCATTTCAAATACTAGCAATGTCAACACAAAATATTGATAAACAACACCCAATTATAGTCGCAGTAGATGCTCGCATGAATGAAGTTTACTGGGTGAAATATAAAAAATTTTCTGATATTTTTTCAAAAAGTAATATTTATAACTTAACGTCAGAAAATTTTTTGTACGAAGAGATGGAGGGCTTTAATGACAAGAGGATGAGTTTAATTAAAAATAACAGCAACATTCTTCAAGAATATAACAAGGCAGATTCCTCTGTAAAAGAAATAATTATTGAAAATAATAATATAGATTTATCTAGTATTTTCAAAGGTATTGAGAAAAGAATAGAGTTTAATGACGCGATCAATATTCATGATATAAATTTACTCTACTTAAGAAACAATATCGCAAAAAAAATAAAATGAATAAAGTAATTTCTTTGATGGGTCCAACAGCGTCAGGAAAAACTGACTTAGCAATTTTATTGTCAAACAAATTTAATATTGAGATAATTAGCGTTGACTCGGTAATGTTTTATAAGGAATTTAATATAGGTTCTGCTAAGCCAGATCAGAATACTCTACTAAAGAATCCCCATAGGATGGTTGATATATTAGAGCCATATGAGAGCTATTCTGTCGCACAATTTTATAGTGATTTATTGATTCAAATAAATAACATCCATGCTTTGAATAAAATACCATTACTGGTAGGTGGCTCAATAATGTATTTTAAAACCTTTTTATCAGGTGGCTTATCAAATCTTGAGGTAGTGTCTGACGATATAAGAAAGTACGTCTCTGATATGCTGCTAAAAAATAATTTAGATTATCTATACAAATATTTATTGAAAATTGATAAAATATCAGCACAAAAAATTCACCATAATGATCAATATCGCATAGTTAGAATGATAGAGATATTTTTATCTAATAATAAAAAACCAAGTGATATTTTAAAAAAGAGTTTTAGGAATGCCAGAGATTTCGACTACCTTAATCTTTCGGTGATTCCTGACAATAGAAAGGATGTTCACCAAAGGATCGAGAAAAGGCTGGATAATATGCTAAAAGTTGGGTTTTTAGACGAAGTTACTAAAATAAAAACAATGCATAGTGGCTTAAGTCTTCCTGCTATGTCTACAATAGGATACAAACAAGCAGACGAATATTTAAAAAATAAAATTAGCTTAGATGTTATGAAATCCAGTATATTGTCTTCTACAAGGCAGTTAGCAAAGAGACAGATAACTTGGTTGAGACATCTGGACGCAACAACGGTGTATACTTTTGCAGATTATGATAATATTAAGTCACGGTTAGATTTTTTTTTAGATAGAGCCCAATCACATGGGGTGGAGAAATTATAATGACAAAAAGCCAGATACTACAAGAGCCATTTTTAAATGCTTTAAGAAAAGAGAAAATTCCTGTAGCTATATATTTAGTAAATGGAATTAAATTACAAGGACAGGTAGATTCATTTGACCAATACGTTATTATTCTTAAGAATACAATAAATCAAATGGTCTATAAGCATGCTATTTCAACTATAGTTCCTTCTAAAACTGTAAAACTTCAAACAGAGGATTAAAATTATACAAGGGAATAAAAGATTTGATTGATATAATAAATGATATTTCAAATAAAGCCATATCAGTACATATTGATCAGTACCCCGTAGAGGTTAGTAACTCAAAGGAAGAGTTCGATGATCTAGTAAGGTCTGCCAATATAGACGCTGTCGATAAAATATTTCTAACAAAAAAAAATAAGAAGATTGGTGTAAAATATTATATTGGAAAGGGTGACGCTGAATTAATTGAACAACAAGTCTCTAAATATGGAATCAAGTTAGTTGTATTTAATGTTGACTTAAGCCCAAGTCAAGAGAGAAATCTTGAATTACTGATATCTGCTAGAGTGCTAGATAGAACAGGCCTAATTTTAGACATATTCTCACAAAGAGCTTTCTCTCACGAAGGCAAGCTCCAGGTTGAGTTAGCGCAACTAAATTATATATCAACTAGATTAGTAAGGGGATGGAGTCATCTGGAAAGGCAAAAAGGTGGGATAGGCTTAAGAGGTCCAGGAGAAACGCAGCTCGAGACAGATAGAAGATTATTGAGGGCACGAATCAAAACTATCCAAAAAAGGCTTTCAAAGGTCAGTAATCAAAGGCAATTAAGTAGAAACTTAAGATTAAAGCATAGTGTTCCAAGAATAAGTGTAGTTGGGTATACAAATGCTGGGAAATCCACATTATTTAATTCACTTACAGGAATGAATACGTTATCCGAGGACAAGCTTTTTGCAACTTTAGATCCGTTACATAGAAAATTAGATATTGAATATAATAAAAATGCAGTTATTAGTGATACTGTCGGTTTTATAAGGGACTTACCGCATCATTTAATTGAATCATTTAAATCTACATTATCAGAAGTAGCGGAAAGTAATTTATTGATACATGTGATAGATCTTAGTGATGATAATTTTGATGCGTACATAAAAGAAGTGGATTTAGTTTTAGAGAGTATTCAAGCGCAAAATATACCTAAAATCTTAGTTTTTAATAAGATTGACCAGAACTACAACCCTGAAAACTTTCGTCATTTGCAAAAAGATTCCTTCTGTTATGTGTCTGCTAAAACAGGATATGGCATAGAAACTCTAAAAAAAATTATCTCAGAAAAAATATTTGAAGACTATAAGTTAACAACTATAGAGTTAAGTTCTAGCCAAGGCGAGATTAGGTCGTCAATATATGAAAATTGTAACGTAATTGAAGAGGTCTATGCTGAATCAGGCTATGCTATTATTAAATTTACAGCAACACAGAGTTATATTAAGTATTTATCAAAAAAAGGCTTAATAGAAGGGGAAGTGCAAAAAACCGCAAAAAAGACACAAGATATTTATAAAACAGGATAATTATTCTATATAATCTTGCTATAATGGTTTATTCGTAAAAATTAATAAGTTAACAGAAAATGGAGAATTGAGAATGCCTTGGAATCAATCCGATAATGAAAAAGACCCTTGGGGAAGAGATAAAAGTCAGTCTCCCCCAGACTTAGATGCCGTTATTAATAAGCTTATGACGTCTTTTGGCGGTTTATTTGGATCTAAAAAATCAAGTAATGACGGCGGGGGTGGCAAATCATCTTCAATAGTCACATTGCTAGTATTAGCATCTCTAATATGGGCTGCCACAGGTTTTTATATTGTTAGTGAAAATGAAAGGGCCGTCATACTAAGATTTGGTGAATACAAAAGAACAGATATGCCTGGTCCTGGTTGGCATCTTCCAAGACCTATTGAAACTCATGAGACAATTAATTTCACAGGTATCAGAAGTGTTGAAAAAAGAACTACAATGCTTACAAAAGATGAGAATATAGTCGAATTAGCATTTTCAGTGCAATATAGAATAAAGAATGCAGAGGATTATCTATTTAATGTAGAAAATGTAGATATCGCCGGCGATAGGACCTGCAGATTTGGAAGCAGAAGTACAATTTGCGGGGTTTTAGATTCCGCTATAAGGGATGTAGTGGGGAAAAATAATATGGACTATATACTTAGAGAGGGTAGGACTGAGATATCAAATCGGACAGAGACCTTAATGCAGCAAGTGCTAGATAGTTACCAAGCTGGGATTCAGGTAACTACAGTTAACCTACAAGATTCTCAGCCACCAGACGCTGTTCAGGATGCTTTCCAAGACGCTACAAAAGCAAGAGAAGACATGGAGCGTTATAAGAATGAAGCCCAAGCATATGCAAATGAAATTCTCCCGCAAGCAAGAGGAGAGGCTGCCAGAATGATTCAAGATGCATTGGCATATAAAGAAATGGTTATAGCGAATGCGGAAGGTGATGCAGATAGATTTCTAAAATTATTAAAAGAGTATAAGAGAGCCCCAGAAGTAACAAGAAAACGTTTGTATATGGACTCTCTAGAAATTGTATTATCAAATAGCTCGAAAATAATGATTGATATCAAAGAAGGCAATAATTTAATGTTGCTTCCTTTAGATAAGATTATTAATTCAAAAGAAACGAATAAATTGATGGAAGATGATGAGGAAGATGATTCTTACATTAGCAGTGAAACAAATAATAGAGAAGGGAGATAATTGTGAATACTAAATATTTATTCTTAATAGGCGGAATATTTTTAATTTTTAACTCAACAACTTTCTTTGTCAAGGAAACGCAAAGAGCTATGGTTTTCCAGCTAGGAGAAATAAAAAGAGATGATTTAAAACCAGGATTACATTTCAAATTGCCATTAGTAAATAATGTGCGAAAATTTGACGCAAGAATTCTTACAATGGATGCGAAACCTGAGTTGTTTTTAACAAGTGAGAAGAAAAATATGTCGGTAGATTTCTTTGTTAAATGGAGAATTGCAAATGTTAAAAATTATTATAAATCTACTTTAGGTGATAGAGCTAGAGCTGAAGGAAGAATTACCCAGATTGTTAAAGATGAATTGAAGAATCAATTTGGTATTAGAACGATACAGCAAGCAATCTCAGGAGAGAGAGAGGAAATAATGAGAGTACTTGAAGCTAAAGCGCAACTAGTAGCTGATGAGCTAGGTATAGAATTAGTAGATGTAAGAATTAGTAGAATTGAGTTACCAGGTGAAGTCAGTGAATCTGTTTACCAAAGAATGCGTGCTGAAAGAAGTAGGACTGCTAAAGATTTTAGAGCTAGAGGAAAAGAAATAGCGGAAAATATTAAGGCGCAGGCTGATAAAAAAAGAACTGTAACTATAGCAGAAGCTTATAGAACTTCAGAGCAAGAAAGAGGTTCTGGGGATGCAAAATCTACTGCAATTTATGCAAATGCATATGGGCAAGATGCAGAATTTTATGCTTTCACAAGAAGTTTAAAAGCTTACGTTAATGCTTTTAAAAATAAATCTGATATGTTGGTAATTGATCCTGATTCAGAGTTTTTTAAGTACTTTAAAAATGGAAAATAATTTTTGTTGATCCTATAAATAAAATAAAAGTAAATAAAATGCCAACAACCAAATGGATATTACCAGAAGGTATAGAAGATATATTGCCAGAGCAAGCATATTGGCTTGAGATGAAAAGAAGAGAGGTGGTGGATACATTCTTGCTTTATGGTTATGGATTGGTGATTCCGCCATTAATAGAATATTCTGACTCACTGCTAAATAATATTAGCGAAGATTTAAATTTACAAACATTTAAATTAACTGATCAAGAGACTGGAAAGCAACTAGGCTTAAGAGCTGACATAACATCTCAAATTTCTAGAATATATTCAACATATAATAATAAAGGTACCAATAGATATTGTTACTTTGATCATGTTGTGCGAACAAAAAATTGTGATTCTAAAAAATCAAGAATACCAATACAAGCAGGAGCTGAGTTAATAGGCAGCAATAGGATTGTTGATGACGCAGAATTAATCAATTTAATGCTAGATACATTAAAAAAATTTACTTCTAAAAAGATATTTTTGGATATTGGGCATGTAGGGATTTTCAAAAAACTAATGTCTTATGCAAAATTAGAGATTGAGCAAGAAAAACAAATAAAAAAACTAATAAGAAGTAAATCTATTTCAGAAATAAAAAAATACTTAGGTGATTTAGGCATTGAGAGCTCTCTTAAAGAAAGTATTGGAAACTTTCCAAAAATGCATGGTTCTATACAGAATATTTCAATACATGCAGATCAGCTAAATTTTGTCAGTAATGATATTGAGGATGACATTAATCGTATGATTAGAATTAGTGAAATAGTATCAAAATCTCACAATGACGTAGAAATTAAATATGATTTTTGTGAGCTCAACGGGTTTGATTATGAAAATAATATTATATTTAGTGCTTATATTGAAAATGATAGTGAAGCAGCATCAATAGGCGGTAGATATGATTGTGACACAGAAGGGATTTCTGGTATTGGCTTTAGTATTGATGTTAGGCATTTACTAAAATATCAAACACATGAAAATAAAGTAGTTAATTCCTCTGGAAAGTGGGTTTTAGAGGTATCTAATGAATAATTGTATAGCAATACTAGGCGCCCAGTGGGGTGATGAAGGTAAAGGAAAGATTGTTGATTTGCTAACCGAAAAGTGTGATGCAGTAGTTAGATTTCAAGGTGGTCATAATGCTGGTCATACATTAGTTGTAGATGGCGAGACAACAATACTTCATCTGGTCCCGTCAGGCATACTACATGATAATGTAAAATGTATTATTGCTAATGGTGTTGTTTTATCGTTAGATGCATTAAGTGAAGAAATAGAAATATTAAGAAAAAGTAATATTGATGTAGAGAATAAACTATTACTTTCTGATGGTTGTCCATTAATTCTCCCGGTTCATATTGAGCTAGATCAAGCCAGAGAGATAAAAAAAGGTAAAAGTAAAATTGGAACAACAGGGAGAGGTATTGGTCCTGCATACGAGGACAAAATATCTAGAAGAGGTATTAGACTTGGTGATTTGTCTAAACAAGATACTCTGCTAGAAAAGATAAAAGAATTGTTAGAATATCATAATTTTATTTTGAAAAATTATTATAGTAGTGACACTTTTGATGAAAATAAAATCTATGAAGATTTATTATCACATTATGAAACTTACAAAAGTTTTATTATAGACGTGCCTGAATATATAAACAAAGCATTCGAAGAAAATAAAAAAATAGTTTTCGAAGGAGCGCAAGGTACACTTTTAGACATTGATCATGGAACATACCCATTTGTCACCTCTTCAAATACTACTGTTGGTGGGATATTTACAGGGTCAGGAGTAGCGCCAAGAAAATTAGATTACATTCTAGCAATAGTAAAAGCTTATACAACTAGAGTGGGGTCAGGGCCATTCATGACAGAGCTTTTTGATGGCTATGGTAAGCAGCTTTCTGAAAAAGGTCATGAGTTTGGAGCTACTACTGGAAGAGAGCGTAGATGTGGGTGGTTAGATCTAGTAGCACTTAAGAGGTCAATAGTAATTAATGGTTTTTCAGGGATATGCTTAACTAAAATCGATGTGTTAGATCAGTTTGAAGAAATAAAAATTTGTGTAGAATATGCTGATAATAAGCCCGTATACAAAGATTTTAAAGGGTGGATGAAAAATATTTCAGGAATAAAAAAATACGATGATTTGCCTGAAAATACAAAAATATATATAGATTATATTCAGTCCTTTCTAGGTGTTTCAATAGATATAATCTCAAATGGGCCTGGTAGAGAGCAAAATATTTTTAGAAATGAAATTATATAAGTTTGACAGTTAATTTATTATATTTTTTATTGTGTCTACTAGTGCAAGTATACAGAATAAAAAAAACTGTAATTATTATTTCATTAGGCTTATCCTGTACTTTTCAGCTTCCCAATTTAGTAATTTACACACTTCTTCATCTGACAACAAACTTATATTATCGCATTTATTTATTCTTGAAATAATATTGTAGTAACATTTGAGTTGAATTATTTTAGTATTATTAAATTTATCTGACGCAAAAGTCCCGAAATCTTTAATAAATATTAACTCTTTTTCATCAGCTGAAGAATTCATAAAGCTCTCAACATTACTGTATATACAAGCTTTTTTACCTAAAAATACAACATGATCAGGGCATATAGCCCAATTTTTTCCCAAAATTTCAAGAAAATCTTTGTTAATTGATAGTTGCTGTATCTCCTGATTATCTATAATCTTGTAAGTGATATTATTTTTTTTAATTTCCGTGCCTTTATCAAAATATAATAGTTCTTTTTTCTTTGTGTTTTTTTTAAAAATATTTGATAATTTTAAAAGTATATTCTTTAAACCTCCCACGCTATTTTCTGCAATTACTATTCCATGATTTCGTAAAAATAAAATATTTGTATCTGATGATTCTATTAAGCATTCTTTAATAGATTGCGCGAGGTCAGACCCTGGTGTTTTGTAGTCGATAATTTTCCATGAGAGATCTTTAGGCATTATATTATTTATTATATTATGGCAATTGTCTTGAATAATATCAGCGATAATGTCTACCGCATGAAGATGAAGCACATACTTTTGCTTCATTAGTGCGTGTAAAATAGTTTCTATTGAGGGTTTAAGAGAAGAATTATTACTAGGCACTGGTTTGTAAGAATAATTATTACTCGAGATTTCTTTGTTAATTACATCTAGTGAGACTGGTACAAAAATGTCTTCAATATCAGCATTTTCTAACCATGTACCTGAAGCCTTTACCCATAAAGTACCTGATTCTTTCCAGGATATATTTCCCCCAGCTCCCTGCACTAATAATTCATTCCCGCCAATATTTATGCAAAGATCAGTTATTAACTTTCTATTTTCTGTATTTTCCATTTTTTATGCTCACTAAAAGTTTATGGATATCAGAAAAATTTTCAAAAATTAAGTCAGTGTACTTGAAATCATTCTCAACTATTATACCAGCGTGCCTTTTTTGCAGAGTTGTTGCGTTAACATTAACTTTAGAACCTATTATATCTTTTTCTAAGCTATCACCTATCATCCACAATTTAGGTTTTTTAATATTAATCTTATCAATAGCGAGATTAAAAATAGTTTTCTCAGGCTTTTCAACACCAGCTTCTTCGCTTGTTACAACATAATCAAAGTAATTATCTAACCCAAAATAAATAATTTTTCTAAATTGAATTTGTGCAGTTAAGTCAGTTATTGCTACAATAGGGATACCGATGAGTCTAATTTCTTCTAAAAAATCTATTACATTTTCAAATAGTTCCGCATTAACTAAAAAATTTCTCCAATATGTTTGCTCAAAGTCTAAGGATAATAATACCTGAGATTTCAATCCTATTATTTCTAGCATTCTTTGCATGTATAATAATCTGCTATGTGATGAAGCAGTATTTTGAAGTTTTGACTTTACTTGTTTTTTTGATTCCGCATAGGCGTCATCAAAATCTTTCCCATTTATAGAAAATGTTTTTATAGCTTTGTCTTTTACAGCAGCAATGGCGCCTTTATGAGCTAAATCATAATCATATATTGTATTATCTATATCTAAAAATATAGCATCTGGAAATTCTACAAAATTTTCTTTATTTATGATTTTCATTAAAGAAACCTTTTCGTAAGTGCCTGATCAATATGAGCTATTGAAATTAATTGCATTATACCTGAGACTCCATCCTGCCACTCTGGATTTATATCTAAAAACTCAAATATTCTTGGGGCCAGTATTTTTGCTGTAACTTCTATATCCTCTGAGGAGGGATTACCTTCAATGGTTAAAATGCTATAAGAGGAGTGATCATTCTTCTCTATGGCGACATGAATGCCGCAAATACTAATCAATGCTCTTGCCAAAGATAATTCGTTTAAACCTAATTTTGATTCTATAGAAATTCTAAAATTAATATCGTTCTCTTTAAGGTTTTTATCTTCTAGGATATCAGGATTCATAGGTTGCAAAGAAATTACTAAATCTGCATAGCCTAATTGTGGTCTTATAAATTTATTAGCATCAGGCTTCCTCTTTTCAATAGAATCAATAACTTTTTCATATCTATGCCCTCTAATATTAACATCTCTTTTTACTTTAAAATATTTTCTAAGGCTTTCATCCATATCAAGATATATACTCAAATTATAGCAGTCTCTTAAAATTGGAAGATATAGAGCATGAAGACCTGAGGCTATTATGAAATCATTGCTTTTAATTTTTTTAGGTAAGCTTTTTAAGCCAGTTTCATGATCATAATGGCTTGATAGAATGCTCTTGCCATCGCTTAGCTTTATAAGATCAGTCGAAAAAGCCTCTAGATTGTTTGCCATCGGATTTAAATGAGTTATAACTTTCCACATAGGTTTTTTTCTGTCCCAAAAATGGTAATCATCTCCAGAAATCAATGTTACAGAATTTTCTCCGAATAAATTTTTTATTGATTCAGCAAAAGTATCTTTACCAGATCCAGAATCTCCTGAAATACCCATTACAAACGGCTTCCTACTTAATCGAAAAAAATCATTTTCTCTAATCGTTCTTTTCCACATGCTTAATATCAATATCAAGCCTATGGATATCAGTAAAGTATTTATAATGGGAACTATTTTTTCATAAGAAAAATAGAGCTCTACATTTTTTGATGCTAAAAAACTATTTTCTATGGTAGATAAAAAATATTCATTGTTTGACATAAGAATGCTGCTCAGTGTGAATATCAAAAAAAATGCAGAAGAAAGAGATATTCCCAGCGTCCCGCTTCTTATTTGATATGTAATAAACAAAAATATTGACCATATAAACCATCCTGGAGAGGTTAGTGTAAGCAAAGCAACTAAAAGAAATGAGATACTCAAGGAGGCGCAAAATATTTCAAAATTTATTCTACGAATTTGCCAAAAACTGAATAGCATGAAGAAATATGCCAAAGGTATAATGTAGATATTGTATCCATCACTAATATTTAATGAAAGGTAGTATATAGACTCTAAGGTAGAATTACTGAAAAGCATAAGTGGGCCTAACTTTGAAAAAAAGAAAAAAGGTAAAATGAAAAAAAATAGTCCTATTAAGCACCCTTGCATAAATCGAATAAATAGCTTTCTATATACTTTATTATTAAATAAATAAATTATAAAAAATGGAAGTGCTAACACTATACTTAACTTGGCTGATATAGCCGCTATGAGAAAGATACCAGATATTAATGTACTTCTATTTTTCATAAAATATAAAGATAAAAATAGAAACAATACAGGCACCAAATCATTATACCCAAAAATGTATGTTGGTAGAATGATAATAGGTGAAAGCCAATAAAATATTATTATAGAACTGTATTTTGTTGATGTAATTTTCTTCAGAAGGATTAATAATGCAAAGTCTGCTAATAAAATAACTGCCCAATATGCTATATAAATAGGAATTATTAAAATATTACTTAAAAGAATAAAAGGTGTGAAAAATAACCACATTACATACCCATAAGGAAAAGCATTAATGTCGCCTTGATTTTCTACCCAGGCTGTCCAGGGGTCAAGTATGCTTCCATTATTTAAGTTGTATTCAAAAAACGGAATATAGAAATTATTTGTAATCTCGGGAGTTATAGAAATTATAATATATAACTTAAGCGCTAACCCTAATAAAAAAAATTTGTTAGAAATAATATTTTTTAATTCATTTCGCATAATTCTCTCCATAAGCTAATTTTTTTTGTACATACAGCATCTACAATTATATTATCTTTTTTTAAAGTGCTGTGTATCCCCAGTATTTCTTCATCACCAAATCTACCTTGTAACTCTGGAGATACTATACATATCTTGAAGCCTGCACTTTGCAAATTTTCCATGTTTACCTTATCTATGGGAAGAGTATTAAAACAGTCAAGCCAGACCCATTTAATAAGGCCTTTTAGGTTCATTACGGTTTCAATAGACTCAAACTCAGAATATCTTACAGCACTTCTACCTTCGCAATGACCTGCGTTTTTAATTAAAAAAGGAAAAGATTGGTCTAAAAAAAAATAATCATCAACACTTTCTTCGTCCATTATTTCTATTAGTTGATCCTCTAATCCTTCTTCTTTAACATTTAAAATTAATAGTTTGTGTTGATAGCTTTTAATCCATAATCTAAAATCTTCACCCCTAACAAAAGGATCATGGCTTATTATTAACTTATTTCCATAACTTCTTATATCAACCTCTACCCCATATTCTGGAGGAATAGATTTCAAATTCTTAATTGTATTTATTCTGTGGGCAATAATATCTGTCATTTTAATCTCTTCTTTAATTTTAGGCTAAAGCTAATTGTCCTTTGAATAAATTTTATTTTTGATTTTATGTCAATATTCCAGTGTGAAACACCATATCTTCTTTCGCCAAAACTGACTGGAAAACGATAAATCCTAATATTATTATAACACGCTAGGTAATAAGCGTATAAATCTAGTGAAAAGTCATTAGGCGGTCTATCCCAGCTTTCGTAGAAAGACCTTGAGAATATTGTGGGCTGAGCATTAATATCGTACATATATTTTCTTAAAAGAATTATTTCAAAAACACTCATTCCAATTGTAAAAATATTGTCTGAAATTGGCCTTCCTACTCTTCTTCCTTTGACAAATATGTTTTTTTTATTATTTTTAAATATTTCTAGCCCTTTTAAGATATCTTTTGGGTCTGTTTGTAAATCTGCATGTGTCCAGGCTAGTATATCTCCTGTAGCAGCATTCAAGCCTGCTAGTATGCCATGTCCATAACCTTGATTCTTTTGGACCTTAACAAATACATAGTTTGTATATTGATCTTTTAGATTATCTAGAACTTTCTCAGTATTATCATTTGAGCCATTATCTACTATTACTATCTCAATATTCACCTTTTCATCTGTAAAATTACATTTCTCTAATAAAATAGGTAAAGATTTTTCTTCATTATAGCAAGGTATTATTAGTGACAGCTTCATAGTCCCCCCGTTATTTCTTTATATTGTAAATTCTCTGCAAGTTTCTCTACTTCAACTTTTCTGCTTTTTTTACCATTTTTGAGGTTGATTATTATTTTATCAAATTGCAATGAATGAAGTAATTCTAAATCAACTGATAAAACAGCTTGTAATAAATTGATAAAAGTAGTTTTACCTGTACCATTTCTTCCAATAAAGATATTTACATCTTCGTGAAAATCAGTATTTATTGAGTGTTGACCCCAAAAACCTGTTATTGTTACATCCTTAAGTTTAAACATTTATCATAGTTTTTTTTTAATTGCGCCTAACTGGTTATATAATGCACAAAGTTCCCGTTTTTAGGTTTTTATTTCCGGATAACAGGAACTTTTCTTCCTTTAATTAGTTATTTAATCGGCTTAAAATAAATGTGTTAGTGCTAGTGTATTATTCACAGTATTTTTAATGAATGTAAACATGTAATAGAGAATTTTGCATTTAATTTAGTTCAAAAAGTATTGCTAAACGGTCAATTACAGCATGGTTGTTTTTTGATCGTTTAATGGGTAGCAAAGGGTAGTGTGTAAGATTAGCTGCATTTTTAGATGCACTAGTGTTTTTAATAAAATAGGAGGGAAGAAAGGCCGTTTAGGGTCTCTGGGAATTAAGTTAGCACCAGCAATTAATTTTAGAGGTTGTTGTGTTTTTGTTATTATGAACACAATTATAAAGCATGTATGTAGCGGTATGAAAAACAAATTTTAAGGCACCGTGTTAAAATCTATACCCTAACTTTATACCATATCTAAAAGCAGGTAACATTTTTGCTTCACTCTTTTGATTTGTATCTATCTTAAAATTGGTATCTATAAAACCAAAAACCCCATAATTTGAAATAGCTTCCGATAAATCATCATAAAAACCATCAGGAATGGGCGCATTTTCTTTTATTTCAAAAGTATTAAAGCTTAATCCTGGGCCAATGATTAAAAAATCAATAAAGAATTGTTTTTTAACGATTAGTTTGTAGCCTAATTGCAAACCCAAGGCTATGGTTTTAATTTTCCCTTCAATATCTATGGTATTAGTATTGGAAGCGTTGTCTATATAGATGCCATCGATAGCATTTGTATAATTTTGGTATTTAAAATATGCACCAGTAAAAAACCCTGACAGTCCTTGATTTTGAAAATACCATCTATATTCAGGAATTATTTTAATCCCTTTAAAATTGAAATCATCTGTAATTATTTTTTCGGTCTCTAAGCCTCGAAGTTTAAAAACTCCAGAAGATGCTTTATAACCAAGAGATAAACTGAGACTCATATTCTCATTAATTCCTCTTTCATATTGTACTTGTATGGTGCCAAAAACGGGCAAAAACGGATCTATACTAATATGATTTTTTTCTTGGGCTTGTGCTAACAAGCTAAAATGAAGTAGTACTAAAAGAAGGCTTTTTTTTATCATCTTTTTTAGTTTAATAGATGTGTTTTCTTAGAATAAAACACAAGATTTGGTACAAGAAAAATAGCCGATTTTTAAGGACTAAAACTGCTATTTTTACATGCATTGTTGTAGCAGTTTTTTATAATTTAAAATGCTTCATTGTATGTAAAGAGTCTTTTTTATTGTATGATACTTTAGGCTTTCTAAATGTAAATTACGCAAAATATCAAGCCTATTATTGTACCTCTTTTTTATGTACATGAACATCCATTTGTGGATACGGAATATTTAATCCTTCTTGGTCAAATACCTGGTATACATTTTTGTTCATGTCAAAAAATACGCCCCAATAATCTTCAGCTTTTACCCACGCTCTCACAGTAAAGTTCACAGAACTGTCGGCTAATTCAGAAACAGCAACAAACACAGCTGGTTTTTTTAAAATACGACTGTCTTGCTTACAAAGTCCTCTAATTACTTCCTCTGCCTTTACAATATCATCACCATAACCTATTCCAATAGTCCAGTCTACCCTTCTTCGTTTTTCTGTTGAATAGTTTATCATTGCAGCGTTAGACAATCCTGCATTCGGAATAATGATTGTTTTATTATCAGGGGTCTTTAATATGGTATTGAAAATTTGAATTTCACTTACGCTTCCCAAATATCCTTGTGCATCGATTAGATCACCAACTTTAAAAGGTTTAAAAATTAATAACATAACTCCACCAGCAAAATTCTGTAAAGTGCCTGATAGTGCCATACCAACAGCCAAACCAACTGCACCTAAAAGTGCTATAAAGGAGGTCATCTCAACACCAAGCATTCCCAATACACTAATAATAAGCATTACCTTTAGAAGTGCTCCAATAATTCCTTTAAGAAAGGGCTTTAATGATTGGTCTATATTTCCTTTTTCTAGTATGCTACCGAACCCTTTTGTAATTCCCTTAATAATCCAACTACCCAAAATCCAAACTACAATAGCTCCTATTAGTTTTGGTCCAAATTCTGTAGTGATTTCAATAATTTGATTTAAAATTTGTGCTGTGTTCATTTTAATTTTGTTTAACTTAAAAGAGTCTGTTTTAGATTCTTTGTTATTTTAATTTTTTAGATATTTCTTTCACATATTGTTTAGCCGCAGCACTAGCGGTTTCTGGATTGTCAATTTTTGACGTTATCACAGCAACTAACTGGTTCTCTTCAGATTCATCAAGGTTATAAATAGTAGTTTCTAGAATGTATAATTTTGAGACGCTAGTAGCGTAGGTCTCTTCTACATAATTACCCAAAGAATGGTAAGATATGGGGTTGTAATAATATGGGTAAAAACCACTGTAATATCTTGGATAATATCCATAGTAGTTTCCTCCAGTATAATAACCACCTTCTTTTTCTAGTCTTGTTTCTTCTTTATAATCTTTCATTACAGTAAGAATAACAGCATTAAATCCCTCAAGTTCTAAGATCTTTTTAAATTTTTCTTTATTGGATTCAAGTTTTGGCTCGTTGGGTTTCATCTCCCCAAATTTAGAAAAACTAGCGGTTGCCTGGTAACCATTCGATCTCATCTGCTTGACAATTTCATTTTCAAAAGCAATCTGCGCTTGAAGATTATTGGCTCTAGCTACAACTAAAAAATTATTATCTTTTATAGTTGAAATCCTATCACTTTTCCACGAGTCTATAACTTTAACAGAGGAGCAGCTAGAAAATAAGAGAAATATTGCAAGGTAAATTGTACTAACTGTAATTTTATTCATTTAATAATATTTAAAATTGTTTACTAAAAATAGGGTTCATAAATCTTTAAATAAATAGAGTTCAAAAAATTTACTTTCAAACAATATCTAGCACGATAAGAGGAAAGCCAAATATGTAAAAAGAAGTTAGTAAACTTGTAACATCAGAATTTACCTAAGTTTTGAGTTTTCATATTGCACACAACTAACATCTGAGATATAAACTACGTTTTAGGGGATTTAATTTCTAGATAACAGGAACTTTTCTTCCTTTTATTAGTTGTTTTTTTCTTTTTTTTAAATGTTGATCCCTACTGTGTTTCAAAAAAAATTAATACCGTTTTTTTTATAAATATAAATTTCAACATGTAACAGAAAAATTTACATTGAATTCAGGTCAAAAAGTCTTGTTTTAAGTTCAATTTTACTATCGTTATTTCTTAAATATTGAGTGTTTAGCAACGTTAGTGTGTAAGATTAGGTGCATTTTTAGATGCACGAGTGTTGCTAAATAAAAAGAGAGTGAAATTAAAACAAAAAAAAATCTCAAGCATTTGCTTGAGATTTTAAATATTTTAAAGGGTACTAGAATGCTTAGATTGCACCCCATTCTTTTAAAGAGGCAGTGTTCATATTTATATACGCGTCGTTTCCTGCTTTTGTTGCCAATTCTAAAGACATTTTTGCAGCAGCAATTGCCGTTTTTGTACTTCCTGCTTTTGCGTGGACTAAAGATTGTTGTCTTAGGTACCAAAAACGCGGCTGTGCAGCAGTCATTTCAACAGCTTTATCTATCCATACTTTTGCTTTGTTTATGTCTTGTCCATTTTGTAAATAATACACTGCAGCACTAAACATATCTTGTGCAGAAGGGCCAGCCATTGCAGTATCTAT
>ENA-ORXF01000263-ORXF01000263.1-marine-metagenome-genome-assembly--contig:-NODE-263-length-40078-cov-7.101172_pt1 | contig 40078 bp, 31 predicted proteins | sample MGYA00237864_ERZ511476 | MGnify/ENA primary metagenome ERZ511476 (study PRJEB26306, sample SAMN06343908) | marine metagenome | isolation source: coastal waters | place: Atlantic Ocean: West Antarctic...
TTACACCAGAGCCAACGTCTGAGCCTGAGATTACACCAGAGCCAACGTCTGAGCCTGAGATTACACCAGAGCCAACGTCTGAGCCTGAGATTACACCAGAGCCAACGCCTGAGCCTGAGATTACACCAGAGCCAACGCCTGATTTCCAGGAAGTGATAAACTCTAGTCATAAATCTACTAAAGTAGTTTTGGATGATGGGGGAGTTTCAAAGCCAGTAAAGACAAGCTTCTTTAAAAGAATTATTGGAAATAAAAATAAAAGTCAGATTATTAAAAGAGCATTGGATGATGAAATGTTGGAAGCACTAGAGGAGCTCCTAATTGCATCAGATATGGGTGTGGAAACGGCTGTACGTGTCACAGCGAACTTAGCAGAAGGTAATATGGGAAAGAGACTTTCCACACAAGAGGTTAAAGGCTTATTAGCCAACCAAATAGCTGAAATAATGGATAGTGTAGCTAAACCAATGCCGATTTTTTCAAAGCGACCACAAGTCGTTTTAGTGGTAGGAGTTAATGGATCTGGTAAAACTACGACTATTGGAAAATTAGCAAGTCAATTTAAAATGGCTAACAAAAAAGTAATTATAGCTGCTGGAGATACGTTTAGGGCAGCGGCAGTTGAGCAGTTGCAAGTATGGGGTGATCGAGCACAAGTTCCGGTGTTGACTGCACCAGAAGGGTCTGACCCTGCTTCTTTAGCCTTTGAAGCTATGACAAAAGCAGAAGAAGATGGGGCTGATCTTTTATTAATAGACACAGCAGGTCGATTACAAAACCGTTCTGATCTAATGGAAGAGTTAGCAAAGATTGTGCGAGTTATTAAGAAGAAAGACCCCACAGCGCCTCATAATACGTTATTAGTTCTTGATGCCACAACCGGTCAAAATGCATTAAATCAGGTAGAAGTTTTTCGTCAAATCTCAGAGGTGTCAGGACTAATAATGACTAAGCTGGACGGAACTGCAAAAGGTGGAGTTCTGGTTGCTTTAGCTGACAAATTTGGTTTACCAGTACATGCAATTGGAATTGGTGAGCAGATTGATGATCTTGCACCATTTAATCCTAAAGATTTTGCGCGAGCACTAACGGGTTTTGATAATTGATCGAATCGTTTTTATCACTAGAAGGAACTAGTACAGGTCACTGGCTTGCTGTTTTTTTAGCTTTAGCTGCGGCAGTTTTACATGCAACCTTTGGAGCACTACAAAAAGGGAAGCATGATCCTTGGCTGTCACGCGGTGCTATGGATTTAACCTATGGTTTAATCGCCCTTCCATTTGTGATTTTTGTTGTACCAGTTCCAGAACCACATATGTGGTTAATCCTACTTATTGCACTTGTAATTCATTCTATTTACAAAGTTTTACAGGCTTGGACCTATAGCCGAGGGGCCTACACAGTAGTGTATCCAATAGTTCGAGGAACATCACCAGTATTTACCGTTGTCACAGCATTTTTTATCTTTGGAGAGGTTTTCTCATTAATACAGATATTTGGGTTAATTTCTCTATTAATTGGAATTTTTGGATTGGCATTTTATAACCTAAAAACAGTAGTTATTGATAGAGTTTCCTTAGGGCTTGCATTAACTTTAGCAGTGACCACTGGGCTATTTGTGGCAATATATACTACTTACGATACATACGGTATTAGATCTACATATAATCCCTTCACTTTTATTTTCTGGCTCTTTTTGCTAGACGGTTTCTTTATGCCTTTGGTAGCTTATATGCGTTGGAGTTTAGCAAGAGAAAAACCAAATCTTTCTGGGTTGACCGGTCGAGGGATACTAGGTGGTATTATAGCATATTTTTCCTTTGGTTCTATAATGTTGGCGACGAGATTAGATGATGTTGGTCAGGCTTCGGTAATGAGGGAAACCTCCATTATATTTGCAGTTCTAATAGGGTTTTTATTCTTAAATGAAAATGTAGGACTATTAAGATTGTGCCTTATAACTCTAATCGCTATTGGTGCTATTATTGTTGGAGTGGGAGCTTAAATGAAGAAGAGAGATATAAATCCTGTGTTGAAGTTTTTATTAGAGCTTGGACCTTTAGTCATTTTTTTTATTATCTATGGTAGGATTAAAGACAAAGTCTTTTCTATTTTTGGTATAGATTATCAGGGGTTTATAATAGCAACAGGAGTGTTTATTCCAATACTATTGCTCTCGATCCTGGTACTTTGGATTCTATCTGGAAAGATAGCTAAGATGCAAATCGTTACAGCTATTTTGGTAGTAATTTTTGGTGGTTTAACAATCTGGTTTAACGATGATAGTTTTTTCAAAATGAAACCCACGATCGTATATTTGTTATTTGGAGGAATTTTGAGCTTTGGTTTGTTAAGGAAAAAGTCATATTTAGAATATGTGATGGAAGACATGCTTCCATTAGAAAGTACAGGTTGGATGATCTTAACAAAGCGAGTGGCTATTTTCTTTTTAAGCTTAGCTTTACTTAATGAGCTTATTTGGAGAAATATGAGTACCGACAGTTGGGTTAACTTTAAAATCTTTGGTCTTACAGGAGCACTATTTATTTTCTTTATAGCACAAAATAGCTTAATCCAAAAATATGGAAAAACTTCATTGAAATAGGTGGTAATCAGAGTAGTTCTGTTTTTTAACCTATATGAAAAAGACTTTTAAATGTGGTTGGGTCTAGGCTATCTTGTTTAAAGGTTTTACCCTCAGTTAAAACTGAAATAGCATCGTGAGAGTGTAAACTTTCCTGATGACTAGCTATTATTCTATAATCATTTATTCGAGGCTCTTCACTTAGTTTTTGCGCGAACAATCGTACAGCGTCTTCAACAAAAATCGGGTTTGAGCCATTTAACTCAGCAAATGCCTGTTCGTCCTCTCGCTTCACCATTACTTGCGTCTCAGTGGGAACTGCTTCTCTGCATAACTCTACCAAGTCCTCGAACCAGAAAGTTGAGAAATTTGGATTAATTTCAGCAGAAATCCTTGCAACCGATCTTTGTGAATGTGGTGTTGCTAGTTGATTCCGTGTGGATCGGGCGTGTTCTGCTAACTCTAATGAGCAAGGGCAGGTTGATGAGTAAACATAATCAAGATGTATAATTTTCTTTGTTACATTTTCAAAATCGACTACTTCTAATGCTATGTCATAATATTGATAGCCCTCAAGTTTTGAACGTAGGCTTGTTACCTTTATTGGAAAAGAAAATTTCATTTGTATTCTAGCATCAAAGCTCTCGAGATCTTTTTTGTAGAGAGAAATGGCTTTCGTAATCACATCAAAACTAAACTTTTCTTCAGATGTTTTATAAAAGCTTCGCATGATCCGAGACATGTTCACACCCTTTTTATTAGCTTCAAGGCTGACGGATCCGGTTACTGATGTTTCTAATGAGATTGAGGATAAATTCTTTGTTTTAAAGCTTACCGGCAACCGAAAGTTTGAAATCCCAACATGTTGAATTCTTTGTTTTGAACCTCTGATAAGTGAAGCAGAACCATTTTGAATGTCGGGCATTGTCTTTAGATAGTCTTCATCTGGACTGAAATTACTTGGATAGATAGTCTTCAAATTTTTTGAGCTAAGGGCCTTTATCTCAGCTAGTATATCAGAAAAGTTAGAGTCGGAAGGTAGTTGATCTAACTTTGAGGATAGTTTTTGAATTTTTTTTAATATATTTAAAGATTCTTCAATTTCGTTAATGCTTTGAACGCATTCAATTTTTGGAGAGTGAACCGTCAACCCTGTACCTCGCATGAGTTAATAAACTTTTTCTTAAAATTTCTTATGCACTTATCTATCCTACTTATAAAGGGTATTTATGTTGTTTTTATACTCTAGAAAAGGTCTAATCCGACACTAAAGCCTATAATTCCGGCCCTTTATCCGGAAATTCTTTAAATGGACTTCTTCAACTTGTTTTTATGCAATAATTTCACCTATCCAATGTTAAGTGGAGAAGGGTAGGCCGAGTCCAATGTGCACTTGCTGATCTACGCCTTCAATCATGTAAAAAAATAACTAATAAAGTTGTTTAACGTAGTGAAAACTACTTTGGTTTTAATTAAAATTGTAATGTCTTTAAGGGTCGTGAAAGAAAGCGTGTTTTTATCGATATTCATAAAAACTTTTGTAATCTCTTTAACTTGACAACCGATCTGTCATCAAACCACCACTTAAAATCTATATTGATTGAAGTTTTGTAGTTAAAAATTTCATTGATCATGATTGTTGAGAATAAACAAACAGTATATGATATTACTTTAATAAGTATTATAATAATAAAAAATTAAGTTAGGTATATGCTAGATTTCAGACCGGTTGGATATGTTGTAGGCCTCTTAGTTTTTGGTCTAGGGCTTTCTATGTTATTACCAATGCTATGGGATAGCTATGCTGGTAATGGCCATTGGTTTACTTTCTTGGAGAGCGCTCTAATTACTTGTACTGTTGGGGGTTTAACTGCACTTGCTTCTGCAAATGGGGTAACTGATAGGTTAAGTATTCAACAAACATTTATTTTAACAACAGTTGTATGGGTGGCTTTACCATTTTTTGGTGCTCTTCCTTTTTATTTAGGGGCGACAGATGCAAGCCTTGTGGATGCTTTTTTTGAATCAATTTCAGGGTTCACAACTACTGGTTCAACAGTTTTAACTAATATTGAGCAATTACCGGTTGGCTTAAAGCTTTGGAGAGGATTACTGCAATGGTTTGGTGGAATTGGCGTTGTAGTGATGGCAATGGTTTTCTTGCCTGCTTTGAGAATTGGAGGTATGCAACTTTTCCGAACAGAGGGGTTTGATACTTTTGGAAAAATATTACCTAGAGCTGGTCAGATCGCACAATCGATTTCAATAATTTACCTCACACTAACGGGATTATGTTTTGTTGCTTATTTGGCTACAGGAATGTCAGCTATTGATGCTATAGTGCATGCGTTCACCACGATTGCTACTGGAGGTTTTTCAAACTCCGATATGTCATTTATGAAGTATGGGCCGGGAGCAGAGTATGTCGCGTCTTTCTTTATGATTTTGGCAGCATTACCTTTTGTCCGGTATGTACAGTTTGTTTCTGGAAATACGCGACCATTTTTTCAAGATAGTCAGATTAGAACCTTTTTGGTAGTAATATTCCTGCTGTCGACTTTAATGGGTCTATGGCATGTTGTCGAATTTAAAGACTTTAACGAAGTAATACTTAGAAAAGTTTTCTTTAGTGTTATCTCAATTATTACTGGTACAGGTTATGTAAGTGTAGATTATGGTTCATGGGGAGCTTTTGCTGTCTCATTTTTCTTTTTCTTAGGTCTAATAGGGGGCTGTGCAGGTTCGACCTCTTGTTCAATAAAAATATTTAGATTTCAATTATTATTTGCCTCTATAAAGACCCAACTGCAAAGAATTCAGTCGCCTCATGGTGTGTTTTCACCAAGATACGAGGGTAGGGTGGTTGAGGAAGAGGTCTTAAGTTCTGTTATTTCATTTTTTGTACTATTCTTGGTTTCGATTGGTATATTTTCGATACTATTAGGTTTATCTGGATTAGATTTTGTAACTTCTATATCAGGCGCGGCAACTGCATTTGCAAATGTTGGACCTGGTTTGGGTGATGAAATTGGGCCAACTGGCAACTTCTCTGGTTTAAATGATGTTTCAAAATGGTTACTTGCGGCCGCTATGTTAATTGGGCGTTTGGAACTTCTTGTTATATACGCTATTTTAACTGTAAATTTTTGGAGGAATTAATTAATGAAGAAAACTCTTGGGGCAGAACTTTCGCATTATCTAAAGTCCAAAGGAGTAGATATTATATTTGGAATTCCAGGTGTCCATAATCAGGAATTATACAGGGGTATAGAAGAGGCCGGCATTAAACATATTTTAGCACGTCATGAACAGGGGGCGGGCTTCATGGCAGATGGATTTTTTCGTGCAACTGGTTTTCCAGGAGTTGCATATGTTATTTCAGGTCCAGGAATTTGTAATATTATGACACCAATGGGACAGGCCTACTCTGACAGCGTGTCGATGCTGGTTCTCTCTTCAGCGTTGGACGTATCTATTTTGGAGCGGGGACGAGGACGACTTCATGAAATGAAGGACCAGCGACTAGCCGCAGAGACGGTATGCGATTGGTCAGAAATAGCAAATGATGATATTCAAGCATATGATTTGATTGATAAAGCTTTTCTTGAATTTCGTACTCAAAGAAAAAGACCAAAACATATTCAAGTTCCAATTAGCCTTTTAGAAAGCAAAGTAGAGCCGTACTCAGAAAAAAGGATAGAATTATTTCCAGAAATAGAAAGTAAAATTGATCCAGATCTTACTATAGTAAAAGATCTTTTCCAGGACCATCCAAAAGTGATGTTTATATTTGGTGGAGGAGCAACTCACTGTGCAACCCTTGCTCGAAAAGTCTTAAGTAAACTTAATGCTGCCTCATTTTCTACTTTTTCAGGAAGAGGCATTATCTCCCCTGAGGATCAGTTGAATTTTGGTAGTTACCTTTCCAGACAACTTAGTATTAAGCCGATTTCTGAAGCTGAAATCGTAATAGCAGTTGGCACCTCTTTATCTGAAGTGGATCTTTGGCGAGAAACCCTTGGAGCGACTGGTAGGTTTATTTGGGTTAATTCTGATTCAGAAGCGTTCTCAGACGAAGTGGGATTACATGAAAGAATTATTTGCGATAGTGAAATTTTTTTAAGGCATATCCTTGACAACACAACGGAAGATTATCCCAGACATTGGATGGAAAATGAGGTTTCCGACTTTAAAAGAAAATGTGAATTGGAAGTTAGTATCGATAGGCCTGGAATTGTTCCACTTTGCCATGCACTTCGTGACTGTACCCCTGATAATACAATATTCTTTTCTGATATGACGCAGTTTGCCTATGTAGCAAAAGAAGTAATTTCAATGCCTGCCCCTAATCTATGGCATCACCCCTATGGGTTTGGGACGTTGGGATATGCCCTTCCTGCAGCTATTGGTGCGGCCGTGGGAAAACCAGATGAGCCAATTGTTGTAATAGTTGGGGATTATGGATTTCAATATACCCTTCCAGAGTTGGCCACTGCTGTAGAGTTAAATTTAAGCTTGCCAATTGTGCTATGGGATAATGGTAAGTTAAAAGAAATTGAAGATAGTATGTTGAGCGCTCAGATAGCACCAAATGCTGTAATTTCAAAAAATCCAAATTTTTGTAAGTTGGCTGAAGCGTATGGCATAGTTTTTACTGAACCAGAAAACATTAAAGACTTTCAAAACTCAATTGTCGAAGCCTTTTCTAGAGACGGCCCAACGTTGATTTATCTTAAAAGTGAAATAAGTTTTTAAGGTGAGTTTCTTATTTTATTTTCTAAATAGATATACTTTCGATAATTAATTTTAAACCGAGTGCTAGTAGAAGAATTAAAATAATTTGGTTAAAAGTTTTAGCTGATAAATAGCTAGCTAAAAATGAACCAAAAGGCATGAATAACATTAATGGAATTAGAGACAGGAAGCTATATCCAAAACGCTCTACGGTCATTATCCCTAAGTATATTTGGACAGGTAATTGCGTTAAACCCATTGCAATAAAAAATATAGAAACAGTGAATATAAAATCACTACGCTTGAGGTTTATTGAATTTAAAAAAGTAAGAGATATGGGTCCAGATATGCCTGAAACCCCTTGTAAACAGCCTGCTAAGGCACCTGCAATTAGTGCAAATTTTTGTGCTAATTTAAAATCTAGAACCCAAGACGGGTTAAAAAATCTAAACAAAACGTAGATGATAATGAAGATACCAAGGCTGGTGGACAATAATGTCTTATCTAGAACGGATAATCCGACAGTTCCCAAACCAGCTCCGAGAGCACCTCCTAAGGCAAAGCTCCAAACAAATTTTCTTGGTAACGAACTTTTCCTATATCGCCAGATTTGCCATATGTTGGGAACTATGTTTGGAAGAACGATCATAGCTACAGCAAATGGCACATCATATATTATGGCTAATGCTGGCACAGCTAATAAGGGTGCTCCTGCGCCAGTTGCACCTTTAAGAATACCACCAAAGGCGAACGCGGCAGCGATGATTATTATGTTTTGAATGTCCATTTTGAGTTTTAAGTGTTTTGATGTCCTTAGGTGTATTAAGTTTTAGGTATTAGTATTATCTTTGTTCAGGTTAATATCAGTATAGGATAACAGCTTATTTGAAATGGTAGATAAGAACTTTGCAACCTCATCCTCAGTGTTGTAGTGACAAATTGAAACTCTTACACAGTCATTTATAACAAGAGGTTTTAAGACATTTCCTGAATAGTGATCATTTTTTCTTATATGAACCCGTATACCCTCAGTTTCTAGGTATTTAACCAATTCAGAACTCTCTATTCCATTAATTAAAAAAGAAACTAAACCTGTGCGAGCAGGATTCTTAGTACCTCCCAAGATATATATCTCTGGGTACTCCGATAAACCCTTCAAATTTCCTGTCCCGAATAAAAGTAAATCTGTAAGGTGTTTCTCATATTCGCTAATTGCTTTACCTGCTGCATTAATCTTCGCCCGTGTAGTGGTTTCGTTGGAGACTTTCTCACCTAACCAATTAAAATACTGAACAACATCACTGAATGTAGCGTATGACCCTGGGTCACGGGTGCCTAGTTCCCAGGAATCTTTGGGCGCACCACTAAGGGAATTGTGTGGAATTTCTGCAAGTCTATCAGAGATCCAAGCCACTCCATAACCGTGCCTGGAAAATACTTTGTAAGGTGAAATAACATATCCATCAATATCATAGCTATCTATATTAATATTACCGTGAGGTGCATGCTGAATTCCATCGACAATAATATAACAGTTAGGTGATTTTTTTCTTATTGCTTTTGAAATTTTAAAAAGATTTAAGGTCATACCAGTAATCGGAGAAGTATGGATTATCGTTGCGACCCTAGTGTTGCAATTGACCGCCTCGCAATACTGGGTTGGGGATACTAAACCTGTCTCGTCATTGTGAATGATCTCCACGTAGTCAAGTGAGGCTATCTTAGTCCATCTTTGTGACGCACTTCTAGAAGCCGGGTGCTCTAAGGTGCTTCCCACTAAGTTTCCGGTGTTTGATGTGTGTAAACAGGCTTCACTTATGAGTCTAAATAATAGCTCGGTACCACTTTCACCAACAAATATTTGACCAGAGGTAGTATTCAGAAAATCTGATAGGTCGGCTTTCCCTGCGTGAATTACTCTACTAACTTCATTGGAGCCTTCGTTGTGTCTACCCTGATTGTCGGGAAGTGCAGCAAATTTTGAGGATGTGGAAACAACTTTTTTTAATGTAAGTGAACCGCCTGCATTCTCAAAAAAAATTCTCTCCCCACCCACCGAACAGTTTTCGACATTTTCAAACTTACCTCTTATTTCTTTAATAAGGTTTTTATTTTTTATTATCATTTAAAATATTCCTTGAGTATTTACAGCTACTGTTTGAAAACTATAAACCGACTTACCAGCAACTAATCAAAGCTGAACTATCCTCTGACAATTTACTGATCTGCCGAGCAGATAATGAAGTTAATTCTGTATTGACGTCAAATTCTATACGCTGTTTTTTTAAAAGTTTTCTTATGAACGTAGACTTTACTGAGAAAGCAGTATTTTTTGGTAACTCTTTGTCACCGAAATCATAGTCGACAAGAAGCCCTATTACACTTCCTGCAGCATTTAGTACTCCCGCTCCAAGGTCTCCTCTGGATGTTTGTATGGAAAGTTGCTGTAAATGTTTCTCTTTTTTTAAACCTCGGGTGTTTAAGAGTGTTCCAGTGTTCATGGATGGTGCTCCTAATGCACCTTCATAAGAAAATCCTGACATAAAGATTTTAGAATTAAGTTTTGTATATGATTTTGAAAACTTTAGAAAATCTAAGGGGCTAAGCATAGTCTTAGGTTGAAGTATTACTATTCCTTTACCTGTAGCTATCACATTTAATTCTATATCCATGTCTAACGTTATTTTTTGACAATTCTCAACTATCTTTGACGATGTTAATATGGTTCCCGATTGATTAATGAAAAAACCAGTTTGCGATGCCTTAGGAGTCCTGATTTTTAACCCAGAAAATGAATTAAGTTGTTCTTCCATATCAGGGTTATCTGCGGGTAAAAGGTTTGTTTCAATACTTTGAATAGAGTTTTTTGCTAAGTAAATAGCCATTTCAATATCTATCTTCGTATCGTCAGAATACTTAAATAAGAATCCTTTAATAAATTCATCATCTAGGTACGCATAGACAAAAACATTTTGTCCATTATCATCCCCTGAAATAGTAAAATAACTTGTTCGTAAACGCCCCTTACTGTTCTGAGGAATTATTTGAAGTTGCGTTAAAAAACTATAAAAGTCATTTAATGTTTTAGTGTTTCCAGGTAGAGAAATTAGAATAGTTTTAATCTCTGTTTTGAACTTATCTTCAGAAAAATATGCAAAGGGAGTTTCATATTTGTGGAATTTTTGGAGAGTTGGTAGTAGAATTTGAATTCCAGTTTTGGGTTCTATAATATACGTGAATCCTATTTTTTTTAAATATTTGTTATAGTTTGAGATAAGAATTTTTCGTTCAAGGGAAGTTAAAATATTTGTTATTGGTAGTTTCTTAAGCTGTTGCCAGCGCCCCATAGCTGCTCTAGTTCTTTTTCCAAAATCACCGTCGATCGTAGAGGAATATAAGTCGAGCTTTTGCAAGGCGAGTTGAACGTATTTTTTTTCAGGTAGAGTTAAATTGTTCTCATTTTTTTTCACTTCTTCAAGTGTTCTTTCAATCGCTATATTATCTTTTGAATAGGTAATGGCATTAACTAGTTTATTTTTTTTAGGTAAGATCCCGGGGAGTATTTCCTTCAAAATTAAGGTTTGGTTTGGCCAAAATTGTGAAAGAAATTTAGTGTCTTTTGTAATAGTTGCTGTAGGAGGAATTTTCTGGTTTGAAAGAAGTTTTTGAATTTCTTGCTCGGCTTTCTGTCTTGTAAATGGTCCTAGTGCCAAACCGTACGAACCATTTTTAAATTGGAATCCATTAATTGTGCGTGCAGTGTTTTTATATTTAAACACTTTGCTTTCAGCAGCCTCCTGGTTCAAGAAAGTTTCAACTTCGATCCAGAACGATTGAGCGATCACGACTGAACTAAAAGTATAGTACAAATAAATAATACTTAGAATCATGAGACGGTGCATATATTGTCCTATATGTATTTTCTTATTATTAATCTATACACTTTAGTAATATGGTTGCATGGATGATGCATCAAGAAAACTAATAGTTTCAGCAATTGACCAACATCTATGTCTTCCTTATTGAAAAAATAACACATTAAAGGCGTTAAAATGACCAATAAAACGAATAAACCCAAAAGTTTTCAAGAAATCATTTTTAGACTTCAAAAGTATTGGTCAGATTTTGGATGTGCGATAGTGCAACCTTACGATATGGAAGTAGGTGCTGGGACATTTCATCCTGCCACTACTCTTAGAGCTTTAGGACCTAAGCCGTGGGCTGTAGCCTATGTTCAACCATCAAGGCGTCCAACTGATGGTCGATACGGAGAAAACCCTAATCGTTTGCAACATTACTATCAATTTCAAGTTTTAATTAAACCATCCCCCGAAGATTTTCAGAGTTTATACCTAAAATCTTTAGAAGTTATTGGTATTGATTTGGAGTTGCATGATATTCGTTTTGTTGAGGACGATTGGGAGAGCCCTACATTGGGCGCCTGGGGATTGGGCTGGGAAGTCTGGTGTGATGGAATGGAAGTTTCCCAATTTACATATTTTCAACAGATGGCTGGGTATGACTGTAAGCCAGTTTCCGGAGAGATTACCTACGGCCTAGAACGCCTTGCTATGTATGTTTTAGGAATTAACCATGTAATGGAATTACCTTTTAACGATCCTGATTCAATACACCATGTTAAATACGGTGATATCTTTAGGCAGGTAGAAGCAGAGTATTCACGATGGAATTTTGATGTTGCTGATACTAAAATTCTTTTTCAGCATTTTGAAGATGCCGAAAAAGAGTGTAAAACAATACTGAGCGCTGAAGAAATTGATCCAAAATTTGAAAAGCGTATTGTGATGGCTCACCCAGCGTATGACCAGTGTTTGAAAGCTAGTCATTTGTTTAATCTCCTAGATGCTCGTGGAGTTATATCTGTTACTGAGCGTCAGGCGTATATTGGGAGAGTTAGAACTTTGGCAAAAGCATGTGCTGACGGGTTTTTGATGACTGAAGCTGGTGGTTATATAGAATGAAAGGAAAAATTGTTGTCTTGATACTAGTAATTTCTACCATATTTGGTGGTGTTTCCATGTATTATCTTCAGGTTTATTATTTTTATACTGTTTTGGATGGTAGCGACCCAGAGTTAAAAGTTACAGTTCTATTAAGAAAAGACAAAACGACTGAAAGTATTGATTTTTATGATTTCAAAGGAATAGATGCAGATAATTCTCCTTTGAAATACAGGAGTTGTTTTAATATAGTTGATATTGGGCGTATAAAAAGTATTTCTATACCTGTCCTCGATCCTGTTCCCATTACTGCTCCACATTGGTTTTCGTGTTTTAAAGCAAAAGACCTGGGATTAGATATTGAAAAGGGTAGAGTAGAAGTAATTTTGTCTGAGCAGGATATTTCTACCGGTATAGATAGGGTATTGGCCTTTTATCCGGATGGTCGGGCGTATTCGTGGCATCAGTTAAATAATAAGTATAAAAAGTGAGTATTTAGATGAAGGATCTTTTAATAGAACTGTTTTCAGAAGAAATCCCTTCTGGCATGCAAGAGGCTGGAAGTGTAAATTTTAAAAAGTTGATGACAGATGGACTGGTAGATGCGGGATTAACCTATGAGAGTGCTGCTGTTTTTTTTACACCTAGAAGGCTAGTGTTAGTTGTTTCAGGTCTTTTAGACATGTCTAGTCCTTCCATTTTAGAACGACGAGGACCTCGAACGGATGCCCCTGAAACAGCTGTACTGGGATTTCTTCGTTCTACCGGCTTGAAGAAAAATGATTTAGAGGTCCGTAAGGTTAAAAACGGAGAGTTTTTCTTTGCCAACATTAAAAAACTTGGTCGCTCTTCTGGAACTATAGTATCTGAAACTTTAAATATGGTGATAGAAAGTTTTCCTTGGTCTAAGTCCATGCGTTGGGGTAGTGGACAAATGAGATGGGCTCGACCTCTAAAAAATATTATGTGTATTCTTTATGATGAAACAGAAACCAATATAGTTGATCTAACTATTGGCGGTTTGGTTGCAAATAATAAATCAGTAGGCCATCGTTTTTTAGCAAATCAACCGTTTACTGTTAATTCCTTTGATGACCTAAAGGTAAAACTAAAAAAGTCTTTTGTTGTTTTAGATCAATTAGAACGAAAAGCTCAAATTAAAAATAGTGCAACAAATGGTGCTTTTGCTTTAGGTTTTGATGTTGTCGAAGACGAACTTCTTTTGAATGAAGTGACTGGTCTAGTAGAATGGCCTACTGTTTTAATTGGACAGATTGACAAAGAATTCCTAGAGCTTCCAGCAGAGGTTTTGCAGGTATCTATGCGACAACATCAAAAGTTCTTTAGCTTAAAGAGAAAAAAAACAAATCGTATTGAGGGCTTTATAACTGTTGCTAATATAGAGACAAAAGATCAAGGGGCAGCTATTTTAGCTGGTAACCAAAAGGTTTTATCCGCCCGATTGTCTGATGCTAAGTTTTTTTTAAAAAATGATTTTCGGGTTGTGAATGCAGGAATGCTTCCATGGATTGAAAAATTAAAAAATGTTACGTTTCATAAGAAATTAGGAAACCAACATGAACGTGTAGAAAGACTTAAGGTTAAAGCAATTGACCTAGCAAGTATCGTGGGTGCAAAAGAAAAGTTAGTTGAACAGGCGGCACTCTTTGCTAAAGCAGATCTTGCATCTGAGATGGTTTATGAGTTTCCTGAACTCCAAGGCGTAATGGGTTCTTACTATGCTAAGTTTTGCGATTTCCCTGCAGAGGTGGCTCTAGCTATTAGAGAGCATTACTCTCCTCTAGGTCCTACAGATACGTGTCCAACAGAACCTGTATCGGTTGCAGTGTCTTTAGCAGATAAGTTGGATATATTAATTAGTTTTTGGAAAGCTGGCGAGAGACCGACAGGCTCAAAAGATCCGTTTGCTCTTAGGAGGGCAGCGCTGGGTGTTATTAGGCTTTTAGTAGAAAATAATATTTCGTTGAATTTAGTTTCTCAGATGGCCTCACTAGAAGATGAAAAAGCCCAAGATCTTTTGAGTTTTATTTACGACCGACTTAGAGTTTTTCTTAGAGATGAGGATGTTACTCATGATATTGTCGATGCTTGTTTGACTGCTAATAGTAATAACGATATTTACATTTCTTATTTAAAGGCTAAGGCACTTTCGGAAGTACTAAGCTCTGAAAGAGGTCGAGATTTAGTTCAGGGATTCAAACGTTCAAATAATATTCTAACAAAAGCAGAAAGTGATGACGGTGTTTCTTATGAGTTGGACCCGGATACAAAGTTTTTCGAAGTAAAAGAAGAACATGAACTTTGGAGTGCTCTTGGTAAGGTTAGTGATAAAGTTGTTAAAGCTTTGGCTAAAAACAATTTTTCTAGTGCTGTTGAACATCTAGCTGAATTAAGAAAACCAATAGATAATTTCTTTAATGTGGTTAAGGTGAATTCACAGAATTCAATTGTGCGGAGAAATAGATTGTGTTTGTTACATAGAATAAAGACAACAATTACTAAGATAGCGGATTTGAGTCTCATTGAGGGTTAAGAGCTTAAATCAATAGAAATTTTAATGCTCGAGTAGTCGGATTAAGAATATGTCAAAATTTTTTAACTATGAGCTAATTACTTCAACGTCAAATATCCAAGCAGACATGTACGGTGCTAGAGCAAAATGCCTTCAGCGGTTGATAAGGCTTGGGTTACCTGTTCCACAGTCTGTTGCTTTGTCGGTGCCGCTTATAAATTCTATTGGTTTAGGTAAGAGTATTGATCTGAAAAAGATCGTAAAGTGTTTCCCTAGTAGTCCGGTTATCTCTGTTAGGTCTTCTCCGGTGAGTGCTGAATGGGGTGGGCCAAGTACGATTTTAAATATTGGAATGAACAGTGAGATAGAAAAAATTTACTCTGGGGTCCTTGGAAGTAAGGCGGCTAGAGAATTGCACATAAAGTTTATTAAATCGTTTGCAATAGAAGTTATGCGTTTGGATGATGAAATTTTTGATCATATTAATATTACACCCGAAGTTGCTATAGATGCTTATGAACAAGAAATAGCTGAATGCTTTCCTCGAACTATTGAGGCTCAGTTGTCAGAAGTTTTGAAGTCTATGTCACGAGCTTGGCAGGGAACTTCGGCTCGATTACTAAGAGCTTCTAAAGGGGTAACAGATAATGCTGGACTAGGTCTTGTAGTCCAACGAATGGTTTTCGGTTTAGGGAAGGGCGAGAGTGGGGCGGGAGTTATACAATTTGTTGAGTCAGATACTGGAATAAAAAGAGAAGTTGGTCGTTACCTCAGTCAATCACAAGGTAGAGATGCCCTAGTTGATAAAAAAGCAGCTATTTTTCTAACTAAAGATGAGAGGGGCCCTTCTTTAGAAGATACCCAACCAGATATTTTTAATGAATTAATAAAAGCAGGTGTAAATTGCTCTAAAGGACTAAAGGAGGAGATGCAGATAGAGTTTACACTTCAAAATGGTAAGTTATTTATTCTGGATGCCATTCCTACCCCAAGAAATGCTTTGGCAGCCGTTGAAGTAGTTACAGCTTTGGTAAAAGAAAAGATTATATCAAAAAAAGAGGCATTGCTTCGTATAGATCCAAAATCTTTGAGTGATCTCCTTCACCAGCAAGTAGCACCGGGATCAATTAGGGATATAATTTCAAAAGGTATAGCAGCCAGTCCAGGTGCTGCTACTGGGAAGTTAGTTTTTAGTTCGTTGTCGGCACAAGTGTCAGCTGCAAAAGGTGAGAGTTGTATACTTGTTAGAAGGGAAACTACGCCAGAAGATATAAGAGGAATGCATGTGGCAAATGGGATATTGACTGAGCGTGGTGGTAATACCAGCCATGCCGCAGTGATCGCACGGGGTCTCGGTTTACCCTGTGTATCAGGTGCTAATGGCATTAAAGTTGATCCTAAGAAAAAGTCTTTAGTTACAGATGATGGCCGTGTCTTTGTCGAAGGTGATTTAATAACACTAGATGGTACTTCCGGAGAGGTTCTGGAGGGAAAGGTCCCTCTCGTTTCCGTAGGGTTAAGGGATAGTTTTTACACTTTAATGAAATGGTCGGATGAGTTCAGAGATATAGGAATTAGAGTTAATGCAGATACGCCACAAGATGCTGGCGTCGCAAATAATTTTGGTGTCGAAGGCATAGGGCTTTGTAGAACAGAACATATGTTTTTTGCAGAAGAAAGACTAACAGTTTTAAGAGAAGCTATATTTGCTAATAGTTCATTGGACAGAGCCACTGCGTTAGAGAGAATATTGCCTATGCAGAGAAAGGATTTTTCTGAATTATTTAAGATTATGGCGCCTTTGCCTGTATGTTTACGATTATTTGATCCACCTCTGCATGAGTTTCTTCCAAATAGTAGGGCTGGCATTCAACAATTAGCGGAAGCAATGAACTTGACTTTGAAAGAGGTGCAGGAACGAATTGAAGGTCTTTCAGAGTTCAACCCTATGCTGGGTATGCGAGGTGTCAGGTTAGGTATTACGGTTCCTGAAATATATGAAATGCAGGCACGAGCTATATTTGAAGCAGTGATTGATGTTGCGATATCTTGCAAACAAAAGGTTGTCCCAGAAATAATGATACCACTTGTTTCTGCAAAAAGAGAGGTCGAGCTGGTAAAGTCTTCCATAGATTCTGTCGCTAAGCAAGTTTCAGAAGAATCTGGGCGAGATATAGATTATAAACTAGGTGTTATGGTGGAGACACCAAGAGCCGCACTTAGAGCTGGAGAGATCTCAAAGGACGTTTCTTTTTTTAGTTTTGGAACGAATGATATGACGCAAATGACTTATGGGTTATCTAGAGATGATGCGGGTAGGTTTATGTCTAACTATGTTAGCCAAGACGTGTTTGAAGAGGACCCGTTTCATATTCTTGATCGTGAGGGTGTGGGAGAGCTGTTATCTTTGGCCTGTGAACGTGGTAGAATGACAAATAAGAACTTAATCTTATCAGTTTGTGGAGAACATGGAGGAGATCCGGAGAGCATTGAATTCTGTCGTGCCTTAGGCATGGACTATGTTTCATGTTCACCATACCGAGTACCAGTCGCAAAATTAGCCGCAGCGCAACTTGCCATTATAAACAAGTAAAATAGTAAATTGGTACATATGCATAATTGTTCAATTTACTCTTTATCTTTGTAAGTTTTTGATAGATAAGGCGATTTGCTTGTTTTGTAAATAATTGGTGAGATGACTTTTGTTAATCCTAGTGAATTATTAATGATTAGTTTTGTTAAAAAAAACCTGATAATGCTTTGCTTTGTAGTTCTCACAGGTTGCGGGTCAGGCTTTGATGGAAATACTATATTTTCAAAGCTCAACCTTGATAATATTTATAACCATCTTAACTTTAGACCACTTAAAAGGCCTGGCCGCGCAATTTATCTAACAACCGTTATCAATGGGAAAAAGAAAGTAACTGGGAATTTAAACGACTTAAAAGTTTTAGATGCCCTTCCAATGGCCAATGGGAATTCGGAGTGGAGATGTTTGTCAGAGGCCCTTTACTTTGAATCTCGGGGAGAGCCTGTGGAGGGACAAATTGCTGTTGCAGAAGTAATTTTAAATCGAGTGGATTCAAAAAAATTCCCAAAATCGGTTTGTCGGGTAGTGGGTCAGACTACGGGTAGGCGACACAAATGCCAATTTAGTTATAATTGCGACGGTCTCTTGGAAGTATTTCCTGATAAAATAGCTTATCAGAGGGTTAGTAAAATTGCTCGCCTAATGCTAGATGGTTCATCCAGAGATATTACAAAAGGCGCTACTTTCTATCACAGTAAAAAAGTTGATCCGTTTTGGAGGACATCAGTAGCTAGAACGACCAATATTGGGTCACATATTTTTTATCGTTTTAAGTCCTAAAATTTTTTAAATTGGTATAAAGGTTAAGTAGGGTTTAGTGTGCCATACAGAGTGGTGGAGTGTCCTACTTTAAGTTATTTAAATGAAAAGATTTTTATGGTTGATGAATTAAAATTAGCATTTGGACACCCTCAAGAAAGGTCAAAAGAATTGCTAGAGATAAACCCTTTTGATAGAATTTCTCTTCGAAACCATATTCGAGAAGTTGAAATTGGGGCATTTCACTCAGAGAGAGGGGCAAAACAAAGAATACAGTTCAATATAGTTGTTGAGGTTATCATTCCCACTAACCCAGACGATGATGTTGATTTAATATTCTCTTATGACACTATTACCTCAGCGATTGATAATGAACTTTCTTTAGGACGAATAAACCTGTTAGAAACGTTAGCTGAGCGATTGGCCAGTAATATTTTGTCAGATCAACGAGCAGTTAGAGCATTTATTAGAATCGAAAAGTTGGATAGAGGGCCTGGGTTCCTTGGTGTTGAAATAGTTAGAAAAACTATTGATAGGGCTATTTCTAGTAAGTTAACTCTCCCAGATTGTCTTATCGTATTTATAGGAAATGATTTGATTCAATCTGATTTCACAGCTGAATTATTAGAAACATTAACTTTGCAACAGTATCCTATAATTATAACAGTGCCGCCTATTTGCCAAAGTTTACCAGTCCCAATGTCAAGTTTTTCTAAAATGAGAGTAGCTTTGCTGGCCATGGATCAAAATGCGTGGATTCTTTCAGATGTTAGACCTGATGTTCAGGTTGTAGAGACACGCACGGAACTGGAGTGGGCGATAAGAAATAGAAAGGTTAGTGTTTGGGGACCCTCTAAATTAGTTATGAGTTCAGACATTGATTTTAAAGAAACCCCGTATGATGTGTCAGATTTAACTTTATGGTTAGCGCAACAAATTAATACAAAAGGTATTTTTTCTATAGGGTTTGGAGCTAAAGGGCTTGGTCAAGAGCTCTCGTTAGATTCAGTGCTTAAATCAAAAAAGATCCCTCATTGTAATTAAATAAAGAAAAAAATGTCATTATATTACCGTCCTATTCCACAAATTGATAGATCTAGAGGAAAAGACTCCTATCCTCTTGCTGGAGGAAAAGTTTGGTTTTCTAAGGTGGAAATTTTGGAACGAAACAGAGATAGTTATATTGTCCCAGCACCAGAAATCCCTGATCATGCAATGCATACATTAATTGATGAACGGTCTAACATTCTTGGCTTTTCTGCGTCGAGTCCAATTATAATGGGTATACTTAATGTGACCCCTGATAGTTTTTCTGATGGAAATAAATGGTCTTGTCCGGCTCAAGCATTGGTAAGAGTTAAAAGTATGATAAATGATGGAGTTGATATTATTGATATAGGGGGTGAGTCAACGCGACCAGGCTTTAAAGCTATTTCTGAAAAAGAAGAGTTATCTCGCGTTATTCCAATTATCAAATCAATCAGGGATGTTAACTTAAACGTACCGCTCTCGATAGATACAACAAAGGCGGCAGTCGCGGCGAAGGCATTAGAGGTAGGTGTTGATTTTGTTAATGATGTTTCGGCGATGCTTTCTGACGTCAATATGGCTGACGTAGTAAAAATTAATAAAGCTCCAGTCTGTTTGATGCATTCTGATCCAATTGCAAGCGACTCTTCAAATTTACCACTCTACGAAAACGTCCTTTTAGATGTTTATGACTTTCTTGCGAAGAGGCTTCAAGACGCTGATCTATTAGGAATACCAAGGTCAAAAATAGTTGTAGATCCTGGAATTGGTTTTGGAAAAACTATGGAGCATAATCTAATTTTGCTAAATGGTTTAAGTTTATTTCATTCTTTAGGTTGTACGCTACTTCTTGGCGCTTCAAGGAAAAGGTTCATAGGTACTATAAGTGGAGAGTCACAGCCTGAAAAGAGAATGGCTGGCTCTATCGCTGTAAGTATAGAGGGTTTGAGGCAGGGTGTGCAAATACTGCGAGTACATGATATAGCGGAAAACTGTCAAGCCACTAGGATGTGGAAGGCTATGAATTGCGACTAACTTGGGTATTTTGAACAATTTAATTTAGGCGATTAGGACATTAGATGGTAAGAAAATTTTTTGGGACAGATGGTGTGCGTGGACGGGCTAATCAGTACCCAATAAATGCAGAAATGACATTAAAGCTAGGCGCTGCAGTCGGAAGGTACTTTCGGAGAGATGGAAATGAGCATCGAGTTGTCATAGGAAAAGATACACGACGATCGGGCTATATGTTGGAGAATGCGCTTACTGCAGGTTTAACGTCAACTGGAATGAATGTATTTTTATTGGGCCCAATCCCTACGCCAGGTGTAGGTTTACTTACACGATCTATGAGGGCTGATCTTGGGGTTATGATCTCAGCTTCACATAATCCGCATTATGATAATGGAATTAAGCTCTTTGGACCTGATGGTTACAAGCTAAATGATCAGTCGGAGGCAGAGATAGAGGAATTACTAGAGCATGATATTGACAGAGCTAGTGCAGAAAATATTGGAAAGGCAAAACGTATTGATGATGGCTTGGGTAGATACGTTGAAAGAGTAAAAAGTACTTTTCCCTCAGGAGTAAGGCTGGATGGAATAAAAATAGTTGTAGATTGTGCTAATGGGGCTGCTTATAAAAGTGCTCCAGAGGTTTTGTGGGAGCTGGGAGCTGACGTTATACCAATCGGGATTAATCCTGATGGGTTTAATATTAATAAAGACTGTGGGTCTACAAATACACAAGCAATCAAAGAGGCGGTTCTTTCAAATAAGGCTGATCTTGGAATATGCCTGGACGGAGATGCTGATCGGGTAATTCTAATAGATGAGTTTGGAGTTGAAGGTGATGGAGATCAGATATTAGCGGTACTTGCAGGTAGGTGGGCACAGCAAGGTATTTTAACAGGTGGAACACTAGTTTCAACTGTCATGTCTAATCTGGGGCTAGAACGTTACTTAAAAAGTAAATCAGTAGCGCTATTAAGGACATCTGTGGGTGATAGGTATGTTGTAGAGGCAATGCGTAAGGGTGGCTATAACTTAGGTGGTGAACAGTCAGGTCATATTGTAATGACCGACCATTCAACAACTGGTGATGGGATAGTGGCAGCTTTACAGTTTTTATCAATAATGAAAAAGGAAAACACTCCAGCAAGCCTACTCTTACATCAATTTGAGGCGTATCCTCAAAAATTGGTGAATATAGCTTACAGTCCTAATAACGATCCGTTAAAAATTGATTCAGTTCAGGAAACTATAAATCGCCTAGAAAAAAAACTTTTTGGTATAGGCCGTGTGTTAATACGTAAATCTGGAACAGAGCCGCTAATTCGTATAATGGCAGAGTGTGAAGATGAAGCCTTGTTGAGTAGCGTAGTAGATGAAATAGCTGAAAAAATTAAACTAGAGAGTGGAAATGATTAAAGTTACTTAAAATTATTTCTTCAAGAAACCTATTATAGCTCTAGATTGACTTATACCGATTCCTAATAAAATTATTAATAGACCAATAAATAATGTTGGTGGCAGCTCTTCATTAGAAAAAGTAACACTATATACGATCGCCCAAATTGGAATTTGGTAGGTTGTTAAACTCATAAATAAAGAGCCTGCACTTTTAGTTATATGAATTCTAAGCACGGCCCCTAGGGCTGAGGCAAAAACTGCTAAATATAGCAAAGAAGATAAAGATCTTAACGAAACCTCAGTTGGGACTCCCTCGTAATAAAGAGCTAAAGGGGTGAGGATTAGAGCTGCGGCCATTAATGTGATAGCTGCAAAAATCAATTGTGGCATTCTGGGTGCATTTCTGGTCATAACTGACCCAACTGCGTAGCATAGCGCTGCAGTAAAACAAGCTAATTGTCCCAATACCTCGGTAAGATTTGATCCTATTTTTGTGAATTCAAGGTCAAATAAAACAAGTATTCCTAAAAACCCTAAGAGAAACCCAATAATCCGTCTTGGACCTATACTTTCGTCGGGAGAGAAAATGTAAACAAGTGGAAGTACTAACAGGGGTACTGCACTCATTGAGACACCTGCAAATGCTGATGAAACGTGCTGTTGCCCCCAACTAAGTAAATAAAGGGGTAGAGCAATTGATATGGCACCAATTAATATTCCAAAAACCCACGATTTTAAATCCTGAATATGCCTAAAGTGTTGGCCCATTGCCGGAGCAATAATGGATAGAAATATTCCTGCTATAAGAGTTCGCATTGCGGCTGATGTCCATGGGCCAACCGTTTCTAGTGAGATTTTTATAAATAAGAATGACCCGCCCCAAATAACTCCTAAAGCACACATTAAAAACCAGTTTAATTTACCTGGATTATCTGGAGAGATGGCGATTGATTTAGTTATTTAATGTCTCCATGTAAGGTAAGTGGAGATACTTTTTAGGTATCTCCAGTAGCATCGAATAATTAATTTCTTTCTTGATCAACCAATTTACCAGCAGAAATCCAAGGCATCATTCCTCGTAATACTTCTCCAGTAGCTTCGATTTGGTGAGCATCGTTTCGTCTACGAGTACCTTTAAAAAATGGTTGTCCGACTGCGTTTTCTGTCATGAAATCCCTAACAAACTTACCAGTCTGAATATCGTTTAGGATATCTTTCATTCTAGCTTTTGTTTCGTCGTAAGGGAGTACTCGTGGACCACTCACATATTCACCGTATTCTGCTGTATTGGATATTGAATAATTCATATTGGCGATTCCGCCTTCATATATTAAATCAACAATTAGTTTTACCTCATGTAAACATTCAAAATAAGCCATCTCGGGTGCATAACCAGCTTCTACTAAGGTCTCAAAGCCCATACGGATTAATTCTACAATGCCTCCGCAGAGTACAGCTTGCTCACCGAATAGATCAGTCTCGCACTCTTCTCGAAAATTTGTTTCTATTATACCAGAGCGACCACCACCAATTGCAGAACAGTAACTTAAGCCAATTTCCAATGCTTTACCGGAAGCATCGTTATCAACAGCAACAAGGCAGGGTACTCCACCACCTTTAACGAATTCGCCGCGAACAGTGTGCCCAGGGCCTTTTGGGGCCATCATTATTACGTCTAATCCCTCTTTTGGCTGAATTAAACCAAAATGAACGTTTAGACCATGTGCAAATGCGATTGCGGCACCACTTTTAATATGGTCATGGACATGCTTTTTGTATGTTTCAGCTTGCAACTCATCTGGCATAGTAAACATCATTAAATCACACCAGGCTGCAGCTTCTTCAATGCCCATGACTTTTAGTCCTTCGCCTTCTGCTTTTTTTGTTGAAGGTGATCCATCTCGGAGGGCAACAACTAGGTTTTGAGCTCCGCTGTCTCTTAAGTTAAGAGCGTGAGCATGCCCCTGAGATCCATAACCTAAAATGGCAACTTTTTTGTCTTTTATAAGATTAATGTCACAGTCTCGATCATAATAAACACGCATATATTTTTCCTTTTGATTGAATTTATAACTATTATGGATATTATAGTTATACTAAGAATTACAATATTATTTTTTATTTATTGTATAAATTGATATATTTATGGTAAATTCATTCTAATAATAACTAGTTAAAGGAAAAATCATTCTTAATGCAATTGATAAGGAAATTTTAAAGCACTTACAACAGAATCCGACTATTAGTGTTGGTGAGCTTGCGGATTTATGTGGTGTGACGAGTACTACCTGCTGGCGTCGAGTGGATAAGTTAAAAGCTACAAATATAATTATATCAACCCATGCAATAATTGACTGGCGTTCGTTGGGTTATGAAGTTGAGGTTTCACTCAGAATAAATCTTGATAAAAGCCAACCAAGAGCTTTTGAAGACTTTATACAAGGGGCACGTAAAATACCTCAAGTAATTGAAATTCAAACTTTTTTGGGGAGTGTCGATGTAAGACTAAGTGTATTAGCTAGAGATATGGGGCACTATCAAGAACTATATATGACTCAGATCTTAACCTTACCGAATATTTTGGATGTAGAGGCGTTGATGCATATAGCATCCGTAAAATCAAATGAGATGTTACCATTATGATACATTTGGATCATATTGATCACCAGCTATTATTGGCCTTATCTTCTCATGGGAATAGTAATGCTGGTGCCCTTGGACGACAGTTAGGGCTTAGTCAACCAGTAGCCTGGAGGAGAATAAAGAGATTAGAAAAACATGTAATTACTGGTTATCGCGTTAACTTGGATAAAGAAAAGCTAGGCTTTGGAGTAACTGTGTTCTTAGGAATAAAGCTTGCAACAAAGGGCAGGGTGTCACTTAGCGACTTTGAGCGAGCAGTAATTTCAATTCCAGAAGTACAGCAGATCCAGCATGTGCTTGGTTTGTATGACTATAGATTAAGGATTGTTTCTAAAGATTTGTCAGATTTTGAACGTATTTTAAGGCGAAGAATTATGACACTACCTGGTGTAGGGAATGTTGAGGCAAATGTACTTCTTAGCGAAGAGCGTCGTCTTGGTCCGTTGGGAGGATAAAATCAAATACTAAAATAATAAATGTACTTTAAATTTAAATATAAAATATATATTATTAAAATAAAAAACTTTATTGGAGAATTAATATCATGGTAACAGCGCATAATAATATCGACCCAAATGGGTTAAAAGAGTTTTCAGTTGTTTTTACTGATAGATCATTAAATCATATGTCTGAATTATTTGGAGGTGTAATGAATGATATATCTAGTACACTAAAAGAGGTTTATAAGGCTAATAGTATTGCTCTGGTACCAGGTGGAGGAACCTTTGCAATGGAATCTGTAGCTAGACAGTTTATGTCGGGAAAGACTGCACTAGTAGTCAGAAATGGATGGTTTTCGTATAGATGGAGTCAGATATTTGAGACAGGTAATATTTGCAAATCTACCATTGTTATGAAAGCAAAACAATCTGGGAATAACGTTCAATCAAGTTTTGAGCCTGCTCCGATTGATGAGGTTGTTGCAAAAATTAAAACTGAAAAGCCAGACTTTGTTTTTGCGCCTCATGTTGAAACTTCAGCGGGTATCATACTTCCTGATGATTATATTAGGGAACTTTCCAGAGCAGCCCACTCTGTTAATGCACTAATGGTTTTAGATTGTATCGCTAGTGGGTGCGTATGGGTAGATATGGAGGACACAGGAGTTGATATTTTAATTTCGGCACCTCAAAAAGGATGGTCTTCTCAACCATGTGCAGGTTTAGTTATGATGTCTGCTAATGCTAGGAACAAAATAAATACGACTGAGTCAGATAGTTTTGCTATGGATTTAAAGAAATGGCTTTCAATTATGGAAACCTATGAAGCAGGAGGTCACGCATATCATGCAACCATGCCTACAGATTCTCTAAAAGTTTTTAGAGATACGTTATCAGAGACCCGCGAATTTGGATTTTCAACAGCGTTTGATGCTCAGTGGAAACTTGGAAACTCTGTTAGGGAGGCCTTAAAAAATTGGGGTATTAAGTCAGTGGCGGCAGACGGTTTTGGTGCTCCTGGTGTCGTGGTTAGCTACACTGAATTTCCTGATGTTCAAAATGGGTCACGATTTAAAGAACTTGGGTTTCAAATTGCAGCTGGAGTACCGTTAAAATGTGATGAGCCTTCAGGATTTAGTACATTTCGTTTGGGCCTTTTTGGGTTAGATAAACTCAAGAATGTTGAGAGTACCTTAGCAACTTTAGATCAAGCTTTTGAACAAATATTTACGTCTTGACCCCTAAGAAAATTTTCGATGGAGTATTCTTTTACACTTCAATACGGAGACTGAAATGAATGATAAATACAAAGTAGTAGTTATTGGTGGGGGTGTCGTGGGGGCATCTGTTCTTTATCATCTTGCGAAATTTGGTTGGAAAGACGTTGTTCTCTTAGAGAGGTCAATTCTTACTGCGGGCTCAAGCTGGCATGCTGCTGGTGGCATCCACGCATTAAATGCTGACCCAACGATGGCTTCTTTGCAAGCCTATACAATTGATTTACTTGCCGAGATTGAAAAAGAAAGTGGTCAAAATATTGGATTGCATATGACTGGTGGGATAACAGTTGCTTCTACACCTGAGCGCTGGCAATGGTTAAAATCTGCCTATCGAGTATTCCAGTCTATAGGAATTGAAGATTGTTACCTAATGTCGCCCGCCGAAATTAAAGAAAAATGTCCTATAATGGATATTACAGGTATTCTAGGAGGTCTATGGGCTGATAGAGAGGGGTATGTTGACACTACTGGAACGGTACATGCTTATGCTGGAGCTGCCCGTAAGCTTGGGGCACAAGTAGTAGAGCACAATAAAGTGGAAGAGCTAAAGCAACGTGCGGATGGTAGTTGGGATGTTATAACCCAAAAGGGTATTATTCATGCTGAGCACGTTGTAAATGCTGGCGGATTATGGGCAAAACAATTAGGTCGTATGGTTGGTCTTGATTTGCCTGTTTCACCTTTGTCACATCATTACTTTATAACAGATACTATCCCAGAACTTGAGGCAATAGATTTTGAGGTCCCTATGATGGTGGACCTCGAAGGGTTTACTTATATGCGGCAAGACCAAAAGGGGATTTTGATTGGAATATATGAACTAAACCATCAACACTGGGAAGTTGATGGTGCGCCCTGGGATTATGGATTTGAACTTCTACAAGAAGATACTGACCGAATTGGTCCAGAGCTTATTGAGGCATATAATAGGTATCCAACTCTAGAAAATATTGGAATAAAGAAATGGGTTAATGGGGCTTTTACGTTCTCTCCTGATGGAAACCCTCTAGTTGGACCCATAAGAGGTCTTAAAAATTACTGGTTAGCTTGTGGCGTAATGGCAGGATTTTTACAGGGTGGTGGGGTAGGTAAAACCCTAGCAGAGTGGATGATTTATGGAGAGAGTGAAGCAGACTCTTGGCCAATGGATATAGCTCGATATGGGAAATTTTCATCAAATCGGGAGTATATTAAGCAGACTACTGGGCAGTTTTATTCGCGACGGTTTGTTATGACTTACCCTAACGAGCAGCTGCCTGCGGGGAGAGCGCTTAAGAAAGCTCCAGCTTATTCAGCAATGACAGCAGAAGGGTGTAAGTGGGGAGAAAGCTGGGGTTTAGAAGTTCCGTTACTATTTGGCCCTAAGGGTTTTGAAGAAACACCTACACTTAAGAGATCTAACGCTTTTGTTGAAGTGGAAAAGGAAGTTAGGGCTGTTCGAGAAGACGTAGGGCTCTTAGATATTTCGGGTTTTTCTAGGTTTGAAATAAAAGGACCTAATGCAAAAAAGTGGTTAAATTATGTAATGGCAACCAAATTACCTAAGGCTGGCCGAACTAGGTTAGCTGTGATGCTTGCTCCTAGTGGACGCCTGAAGGGTGACTTAACTCTCTTCAATTGGGGTGACGGCTCCTGGTGGGTTATGGGTAGTTACTATTTAAGAGAGTGGCATATGAGGTGGTTTGAAGACCATATGGAAGACGGGGTTTCAGTAAAAGATATCTCAGATACAATTGTCGGTTTTTCGATAACTGGGCCAAAGTCGCGAGATGTTTTATCAAAACTGACTCACAGTGATGTTAGTAATGAAAGCATGCCATTTTTGTCCTGTCGAGAAATGGATGTTGGATTAATTAAAGCAAAAGTTGGACGCCTATCTGTATGTGGGGAGCTTGGTTACGAAATAAATTGTGGAGCTCTTGAGCACATCTCTTTAAGAGAAACCCTATTAGAGGCCGGTGAGGAATTTAATATTCGTGAGTTTGGGTTTTATGCTATGAACTCTCTTCGCTTGGAGAAGGGTTTCGGAATTTGGTCAGCTGAATTTAAACAAGATTATACCCCCTTTGAAACAGGTATGCATAGGTGGATAGATTGGGAAAAGGACAAATTCATTGGAAAAATGAATGTTAAAGATCTCAAGGTTAAGAGTGCGCCATCCAGACAACTGGTTATGCTGGAAGTTGAGGCTTCAGATGCTGATGCATCCGGTTATGAACCAGTCTGGGATGATGGTAAGAAAGTTGGCTACGTAACCTCTGGTGGTTATGGACACTTTGTAAAAAAATCTCTTGCAATGGCTATGGTTGATAAAAAATACTCAAAACTTGGAACAATACTCCAAACCCATATTGTTGGAGAAGAACGAAATGCTACTGTGATCGAAAATTCAGTATATGATCCATTAGGGTCTAAAATACGGTCTTAAAAATTCTTCACCTAAAAATAGAGATATAAATAGAACCACTTTAGCAAAACTGAAAGAAGTTTAACACTATTGTTCCTCCTAGTAGAATGTCTATTTCTATTGAATGTATGAAAAAATTTATAGTTTCTAAGATTTTTTAATCCACTATCAAAAAATTTAACTAATGAACTTTTTAAAGTGCATTCATACCGTATTTCATTAATTGGTCACGTAGAGGAGTAATATCATGGATTAAACCTAGTGATTTACTACGTAGATCTTTAAACCATTGCATCTTGGCCATTGAAGTTAAGTTTAAGGCGTCTATCCCTTTCATTCTTAAATTTACTTTCAGTCGCCTTAACCTGCTATATTCAGCAATCGCACTTTCACTATCTAAGCCATTTTTTTCAACTAAATTGAATAATGTATCTATGTCTGACATACCCATGTTTAACCCCTGTGCGCCGATAGGAGGAGAGGAGTGTGCTGCTTCTGCAATTAATACTGTCCGTTCTGAATAGAATGTTTCAGAAAGCTGGCTTACTATTGGCCATAGAGAAGTTTTTGAATTTATAGTTAAGTTCCCCAGCACACCACATGATCTTTTATTTACCTCGTCTTGAAATGCATCTTTATTGAGGTCAATTAGGTTTTTAGCGCGAATTGTTTTCTCCATCCAAACTACAGCTGACCTATGTTGACCATTGTTGTCATTAAGTGGAACTAGAGTGAAGGGACCACCACTCATATGAATTTCGGTAGATATATTTTGATGAGAAACTGGGTGATTAACAATAAAAGCTAAAGCAGATTGCTTAAAGTTACTACTACTAGACTTTATTCCAAGAGATTTTCTTACAAAAGAGTTTTTTCCATCTGCACCGATAATAAGTTTAGCTTTAACGTTTTCGCCATTGCTTAACCATACTTTTGCTTCGCTCGTCCGAGTGACTATCTTAGTTGAGTTCACACCAAAACATAATTGTACGTTAGAAAGAGTATAGATTTTTTTAATTAATTCTTCTTTAAGCACAAAATTTGATATGTTCCATCCAAAGGGGAGCCCTGATATTTCCGAGGAGTTAAAATCACGCTTAGTCCTTGGGGATTCATTTTCTCCACCGGCATCAATTATGCGCATAGTATATAATGGTGTTGCATAAGAAATGAGGTCATTCCAAATATTAAACTTTTGCATAAGCTCTATTGATTGCTGCAACAAAGCTGTACTTCTTAAATCCGGATTTTTAGTAGTTGATGCTTCATCATTTAGTAAAGGGTCAACACAGATTACTTTATAACCTGATATTCCAAAGAAGGCTGTAGCAAGGAGGCCAGAAATCCCACCTCCACAAACTAATATATCGCATGATTTATTCATAACAAACTGTTTAATACCAACCATTAAGATAGAAAAGTCTTTTTAGATCAAGTGCTTCAGAAAGCCGCTCAATTCAGAAGTATGAAAATCTATATAATGTTCATCCTTTGATTCAGGGGATACAAAAATAGTTTTCATACCTAACTGATGTGGAACTTTTAGGTTCCGAGGTTCGTCTTCAAACATTGCACTAGTAAGAGGGTTTAACCCATCTTTTTTAAACACCAATTCATATGCTTTGTACTCTGGCTTTGGATTGTAATTTGCATCTTCGACCCCATAAATACATGAAAATACATCTAGTAAGCCTAATGCTGATAAGACATTTTTAGCATATGGAGCTGTGCCATTAGTGTATACAATTTTTCTTCCTGGTAAATTTTCTATAAGGTTTTTTAATTCTGGGTTTTTAGTTAAGTTATCAAAACAGATGTCATGAACATACGATAGGTACTCTTCGGGTTCGATTTGATGCTCCCGCATTAAACCGGCTAACGATGTTCCATATTTTTTCCAATAATCACTACGTAATATGTCTGCAGATTCCTTTGATATTGAAAGATTTTGGGAAATCCAGTCAGTCATCTTTTTTTCTATTTGATCGAACAAACATACTTTTGGTGAATACAGTGTATTATCAAGGTCAAAGACCCAGTTGTCTACATGTTTGAAATTATTTGAAATCATAACACTTTTAACCAGTATGAGTTGAGCTTGATTTATTTTTTGAGATTTGTTTAGTGAACTTCTCAAACAAATGATAACTATCTTGAGGGCCAGGAGATGCCTCTGGATGGTACTGAACGCTAAAAGCATTCTGATCCCTTGCCCGTATCCCACAGTTCGATCCATCAAAAAGCGACACGTGCGTTTCTATTACGTTGTCAGGCAATGTTTGACTGTCGACAGAGAAGCCATGATTCATAGATGTTATTTCAACTTTGCCTGTCTCAACATCTTTTACTGGATGATTTGCTCCATGATGACCGTGATTCATCTTAATAGTTTCGGCACCAAGAGCTAATGCTAACATCTGATGACCTAAGCATATACCGAAAATTGGAATGTTATTTTTTAATAAACCTCTTATCACTGGAACTGAATATTCACCTGTAGCTGCTGGATCACCCGGACCATTTGACAGAAATATACCTTCGGGGTTATGGGAGAGTATTGTTTCTAAAGTGGAATTTGCAGGCAGTACTGTTACGTCACACCCTGAATTTGTTAGGCAACGAAGAATATTACGTTTAGCGCCATAATCGATCGCTACTACCTTATGCCCTCCCTTTTTTACCGCTCTATGGCCTTCAGGCCAGCTCCACCGCCCTTCGTGCCATTCGTAAGGCTCTACATGAGAGACTTCTGTAGCTAAATCAGACCCTTCTAGTCCTTTGGAGGCCCTTGCAGAAAGAACCATTTTTTCTATTTCAAATTTTCCATCAGGATTGTGAGCTATAGTTACATTTGGTGCTCCTTGGGCTCTTATTGCTCGAGTTAATCTCCTGGTATCAACACCGCCCATGCCTATTAGGCCTTTTTCTATTAACCATTGTGATAAATTACCAGTATTACGCCAATTTGATGGTTCAGTTGGGTCCCACTTTACAATTATTCCTTCCGCAAATGGTTCAAGCGCCTCATCGTCCTGTGTGTTAACTCCTGTATTGCCAATATGAGGGAAAGTGAAAGTAATGAGCTGCCCTGCATATGATGGATCTGTAATTATCTCTTGGTAACCAGTCATAGCTGTATTGAAACATAGTTCTGCGGTACAGACTCCGACTTTTCCAAAACCTTTGCCATAAAATATAGTTCCGTCTGAAAGAACGAGGCAAGCGGTAGGTTGTGAATTCATTTAGAGGGCTCCCGACAGATTTAAGAGAACTTATGTTTCTATAACGACCTGGTCAACCGACATATACGATTAAGTATTGTAAAAGATGTCGTTTGTTAGTAGATGGCCACCCTCTGTCGATATTAACGAGGAAGAATATGTTCACAGGAATACGAGATAGACTATCAGTTTCTTTAATCGAGGCACTCAAGTCTAAAAACGCACCAAGATTAGGGACGTTAAGATTAATTAATGCCGCATTAAAAGATCAGGATATCGCCCTTAGAGTTGAAAACCGAGAAGTTGGTGATTCTGAAGTTTTAGTAATCTTGTCTAAAATGGTTAAGCAAAGACAAGAGAGTATAAAGGCTTACGAAGAGGGTGGTAGATTAGAGTTGGCAGAAAAAGAGCGTTTAGAAATATTGATAATTGAAGAGTTTCTCCCTATCCAGCTTACTGAAGATCAGACTGAAAATGCTGTTTTAGAAGCTATTAAGGAAACTGGTGCCGCGAGTATCAGAGATATGGGAAAAGTTATGGCTAGGCTTAAGAGTAAGCATACAGGTCAAATAAACTTTAGTACTGTGGGTCCAATGGTAAAAGGTAGGCTTAGCCAGTAACTAAACTTACCTTTTTAGTGTTAGTGACCTTTATCCCAGTCCGATTGTTTGGCAAGAATCTCAAATGTATGTTCAGGAGGAGGGCAAGGTAGTGTCCACTCTAGTGTGTCAGCGTACTCATTCCAGGGATTGTTACTAGTCACACGTTTTCCTGCAGTGAGTGTATAAATCATAATGCCGATAAAGAACAAAAACGAAGCAAATGATAAGAAAGCACCCCAGCTAGAGACATAATTCCAATAAGCAAATGCCTCTGGATAATCTATATAGCGCCTGGGCATTCCTTGCCTACCTAAGAAATGTTGAGGGAAGAATGTTATATTTGCACCAATAAACATTGTCCAAAAGTGTAATTTTCCTGCCCATTCGGGATACATTCGTCCAGACATTTTTGGTAAATAGAAGTATATTCCAGCAAAAATAGAGAATACCGCTCCTAGCGACATCACGTAGTGAAAATGTGCAACAACATAGTAGGTATCATGATATGCCCGATCTACTCCAGCTTGAGCTAGAACAATCCCTGTTACGCCACCTAGGGTGAAAAGAAACAAAAAGCCAAAGGCCCAAAGCATAGGGGTCTTGAATTCAATTGAGCCACCCCACATTGTGGCAATCCAAGAAAAGATTTTAATTCCCGTTGGAACAGCTATGACCATAGTGGCAAGCATAAAATATGATTGTTGGCTTAAAGAAAGCCCGACCGTGTACATGTGATGTGCCCAGACAACAAAACCTAATGCGCCGATAGCAACCATAGCGTATACCATTGGTAGATATCCAAATACCGGTTTTCTAGAAAATGTTGCTATAACGTGACTTATAATTCCAAAGCCAGGAACAATTATAATATAGACCTCTGGGTGACCAAAAAACCATAAAAGATGTTGATAGAGTATTGGATCACCGCCGCCACTCGCTTGAAAAAATGTTGTTCCAAAGTTTCTATCTGTTAGAAGCATTGTTATAGCGCCAGCTAAAACGGGTAGTGACAGTAGAATTAACCATGCTGTTACAAATATTGACCAGGAAAAAAGCGGAACTTTGTGCAAAGTCATGCCTGGTGTACGCATATTTAAAAAAGTTGTAATCATGTTAATCGCACCCAAGATTGAAGATGCACCAGACATATGAACAGCAAATATTGCAAAATCCATAGACATACCGGCTTCAGACGTTGATAGCGGCGCGTACAGAACCCACCCAACACCAGAGCCTGCTTGATCATTTCCTCCAGGTGTCAACAAGGATGCGACTGCAAGAGAACAACCAGCCACATACATCCAATATGATAAATTATTCATTCTTGGGAAAGCCATGTCAGGCGCCCCAATTTGGAGTGGCATAAAGTAATTCCCAAAGCCTCCAAATAAAGCGGGAATAACAACAAAGAACATCATTAATATTCCATGACCCGTAATTAGAACATTCCAAAGGTGACCATTCGGGGTGCATTCAGCTACTGTGGCTGCAGTTAACCGGGCCCCTTCTAAACACATGTATTGAACACCGGGTTCCATAAGTTCGAGACGCATATAGACAGTGAAGATAACAGATATCAGCCCCATAAATCCACCAGTGAATAGGTAAAGTATGCCTATGTCCTTATGGTTCGTAGACATAAACCATCTTGTAAAGAAACCTGGTTTAGCATGTTCTTGATGGCTTGGAATGGTTGCGTCTACCATGTGTTACTCCCAGTTTTATTTTGAGGTGTGCCTCAAACAGCGGAAAAAATTAATATTATAATAACTTACTGTCTGTATATATGCTCTTATACCAAAGGAGCAATAATTTAAGCTCATTTATCTTCGGCTAAAATGTCGCGCTACTTAAGTTAGAAGTTTTTTGTGGTTGATCTATCTTAAAATATTTCTTCAAAACTTTCTTTTAAATTATTATCGAGCTCATCTATCTTGGTTTTTACACCTAAATCAATGAGACTAGTCACACCGTGCTCGGAAATTCCGCATGGTACTATTCCATCAAAGTGACTTAATTCTGGATCAAAATTAATAGATAAGCCGTGAAAGGTTACCCATTTTCGTAACCTTACGCCAATGGCAGCTATTTTATCTTCAGGGATAGCTCCATTCGAGAGTAAGGGCTGCTCTGGTCTTTGCACCCAAATCCCGACGCGTCCATTTCGTGTTTCACCAACAATATCATATTTGGATAACGTCTTGATTGCCCAAAGCTCTAAGTTATGTACATATTTTTTTATATCTTTTCCACGGACGTTGAGATTTAGTAACACGTATGCAACTCTTTGACCTGGCCCATGATAAGTGTATTGGCCCCCTCTATTAGTTTTTTTTACAGGAAATCTGTTTGGGTCTTTTAAATCTGAATCTTTTGCAGAAGTTCCAGCTGTATAGATTTCAGGGTGTTCTAAAAGCCAAACACACTCTGGCTTTTCTCCGGTGTAGATTTGTGAGGCACGTTTCTCCATCCAGCTTAAGGAGTAATCAAACTCTACTAGACCTTCAGATTTTATCCACTCGACCAATGTGTTCTCCTATTTGTGAAGTTAGTATACACAATCGAAAAGTTAATTCCCAGATGAAAGCATGGGAAAATTAGGATACAGTACAATTTCTAAAATAACTCTTCACATCAATGCGAGTTAATTATAGACAACTTCAGTTGCTACAATCATTGCGGTCGTGGCGGAATTGGTAGACGCGCAGCGTTGAGGTCGCTGTTCTGTAAAAAGGGTGAGGGTTCGAGTCCCTCCGACCGCACCAATGCCAAGGTGGAACATTATTCGAGATAATTTTGAATAACTATAACATGTTTAGGATATGTAGAAAATAATGCAGATGCTCAGAAAATTTGTGACTTCAGACGTGTTTATAACTTTTCTGTTATCAATAGTGATTTTTCATTTTTTAATTGGGGTGAAAACCTTAAATCCATTTAACACGTTATGGCTTCAAGGCGTTGGCGATGCATATATGCATAATCTAGGCTGGCAGCATTTTAAAAATTCTGTGTGGAGTTTTCCAGTGGGTTTAATCCCGACTGGAACCCAAGGTCGATATACCTCTATTGTATTCACAGATTCGATACCCTTATTCGCAATACCGGCCAAACTAATTTTGGGTCATGTAGTTGCGAATATTCAATATATTGGGATCTGGATTTTCGTGTGCTATTTTCTGTTACTGTACTTTTCGCGGCAACTTTTGGCCTCGTTCGGAGCCGAAAAACTTATCGCTTATCTATCTGCCATCTTAATTTCGTTAAATCCTCTGATGTTGTTTCGCCTTCATTACCAGTTAGGACACCCTGCTTTAATGGCGCACTTTCTGATAGTTGCGACACTTCTTATATCGAAAAAAGAAAATACTCCAAAAAAAGAAATGTACTGGTTTGCGCTCTTAGCTACTAGTATTTTAGTACACGCCTATATTTTTATTTTAGTTTTTTTTGTTTGGACTTTACGAGGTTGCACCCAACTAGGCTCGCGTGACCATTCTGCACTTAAAGTTTTTATAAGGTTTATCACCTGTACCGTTGCCTTGGGTGTTTTAGCCTATTGCGTTGGGTATTTTATACCAGGTGTGCAACTTGCAAGAACAACGTTAACAACTTACCCTACAAGCTTTTTAAACTTATTTGATCCTGGAATTCATAGCTATGGGCTCTGGAGTATACTGGTGCCATTCACACCGCAAGTGGGCTACCATCATGAAGGACTACTTTTCCTTGGCTTGTCCGTATTAGTTATGCTGCCAATTGCGCTTTATTTTGCAGTCTACAAACAACGTAACTTACTATCCGCTTTTAAACTTTTCCCAGGATATATCTATGTCGCTTGTCTAGTGCTTTTTCTTGTTGCGTCAATCAAAATGGAATTTGAGGTTAATGGTGATATCAAATTATTAGGCTTTGAGGTGAGTGGGTTGGCTAGTGATATTTTAGGTTCGCTGTCCATATTTCGGTCCAATGCGCGATTGGCGTGGCTTGCATATTATCTCCTTATGTTTAGTACGATAATATTATTTATAAGTGGATTTCCTAGATCAATTAGAGCTCACTTTATTCCCCTTGTATTTGGCTTGATGTCAATTTTACAATTTTTTGATATGAGAGACGGTCGATTGGCCATTGCTAATTCGATTAACTCAGCCAAAGTGGTAGAGTTCCAAACGAAACTTAAGTCTGAATTTTGGCAATTAGCAGCGAAAAAATACTCTATGCTTCTTGTGCTGCCGAATTATCGGGATCCAGCAGCATCCACAAAATGGGGCGGTGAATGGAGAATATTCAGTTCTTACACTGCTTTTAACGGTATGACAACAAACTCGGTTCGCTCTGCACGGAGCACTAGCTCATTTCGTTGGGCGTCATCTGGCGCATTGCATGAACTTTCTAAAAATTCAGATTGCAATACTTTTGCCGTTATTGATGAAACACTTTTTGTAAAAGCGAGAGAAATAATCGGGAAGAATTTTTGGATAAGATCAATAGACGGGTACTGGGTTGCTACTCCTATATGTAATTAAAACTATTGCCAATAAAGCTTTAGCGCAGCGCCTTTTTGTAAATAGTTTTTTCTGCATGATACAATTATAGCCTCGCCCAGCATTATTTTTTATAAAAATAAACATTTATCTTTCGACCATGCCTCCTTGCTACAATATTTCATCTGGGATAATAAAAGCTGTGGGTGCAATTTGATGAAGGATCTTATTTTATGAAAGTGGTTATTCTTGCAGGTGGCGTTGGATCTCGCTTGCGAGAAATTTCTAAAGGTGTGCCTAAACCTATGATAGAAATTGGTGGCCGACCAATTCTGTGGCATATTATGTCGCATTATGCTAAATTTGGCCTCAATGAGTTCATAATATGCCTTGGCTATAAGGGTCATGTGATAAAAGATTTTTTTGTTAACTATAGTTTACATAACAGTAATATCGAGGTCAAACTTGATACGGGGCATGTTGAAATCTTAGAGAGAGATCAGGAGAATTGGTCTGTAAAATTGATCGATACGGGCCAAGAAACCATGACCGGTGGACGTATTAAGCGGTTAGAAAAGATTATAGGAAATGAAACTTTCTGTATGACTTATGGCGATGCTCTGTCCAATGTAAATATAAGTGATCTCATGTTGAGTCATCAAAGGGCTGGAAAATTGGCGACAGTAACTGCAGTTGTACCGCAGGGTCGTTTCGGAGTACTGAGCATAGATGCCAGCAATTCGGTCAACTCTTTTGTAGAAAAACCAACTGATAGCAATAGTATGATAAATGGTGGATTTTTTGTTCTTGAACCTGGAATTTTTTCACGAATTTCTGGTGACGAAGTTTCTTTTGAACAAGGTCCGCTGAACTTGCTCAGCAAAGATAATCAATTGAATGCCTTTATTCATAGAGATTTTTGGCAGTGCATGGATACGCCTAGAGACTGGGAATTACTGGAAAAATTGGTCAGTTCTGGAAATCCACCTTGGCGTACTCAAGTGGCAACTGTTTCAGCTAGTGAATTGTAGCTGTGCCGCGTACTATAAGAGAGCAGTTCTGGCGCAATAAAAAGGTATTTATTACTGGCCACACAGGATTTAAGGGAGCTTGGCTCTCCTATTTGTTGAGTAGCTTTGGTGCCAGCGTATATGGGTATTCACTTGAACCTGAGCATGAGGATCAGTTTTATGTCAAAATTGGTGTGGATAGCTGTATCAAAAAGTCTTTTATAAGGGATATTCGTGATAAAACTGCGCTCGAAGATGCGATGAAAGCTTCGTCTCCGGACATAGTTTTCCATATGGCTGCGCAGCCACTTGTCCGTTTTGGCTATCAAGCGCCTCTTTACACGTTTGACGTTAATGTTATGGGCACTGCAAATTTATTGGATTTGGCAGTTTCAATGGTTAAACCTTTAGTTGTATTAGCCATCACTACTGATAAAGTTTATAAGAACCACGAACAGATATGGCCATATAGAGAAACAGACGAGCTAGGAGGAACAGATCCCTATAGCTCCAGTAAAGCGTGCGCAGAATTGATAATAAATAGTTATATGGAAAGTATATCGAGACCAAATGGCAGCTGCGTGCGTATTGCATCTGCAAGAGCTGGGAATGTGATTGGTGGCGGTGACTGGTCTTTAGATCGGCTTATCCCCGACGTAATGCGGTCCATACAATTAGGAAAAACAGTTTCAATAAGAAATCCCTACGCTACTCGTCCATGGCAGCATGTTCTTGACTGTCTAAGTGGTTATATTGTGCTTGCTGAGAGGCTGTATCAGTCTGATGAATACACAGGTGCTTGGAATTTTGGGCCCCTTACAGAGCAAGAATGGAATGTTGAACGAGTGGTTGAGCATATTCTTAACAATTTCAATCCAAGCCCAGATATTGTAGTTGATACTGAAATGTTGGCCAAAAAGAGAGAGCATATGTCGCTGAGTCTTGACTCAACGAAATCAACGAAATACCTAAATTGGAGTCCTAGATTAAGTGTAAGCGAGGCACTTGATTACACTATTCGTGAATATAGATCTCTTTTGCAACCTGACGATTTTAAAAATGTGATCGACGATAGTATCAAAAATTTTTTCAATAAGGATATTTAAAATGAGACGCAATCGGGCTCCAGAAATTAAAAATGAAATCGAAACATTGATTGCTGAGTATTTTAGCATCGTTCATTCCTCAGCTCCTTTTGTTGCGGGTAAATCGCCATGCCCGGTAAGTGGACGCGTTTATGATGAACGTGATATGATCAACCTCAATGATGCTAATCTTGAATTTTGGCTCACCAGTGGTCGTTTCAATAAAGAATTTCAAGAAAAGATTTGTAAACGGATGTCGGCAAAATCTGCGCTGACAGTAAATTCTGGATCGTCGGCTAATCTTGTAGCATTAACCAGCCTAACTACGTCGTTCATTGGAAAGGGACAACTAAAAAAAGGTGACGAGGTGATAACTTGTGCCACAGGTTTCCCAACGACGGTTAATCCGATTGTTCAAAATAATATGGTTCCCGTCTTTCTTGATGTGGATGTCTCATCATATAATATTGATTGCACCAAGCTAGAAGAGGCAATCGGGCCAAGAACGAAGGCTATCATGATCGCTCACGCACTAGGAAATCCTTTTGATATTAGTAGAATCTGTGCGATTGCAAGAAAATATGAACTTTATTTAATTGAAGACTGCTGTGATGCACTTGGCGCAACCTATGACGGTAAAAGTGTGGGCAGTTTTGGAGAAATTGGTACGCTAAGCTTCTACCCGGCACATCATATTACTACCGGTGAAGGTGGTGCTGTGTTTACAAAAAATAACAAAATAAAACGGGCAATGGAATGCATCCGAGATTGGGGTAGGGATTGTTGGTGTGAACCTGGTCAGGACAACACATGCCGAAAACGTTTTGATTGGTCCCTTGGAAAACTACCACATGGGTACGACCACAAATACATCTATTCTCATTGTGGCTACAACTTGAAGATGACGGATATGCAAGCATCCATTGGTTGTAGCCAATTTAATAAGCTAGATGGCTTTATCGCGAGCAGGCAGAGGAATTTTGATAGATTGTATGAAGGCCTTAAATCATTAAGTGATCATATTATACTCCCTGAGGTTTTGCCACTGGCTAAGCCTTCTTGGTTTGGTTTCCCGATATCTATGCGCAAGGATATTTCAGGAGAGCGTGATAAATTGGTTCGTTATCTAAATGAAAATCTAATAGGTACTCGCCTCCTCTTTGGAGGTAATCTTGTGCGACAGCCTTATTTTAAAAATTTGGAACACCGAATTGTTGGAGACTTAAAGGGAAGTGATTTTGTTGCAAAAAATAGTTTTTGGATTGGAGTTTACCCAGGTCTAACTGATCTTCACATAGATTA
>ENA-ORXF01000268-ORXF01000268.1-marine-metagenome-genome-assembly--contig:-NODE-268-length-39453-cov-4.479785_pt1 | contig 39453 bp, 35 predicted proteins | sample MGYA00237864_ERZ511476 | MGnify/ENA primary metagenome ERZ511476 (study PRJEB26306, sample SAMN06343908) | marine metagenome | isolation source: coastal waters | place: Atlantic Ocean: West Antarctic...
CGCTTTCTTACGGATTAGTGGCGCCCATTTTTCCCACATACCTCGCGGCTTAAAAAAAGCTTTGTAGTAAAAGCCCACGGGTAAAAAACGCGAGAATAGGCCTAGCAGAGCACCACGATCTCGTTTTAGGCTACCGCTATAGTTCTGCGCCATAACGCACAGGTTTTCGCTAATGAGCTCGCGGTCTGCTAGCGCGTTGGGGTTCGACTGAAGCTGAATCAGGGTGTTGGCATCTTGCCCGGCCATAGTCAGAGTGCCCCGGGGGCGGTGATATTTAAATGACCGGCTCAGCAACCATTGATTGTTGGCCGCCAAAGCGCTGGCAATACTGTCGCCCAGAAACCCTTGATAGGAACTGCCTTCAAAGCGAAAGTTCACCGGCTGATCACGGTCGATCAGACTGCCATAGGGCTTAGCAAGACGTTGGTTCATGCTTGGTCCTCTATAGCGCTAAACGCTGTTCGTTGATTGAAAACTTCACTGGCATCGAAGGTTCGAATGACCTGATCGGTAATTGTATTGCGCTCCGCTAGAAACCAAAACGTGCTAGCTGTATGGCACCACCATTCAGTAACTACGCCAGCAGCGTTGTCATGAAAGAAGACATACTCCGCCCACTGACGGGCATCTGTTTTATTCTGGTCTGGCATCAAATGGAACTCTCCGCCATAGGTAAACTCTGAAATATTACGCGGACCATTGAGGGGGCAGGTTAATAGTTTCATTAAATAAGACCTTAGTGGCTAGCGGCTGTGGCGCCGGCCTCGTTGATTTGTTCAAACCGATAGAAGCGCTCTAATTCAAATGGCTTTATTAGGGCGGGAACCTTTTTGGTGGCGACCAGTTCAGCCATAGTAACGCCGCAGATAGGTGTCGCCTTAAAACCCCAGGTGCCCCAGCCGGCATCCAAATAGTAATTTTCTACCGGACTGAGGCCCATGATCGGACTGTAGTCTGGTGTCATGTCCGTAGTGCCGGCCCACTGGCGCAAAAGCCTAGCCTGAGCTAGAAATGGAAATAGTTCCATAGCTGCTGCGCTCAGTGACTCTCTTTGCTCTAGTGTCGCTCTGGTGTGGTAGAGGGGGTAGGGGTCAGAACCGCCACCAATAACAAATTCTCCCCGAGATGTTTGATGAACATAGACGTGAACTTGAGGTGAACTGACATGCGGAGTGAGAATAGGTTTGTAGGGCTGGGTCACCATGGCTTGCAGTGGATAGCAATGGATAGGTAAAGGTATGCCCGCCTTTTTAGCGACTATTGAACTCGCACCGGCCACCGCTTGCACAACAGCACCGCACTCTACACGACCACGATTAGTTTTTACCGCCGTCACGCGACCCTGAGTGATTTCTATGTCTTCAACTTCGGTGAGTTGATGTAATTCTACTCCCCGCTCGCAGGCACCCTTAGCGTATCCCCAGGCCACCGCGTCGTGACGTGCTGTAGCGCCATCCGCATGCCAGAGACCGGCCATAATAGGAAATCGATTGTCTTCAGACATGTTCAGATTGGGGACTAACTCGGCAATAGTTTGTCGGTCAACCAGTTCTGAGCGCACACCCAGATGCTGATTGACTTCGGCTCTCCAACGAAAGCTGCGGATGGCGGCGTCGCTATGGGCCAAGGTAAGCTGGCCGCGATTTTCCATCATCACGTTGTAGTTAAATTCGTTGCTCAGGTCTTGCCAGAGTTTCACAGACTCGCGATAGAAGGTGACACCTTCTTCGGTAAGATAGTTGGAGCGAATCACCGCTGTATTGCGCGCGGTATTGCCACTGCCGAGATAGTTCTTTTCCAGTACTGCGACATTGGTAATGCCGTGGTACTTTGCCAGATGGTAGGCGATGCCTGTGCCGTGACCACCGGCGCCAATAATGACTACGTCATAGTGCTTTTTAAGCTCTGTGGCAGGATTAAAATGATGCGTACCCGGGTACTCACTACTGAGCCCGTATTTTAAAAGTCCAAATGGCATGTTGCCTCCAGAGCGCTGGCGGCGGCTTGTTTAGCCGCCGAGAAACACTACTGTTTTATTGCCGTCGAGAAATACTCGCCGTTCAATGTGGTAAGTGATTGCCTTGCTCAGTGCCGTGCTTTCATTGTCACGGCCAACTCTGACTAGATGTTCAGGCTTGTAGTTGTGGTTAACGCGGGTCAGGATCTGTTCGATAATCGGCCCTTCATCGAGATCTGAAGTGACATAGTGAGCGGTTGCGCCGATCACTTTTACACCTCGATCATAGGCTTGATGATAGGGCTTGGCGCCTTTAAATCCAGGCAGAAAAGAGTGGTGAATATTGATGCAGCGGCCGGACAGTTGCACCGACAGCTGATTGGATAGAATCTGCATATAGCGGGCCAACACCACCAGCTCGGTGCCGGTGTCGTCGACAATTTCCATCAGTCGCTGCTCCTGCTGAGCCTTGGTGTCTTTGGTTACTGGCAGGTGGATGAAGGGAATGCCTTCACGTTCAACCATGGCGCGCAGGTCAACATGGTTGGACACCACGGCGGTGACCTCCATATTAAATTCCCCCTTGCGACGGCGATATAAAATATCGTCGAGACAGTGATCGTATTTGGATACCATAATCAGGGTCTTAACCGGCACCTTGGGATCGTGAATATGCCAATCCATCTTGAAGCGCTCTGACACTTCAATGAAAGAGTCTTTGATATCATCAATGGAGGGCGAGCCGTCTTGCGGACGAAAAACAGCGCGCATAAAAAATTTGTTAGTGGAGTCATCGTCAAACTGTTCCAGGGCGCAGATATAACAGTCGCGCTCGGCCAAATAACTGGTGACGGCGGCAACTACGCCAGTACCTGCACGGCAGGTGCCAGTGAAAATATAGTTGTTAGACTCTTGTGGCATGGTGGTCATGGTATGGGTCCGCTAATAATTTTGCTGTCAGATAAAGGTTATACGTCGAGCAATTAATCCTGCTTTGCTGGTCTCTCACAAAGCGCATGAATAATGCCGCGAAGTCTGTAGAATGGTCAATTAATCCGGGAGGAAATTAGCAAGTCTACTGTTGATAGATAGATGGGCTAATTATCTTTGTTGTCTGACTATTTCCAGCCAATACAATACCTAAAAAATGATTAAAAATCACAGTTTAAAAATAGCTAAATCATCGATCATTAAGGCGCTGTTGCTCTGCGCAGTAGTTGCCCTGTCCGGCTGTAGCACCTACAAGCCGAGCAAGACTGCTGATATCTGTAATATCTTTCGCGGTGAGACCGATTGGTACAAAGCCGCGCGTAAGGCCAACAAACGCTGGGGAACACCGATTCCCTTGATGATGGCGATTATTAATCAGGAATCCAGCTTTCGGCACAATGTTCGCCCCGACCGACCTAAGTTTTTCTTTATCCCGCTGCCGCGCAGGTCCTCCGCCTACGGTTATGCTCAGGCTCAGGACCCAGCTTGGAATGACTATCGTCGCGATACCGGACACTGGACTCATGACCGAGATAAGTTTGGCGATGCGATTAACTTCGTTGGCTGGTACACGGATAAGAGCCATAAAAATCTTGGCCTATCCAAGTGGGATGCCCCCAATCAATACCTTGCCTATCACGAGGGTTGGGGTGGCTATAAACGCGGTACCTATAAAAAGAAAAAGTTTTTGAGTGGCGTTGCGGCCAAGGTAAAAAGGCAGACTTTCACCTATGGTGCTCAATTAAAGAAATGTCAGCCAGGGCTGGATAAAGCTGTAAAAGGTTGGTGGTCCTTCTGATCAAGGCTGTCGCAGGCTGGAGCTGCTTGCGACTCAATTGCCTCACAGCTGTAATAGCGAGCTCTACTTATAACAACTAAAAAAAGACCGCTTATGAATCACTTCGACATGATTATTATTGGTGCCGGCCTGTCTGGTATTGGCGCAGCCTGTCACTTGCAGCTCAAACACCCGAATAAAAGCTACAAAATTATCGAGAGCCGTGAGCGTATGGGCGGCACCTGGGATCTATTTCGCTATCCCGGAATTCGTTCCGACTCGGATATGCATACATTGGGTTATAGCTTTAAGCCTTGGTTAAGCCCCAAGGCGATTGCCGATGGTCCCGCGATTTGCGATTACATCAAAGAGAGTGCGGCTGAGTATGGGGTCGACGAGCATATTCAATATCAACATAAAGTTGTCGCAGCCTCCTGGGATAGTGCGACTGCAAAGTGGACATTGACCTTAGAGAATACTGCTGAGGCTGATGAACCTTCAGAAACGCTGACTTGTAACTTTATCTATAGCTGTACCGGTTACTATCGCTATGACAAAGGTTACACACCGGATTTCCCCGGCGCTGATCAGTTTAAAGGGCAGATTGTACATCCGCAGTTATGGCCTGAAGATCTCGATTACAGCGGCAAGCGGGTGGTAGTTATTGGCAGTGGTGCCACAGCGGTTACTCTGGTGCCGTCTCTGGCCAAGACCGCGGGTCATGTCACCATGCTGCAGCGCTCGCCAACCTATGTGCTGTCGCGCCCGGATGTTGATGCCACTAGTCAAAAGTTTCGCCGCTGGTTTCCTGAGCAGTTTGCCTATGATTTAACGCGCTGGAAAAACGTCACCATGCAGGCCTTGCTGTTTCAGGCTAGTCGGCGCTTCCCGAATTATGTGAAGAAACTTATTCGCAAAGTCGTTCATGCTTGGATGGGCGATGATTTTGATATAGATACACACTTTAATCCCAGTTATAACCCCTGGGATCAGCGCCTCTGTCTGGTGCCAAATGGGGACCTGTTCCGCTCCCTGCGCAAAGGCACCTCGAGTATTGTTACCGACCATATTGAAACCTTTACCGAGACCGGTATTGAGCTTAAATCTGGCGAACATCTCGAGGCGGATATTATTGTGACTGCCACTGGTCTTGAGCTGTTGCTACTGGGTGGCATGCAGCTTGAGGTGGATGGTGTCGAGAAGAAGGTTTCAGATAGTCTTACCTACAAGGGCATGATGTTTAGTGGCATACCCAATCTTGCGTTAGCGGCGGGGTATACCAATGCGTCTTGGACGCTTAAGTGTGATTTGACCAGTAATTATGTCTGTCGATTGATGAGTTATATGGATAAACATAACTATCAGTACTGTGTTGCTAATAATGACCCTAGCGTTAAACGCTTGCAGTTTTTGGATCTGGCGTCGGGGTATGTGGATCGTGCCATGGATCAGTTTCCGAAGCAGGGAGACAAGAGTCCATGGAAACTGCACCAGAATTATTTGTGGGATATTTTGAATCTTAGAGTGGGTTCGGTGCGGGATAAGGCGATGGGGTTTTATAAGGCTGATTGATGCTCCATATTCTGTCATTCTGAGGGAAGTCGAAGGGTCTTTTGCCCGCTGGAGATCCCTCCACTGCGGTCGGGATGACAGTGGTGTTCGGTCGGTATTACAGGCTTTGAGTGCTCAGGATGGCCGTACTTTGAGTACTCAGGATGGCCGTACTTTGAGTACTTAGAATCATACACACCACTTTGTCATCCTGAGCGAAGCCGAAGGATCTCCATGGGGCTGGCTGGTACTTAGAACGGACCATTTAAGCGAGGCATGTAGTGAAGTTTTATGTGCTCTGGTAGATGGGTGGATTGACTAGCAACAGCCTATGGGCTGTTGCTACCCTTCGGACTCACCGCGTTGCGGCTCGGTCCAAGCTTGCTGGAGCAACCTTGTCGAACCAGTGGTTCTCACCACCGTCGTTCCCCAGATACAAAAAAACCCCACTGCATGCAGTGGGGTTTTTCGTATATGGTGCACTCGGGTGGATTCGAACCACCGACCGCCCGGTTCGTAGCCGGGTACTCTATCCAGCTGAGCTACGAGTGCTTTACTGTCTCCTTTCAGAGGCCGCGTACTATAGGGGGGCGGGGCGGTTGTGTCAACAATCCTTGGGCGCTTTTAAGGGGTTTTTTTGTGCCCTTTTTTAGCTCTGGGGAATTGCTAACTGCATGGTTTCTTTGAGCTCCTCCATGACCACATAGCTGGTCGATTCTTGCACCGCTGGGAGCTTGAGTATACGGCTGCCAAGCAGTTCTCTATAGGCGGTCATGTCGGCGACGCGGGCTTTAAGTAGGTAGTCGTAGTTGCCAGAAACTAGGTAACAGCTCTGCACGTCTTCTAAGTCCATCACCGATCGGTGAAATTCTTCAAAGTTCTCCTGCGAGGTGTGGTTGAGACGTATCTGCACAAATACCACCAGTCCGGCGTTCAACAGTTCGGGGTTGAGTTTGGCGGTGTAGCCTTCGATATAACCACTGCGCTCTAGCCGTTTTACTCGCTCGATACAGGGGGTGACGGAGAGGCCGACTTCTCGGGAGAGGTCGGTGTAGCTGATGCGGCCGTCGTGCTGAAGGATGCGCAGTATATTGCGGTCGATTTTGCTGAGTTTCTTCGTCGCACTACTTTCACTATTCGGCATAAAGCAATATTTCCTGTTTAAGATCACTTAATAGAAAAATATTCTACTTTAATTCCTATATAAGTAATAAATATTTTTATAAAAAACTAAAGTAGCAGCATTAAAAATTAATGCTAAATATACCTATATAACCGTTAGTTAAGGAGTTTGATATGTTGGTAGGGGTTCCGAAGGAAATTAAAAATCACGAGTACCGCGTCGGTCTGACGCCCGCTTCTGTTGTTGAACTGGTGGCTCATGGTCATCGCGTTATGGTTGAGACCAATGCGGGTGTGGGGATTGATTTTAGCGATGCTGAGTACCGCGAGGCTGGCGCTGAGATCGTTGACAGTGCGGCGGAGGTGTTTGCCGCGGCGGATATGATCGTTAAGGTTAAGGAGCCTCAGCCTGTGGAATGTGCCATGTTGCGCGATGGCCAGATTCTTTATACCTACCTGCATTTAGCCCCAGATCCTGAACAGACTAAGTTGTTGGTCGAGTCCGGTGCCACCTGTGTGGCCTACGAGACGGTTACCGACAATCACGGCGGCTTGCCTCTGTTAGCGCCTATGTCTGAGGTGGCGGGCCGTATGTCGGTTCAGGCCGGCGCTTACCACCTTGAGAAGGCTCAGGGCGGTCGTGGTGTGTTGCTGGGCGGTGTTCCCGGTGTAGCGCCTGCGAAGGTGTTGGTTATTGGCGGCGGTGTGGTGGGTGACAATGCGGCGGCTATTGCTGTGGGTATGGGGGCTGATGTGACTATTCTCGATCGCTCTATTGCGCGCTTGCGGGAGCTGGATGCAAAGTATGAGGGGCGTGCCCACTGTGTCTATTCCACCATGGCGTCGATTGAAGAGTATGCCCTGGATGCGGATCTGGTGATTGGTGCGGTGTTGATTCCGGGGGCGGCGGCGCCGAAGTTATTGAGCCGCGATATTATTAGCCGCATGAAGAAGGGTGCGGTGGTGGTGGATGTGGCGATTGATCAGGGCGGTTGTTTTGAGACGTCCCGTGCGACCACACATCAGCAGCCGACTTATGTTGTCGATGATGTGGTTCATTACTGTGTGGCGAATATGCCCGGCGGTGTGGCGCGCACGGCGACCATGGCGCTGAATAATGCAACCTTGCCCTATGCTCTAGCGCTGGCGGACGATCCGGTTAATGCACTGTTTTTGGATAAGCATTTGCAGAACGGTCTCAATGTACACAAAGGTCATGTGACCTATAAAGCTGTGGCAGAGGCATTGGGTTATGACTATCTGCCTGCGGATGAGGCGTTAAAGGTTTAGCCTTTAAAGCTTGGTGATAAAGAGGAACCGAAGGACGTAAAAGCAGGCTTAGCTGGATGACTTGTTAAGCCTGATCCACAGGTGCTCGGCTCTGGCCAGCACCTCGCCTTTTACAGTGCAGAGGGCCGCGGCAGAATAATGTTTGCGGCCTTCTATAAAACGTTTCCAGGCATAGACGATTAAGGGCTGATCGCCGGGCACGGGTTTGTCGATGCTGGCTGTCATTTCGCCGAGTAGGCACATGGCGTTGGGATCCACTGGCACATTTAGTGCAAAGTAGCTGGGGCAGTCTAGTGCTGACCAGATAAATTCCACTTTAACTTGACCATTGGTGTCGAGTAAATCCGCCGTTGGCTCCCAGTCACAGGCGACCATTTTCTGGTCGCTGACAGTGCCTGTAAACAGTCTTAAACCATCACCATGCTCGCGACCTGGGCCGCAGACAAAACAGTGTGGAAAGCTATGTTCGCCCAGGCCTTTGTAATTTTTTCGTGCTGCTTTGGCCTGTTCTAGGCTCGGTGGTTGCGGTGGAGTCATATCTAATGACGCTGCTATGGCAGTGCCGATCAGCTGTTCACCCTGCTTTAATACCCAGCTGTCATCCATCTGCTCGATGGATAATTCGCTGTCCAGCGGCGGCGGCAGATGCAGCCGCACCTTGCTCGGGCCTTCAATCTGCTTGCCGAGTAGGCCGCAGCTGTAGCCGCCATTGCCAGATTGGGGTGGTCCGCAGTAACGCTTGGCAATGGAGGTGGTGATCATGGCGGATTCTCTAAAAAGGTAGCAAGCTGGGTTGAATTAATTAAGCTCGCTATCCTGCCAGAATTTGGTGCCTTTTACAGTAGCCTGTAGAGCTAATCCGGATTCGGTGAGTTGATACACGGTGATATTGTCAAAGGTCGCCTCACCACCCACGGCTGCACCTTTCTCGCTGGCCTTGGCTGCGGCGTCGGCATTGACGCCAAAGGCCCAGCCATCTTCAATAAATTGACTCAGTGCGTCGCGGCTGTGAAAGACAAATACAGCGCGGATATCTTTGACCCCAATTCCCAGGCCAACTCCGGCTTCACCCATTTTCATAAAGGTGTTTTTCCCGCTTTTATTGTCCCGAACTACACCGTGGCCAGCGCCGACACTGGCAAAGATAAGATTGATATTAGCATTACTGAAAACCGCATAGCCTTCGGCGCTACCAATCTGGGCCTTGACGTCGGGTTTGATTTTGTACAGGTCCTGAAGCACCTGATTGCGCATATCGATAATGATCTGGCGCTTTTCGATGGGGGTTTTGCTTGAGGTGTTGCTGCAGGCGCTGACGAGCATCAGCGCGGCGATCGTGAGACTAAAAATGAGTTTGTGCATGGTGATTCCTTTTAGTGTGGTTTCCCTGCGGGAAGGCCTGCACTAAATGTAGCACCAAATTAGTAAGGTGCCTCAGCAACAAAGACGGCTCGCACTGGCGCCGGATGACCTTCGACAGTTTTGCTCGAATCATTGGGGTCCAAAAAATCCGCCAGTGATTCAAATTTCATCCAGTCTGTAGAGCGCTGCTCTTCAATGGTGGTGGTGCTGATATCCACCATGCGGGGATTCTTTAGACCATTTTTGCTCATCCAACTGATCAGCATATCCGGGGAGGGGATAAACCAGACGTTGGGCATTTTCGCGTAACGATCCTGTGGCACTAATAGCTGATCTTCCGCGCCCTCTATTACTAGGGTCTCCAGCACCAGCTGGCCGCCGGGCTTTAATAACTGGCGCAGTTCGCGCAAGTGATCCATGGGCGAGCGACGGTGATAGAGAATTCCCATGGAAAATACAGTATCAAAGGCGGCCATTTTTTCCGGCATATGCTCAATGCCCAGTGGCAACACATCGATGGGCAGATGATTGCCGGCAAAGCGTTTGATGGCATAAAACTGAAAGACAAATTTTGCCGAGGGGTCGATGCCAATCACGCGCTCGGCGTCAGCACCGAGCATGCGCCAGCAGTGGTAGCCATTACCGCAGCCGACATCGAGAATGGTGCGACCTTTTAAGGGGGCTAGGTGGGGCAGCACGCGATCCCATTTCCAATCTGAGCGCCATTCGGTATCCAGTGGCATGCCAAATAAGTTGTAGGGTCCTTTGCGCCAGGGGTGCAGGCCCATCAGTGTGGCTTGCAGAGCTAGGCGTCGGTGTTTATCCATAAGACTGATATCGCCGATCTGCACACCATTGCTAAAGTCGGTAAACAGCGGGTCGATTTCTGGCAGACGTCTGAGAGTTTCTTCCCATTCGGGCATATCGCCCCAGCGTTCGGGACGCAGTTGCTGGGCAACCAGTTCGGGCAGGTCTTGGCTCCATTGGCTGAGTTCTGATTCTTCGAGCCAGGAAAACAGTGGACCATAATCGAGAGAAGTGGGGATCATGCGGATACCTTAAATTTAAGTGGGAAATTATAAGGCATTTCCGCTATGGTTTGACGCTTAGTAAACAAATAGTAACTAGAGTTTTTAAGCCAATGAACAGCGATACCATAGAACAGCGTTTTGAGCAGCTCGAAGAGAAGCTGGCTTACCAAGAAATGACCAATGCCGAGTTAAGCGAAGAGATCTTTCGCCAGCAAAAAGAGATCGATACTTTGACTCTGGCCCACCAATCCATGGTTCAGCGGATGGAAGCACTGCAGGATGTGGCTGCCGAGGGCGATGGCTCCCAGAATGAGAAGCCGCCACATTATTAATCCCGTCTAACCCCATCTACTTGGGTCTACTAGGATTTAATACCGCCTAGTCGCAATTCATCAGAATTAACAGCTACTATGCTGTAGTCTAAGGCCAATGCGAAACGAGTCGGTATACGCCGACAACCATAAAAATAATAATCAATTCCACAGGGGAACCCCATGACTATTCCACAACTGAGTGCAGAGAATAAGACTGCCATTGATGCTTCATTTGAGGCCCATAAGGCCTATGCCCTCAAGCTGCGCAAGTCTACCTGTGCCCAGCGCCTCGAAGTGCTGGCGCGCTTTGAGAAGGCCTTTAAAGGCTCCTACGATAAGATTTATGCTTCAGCCCTAGCGGATTTTGGCAAGCCAGGCGCGGAAGTGGATATAGCTGAAATTATGATTGTGCTGTCTGAGTTGGCTCATACGCGCAAGAAATTGAAGAAGTGGATGAAGCCTGTATCCGTGCGTGCTTCCATGACTATGCTAGGCACTTCCTCAAAGATTGTTACTGAGCCCAAGGGCACCAGTCTGGTGATCTCGCCGTGGAACTATCCGTTTAATCTGACCTTTGGTCCGATGATCTCTGCGATTGCTGCGGGTTGTACAGTAATTATCAAGCCTTCGGAAATGACACCGCATATGTCCCAGGTGATTGCTGAGATTGTTGAAGAGGCCTTTCGTCCGGAAGAGGTCAGCCTGTTTCAGGGTGAGGCGGATGTTTCTAGCTACTTAACCAGTCTGCCCTTTGATCATATCTTCTTTACTGGCAGCCCAGCTGTTGGCAAACATGTTATGGCGGCGGCGGCAAAAAATCTCACGTCAGTGACTCTCGAGCTGGGTGGCAAGAGCCCAGTGATTGTCGACAAGAGTGCGGATTTGATGAAAACCGCGCGCAGTGTCTCCTGGGGTAAGTTCAACAACAATGGTCAGACCTGTATTGCGCCGGACTATCTGTTTGTTCACGAGAGTATTAAAGAAGAGCTGATGGTTGAGCTGAAGGCGAGCATGGCGAAACAGTATGGTGAGGGCAGCGATGCTCAAGCCAATGGCGATTACTGCCAGGTGGTCAATTCAGGTCACCATGGTCGTATTTCTGGACTCTTGTCTGAGGCCTTGGCTGGCGGTGCTGAGTTAATTACTGGTGGTCAGACTGATGATGCCGAGCGCTTTATTGCACCCACGTTGCTTCAGGGCATGGCGGCAGATTCACGAATCATGAACGAAGAAATTTTTGGCCCAGTACTGCCGATTCTGACCTTTAGCGATCTCGATGAAGTGATTGGCTATATCAACGATAAGCCGAAGCCATTGGCGCTGTACTTTTTCGGTCGCGACAAGGGTGCGATCAATAAGGTACTGGAAGAAACTAGTGCCGGTGATACCTGTATCAATCAGGTGGTGATGCACTTTGTTCATCCCAACCTACCTTTTGGTGGCGTCAACAACAGTGGTATTGGCAAGTCTGGTGGTGAGTGGGGTTACAAGGCATTTTCCCACGAGCGCAGTGTGTTGCAGGATAAGTGGGCTAGCGGTCATATGATGCACCCTCCCTACACGCCGAAGGTACGCAAGCTGATCAAGACGATTACTGGATTTGTTAGTCGCTAAGCACTTATCTACAAGCGTCTCACTTAATAGCGACTAGTGAGGCAAAGTTAAAACATTGAAACCAAGGGCTTGCGGAGTTAAATCCGCAGGCCTTTATTCTATTGATGTGGGTCTCAAGGGTTTCTGGAAGCAGGAAGTTTTCCAGGGAATCACGCTTCTGACTAATCTCTAAATCACTATAACCCTGTGCACTTTTAAACTGATGATGCAGTTCTGACAGCAGTTGGTTTAGGGATTCCGGTTCAAACAATAATTTCTCAGAAATCACCAGGCAGCCACCGGGGTTTAGTCCGGCATAGATCTTTTCCAGCAGCGCCTGGCGCTTTTCAATAGCAATAAACTGCAGCGTGAAATTCATCACCACCAGTGAGGCATTGCTGATTTCAATATCACAGATATCCGCTTCCACTAGCTGGATTGTGGCTGTGGTCTGCTGTTTTTCTAATACTGACTCGCAACGGGCGAGCATGGCCGCAGAATTATCTACAGCCACTATGCTGACGCCGGGCTGCTTGACTTGCCGAGCAATGGCCAGAGATGAGGCGCCCAGAGAACAACCTAGGTCATAGCAGTTGCTGTCTGGCTGCACATAGCGCGCCGCCAGTTCACCACAGAGATTAATGATCGTCTGGTAGCCGGGCACCGACCGCTGAATCATATCTGGGAACACATCTACCACTGCTTCGTCAAAGGCGAAGCGGGGGACATTGCCTAGAGGGCTGGCAAACAGATCATCGAGTTTTGGCTTGTCGCTCATAGGGCTTAAACCGCAATGATATCCAGGCCGGTTTTAGCCGCCAGATCGGTGTTGGTAATCACCGCTGTCTGGGCCACTTCAGGACGCAGATACTCAGCTGCAACCCGTTTCAGGTCAGTATCAGTCACGGCTAATACTCGATTGCGAAACTCGCTGATGGAGGCTTTGCTGCGACCATTGAGCTCGCCGTGGAATGACTGCATGGCTTCGCCAGCGGGAGAGGCGGGTTTATCCATGCCGCCGATCACACCTAAAATCGCTTCTTCAACGCTGTCGCCGCCCAGAGGTTTATCCATCAGCCATTTAATCGAGTCGTCGAAGTCGGTCAATGTGCCTTCAATGCGCGGATCGCGATAGGAGTAAAAACGGAATGCGCCGGACTGGTTGTCCTGTGATGCGCCGCCACCGTAGGCACCACCCTGTTCACGAATAGTGCGGTGTAGATAGCCATTGCGCAGCACGCCACCCAGTACTGTGAGGGCTGCCGAATCCCCGTGACTTGAGGGCACTGTGGCGTAAGCCTTGGCGCAGAAGCTCACTTGAGTATTGGCGGTCCAGCAGTGATTAACCGGCTGCAATGTGGGGTGGAAGTCGATCAGATTGCTTGCCAGTGCCGCAACCTGATGGTCGCCACCGAAGGTGCTGTTAATACTCTGCTTAAAGCCATCCAGTCGATGCTCTTCGGCCACCAGTAAATACTGTCGCGGTTGCTGCAATACCAGCTGATGAATTTCTTCTAGCTGGGCTGCCAGAGACTCCAGACCGGCTTGGGTCTCGAGGCTCTGGTCCAGTGCTTTAATGTGCGCTAGGCCAGTCATGCCGCCCCAGCGTTGGTTTAAATAGGCATTGGCCGAGAGGCCGCTGGCTGCTGCGGTCATTGCCAATGCATGGCCACTGCCCACTATGGACGACTCCCTGTGAGTACGGATTTGTGACACCAGTTCTCGCAGTCGCGAGAGCTCATCAAAGCGCGTGTTTTGCATGGACTCATGCATCAGGTCGCTCATGGCACTTTGGTTGCGCGCCAGACCTTTGGCAGAGAAACTAATATTGCCGTGGAGCTGATCCAGATGGTCTTTGTCGCTGCGCACGGAGGCAGAGGCGGAATAGGCACCCACCACACTGGAGTGCCACAGCTGAGTCGCCTGATAGTCTCTGTCGCCAACACCCATTTCAGTGACGCAGGTGCTGTAGAGCGGCAGCAGATCCATTTGTTTCTCGGTTAGAGCGGGCATCGGCATAATGATCTGCTGATAGGCGAGGCCATTGGTGCCAGCGCTGTAACTGGTTAGGGGCAATGGTGCGCTGTCGACACTGTGGCGCTCGGCATAGGCAATATCCACTGGCACATCTTCAATACCCACCTTGGGCAGGATGTCCAGGTTCTCTTCCATTTCCTGGCGTTCTTTAAGGGCTGCGGCGCTGTCGACTATGGCCTGTTTTTCGCTGTCGCTGAGCTTGGCTTGAATGGCTGCCAGCTGATCTTTCTCCGCCTGATCTTTGCTGTTGGCCAGCTGATGATCGGGCTTCATGACGAGACGAATACGGTGTTGGTTATTGATCAGCAGGTTCTGAGTCAGTGACTTAATAAACTCTGGATCTTGAATCTGCTGCTGGAGCTTTTCCAGTACCGGGTCCAGATTTAACAGATCTACCGGATCACCGCGATGGGTGGCGCTGGTCAGTGAGGTAAGGATCAAGTTGAGACCGTAGGGATAGCCGCCGCCGGAGACTTCACGCTGACCCAGTTCCAGCTGATGCAGGCTGGCAGCCACCTGTTCAAGGGGCAGGCCATTGTCAGCAACATCTTGCAGCACATCGAGAATCAGTTTTTCGACTGCATCGGCTTGCTCTGGGTTGGAGCCTTCAACACCACAGGCAAAACAGAGCTCTTTCTGGGAATCTTCGAGGCCGCACATAGGCGAGGGCGAAGTGCCCAGATCAGTGGTCTCCAATGCTTTAAGGAGTGGCGAACCGCTATTGTCAAGCAGCACGCTGGCAAGCAGGCGGGCCTCCATGGTGGCTTCTAAATCGGTGGAGTCACCCAGCAGCCAGGACATAACGACATGGGTGTGGTCTTCCAATGGCTCTTGGTCATCGGCCGCGTAGAACTCTTCGAAATACTGCGGGCTGGTGTAACGCTGTTCGTCGGTCACGGCTATATGGCAGTCGAGTTTTTCAAAGCGGCTGAGGGCATTAGTCTCAAAGGTCGCCTGATGCTCGGCGGCAGCAATATCACCAAAGGTAATAAAGATCGCATTGCTTGGGTGGTAGTGAGTCTTGTAGAAGGCTTTAAATTGATCGTAACTGAGATCCGGAATATCCGCCGGCTCGCCACCACTGTTGTAGTGGTAGGTGCTGGTGGGATAGAGGTGTTTGCTCATGGTCTGCCAGAGGGTCGAGTTGATCGAGCTCATAGCGCCTTTCATTTCATTGAACACTACACCTTTATAGGTCAGCTCAGAGCTGGCGTCGGTTGCATCGGCAAACTCTAAACGGTGACCTTCCTGTGCAAAATCCAAGGGATCTAGGCGGGCAAAAAATACCGAGTCCAGATACACATCGAGTAGATTATTGAAATCCTTTTTATTCTGGCTGGCAAAGGGATAGGCGGTCCAGTCGGAACTGGTGAAGGCATTCATAAAGGTATTCAGTGAGCGCCGGATCATCATAAAGAAGGGGTCGCGAACCGGATACTTTTCACTGCCACAGAGTGCGGTGTGCTCGAGAATATGCGCTACACCAGTGGAGTCCATTGGCACAGTGCGCAGGGCCACGAGGAATACATTCTCTTTATTGTCGGCGGCAAGGTGAATATGTTGTGCACCTGTAACTCGGTGGCGATATTCCTGGTAGCAGACATTAAGGGACGGTATCTCTTGCTCGCGCAAAAGCTCAAACGCTGGGTGATGGGTCATAGGGGCTTTACTCTGTGGATGGCTCTGTGGGTGGTGCTGTGAATTAGGTCTTGAACTGGGCGAAAATTTGAACAGGCCTGCATTCTACTGCATGTGACTGGTGGGGGAAATGCCGCCGATCACTAGTTGGATTAAGAGTATAGATTAAGAGCCTAGATTAAGAGCTTGGCTTTCGCCTGCTTGCGATACTCAATTGGCGTAGTGCCCTCCCAGCGTTTAAAGGCCCGGTAAAAGGTACTGGGTTCTGAGAAGCCAGTGAGGTAGACGATCTCGCTGATTTCCTCGTCGGTTCTCGACAGCAGGCGCTTAGCCAATGAACGGCGGTGGTCATTGAGCAATCGCTGAAAGCTGGTGTCGGCGGTATTGAGCTGGTGCCTGAGGTTGCGCGGTGTGATCTCAAGCTGCTCGGCTACCCGTTCCAATGTCACTTCCGCACTTTCCAGTAGGGCGGCAATCTGACTGCGCACCAGGCGGACAAAATCCTGCTGCTGCAATCGTGCCAGATGTTGGTCGGCGGCTTTAACATGAAGGTTGAGTAGCTCGGGCACCGCATTGAGCGAGCGGTAGTTGAGAATCTCGGGGGCAAAATAGAGTTGGAAAGAGGGCGCATTAAATTCCACTTCGCACTGAAATATCCTTTGATACTCGGCTAGGTCTGTATTTTGGGGGTGATTAAAGACAATTTTTTCGGCTTTAAAGGCGCCGTCGGTAACCGCCTGAAAGGATTTAATCAGCCCCAGCACCATGGCTTCTGCCAAGTGGGAGGTGGCGTATTGGTGTTCGGTAAAGTAGCTGGTCAGGCAGGGTCGTGGCTGTTCGCTGAGCTGTCCATGGAGGGCATCACTGATCAGGCGCTGATAGTCGATAACCCGGCGCAGACCATCGCCAAAGGTGGCGCTACTGAGAAACAGGTACTCGAGGATCTGACCCTTGTAGACAGGCATTTTTTCGCCCAGGTGTAAACCGATGCAGGGGTCGCCGGAGAGCTCTACCGCGGCTTTCCAAAAATGCGGCTGGGCGGAGAATTGGGTGCGCAGATTACTTTGGTAGAGTTGCTTGGGATCCAGTCCACTGCGACGCAGCACGGCATCGGCATCGACACCCAGATTGGCCAAACCTTGATACGCCAGTCTGACTAAAGTTCCCGCATCGGTTAAACCTGGCATACACTTACCTAATGACTCTTACAAGACTGTCGAAGGCACCTATCATACACGATTGGCCGAAATGACAATGTAGAGTTTTTTTACTGCCAATGATTACCAGGGAGGTTTCAAGCAGAATGATAAAAATGAATAGTCCTAATCCTCAATCCAGTAACTCTCATCGCGACCCAGCAGATATTGGCCTGTCGCCTATTGTGCTCGACCATTTGCCAAATATGCCGTCGCTATTAGGGCGTGCTGCGTTTAAGTCTGGCTACTATCAGCTAGGTGATATCCTGCCGGCTCTGAGCACAGAGATTAATCAGCTGCGTATCCGGCAAGATGATCTAAATGCTTATAGAGCACTCTGTGGTTTTTCCAATAACTCAGTGCTGCCGGCGACCTATTTACATATGCTGTCGTTTCCCCTGTCCTTAAATCTGCTGATTCAGCAAGATTTCCCCATGAAAGCTATGGGTCAGGTGCATCTGCGCAATCAGATCTCGGTACTCGAAGAGTTTGATCTGCGGGCGTCGATCAGTATGAAGGCCACAATAGGCAAGAGTGAATTGACCAGTCGCGGTGTTGAATGGGACATTGATGTCTCCGCTGTAGTGGACAACCAGCTGGTCTGGTCTAGTACTTCAACCTATTTGAATCGCTGCAAGACTGGCGTGGCCGCGGTACGACAGAAAGAAGTCTTACCTGAGGGCAATACTCAAGACTGGATTGTTGAGGCTGATATAGGTCGTCGCTATGCGAAGATCTCGGCTGACTACAACCCGATTCACCTGTCGGATATTACCGCCCGATTATTTGGTTTTAAACAGGCGATTGCCCACGGTATGTGGTCGAAGGCACGCTGTTTAGCCGTACTTGAAGATAGATTGCCGAATGCCGGCTATAGCGTCGATGTAGCATTCCATCGTCCTTTGTTCTTACCCGCTGAGGTAGTTTTTAATAGCGCCGTAAACACTCAGGGTGAGAGTTTCTCATTACAAAATAAACAGAGTGGAGTCCTCCACTTGCTAGGCCAAATCTCATAGGAGAGTAGTAAATGCCTGATTATAAAGTCCCGGTAAATGATTACCTGTTTCTGTTCAACGATGTTCTCGATATGCAGAGCAAATATAAAGATGTTCAGGGCGGAGATGAAGCCACTACGGATATGGTTGAGGCGATCTTTACTGAAGCCGCCAAATTCTGTGAAAACGAATTGGCGCCGATCTATCAGAGCGGCGACGACGGCTGTACCTGGGACGATGGTGTAGTCACCACACCTGCAGGCTTTAAAGAGGCCTACCAGAAGTTTATCGAAGCGGGCTGGACCACCTTGACTGGCAGCACTGATATGGGCGGCCAGGGCTTGCCGTCTTCTATTGGTATCGCCATCAATGAAATGATGACCACTGCCAACTGGGCTTGGGCCATGTACCCAGGTCTCAGTGAAGGCGCGGTTGCGACTCTCGAAACCAGTGGTACCGACCAGCAGAAGAAAGATTATCTGATGAAGCTGATCAGCGGCGTCTGGAGTGGCACCATGTGTCTCACCGAGCCTCACTGTGGTACTGATCTCGGTTTGATGAAGACCAAGGCCGTGCCCAATGATGACGGTAGCTATAAGGTTAACGGCACCAAAATCTTTATCAGTGCGGGCGAGCACGACCTGACTGAAAATATTGTCCATATTGTACTGGCCAAGTTGCCGGATTCTCCCAAGGGCACCAAAGGTCTCTCGCTGTTTATTATTCCTAAGTTCTTAGTCGCTGAAGACGGTTCTGCCGGAGAGCGCAATGGCGTTCGCTGTGGTTCCATTGAGCACAAGATGGGTATTCATGGAAACGGTACTGCGGTACTTAATTTTGATGATGCCAAAGCCTTTTTGATCGGCGAACCGAATCAGGGTTTGGCGGCGATGTTTACCTATATGAATGTGGCCCGTATCGGCACAGCCAGTCAGGGTGCAGCAGCAGCTGAGCGCTCTTATCAGGGCGCAGCTAAATATGCCCGCGAGCGTCTGGCTATGCGTTCTATCTCTGGTGTGAAGAATCCAGACGGCCCAGCCGATGCCATTATCGAGCACCCAGATGTCCGTCGCATGTTGCTGACTCAGCGGGTTATCGCTGAGGGCGGTCGTGCCATGGTGACTTATGCCAGCCAGTTTGCCGATGTTTATCGCGGCGGTAACAGTCAGGCAGAGCGTGATGCTGCGGAAATTCGTCTGGGCTTCTGCACACCTATATTGAAAGGTTTTATTACCGAGTTGGGTGTTGAAGCTGCCAACCACGGAGTCCAGGTATTTGGTGGCCACGGCTATATCAAAGAGTGGGGCATGGAGCAGATTCTTCGCGACAGCCGCATTGCCACATTGTATGAAGGCACCACCGGTATTCAGGCATTGGATCTGGTTGGCCGCAAAGTGTTGATGGACAAGTTCAAGCAGCTCAATGTCTTTACCGGTGAGATGCTCAGCTTTGCCGGACAGTTTTTACCCTGGAAGAAATCACCCCAGGCCAAGCAGATGCGCAAGCAGGCTTGGACCATTACCAAGCTGGCGATTAAGTGGCGCTACCTGGCTTATCGCCTGGCCATGCGTGCTAAGAAGAACCCGGACAATGTAGGTGCCTCATCGGTGGATTTCCTGATGTACTCAGGTTACACCTACATGGCCTTTATGTGGGCGCAGATGAGTTTCGCGGCACACAAGCAGTTGGCGGCGGGTGAGGGGGACAAGAACTTCCTCGAGTCTAAGCTGCACAGTGCCGAGTTTTTCTTTGAGCGTATTCTGCCCCGTGCCGATGCTCATGCTAAAACCCTGAGCGCCAATCTTGAAAGCCTGATGGCCATGCCGACTAGCTACTTTGAGTAAAGGCTAGCTTGTAAAAAAGAGCTCGTAAAAAAGGGCTTGGAAACAACAGTTCAAAAGCCCTGTAGTTTGCGCTGCAGGGTTTTTTTACGTCGGTTGCTTTGAATACTTAATATAGGACTGAAATAAGTGACAGGCCATAGCAGCATTGCTACAGTCCAGCGCAACCAAAATAGTGAAAGGAAGAGACAATGGAATTTGCAGATGTGGTCAAGGCGCGGCACTCCTACCGAGGGTTTTTACCCAAGGCAGTGGACGAAAAGACCTTAAAAGAGATTTTTGAACTGGCCAGCTGGTCACCCTCCAACTGCAATGTCCAGCCTTGGCATGTCCATGTTTTATCTGGCGTCGCCTGTAATAGCATGCGCGAAAAAATGAAAGCCGCGGCCATAAAAGAGCCCAGCGGCAATCCAGATTTCCCCTGGCAGGGGAAATTTACTGGCGATTATCGCGAGCGTCAGATCTGTTCAGCCCTAGGCCTCTGGGAACATCAGGGTGTCACCCGGGAAGATAAAGAAAAGCGCGCCTGGTCGTGGATGCGCAACTTTGAATTCTTCGATGCACCGCATGTTGCCTTTATCTTTGTTACCGATGAGTTTCCTGAGCTGGTGCGTTTGGCCGGGGATACGGGTATGTATGCCCAGACATTGATGCTGGCCATGGAGAACGCCGGTCTGGGTTCTTGCCCGCAGACTTCAGTGAGCTGCTATCCGGATCTGGTGCGTGAAGAGTTGGGTATAGAGAGTCAGTTCAAATTGATGATGGGCCTGTCCTTTGGCTATGTGGATCATGCTGACAGCGCCAATAATCTGCGCACTGATCGAGCTGCGTTAGAACAGTCTACGACCTTCCATAACTAGGCTCTTCATTAGGCTCTTTGTTAAGCTCTTTATTAAGCTCTTTATTAAGCTCTTTATTAGGCTCTTCGCTACTAGCTATCTCGCTACTAGCTTTTTCGCTCCACCTAAAGTCAGGCCGCCTGAATACAGTTGCGGCCTGATGCTTTGGCGCGATAGAGCGCCTTGTCAGCGCTTTTTAATACCTGCTCAAATGGGTTGGTACTGTTGCTAGAATTGGCGTTGTCACTGCTGGCAACACCAATACTCACAGTCAGGCGCAAATTGCTTTTCCTCTTGCTGGCGCCGCGTCTAGTCTCACCCTCTTTCAGTTTTTTTGGACGATGCTGCTTATCCCGCACCACCATATCGTAGTTGGCTATGGCCTGACGGCAGGCCTCCAGTGCATCCAATACCTCCTGTTGGGTTTTACCTTTAAATAGCAGACAGAACTCCTCACCACCATAACGAAAGGGCTTGCCACCCTCCGCGGTTTGCTTGAGCAGGCTGGCGATCACGCGCAGGGCCTGATCCCCCAGATCATGGCCAAACTGATCATTGATCTTCTTAAAATAATCCGCATCCACCATGGCAACGCTATAGGGCCCACGCAATGTTTTAGCCGTCTGTTGCAGGGCGCGACGATTGCCAATCTGAGTGAGGTCATCGCGATAGCCAATCTGCAGCAGGCTAATAGTGAGGTTAATGGTTAACAGTAGACCCATGCTGGAAAACATAAATGCCGAGACGCTGTTAAGTTGAATCCAACCATAGGTGATCAGACTCATTAGCGAACAGCCGAACAAGGAGTTATGAATACTCTGCTGTTGATAGAGGCTTAAACCCAGACACAGACTGATGACAGCAAAATACAGTAGCCAACTCAGGGTTGAGAGATAGGTGCCCATAAAGCCATTGCTCAGAGCACTGCTGGCTGAGGTTAAAAAGAGTTGGTGATTGATTGCCGATAGGCCGGCGACTAAAAGAATAATCAATGGCGTCAGCAGTATCGCCAGCAACCCCTGTAACTGCAGGCAGCTGCTCTGGGGCAGCAGTGCATAGGTAATCATTAGGGCTGGGCTGAGTAAGGTTAGCAAATAAAATATCTGACTGGCGGGCTGGGAGTTTAGCGGCGACTGCAGGAAGCTTTGAATTAACCAGTAGGCGCAGAGCAGGCTAATGGTGATGCCGGCCTCCAGTGCATGATTACTTAGCAGCGCCATAAGAGCGCCTAGGCCTAATAAAATATAGGGTAGCTGCAGCAGTAAAAACTCTAGCTGGCTAGTATTGTTTGGCGACTGATCGGCAAGTAGGTAGCGTAGTAGTAAAGCGCCCACTGCAAAGGTTAGCGGCAGTATAAGGCGTAAAATTGTCGATGACATAAAACCGGCTCACTGCTTCTTAAGGAACATTTCCCTAATAGTAGTCAACTTTTAAAGCCGATGAGGCTAAACGACGATCTGTAGCAGCCCCACAAGACTAGTGCTCAACAGCACCCAGCCAAGAATTTGATAGAAGCGTGCATTGCTGGCTTGCAGTAAGCGGTGGTGGAATTTTTGTCCAACCAGATGACCGATTCCGGCAAAAGGAAGCAACCAGAGCGACGCCATCAGCTGGAGGTCGACACCTGCCAGGCCAAAGGCAAACAACTTGATGCTGACCAGTACAAACCAGATTACAAACAGCGTATTGCGGAACTCATGGGCTTGGATATGGCGCATGGCCACGGCAATCACTAAGGGTCCGCCGATCAGTGAGGTACCGCTGATATAGGCACCCAATATCAGAAACACAGTATCCAATAGACGGCTGTTGCTCTGCAGTGGCTTGCCAATAATATAGGTGATCGCATAGCCGCCAATTAACACAAAGATAATGCTGTTCATCAGGTTGCTCGGCAGCATCAACAATCCCGCAACACCTGCCAGTTTCGGTATCAGCATGATCAGCAAGGCATAGCGCACAAAGCGCCAGTTAATGGCCGCTTGGGGTACCTCGGACTGATCTCTTGAAGCAGTAGTTCGTGGGGAGAAAACGAGTGTCAGGCCAGCAAAAAACAGCAGATGAATGGAAATAATCGGTAGGAAAAACAGTGGGTCATCGTGGATTAACAGCAGAAAGGGAATAGTAAACAGCGCACCGCCAAAGCCAAACCCAGCGCGCACAAAGCCGCTCCAAACAAAGACCACGACAATTAGCGCGTACTGATACCACTGGAAATCCAAGTTCATTTAGCCGGCCGGCCTAGTGGCCGCAGCCGCCGCTGCCATGAACATGGCCATGACCTACTTCGTCTTCGGTGGCTGGGCGAATGCTAATGACTTCGATTTCAAAGTGCAGGTTTTTACCCGCCAATGGGTGGTTCATATCCACGTCGGCATTGAATTTACCCAGTTTAATGATGGTCCCGGGCTTAACCCCATTTTCAGTGTTGACGTTAATGGCCTGGCCAGCAGATAGTTTGCCTTCATGCTTGAGGTATTTAGTTGGGATACGCTGCATATTATTCATATTACGCAGACCATAACCTTCGGCTGGGCTAACGCTAAAGGCACGCTTTTCACCTTCCTCGGCACCGGCAATGGCAGTTTCAAAACCACGAATCATCTGACGGTGGCCGTGGAGATAAACCATTGGCTCTTGGCTGTCGTAACTTTTATCGAGGATCTCGTCATTATCATCTTTAAGCTGGTAGTGGAGGGTGATAACCTGATTGTGTTTGACGGGCATTGAAGCGACCTTATGTTGCAAGAATTCTGAGGCCTGCAGTTTACATTAGTTGCGCCTGAGGCAACATTGCCACGAACACTAAATAACAAGCACTAATTATGCACTCTAAACGAAGTCAGCGAGCGAAGGAGAATGGCAGTCATGTCAGGGGCAAGTAAAGACGGCGAAATAAATGCCGAGGGTGGCAGCCAAGATGATCTCGATGAGGGCTTTGACGCGCTGTTTGGTGATCCGGTTGAACCTCTGCGGGGCAAAGGTGCGGCGTTTGTTGCCAAGTCTGCCCAGTTGACGCCGGGGGTGTTGGCACGGCGTGAGGCGGCTCAATTAGAGGTTCAGGATGAGGGTAACTTCCTCGATCCAGATAGTATTATTGAGCAGGTAGCCGCTCTCGACCCCTTGGCGTTTTCTCGCCCCGGTGTTCAGCACGGTGTGTATAAAAATCTTCGCATGGGCAAATACGAGATTCAATCGCGCCTCGATCTGCACCGCCACACTGTCGAGCAAGCGCGCACTGCGCTGTGGAGCTTTGTCGATGATTGCCAAAAGCACTCGGTGCGCTGTGCCCTGATTACCCATGGTAAGGGTGAACATCTTGCGCGACCGGCCGTGCTTAAAAGCTGTGTCAATCACTGGTTAAAACAGTTTGATCAGGTGTTGGCCTTTCATACAGCGCAGAAGTATCACGGCGGTCTGGGTGCCACCTATGTACTGATCAAAAAAGGCAGTGCTGCGCGGCAGAATACCAGCGAAAAACTCGAGCAGGCAGGACATTACAAGCCCTAGGCTGTGACGCTATTTCTGTCTCTGAGCCAGCAGCGGTGTTTGATCTTTTTCTTCGAAACCAGCGTATAGGCCCAATAATAACTAGAATAATCTAAGCCGCTGGGTCAACCTATGAATCTGTTTATGGGTCTCGATATACACCTTATGTTCGAGGCTGTTCCGCTACTCTTTTTAATCGCTGTGGGCGCCTGGTTGGTGAGCCTGGCGATTGAGGATGTCAGTATTGTCGACTACTTTTGGTCGTTGATGTTGCTGGGGAGTGCAGTTACCTATGCCTTTCAGCTGGGGGTTGAAACTAGTCTCAATCCCGTCAATTTAATGCTTCTAACCATGATCGCTGTCTGGGCGCTGCGCCTCAGTGCGTTTTTACTATTGCGTGGGCGCAATCGTGGAGAAGAGCGTCGCTACAAGGCCATGCGCAAAAGGCTATCGCCTAATTTTGCGCTTAAAAGCCTGCTTAATATCTTTCTGTTGCGAGCATTTTTGATCTGGCTGCTCAGCTCACTATTTGTGGTGGCCTTGAGCTCGGGGTCGAGTCTGAGCTGGACCCACTGGCATACAGTGGGCGCTGCTCTCTGGTTATCTGGCTTTGGGTTGCAGGCCTTAGCCGACCTGCAGCTGTATAGATTTAATCAGTTGGTGGTGCGGAAATCTGAGACATTGACCAGCGGTCTGTGGCGCTACTCTCGCCATCCCAATTATTTTGGTGAGTGCTGCGTCTGGTGTGGCTGGATGCTGTTTGCCATCCCCGCGGCAAGCGCCGCGACGCTGCCTTGGCTTTTGTTGGCGCCGATGATTATGATTGCACTGCTGTTAAAATTATCCGGTATTAGTCATATGGAGCGGGGCATCACTGAGCGCCGCCCCGACTACCGACAGTATATTGAAACCACTAGCGCGTTTATCCCTTGGAAGCCGGCGCAAAAAATAGGCACAGATCTATGATTCGCAGTGTATTGATTGTTCTCTTTGTATTCTCAGTTGGCCAGGTGGTGGGCATTGAATCTGGACCGGAATCTGAGGCTGCGAGCAAGAGAGTATTGGATTTTGCAGTGTTCTTAAACGACCGCGAAGTGGGTGAGCATAAGTTTGAACTGCTCGAGCAGGGCGAGTCGATCGACGTTTCATCCACCATGTCGCTAGATTTTAAGCTGTTTAAAATAAAGCGCATTAAGTACAGACACCAGGCCAATGAAATTTGGCAGTCGGGTTGTCTGGTGGCACTGCAGAGCGAGACCGAAAAACAGGGTAATGCCGTCGCCGTCGAAGCCAACAGCGATCAGACTGGACTCGTTATTCAGCGTCCCAAAGAGGTTGAAACCATTACTGGCTGTGTTCGTGGTTTTTCCTATTGGAACCCGCAGTGGTTGGAAGGTGGTTACCTATTAAATGCGGAGACAGGCATTAATGTCCCTGTAGAAATCAGTTCCCGGTTTTCCGAGCAGGACAACATTACTCATATAAAGCTAGCCCTACCTAAAGTCGATATAGATCTGCAATACGATGCCGCAGGTGATTGGCTATCATTGCAGACCAAGCTGTTAATAGGCGGCACACTGCGCTATCAGCGTGTCCTATAGTCTGAAAAAACGGTCAAAAACAGAGAGCGGACAAGATGAAAATAACTAGACTAACAACTGCAGCTATCTTGATGACAGTGCTCACCGCCTGCAGTAGTCAGCCGCCCATGGCCACAGTGGAAAAGGTCGATCTGCAGCGTTTTATGGGTGACTGGTATGTGATTGCCAATATCCCCACCTTTCTTGAGAAAGATGCTTACAATCCGCTGGAGTCCTATGCGCTGAATGCCGATGGCACTATTGCCACGACTTTTACCTTTAATGATGGTTCTTTTGAGGGCGAGAAGAAGATCTATCAGCCTCAGGGGTTTATTCGTAACACAGAGAGCAATGCGGAGTGGGGCATGCAGTTTCTCTGGCCGATCAAGGCTGACTACAGAATTGTCTACTTAGACGATGATTACCAATACACAGTGATTGGTCGCAATAGCCGCGATTATGTGTGGATTATGGCGCGCACCGCTCAGATCCCGGATCAGACCTATGGCGAGTTACGCGACTTTGTTATCGGCTTGGGTTATGACCCAGAGTTGTTGCAGAAAGCACCTCAGCAGGTGCGGAAGTAAGCGCCGCTGTCGGGTACCTGCAGCTGGGGGCGTGCACAAACTTAAAAGTTTGCCGCCGATGGCAGGAGATCCTTTCACAGGGTCGAGATAACATAAGTTGTTCTCGGAATGACTAATTGTATGTTGTCATCCCGACAGAGCGTGGCGACGAGGGATCTCAGATTCGGTTTTTGCCGCTATGCTGGGCATTGAAAGCTGGGTGCGAATAGACCCTGACCCTACCCTTGCGATCGGTCCCATGGATGCCATTATTTTCAGCGTTCGCACAACTCGCTGTCGCTCAGACAAGTGCTCTCTTTTTCTGAAAATAATGGCATCCATAAGCGGGCCCTGATTGATCGCAAGGGTAGGGTCAGGGTCTATCTGGATTATTGTAGCGCTCTGATGGACCCCTCTTGGTGATCCTGGAACATTTTTTATTAATGTCATTTCGATTACTACTACTCTCATTCTGAGCGAAGCCGAAGGATCTTCCTGAAGCTGCCGAGTAAGCAGTAGCCCTAAACCTAAACCTAAACCTAAACCTGGTCCAACACCCTGTAAATCCCGCTTACCAAGGTTGTCAGTTCTTCGTCGGTGCTGATATAGGGCGGCATTACATAGACAAGCTTGCCAAAGGGGCGTACCCAAATACCCTCGGCGACAAACTTCTTCTGTATCTCAGCCAAATTCACAGACTCTTTCATCTGAATCACACCAATGGCTCCGAGCACACGAATCTCGTCCACGCTATCCAGTGCGGTGAACGCTTTTAACTGAGTGTTTAAGAGTTTTTCGATACGCTGAATATTGCCCTGCCAATCGCTGCTCAGCAATAGATCAATACTGGCATTGGCCACAGCGCAGGCCAGGGGATTGCCCATAAATGTTGGGCCGTGCATAAAGCAGCCGGCCTCACCTTCACAGATACCGCGACTGACTTCTTCGCTGCAGAGTGTTGCCGCTAAGGTCATATAGCCACCGGTAATGGCTTTGCCCAGACAGAGAATATCCGGTGAGATTGCCGCCCATTCGCAGGCAAATAATTTGCCGCTGCGGCCAAAGCCGGTGGCGATTTCATCGGCAATCAACAGTACATTGTGCTGATCACAGAGTTCGCGAACGCGCTTTAAATAGTGCGGCGAATAGAAGCGCATACCCCCGGCACCCTGAACAATCGGCTCCAGAATAACAGCCGCCAGCTGATTGCTCTTGCTGGAAATGATCTCGGCAAACTCAGCAATATCCTCTTCGTTCCACTCTTCATGGACGCCAGTCTGTGGTGCTGGGGCAAAATTATGCTTGGTCACCACCTGATCAAACATATGGTGCATGCCTGTCTTGGGGTCGCACACCGACATGGCAGCGAAGGTATCGCCGTGGTAGCCGCTACGCAGGGTTAAAAGTTGTGATTTCTCTGAGTGGCCCTGAGAGATCCAATATTGAAAGGCCATCTTGATGGCCACTTCAACCGCCACCGAACCCGAGTCTGAGAGAAATACCTTGTCCAGTCCCGGCGGCGTAATGGCCACCAACTTTTCACAGAGCTCCACTGCTGGGGCATGGGTAATACCGCCAAACATCACGTGACTGACTTTGTCGATCTGGTCTTTTGCCGCCTGATTTAACACTGGGTGATTGTAGCCGTGGATCGTGCACCACCAGGATGACATGCCGTCGATAAGCTCGCGGCCATCGGCCAATTTCAGGTAGACGCCTTTGGCGGAAACCACTTCATAGGCAGGTATGGGAGCGCTCAGTGAGGAATAGGGATGCCAGACGAATTGTTGGTCTTTTTGTAGCAATTCTGCATTTTGCTGCGGGGTTTTGGTGATGCTGTTCAAAGTTCTATGGACTCCAAATTGATTGATAACAGGGCCAGTGTTACTAAAGCCTGTCTACAGAAATTGTGCTTTCGGCGAGCACTGCCTCGCGAGGCTGTTACAAGGCTACTTTAGAACTGTTTTAGAGCTACTTTAGAGCTACTTTAGGACTACTTTAGACAGTCTAGAACAATATTTTCACCTTAAAAACAGAGTCAAACGGAGTTGTTTATGCAGCGGTTCAAATTATTCTTGATCGTCCTAATGGGTCTTTCTTGCGCATCAAATGCCATAGCCAAAAAAGACTGGGCTATGTGGAATAGTAGCGACGAGACCAACGCTGCTATTATAGATCATTCAACCTTTGATGGCTTTTTAAAAATCTATGTGGTGAGCAACCATCCCTCGGGGATTAACCGCTTTCGCTATGCTGATGTCTCTCGTCGTGACTCCAGGGGGTTGGATAAATATATTGCCAAGATGGCGTCCATCGACCCCCGAGATTATCGCAAGCTTGAGCAGAAGGCCTATTGGTTGAATCTCTATAATGCTCTGACGTTGCAAGGGCTGCTCAAGGCCTATCCCGTGACTTCTGTCGAGCGTGACAAGAGTAGTCGTAAGCGTCGGGTCACCGTGGCTAACAAGAAGTTGTCAGTGGCGGATATAGATCAGCGGATTCTGCGGCCTGTATGGCAGGACTACAAAATGGTCTTTGGTCTCAGCTGCGCTTCGGTTGGCTGTCCGGCGATTCATGCTCAGGCGTTTACTGGGGCCAATACTGATAAGTTACTAAAGCAGTACGCCCGGGAGTTTATCAATCATCCTCGGGGTTTGACTGTGTCTAAGGATGAGCTGCGGGTGTCGCGGATTTTTTCCTGGTACCGGAATGAGTTTGGCGCTGGCGACGGCGATCGGCAGTTGATTCGTTTGTTTTCGCATTATGCTGAGGACAGTAAGGCGCTGTATATTTTAGGTTTTAGTGGGGATATTGAGTATGCCTATGACAAGCGGATTAATGCGCCGGAGACGCGCTGGCCGTTGTAGGTTTTTGGTTTCGAGCACCGATGGGGTCTCTGCCGTGCTGATGGAGATCCTTCGGCTTCGCTCAGGATGACAAGATATGTTTAGTGATCGCGATCGCCACTACTGTCATCCCGACCGCCACTACTGTCATCCCGACCGCAGTGGAGGGATCTCCTGCCGTCGGCAGCAAACTCTTGAATTACCGTGTTATTCCTAGCTGCAGGTGCCATACAGTAAGGAGACCCTTCGGCTTCGCTCAGGCTGACAGGCTGGGGATGGTTTCGAACCTCAAACTGCCCCATCAGCCAATACCAACATACGACTTGGTGAAACCCCATCCTGCAATTACAATAGCCGGCTTTTAAACCACCGCACTCAGAGCCGCCTCAATGTCGATCCGCAAAAACCAGCTGGAAGCCAACAAACTGCAGAAACGTCTGCGCCGCAATGTGGGCAAAGCGATCGCCGATTACAATATGATCGAAGAGGGTGACCGTATTATGGTCTGTCTTTCCGGTGGCAAAGATTCCTATGCCATGCTGGATATTCTTATGGGTCTCCAGGCTAGCGCGCCAATCAAGTTTGAGCTGGTGGCGGTGAATTTGGATCAGAAACAGCCGGGCTTCCCTGAACATGTATTGCCCGAGTATCTGGATAAGCTCGATATCGAATACCATATCCTCGAGAAAGACACCTACAGCATCGTCACCAGCAAGGTTCCTGAAGGAAAAACCTACTGCAGCCTCTGCTCGCGTCTGCGTCGTGGCACTCTCTATGGCTTTGCTGAGCAGATCGGCTGTACCAAGGTGGCCCTGGGTCATCACCGAGATGATATTGTCGAAACCTTGTTTTTGAATATGTTCTATCAGTCCAAACTCAAGGCCATGCCGCCGAAATTACTTTCCGATGATAAAAAGAATATTGTTATTCGCCCGCTGGCCTATTGTCGCGAAGATGATCTGGTGGCACTGGCGGAGCTGAAAGAGTTCCCGATTATTCCCTGCAACCTCTGCGGATCTCAAGATGGCCTGCAACGCAACGTGGTTAAAGAGATGTTAGTCAATTGGGAACGCCAGTACCCAGGTCGTATTGAGAGTATTTTTAGTTCGATAAAAAGCATTTCGCCCTCACAGCTTGCCGACACTGAGCTATTCGATTTTGAAACTTTGCAAGTTGTCCGTGATGAGGTTGATCATTCGATTGAGATTAAAGCGATTAATCTTTAGTGGACATGTTAGCCTGTTAGCCACTCAAATTAGTCACGTAAAAAAATAACAGCAGCATCAAGGGGTCTCATGTCTCAACTGTCACTACCTACCACCATCGCTTTTCTGCTCTATGTAATCATCGTTTTAGCGATCGGAATCTATGCCTACAGCAAAACCAAAGACGCCACTGATTACTTCCTCGGCGGCCGCAAACTCTCTCCATTAGTCACCGCAATTAGTGCAGGCGCCTCAGATATGAGCGGCTGGATTCTTTTGGGTCTGCCAGGATATGCCTATTTGGCGGGTCTAGAGGCAGCGTGGATTACTCTGGGTCTAACCATTGGTGTCGCAGCCAACTGGATGTTAGTGGCCAAACGTCTGCGCATCTATACCGAGATGCTCGATGATGCCGTGACCATTCCAGCTTATTTGCAGCGTCGTTTTCAGGATTCAAAAGTGTGGCTGAAGTCGATTGCCGCGATCAGTATTTTGTTGTTCTTTCTTTTCTATGTGGCCTCAGGTCTGATTGCCGGTGGTAAATTATTCAATGTGGTGTTTGGTCTCGACTACTATCTTGCAGTCTTTGTCGGTGTCATCTTGATTCTGTTTTACACATTATTCGGAGGCTTTTTAGCTGTTTCCTGGACCGATGTGTTTCAGGGTTTACTGATGCTAATTGCTCTGGTCGCTGTGCCAGTGCTAGTGATTGATAATGTGGGCGGTGTCTCTTCTGCTGTGGCTACCATCGAGGTGGCTAATCCTGAGTTGTTAAATATGTTTACCAACGCCGCAGGAGAGCCGCTGGGTTGGCTGACGATTTTCGGTCTGCTCGGCTGGGGCTTGGGTTACTTTGGTCAGCCCCATATTCTCGCCCGTTTTAAGGCGATCCGCTCTGCGGATGAGACTGGCGTAGCCACGGTTATTGGTGTCAGCTGGGCATCTTTCGGTTATCTGATGGCTATTTTGGTGGGTTTCTGCGGTATCGCTTATTTAAATGAACCCTTAGCGGATCCGGAAAAAGTCTTTATCACCCTGACCAGTTTGGTTTTCCATCCACTAGTTGCGGGTATTCTATTGGCGGCGATTCTCGCGGCGATTATGAGTACCGTAGATTCCCAGCTGTTGGTCTGCTCTGCAGCACTGGCTGAGGATTTATATCCACTGATGGTGAAGAAGTCTCTCTCCGCTGAAACGCGCATGAAAGTGGGTCGCATTGCCGTGATTGTGCTGGCAATGGTTGCATCGGCGCTGGCTATGGATCCTGATAGCAAGGTGTTGGATGTGGTCAGTTATGCCTGGGCCGGTCTTGGCGCTTCCCTGGGTCCCGCTATTTTAATCAGCCTTTACTGGCGCTCCATGACGTCTCAGGGTGCCCTGGCGGGTATCCTGGTGGGTGCGGTGACAGTGATGGTTTGGTCTCAGCTCAGTGGTGGCCTATTTGATATTTATGAGCTGGTACCCGGCTTTATCCTGTCCTTCATCGCAGTTGTGCTAGTGAGTCTGCGCAGCCCAGCGGTTAGTGATGCTGTTGGCACTCAGTTTGACGATATGCGCACGAAGCTTAGAGGTGGCGCGTAGTTGCTCAGTGTGCGGTGAGTAGCAGCTTGCCGCCAACATTGAGATGGCTGTCAACATTCCGTTAAGTACTTTGCCATATACTGGCAGAATCTAGTTTTAGGCGGGAAGGACGGCAAAAAAGTGCACCGGATAAAAATTCATCAAGGAAACGTCGCCACTCTTAATGTTGATATTATAGTCAGCTGTTACTCTCAGAGTACTGCGGTTGAGATGCTGGCAATGGCCAGTGGCGATGGTCTGATACCACTAAGAGTGGGCGATGTGCAGATTGTCGCCAATATGAATAAAGATCTAAGTAAAGATCTAAGTAAAGATCTAAGTAAAGAGACAGATAAGATCTTTATTGAGGCCATAGGCCCACGCTGGCGTGGTGGAGATTATCAGGAAGAGCTGCATCTGGCCTCCTGCTACAGCAAAGCTATGGGCTTGGCCAAGCAATACAATGTTCGCAGCATCGCCTTTACGCCAATCAGCTGTGGACCTCTCGGCTTTCCCGCCAACCGTGCAATCAAGGTTGCTATTCAACAAGTTAAGTTAGGTCTGCAAAGAAATCCATTGATTGAATCAGTGGTGTTTTGCTGTTTTGATCCAGTGACTACTGCGCTCTACCGAAGCCGCTTGGGCAAGTAGTTGTCTAGGCTAGTGCTTTAAGAGGGGCCAAAAAAAGCCGCTATTTAGAGCGGCTATTCAAAACGGCTATTCAAAAGCCGCTTACATCTTCTCCATTACTTCAATACCCAGCAGGTCGAGACCTTTGGCAATAGTTTCTGAGGTCAGTTTGCACAGTTGCAGGCGGCTTTTCTGAATCTCTTCAGGCACTTCATCTTTTAGCACTGGGCAGTGCTCATAAAAGGTCATATAGGCGCTGGCCAGTTCATAGACATAGTTACACAAAATATGCGGGTAGCCTTCAGCTGCAACCTGATCCACCAGATCATCAAACTGTAGCAACTTCATAATCAGGGCTTTTTCTTGGGGCTCGGTAATGCTGATCTCGGCGCTGAAGCTTTCGGCGCTAATTCCGGCCTTGCGAAAAATACTGCGTATCCGAGTGTAGGCATATTGCAGATATGGAGCCGTATTGCCTTCAAATGAGAGCATTGAGTCCCAGTCAAAAATATAATCATTGGTGCGGGTCTTGCTCAGATCAGCGTACTTGATCGCGCCTATGCCCACACTGCGGGCAATGTTTTTGATATCGTCTTCGCCAAGATCGGTATTTTTGCTGCGCAGCAACTGCTCGGCACGTTCTACGGCTTCCACCAGCAGGTCGGCGAGCTTCACGGTTCCGCCACTGCGGGTTTTAAACGGTCTGCCATCCTTACCCATCATGGTGCCGAAGGGGTGATGCTCAAGGCTCACTGCATCGGAGGCATAGCCAGCTTTGCGGGCAGCGGTAAAAACCTGCTTCATGTGCAGAGATTGTCGTGCATCAATAAAGTAGAGAATACGATCGGCCTGGAGCTGGCCAACACGGTAGCGCATAGCAGCGAGATCCGAGGTGGCATAGAGAAAACCGCCACCGGATTTTTGTACTATCATCGGCGATGGATCGCCATTCTTGTCCGCCAGTTCGTCGAGAAAGACAACCTGGGCGCCATCACTCTCAACGGCTAAACCTTTGGCCTGCAAGTCATCGAGAACATTTTGTAGATCATCGTTGTAGGCGCTCTCGGGCATAATATGGTCGGCGGTGAGGCCGACATTGAGCTGCGAGTAGATCTCCAGATTATGGGCTACGGAGACCTGAATAAATTTCTGCCACAGGGTGCGGCAGTGGGCATCGCCAGATTGCAGCTTAACCACATAGGCGCGGGCTGTATCGGCAAACTCTGGGTCCGCATCGAAGTGCTTTTTTGACTGCTGATAAAACAGTTCTAAATCACCCAGAGCTAACTCCGCCTGTTCTCCTTCGCTGAGCTGCTGTTCCAGTTCCGCAATCAACATGCCGAACTGAGTGCCCCAGTCTCCCATATGGTTTTGACGCAGGACTGTATGGCCTTGGTATTCAAGAACCCGAGCAACCGCATCACCAATAATGGTGGAGCGCAGATGGCCTACATGCATCTCTTTGGCGAGATTGGGTGATGAGTAATCTACTACGACTCTTTGCTGGTTTCCGTTCTGATCTAATTCACTCTTGGTATAAAGAGTATCTGTGCTGAGGCTAGCGGTCAAAAAGGCGTTATTAAGGTGGATATTGATAAAGCCAGGACCGGCAATTTCAAGTTTGTCGGCAATGCCTTCGAGATCCACATGCTGAATAATTTTTTCCGCCAACTCCCGAGGATTCATTTTTAGGCGTTTGGCCGCACCCATGGCGCCGTTAGCCTGATAATCGCCAAACTGGGGTTTGCCACTTAGCGCCAGAGTCGGCGAGCATTCGCTGGGGATTCCCGCGGCCTGCATGGCGGCGGAAAATCGCTGATTGAGAAGCTCTTTGATGCGCATGATTGTGGCGTTCCTTGGGTCTTGGAGGCTCTAAATAAAGAGCGAAGCTGAAATTTGAGGTGAATTGTAGGTTTCCCGCGATGGAAAGCAAAGGCATACTTGCAAATAATCGCGGTATTGCTATAGTTTTGCCGTCTGGCCATTCCATGGCCGCTCTCAACTCATTTTTGCATTATCTAGGATCTCCGATGGACTCAACACTGATCTCGCAAGGCTTAGATCTGATGCTCTATGGTATGGGCACAGTCTTTACCTTTTTGACCCTGCTAGTGGGTGTTACCACTCTGATGTCGAAGGTCGTGAACAAGCTGGTTGTTGAGCAGCCAGAGATTGCTGTTAGCTCAGCCGCAACTGCGACTTCACCAGTGCAGGCCAGCGTTGAGCCACGCATTGCCAAAGTAATACAGGCTGCGATCGATCAGCACCGCAACAAGAAGTAGCTATACCGGTTTCAAACGAACTCTTTACGCACCTTTAACGCAATTTTAAAGCACTCTAAACGAAAATATCAAAATGGACATGAATATGCCCTCGACACCTGCCGCCCTCGGCATTACCGAAGTTGTTCTGCGCGACGCGCACCAGTCTCTCTTTGCAACCCGTATGCGTATCGACGATATGCTTCCGATCGCTGAGAAGCTTGATCAAATTGGTTACTGGTCAATGGAGTCATGGGGTGGAGCTACATTTGACTCCTGCATTCGCTTTTTGGGTGAAGATCCCTGGGACCGTATTCGCGAGATCAAAAAAGCCATGCCCAACACGCCGCAGCAGATGCTGTTTCGCGGCCAGAATATTCTCGGCTACCGTCATTACGCAGACGACGTGGTGGAAAAGTTTGTTGAGCGTGCTGCCATAAATGGGATAGATGTATTCCGCGTGTTTGACGCCATGAACGATATGCGCAACCTCGAAACGGCATTGCGGGCCGTGGTTCAGGTGGGCAAACATGCCCAGGGCACCATCTCTTATACAGTGAGCCCAGTGCATACCATTGACCGCTGGGTGGATATGGGTCGTCAACTTGAAGATGCCGGCGCACATTCGATCTGTATTAAAGATATGGCCGGACTACTCACGCCTTATACCGGGTTTGAATTGGTTACCAAGCTTAAGCAAGCGGTGTCTATCCCACTGCAGTTGCATGCCCACGCGACAACCGGTCTTTCCACCAGCACTATTATGAAATGTGTTGAAGCGGGTATTGACCGTGTCGACACCGCCATTTCCTCCATGTCCATGACCTATGGTCACTCGGCGACGGAATCCGTGGTGTCTATCTTTAAAGGCACCGAGCGCGACTCGGGCCTGGATATAGTTAAGCTTGAAGAAATTGCCGCTTACTTCAGGGAAGTGCGCAAAAAGTATTCTGAGTTTGAAGGTTCAATGCGTGGCGTTGATTCACGCATCTTAGTCGCTCAGGTCCCTGGTGGCATGTTGACCAATATGGAAGGCCAGTTGCGCGAGCAGGGCGCGGAAGATCGCATCGACGAAGTTCTGGCTGAAATTCCCCGAGTCCGTGAAGACCTGGGTTTTATTCCACTGGTTACCCCTACCTCGCAGATTGTTGGCACCCAGGCAGTATTGAATGTACTCACTGGCGAGCGCTACAAGTCGATTACTAAAGAGACATCTGGCGTACTGCGCGGCGAGTATGGCGCCACACCTGCGCCAATGAATGTTGAATTGCAGGCCCGTGTTCTGGATGAGGGCGAAGAGCCTATCACCTGTCGCCCCGCGGACAATATCGCACCGGAGCTGGAAGCATTGACCTTAGAGCTAGAGGGTCTATCTGCAGAGCACGGTTTTGATCTGAGCAGCGGAGAAGGGCAGATTGATGATGTCTTAACCTACGCACTGTTCCCACAGGTCGGTCTCAAGTTTTTACAGAATAAAGATAATCCAGACGCCTTTGAGCCAGTGCCTACAGGCAAAGCTAATTCGAAAGCCCAGACCAATGACGCTGGTGAAGAAATTTACACATTAGAAGTCGAAGGTGTCTCCTACACAGTTGCAGTCAGTGACGGCGGCGATGTGACTGCGATTGCTGGAGCTGGAGCTGCTACTGGAGCACCCAGTGCTGCAGTTGCCGCAACCGGTGGCGAGCCCGTAACCGCGCCTCTAGCTGGCACAGTGGTCAAGATGCTGGTGCAGCCCGGACAGCAGGTCAGCGAAGGGGAAAGTATAGTGATTCTTGAGGCGATGAAGATGGAAACATCAGTCAGTGCGCCAAAAGCCGGTCAAATTGTTGAGGTCAGAGCAAAGAGTGGCGACAGCGTAACTGTCGGCGATGTGTTGCTAACCCTGGCTTAAGGAGTCGTTTGAAAAATGGATAATCTACTCAGTTTATGGGCCAGTTCAGGTCTTGCACAGATTCAAGCTGGTCAGCTGGTAATGATGCTTGTCGGCCTGGGCCTGCTGTATCTCGCGATCAGCAAAGGCTTTGAACCTCTACTACTAGTGCCAATCGGTTTCGGTACTATTTTGGCCAACGTTCCCGGGGCGGGCTTTGATGCCGCGCCGGTTTACGATGCCATGGGCCATATGGAGAGCCCCGGTGGTTTGCTCTACTATATTTATCACTCGGGCATTGAGACGGGCTTGTTCCCGCTGCTTATCTTCATGGGCGTTGGCGCCATGACCGACTTCGGTCCTCTGCTGGCCAACCCTAAAACTTTATTACTAGGTGCTGCGGCTCAGGTGGGTATCTTTACCACTGTGGTGGGTGCAGTGGCTCTAAGTCATTTTGGCATCTTCGACTTCACAATTCAGGAGGCAGCATCCATCGGTATTATCGGTGGTGCTGACGGACCCACGGCGATCTTTGTAACCAGCAAACTGGCACCAGATCTGCTCGGGCCAATTGCTGTTGCAGCCTACTCCTATATGGCACTTGTGCCGATTATTCAGCCGCCGATTATGCGCGCACTGACGACGCCAGAGGAACGCCAGATCAAAATGGTTCAGCTGCGTCCAGTGACCAAAGCTGAACGCATAGTCTTCCCGCTGGCACTATTGCTGTTGGTGGCCATGTTGCTACCAGATGCTGCACCTTTATTAGGCATGTTTTGTTTCGGTAATCTAATGCGCGAATGTGGCGTAGTAAACCGTCTTAGCGATACCGCGCAAAATGCATTGATCAATGTTGTGACCATCTTCTTGGGTCTGGGTGTTGGCTCAAAAATGAGTGCTGAGAAATTTCTCAATCCAGAAACCATGGGTATTCTTGCTCTGGGTGCCGTAGCCTTCTGTATAGGTACTGCCTCCGGTGTATTGATGGCCAAGTTGATGAACGTCTTTGCCAAGCACAAGGTCAATCCGCTAATTGGTGCCGCTGGTGTTTCGGCAGTGCCCATGGCCGCGCGAGTTGCCAACAAAGTAGGTCTGGATGCCAACCCGCAAAACTTCCTACTGATGCATGCCATGGGCCCTAATGTTGCCGGTGTGATTGGTTCTGCAGTGGCCGCTGGTGTGATGATCAACCTTGTCGGGGGTATGTAAGCCAATGGGCCCCATTGAAAAAATCGTCATCGATAAGCTAGCCGGCCAGTTTAAAACTGAAGTCCTGCAGGTCACTAATGAGAGCTATATGCACTCGGTGCCTGCAGGGTCAGAGACCCACTTTAAAGTGGTCTTGGTCACTGATCAGTTTGCCGGAAAGCGTCAGGTGCAGCGCCATCAAGCTATCTATGCCGTGCTCGCCGATGAGCTGGCTGGACCTATACATGCACTGGCTTTACATACTTACAGTGTCGATGAATGGGCTGCGAGCCAAGGGCAGGCGCCGGACTCTCCCCAGTGCCTTGGGGCCAATAAATCAGATTAATATTTGCCGAAAACGGCTCTAATATTTAGCAATACTTTCTTATAAACTTCCTATTAATCCCTTATAAACCCCCTATTAATCACCAATAGCTCAGATCTTGCACCACATTCGCCACTTCATCGCATAAAAATCCCCCTTCGCCGTTTAAGGCTGGAGCTTGAAGGGCAGGGCGCAGAGAATTAGGCTTCGAAATTCTGTAGTAGCCGTGTCAGGTTCCAAGAATTATAAAAAGAAGTCATTTAGGGGGAAGTATGCAATATCGATCGCTTTTAAGCAGTCTCAGTCGGATCAGTGGATTGCGACAATCAAATCATTTCGGTGCGATCTTCGCGCTGTCTCTTTCTTTAATTCTTGCAGCTTGCGGTGGCGGTGGAAACACGGTTTCTGACAATAATACTGCTGACCCAGGTCCTGATGGCGTTGCGCCAACTCTCTTGAGTGTTTCGATCAAGCAGTCTAAGAGCCGAAATGGTTCTACAGACGGAACCGCCAAAATGGGCGATTCTATTTCAGTCTCTTTTGAAGCCAGCGAAGGTTTAATGCAGCCTCAGGTTACCATCGGCGGCTATGCCGCAGATGTTTCCGGTAAGATTGGCGACTGGACTGCTGTTCGTGCGATGACTGAGCTCGATATGGACGGCATGGTTGAGTTTACTATTTCCTATACCGATATCAGCGGTGTCGAGGGTGTTGCAGGTACTGCAACCACCGATGAGAGTGCTGTTGAATACTGTATAGAAGGTTGTGTAGAGCCCGAGCCAATTACCCTAGCCGGTCTTTGGAGACTTGACGGAGCTGGCGTAGGTCCAGCTGCTGACAGCAGAGAGTGGTTCTCCATTAGCCGCAGTAGTGCCGATGATCTTGCAGCGCGTCCTTGTCTGTTTGATGATGCCTTCGTATTTGGTGCCTATGGCACATTTGCTAACGAAATGGGTGATGCCACTTGGATTGAAGCTTGGCAGGATGCTGCTGCTGGTGACGGTGCTTGTTTAGCGCCTATTGCGCCACATGATGGCGGCAATGCTGCATCGTATGTCTATGATGAAGCTGCAGCGACGCTTACCTTAAACGGTCAGGGTGCTCACTTGGGTCTGGCTAAAGTGGTCAACGATTCTGAGTTGGGTTCATCTGCTGAAGCGCCTGAGTCGATCACTTACACAGTAACGACTTTTGATGGCGATTTCCTATCGGTTGTAGTTGTAACAGGTGACGGCGTTTTCTGGTCCTTTGATCTGGTTAAAGATCAACCGTCTCCGCTTGCAGGTACTTGGAGACTTGACGGAGCTGGCGTAGGTCCGGCTGCTGACAGCAGAGAGTGGTTCTCCATTAGCCGCAGTAGTGCCGATGATCTTGCAGCGCGTCCTTGTCTGTTTGA
>ENA-ORXF01000271-ORXF01000271.1-marine-metagenome-genome-assembly--contig:-NODE-271-length-39036-cov-9.649118_pt1 | contig 39036 bp, 43 predicted proteins | sample MGYA00237864_ERZ511476 | MGnify/ENA primary metagenome ERZ511476 (study PRJEB26306, sample SAMN06343908) | marine metagenome | isolation source: coastal waters | place: Atlantic Ocean: West Antarctic...
TCGTGAGGGGGCGTCTCACGACCGAAATTGGCAATCCACGCAGCATCGGTGTCGAGTGTCGTGAGGAGACGTCTCACGACCGAAACGGACGAAACACGCAGCATTGGTGCCGAGTGTCGTGAGGGGGCGTCTCACGACCGAAATTGGCAATCCACGCAGCATCGGTGTCGAGTGTCGTGAGGAGACGTCTCACAACCGAAATGAACGAATCACGCAGCATTGGTGCCGAGTGTGGTGAGGGGGTGTCTCACGACCAAATACACAACCCACATTATAAACAGGATGTAATCTAAACAGAAATGTTGCGGTAACGAAGCGCGAGACTGACGAGTGGGACTGTCTTTGGCTCTGAAAACGCAGTGGAGACTGTCTGCGGCTCTGAACACGCAGTGGAGACTGTCTGCGGCTCAGACCACGCCGTACACGCGCCAGATGCGGTGGCCGAGCGTGAGGTTGACGAGGGATACGACGACGAAGACGAACAGTAGCATGTACTCGACGAGGACGACGAGCTCGATCTGCGCACGCTGCGCTGTTAGCGCGAACACAATGACCTAGACACCCCGGAAACACGAAGAAGGATACAAAGAACGCACCTCGAAAAGGAAGAAGACTGCGAATACCACGAAGACCGTGCCGTACACGGCCTCGACGCCCACGTAGACGCCGCGCCGCAGCACGGGCAGCAGATGCGCCTCCGCGGCGCCGCCCTTGCCCAGCGCCGGCCACTCGTGGCCGCCGCCGCCCACACCGGCGCACATGTCCCGAAAGTCGTGGTACGACTGCACGCGCATGACGTACGCGTGCAGCACGAGCATGTGCAGCAAGAAGAAGCCGGTGATAAGCACCACGACGCCCACGCCGTGCACGTGCGAGCGGTCTGTCCAGCCCGAGGCGGATTTCATGTCCGGCAGGTAGTCGTGGTCGAAGTGCACCATGAGCAGGAAGCCCACCAGCGTCGTGGCCGCGACGGCGACGAACGACGCGTGCACCGTGATGCGGGGCGCGGCGCCGGCGGCCTGGAGGCGCGCGATCTGCATTGGTCTTTTCGGTTACCGACAGCACACAGGCAGCAAGGAGACCGCCGAAAACACACAGGCAGCGCGCGATCTGCATTGGTCTTTTCGGTTGCCGACAGCACACAGGCAGCGCGTACCTGCAGCGCCTCGATCTTGTGCAGTACCACCCACGTGTGTATCACCTGCATCAACATCGCCGTGAAGCAGTACAGCGTGGCCCACGGCACCACGCGCCAGAACGCGTTCTTGCTGTACTTGCAGCGCATGATGTGCTCCGAGACGTACTGCAGCCGGCCGTCGGGCGTCACTGGCGGGTGCTCTCGGACGCTGTACCACGGCGGCAGCCCGCACGCGTCCGACACGATGAGGCCGAACAGCACGCCGAGCACGATGTAGTTGGCCATGAACGCGGCGAGCAGCGCGTTGCCGCCGCGCTCTGCGGCGGGCGCCTGCGAGTGGGACAGCATTGCCCCCGGCACACGGTTCGTATATAGCCGCGGGCGTGCGTCGCCGCGCCGCTGCGTTGACGCGCTCGTAGTCGTTACGAATCTGTACTCGAGCTCCCCCGCTCTCGCTCGCTCTCGCTCGCTCTCGCCCGTTGAACGCGCGTCGTACGCCCGCCGGAACCGGAAGGCTCTACTGGGTTTCCGTCGTCCACGCTGCAGGCGGGACCCGGGAGTTCGACGAACTCCTCAAAGTCGCTGTAAAACGTTTTTTCCGCGTCCCTCGTGATGTTGATGTGATCGCATCTGTATTTGCACTCTATCATTTCTCGTAGAGCTGCAAGACTGGGTGCGACGTGAAACTCGAATATCCGCGGGCCGGTTGTTTCTATCGCAACGTGCAGATCCTGTGCTGAGTTAGTTCCACCCGCCGTGCATACACGGTCGTATTTGAATTTGAAATACACCAAGCAGTGGTAAGACATCCCGATGGGAGACTCGTGTGGACTGTTGAACAGCGATTCGCTCTTCCAGTCCGTCATGAAAATTTTGGCTGTGTCTATCAACATCAGTCGCGACGAGTGTCGACGGTGAAATGAGCGCATATCTCCTTGCAGAGCATCTGCCATGCCGTCTATGACGCGCTGTTGCACGACGAAAACCGCGTTCGGGCCGCATGTATTGCCCCAGCTAATGTCACGAAAATTTCCATAAAAAGGACGAAGGTATCTTTGAATGCTGTTGCATATGTGGTACACCACTTCACACTCGGAATCCGACGGTTGTTGTAGCAACCCGTCAAACATGGTGCATCTTGTCGCAATAATGTTGAATCCATAGGCTGTCAAGTGCAAAAAAAAGTTGTTGTATGGCCTTGCACCACCTCCGGGCCAGCATTGTACCCGCGCGACGTCCTGTCGCGCGCTGGAGCCAGACATTGATGATCCGTGCGCACACTCTCTTATATGCATCGGCTTTTATTCGCGTCGTGGACATTGCCGTACACTAGCTGCAACCTGGGGATGCGCCGGGTCCAATACTACCACTTCGTCGAGCAGAGCCCCGACGAGTGCCTCGCTTGAAGCCTTCGGGCGGGTGAATGTAAGCCGCCCTACCGCCGCGCCAGCGCCGCCGCCAGCCCGCCGAGACCCCACACGACCGCCGCGGCTGGTCCCAGCGCCGCCTCGGGCGGCGCGGGCGGGGACCGCGCGAGTATGGGCCCCTGCCACAGGTCCTCGGGCGGGCCCTGCCACAGGCGACAGGGCGGGCCTTGCCACGCTGCGGTGGGCACTCTGCAGGGCCGCGCGAGTCCCGCGGCCACGAGCATCGCGGCCGCGAGCGCGCCGGCTGGGCAGCGCCGGCGGGCCGCGCTGGCTATGCAGCGCGCAAGGCGCAGGCAGACCGCTTGCACGTTGGCGAACATTGCAGCCCGAGTGTCCGCTGCGAAATACGCGCGCGGCCCGCTCGCGTGTTTAGAGCTCTGCGTATTTAGGATCCGCCGTTCTCGGATATATGACTAAAAAAGGACGAACAAACAGTAAATGGCGAACTCATAAAGTACATGACGATACAGATAATGGCTCGACGGCTGGTACCACCTCAACGAATACGGACGAAATTGTTAAGGATGAAAAAGAAAAGGAAAAAAAGACGGCTGATACGGTCGAAAATACCACCTCAAAAAAAAAAAATAAAAAAAAAAATAAGGACAGTTCAGGGACGAAATCGAAAGATAGACAATCAGATGATAACGGTGATATTGCTACTTCTATCAATCCCGAGAATCTGCCACAATCAGATACGGAAAGTCACGATAGTGTTAGTTCTCACGGTCACACGGAAAGTCACGGTAGTGTTAGTTCTCACGGTCACACGGAAAGTCACGGTAGTGTGCGTTCTCACGGTCACACGGAAAGTCACGGTACTGTTAGTTCTCACGGTCACACGGAAAATACTGCTGGGTCTTGTGATGGCGATGGTGGTAAAACGAGCGCCGAGAAGAAACCAAGCGATACGGGTGAGTCCGAAGATGATACAAGGACAAGCGATGCTAATGCATACGCCAAGAAGGACAGTGAACTCAATATGCATGCTTATGAAAGTCAGTTTGACGGTACAATGCATATGATGCGCCGTAAATCGCGTGAACGCTGTAAAGATAGGACAGCGCAAGTGAATGATCTTTGCGATATCGCACTGCATGTTCTTTGATAGCAGCAGTGTCGCGGTGTTCACATTCGTGTATACCGTTCTCTGTGATGCGCCTGACGCATGCTGTTGCAGCGCCGCGTCAGCATATCTCCGCCAGACAGCGCCGCCCTATTAAACAGGCGCGGACCGCCACACATAATGACCGCGCGCGAACGCCGCCGCACCAGCATGAAGCGGCCCGCGTGCAGTCTTTCGGTGTATGCCAGCGCGACGCACGGGCCCGAGGGCGCGCTCACCGTCGACCGCGCCGTCACCGGCCGCCTCGCCGTCGAGGACGCTGTGCCCGGCGTCGCGCTGGGCCGTGCGCTCGCGGCCGCCGCGCTCCCGCACGCGGACTTCGACGCCGACACGGGTGCGCGCGCTTCGCTCGCTGGCTGCTCTCTTGCATGCAAGCACGCTCTGACACTAACGCCCTTGACGCCCATGGCAGTCGCGCGCCTACACGCCTGTCTCGCGCGGCCGTGGACGCCCCTCGCCGCCGCGCTGCCGCACATGGACGCCGCGTGGGTGGTCTCCGACGGCACGTACACGGTGCACGCCGGCACGCTCGCGCACACGCACGGCGCGCTGCGGCTGCCGCTGGCGGTGCCGTGCGTCGCCGTCTCCGGGGGCGGGCTGTCGCTGCAGGCGCACGCCACCGAGCGCACCCCCGGCGCCGCCGACGACGCGCTGTTCTTCACGCCCTTCGCGTTCCTGTGCGCGCCGGCTGCGGACGGCCAGCCTGCGCGCGTCGTAGAGCTCCCCGCGCGCAGCTTCTGCAGCCAGGCCCCGGCACACATGCTGCGCACCGCCGCGCACCGCCTCAAGCGCATCCAGACCAAGGAGCAGCACGTGCAAGCGCTGCACAGCCTCGCCCTCCACGAGACGGACACGCACACCGACATGCGGGTGCTCGCCGACGGCACCGTGCTCTGCCAGACCGACTTCGCGAACCCGGTGTCCTCGATGATATCGTTCCACATGCCCAACGTCTGACTCTCCGACGCTCTCGCGCTCGCCGACGGCGTGAACGAGTGACTCTTTTACATTTGGTTTATTAAAACGCAACCCCAGTACTCGTCTGCGCCGTCGGAGAGCGCGAGAGAGAGAGCGGGAAGTTGTCGCGCGTCCACAGTCGGTGGAGCGCTGCGCGGGCCGCGTCCGCCTGGGGCAGAGCCGCGCACGGCGCGCACAGGCCGACGCGGGTGTGGAACCCCTCGACCGCGACGACCGCCGTGGGCGCCAGCACGAAGTGCGCGCACTCGAGGCGCTCTGCGGTCGCCGCCCCGCAGCACAGGCACGCGGGGCTGCTCGCCGTGAGGCGCAGCACGGCGGCGTGCCCGTCGCAGAGCGCCGAGAGCGTGTCGCAGTAGCGCTGGAAGGCGAGGCGGTTGCAGCGCGCGCCGGCCTGCAGCAGCGTCGCGAGAAGCGCCACCACGTCGCTCGGCAGCACGCGCCCGAGCACCCGCAGGGCCTCGGCGTGCACCTCGGGCTGCAGGGTGTGCTCGGGCAGCCGGCGGTTGTACAGCGCGCCGGCCGGGAGGCGGCGCCAGACGCAGGCGCCGTCCGCCCCGAACACCGGCAGCAGCGGCGTGGTGATATACAGCTCGTGCGGCAGCCCCCCGCGGCGGTACAGGTTCGCCAGCACCCGCCGCGCCAGCGCGGAGCGGCGCACGTCCGCGGCGTCCGCCTCGTCCGCAGAGACCTCGGCCGCACGCGCGTTGGCCGCGCGGCACGCCCGGCAGATGGAGACGTGGTGGTTTCTGTTGCCGGGCATGATGCTCAGGAAGACCCCACGGGCGTCGGGGTGCCCGTAGTGTATGTCCTGTAGGCGATCGTGGAGCGCTCGGAAGCCTGGCTCGCGGCGCTCGGCGGCCGCGGCCGCCAGTTCGCGGGGCTCCATGTACTGGAACGTCATCGCCTCGCGATCCGCAGACACGTGCTCGACACACGCCCCCGTGGCGCTGCACGCCACGCACGCCCCGTGGCACGACTCGGGCACGTCCAGCGCGAACGACGCCTGGCGGTCGTCGGGGCTCCGCATGTCCAGCAGGCGCTGCAGGTACCGCTCGAACTGCCCGCTCTGCAGCGCCGCGGGCACGCACTCGCTGTACTGCGCGCACAGCACGTGTCGGTGCATCGAGCTGTTGAAGTCGCACACGCACACGTCGCAGGCCGTCCCCAGCATCCGGCAGGCGACCGGCAGACATATATACGGATCGCCGGGCACCACACAATCTTTATATACAACACGCCGACGGCTCACTTGTCCGACTGCGGCACGAGGCTTTCCTGCCGCCCGCGGGCTAGCGGGCCCGCGATGACGACGTCGTCGAGGAGCTCGAGCTCGTCCCCGCTATCGTCCCCATGTTCGGGTCGTTTGTTATGCTGATCGTATTTCATCCTGTTCACGCTCTTGCCCCGCAGGAAGAAGTATGTGGTGAAGTGGTTTACCACGAGGTCGGCAAGCAGCCGGATTAGCATGAAGTCGACCTGCGAGAGTGCTACGAAAAGTCCTATGACCGACATAATTACTGCGTACACCGTGAAGACTTGTATGATCATGAGACACGTGAACTTGTTGTAGGGTATAAACTCGCTTTTGTGGTCTTGTATACAGTTTGTGATAAACGGCACGATGCTGGAGACAGAGAAATCGTGTGTGTGTGTGTCAGTTAACGAGAGAACGACGGGAAAACGCTTGATATTTTTTGACTATTGTTGGTTGACTACTGACCTGTCGGAAGCATACGCGGCCACGGCCGTGCTCACGAAGGTGTAGATCGCTACGGCCCACCAGACACCTGTAATCACTCACAATCGGAAGTGAGATACACGAACCATCGTCGTATATACACACGTTTAGAATTAGAGGTGTTACGCGCAAAATCGTCTCTATGTACTCACCCCATGTATCTAGTTTCACGCCGAAGAGCACGGTGCGCTCACTGGGACCGAAATTTAGGAAGGGACTTGCGTCGGCGAGCATTATAGTGACAAAAACCAAGCTTGAAACTATCGTCCAAATCAGGATCAACGCCGTGACGATTCGCTTTTTAAAATAGAGAGAGAGAGAGAGGGAGTATGTGTATGTGTGTGTTTATGTCACTAAGTGATAGAACGAAAATACTACTCATGATATTTGACTGTAAATGAATATTGAAATGATGCCTTATATTTGTATCGTGAGAGCACTCCTCACGTCGAAAATCTCACTTTGTCATCGAACAGCGTCTGACCACAGCACATTACAGCTATATACCGCGTGTTATATACGCGCAGCCGGCACTGCACATAATAAACGTCGTCCGCCGCCCGCCGCCTGTGCCCGAGCCGAACCCGCACGGGACGCGAGGCCTACCAGCAATAATATTTCCTTCTCGCTCCATCTATGCTACACCCGTGGCGAGCCGAGCGCCGCGCGGCTACTCGGCCGCGCGGGTGCTCATATTCAAGCGACTGGACAGAGGACGAGCGAAGACGGGACAGTAGTGTAGGGCTGTATATTAAAAAATGCACTGAAACACACGTGTCGACTGCAGCACATCACACGCGATCACCCGCCCCCATCAAGCGCTTCACACCCTCTAGCTGCGGCCCGGGCCCTTCGGGTCTCCAGGTGCACAGTGTGCATATCTGCCGCACAACGTCGCTGGCCAGTTGCACGCAGTTTGCGCCGAGGCGCGTGTGTGTGGACATGACGAACGCCTCGAGGTGCTCTGTCGACACACCGTTCTGCCAGCGCCCGATCCGTTTGGGGAATTCCACGTGGAATGGATCAATGACGACCGACCGGCTGTGCTCGTCATGTCCGCCCATGCCGTTCCCTATGCCCCACACGAAGAGCCGGCCATTTTGTGTTACAACGGCGCTGTGTGTAGCTCCTGCCGCTACAGCTACGACCGTGGCACCGTCGGCCAAAGGAGGAAATAAAAATGGCTTGAGCAGCTTCTCAAACGGCCATCCGAAGTTGGCACGACTGTAAGGCATACCGGGGCGTAAGTCGGTGATTGTGCCCCACTGCCAACAGTCTCCGGACTCGGTCGCAACGATCGTGTGGCGGCATCCACAAGCAATTGTTCGCACCGCATGGTGCTGCAGAGCCTCGACCCGCTGCGGTGTGTGTTGCGGTTGTATATTTCCTGCTTCACTCACTCAGGCTCTTCTTTCATTTTTTTTTTGTCCAGCCCCCGCATAATTTGACGTTTGGCTGTGACATGACTGTGTATGTGTGTGTGTGTGTATGTGTGTGTATATGTGAGTGTAAATACAAAACCGTATATATATATGTATATACATGTAAATACGAAACCGTTTTATACCGTTGCTGTAAATATCTCTCTCTCGTGCGCGCGAAATACACACACACACACATACATACACAAGTATATATATATACACACACACACGTACCGGACACAAATAACGAAGGTTATCAATTCTATCTTGGTGATCGGTACCGTCCAACCCATGAATGTGGTCGATCTCTAACCTTAATATTTTTCCTTGCCACTCCCACTCGCCATCATTGAGCGTCATATTTTCACACCTACACCACTCGCACATATATAAACGGCCCGAATCGTCTAATATTCTACGTAATATATACGCTGCCCTCCTTTTTGATTTCAACTCTGCAACTGGTTTCAGCTTCCACCCTCCCCAAACATTCTGGTGATACGATTTCGGGTGATAGGGTATCTTCACCACAGCCGCGCTCGTGACATCACACGCGATTTTCGCCACCACTGCATCGATATCAGGGCTGATGGACACCACCGCGCTCGTGGTATCACCACTGGTTATTTTTGACACCGCCGTATCGATATCAGGGCCGATAGACACCGCCGTACTCTCTGGATCGATATCAGCCACCACAGCATTGGAACTCTGCATGAATTTCAGCGTGCCCCTACCGCGATAATTGGACGTAATCGCGTGACAATTTGCGCACAGCCGGCGAATGTTACCAACTCTGTCAGGATCGTCTCCGTCTAAACCATTGATGTGATCAATTTGCAATGTCAGCGGCCATCCCCTCCAATTCCACTGGCCGTTCTCGAATGTCATTTCATCGCAATTGCAAATTTCGCATGCATTAACGCGCCCAGATTCATCTAAAATTCTGCCCAATGTCTTCGCCCCATACCTCCTTTTTCGTTTGAGGTCAGAAAATGCTTTGAGTGGCTTTGATTTGCGTTTGATGTGTGTATATGAAATACCCAGTCGGTCTGCTCTTTTGCGCAGGAGTACACGTGTTATGTCAGCCAATGCCATTGCGAATTTCCCCCCTGTCTTATTCAATCCAGAAGGCTGGTATAATGGAATTCCGCATCGTGTGGCGACCTCATGCCAGTCAATGGATTCTTTTATAACCACTGAGAATTGTACATCACTCAATGAAGACTTGATATGTTGGGTTACACCAGGTTTATATTGGATGTGTGCATATGAAATACACAATTTGTCTGCTCGACAGACCATCTCATCACGATCTTTTTTCCTTGGATATTGTGTCCCGGTTGGAGATTGATACAACACATAACCACATTCCACCGCCAACTCAGTCCAGGAAACTGATTTTTCGACACATACGGCGAATTGTTCATCACTCAACGAATCAGGAACTGAATTGACACAATCCTCCATGCACGTGTCCTCGAGGCCGATCACTGGCACTACCTCCGACACGGCAGTGGTGGCAGTTTGAAATACAGTAGTCTGCATGGTACCAACATGGAACGCAGTTGGCCTGCAGCAGGCCCTGTGTATATTTTTTATTTTTAATTTGAAAACGACCACCGGTGAGTCCGCGGCTTTCATCGGCTACACAAAAACCACGCCGTCTCTAGGCGTGCCGAGCGCTCGCACGGTCTCGCAGCGGTCTCGTCGGCTCGGTCCCGCTCGGGCTCGGGCTTCAGCGAGTCGAGCGCCGCGCGGCTACTCGGACGAGGCCGCGCCGGCCGGCTCCTTGGCCGCGTCGCGGGCCGCGAGCGCCGCGTGGAGGACCGCGTGGAGGCTGTCTGGGGCCGGCCTCCCAGGGGCGCCCGCCGGCGCCGCCTCGGCCGCGAGGGCGGCCTGGGCGTCGGCCGCGAGGGCGTCGGCCGCGAGGGCGGCCTGGGTCTCGGCGCTCTCTGCGTCCGCTGCGTCCGGTGTGGTGGTCTCGGCCGCCGCCGCTGCGGTCGCCTCGAGCTCTGCTGCCGCGTCTGCGGCCTCGTTTGCCTCCATCTCGTCTTCCTCGAGCGACGCTAGCATCGGGTACAGGTGAGGATGCGAGAACTCCTCCAGTTCCAAAGTCTTGTTTGTCCTTGGATTGACCAATGTCTTCTTTCGATGGAGGTTACACAGTATGCGAACGTCGTCTGCACAATAGTCTGGCAGATTTTGTGTCAACGCGCGGTATGTTCTGTATGTGCACACAAAACAGTTCTACATACGCATAAACACACTACATCATAACACACGCTATGTATCGCTCTCTATGCTAACAAAAACAGACCGTTCAATTCCTTCCAGCGTCCTTCTTGTGCCAGGGTGATGGCAAACAGACCTGTTCCCGACTTCATTGGCATGTCATTGCGCTCGCAGAGCAAATCGAGCTTAAACGTATGATTGTTGATTAGACGCACGTATTCCAGGATGTCGGTCGTCTTGAGCACCCAGGCGCGCACTTTCTCCTCGGGAATTTTCAGAGCGATTTGGATAAATGGAATATCGAAGCGCACCCCGTTGAATGCGCTCAGGCTCTGAGCGGCGTCGAGCGTGGCCACGAGCTCCGCCGTGAGCGCCGTGGGCGGGCCCCCGACCTCGCGGTCGTGCTTCGCGAACTCGAAGGTCTTGCGCTCGCCGGTGAAGATGCACTCCGTGCAGATCACGGAGATCTTCGTTTTGCTCGGATCGAGCCCGAACGTCTCGATGTCGAAGGCCAGCATCGTGCGGTCGGAGCCGCCGCGCGCCGCAGCAGGTCCGCCGCGTTTTTTATCGCCTCGGCATGCGTGGCGGTCTCCGTCTTTACGGTGTGAGCCCGCTGTGGCACGGCGGTGCGATTCTCCGTCTCCCCCTATTAAAGAACTCCGTCCCCCCCTATAAAAGAAGACGTCGAGTCTTCCAATGCAAAGTCCGTTTGTCGTTAGCCTCTTCGAGCCTGACTCTGTCTTGCATTTACCCCATGTATTAAAAAATCAAATCAAAACGCTGGAGCTGGAAAACGCCAAATACACGGCAGAAATACAAACACTGCTGGCAAAAATACGAACGCTGGAGCCGCAAAACGCTGAATACAAGGCAAAAATACGAACGCTTGAGCCGCAAAACGCTGAATACAAGGCAAAAATACGAACGCTTGAGCCGCAAAACGCCGAATACAAGGCAAAAATACGAACGCTGGAGCCGGATAATGCCGAATACAAGGCAAAAATACACAAGCTTGAACTCAGGGAAGAGCAACTGACCGGCACAATCGATCAACTGGAAAAGGGTAGACGTGCATGGCAGGACGAATATGAAGCATCGAATGAAAGGTGGCTCTCTCGATCTCTCTTTGGTGACGGAAGCCTCCATCAGCAGCATAGGGAACGATAGGAGGGTGTGCCGCCTGCATGCTCGGACGCGGCCGCCTTTGAGCGCGCGGCGCGTCGAAGGCGAGCATAGTGTACCGGTCGCAGCATCCCGCGCAAACGCCGCGTCTGTAGTCGCTTCGATGCCCGCCACCACATTCGGCAGGCCGGCAGTCTCGGGACGCGCGCAAAGGCCGAGCGCGCCGTATCTGTTATGGCCGCAGGCGAAGACGACACCCTCGGTCGTCGCGATCCTGGCCGTGCAATAATAATGTGTTTACAGATTCCCAATATATTTCTTGCATGAATTCCCGACCAATTTCGTTACCTTGTGCAAATTTTTCCAGCAGGGCGGCTGGCATTGTCAAATGTCGAAGTACTTGATAATTAAATGAACCAGTACCTGTCCCATGAAACAAATAGCCGTATCCCATCGTGCCTAGGAAATCCATCACGTTAAATCTATCGTTATGTATATTTTCCGTGAGAAAGCGCATTTTCTGTTGCACGCTTGTGTCGAATTGATACCAAAAATAGTCCTCGTCCACCTTTGTCAGTATATATTTGATATATAGTACGAGGTCTCTGCGAATGTCGAGTGCGAGCAGCTGCTGGGATTCGGTATGCACAATGTACGCACCGTCCCTGGACATTGCACCGATGCGGTCCGTCTTAAATATTTCCTCTGGTGTGTGTATATACCACGCCATGAACGCGCGGCGTGCGCACGTGCCATCGCGGGCGACACGACATGCGTTCGAGCGTTGTTTTGCAAAACAAGGCTTGCAGTTGCGACAGTTCGCCGAGGCGCGGGACACAGACGTGTCATATAAAAGAAACTACGGTGATATAGCACATGTATAACCCGTACATACTGGCCGTGTCTAGCGAGTTCGTTCTCTCTGCTGGCCAGTCGATTGAGGACGCTCTCGCTATCTCCGAGTCGCCCAAAAAGCAGAGAGAAGTCAAACTCGGCTCGGCCTTAATGATGATGATATCGTGTGTCACAGAAATCATTAAAATTTTGAGACTTTACGTCGACGTGGGAGTAAATAATGTCAATGTTCGTGTACTAATGAAGCAAAAATTGACATACAATAGGTATAAGAAAGCCTTCGGTAAATATGAAACGACACACCATAAAAGTGATGAGTGGACTCGGTTTGTACAAGACTTGCCTAATCTGGGCCTTCGGGCATTCACGTTGGAATCTGTCCAGGAAGCGCTTCAGAAATTCGAAGAAAACAATACGGAAGAAAAATGCGAGAGAATAACAAATGTTTTTAGACCAGACGGGAAGAACACCAGGGTTCTACAAATAGCGCCGGGAAACGAAAACGGTGGGTTTGGGGACAGCTCCTGTCCCGTGGTCGGCGGCAGCGGCGAGGCGGCGGATGCGATGTATATTGACGATTCTAGTTATTTTGATGGTCCTGGCGCAGAAAGCGTATATGATCACATCAATGATACTTTTCGTGATAACCCTTTTTTTGTGGATGTTTAACGTCGGCCGTGTGCGCGGTGCACTGCTCCGCGCTGCTCGCGCGCCGCCTATTTAGGTACAGCCATTCACGTACACATGTCCTCTGGAGCTGGCGCGCGTGGCGTGCACGTTGTTGGTCGCTGCTGGAGGTGCGACCATGCGCACTGCGATGGTTCGTGTCACGTGCGCCCCCTGAACGAGCCGCGGCTGCTGCGGACGCTCTCGCGGGAGACCCTTGCGAGGAGCATTCACGTGGATGGCGACCCTGACCGTTTGCACGAGGAAGAATGCAAGCTCTTTCGACACCAGGACCTTCCCGTGCCCGACGCCGACTTGCCGCCCCCGGAGTCCAACACCGCTCAGGAGCGATCAGCCTCCCCGCTGGAGAGACTCGCGACCCTCAACAAGCATATACACGCTGCGTCAATGAATGTCCGACAGGCGAGCGCGTCGCTTTCGCTGCAACAGCGCAGGGTGCTAGATGGGGACAGAATGCCGACGATGGAGACTCAGACAGCGCAAATAGACCCGGACACCAGCGCACGTGTAACGTCCCTGATGCTGTACGAGCACAGCCTACGACAGGAGTGGTTCGAGTTACACACGGTGCTTGTCGAGAACGCTCGACACGAAAGGAAAGTGTGTCAGCATGAGATGCAAGAGGAGCTGGCCGCTCTGGACAGGGCCTTCACTGGGGATGGCATACGGAAGATTGTTCGCGACAGCGACAGCAAGGACATCGCACACACCCTGGCGCTTCTCGCGACGCGTCGCAAACGAGTGCATCGGCAGTTTATTAAAAGCAACTGGAAGTGTTCAAAACCGATGGCAGCTATAGACGAGTTGTACTCGCTACGCCATGCCGAGTACCAAGGCATGCGCATCAGCAGCGACGATTGGCTCTCATATGAGAAGGAACCGTGGTTTGCTGCGAGTGAACTGAAAAATTGGAAGAGGCCGGCCCGCGAATATGACAGCGACGATACCTGTTCGGACTGCAGCGACGGTTCCTGTTCGGACTGCTCCGATGATTCCCAGCGCTACTTCCGGCCCCGCGAAGAATGCTGGGAATTCAGTCACCCAGGCTGCAATCGCTGCTGTGGACAGAGGCAAGATGACTCGGAATACGACCAAATATGGGAATATGAAACAGACAGCGGCGACGAAGCCTCCTACATCGTTCCTCCGTAGCCGCACGCGCATAGCCAATAAAATTGTCATTCACAGCCACCGTCTCCCTCCCTCTCTCGCTCGCTCTCTCTCTCTCGTGCGCACACCGACCCCGCTGGGCACGCGTTGCGGTTTTCGTTGGGCTGTCCACTCCCCGGCTGTTCAACCCAATACGCGAGCAGGGTGGGGATAAGGCGAGACGCAACGATCCATTGAATATATTTCGTAAGCGTCGAGTGTGTTCAATTGTCGTCGTAGCATGCACTGAGAAGGCGAGGCAATCCGACTAATACGCGACGTACCCATTAATGGCGTATCGGCGGGGTTTCGGCGGGGTGGGGCAGCAGCACGTTCCATGACGCGATGTGTCTGTGTGGGGCTTGCGTATGTCCAGTGATACGAGTCATCCCGTCAACTTGTAGAGTTTTAGCCATCGATTGATACGTACATGGTTTATGGCGCTGTATTTGATCGATGCACGTGGGCTGTGCCTGAGTCCGTGTGCAACGATCCCCAGGGGTTGTTGATTCCCTCCATCCAGACACAGGGAGCGAAGTATAGAAGTTCGGGTATTACCAAAATAAACAAACAAACAAACGTACACAGGCAGCAGGATGGCGTTGCCTTCAAGGCAACGCGGGCCTGTATTATCTGATGACCTTGAAATAAATGATAATGAACTGAACTGGTGTTATGACAAGAAGTAAATGTGTGTATCACGTCTTTATTACAAACAAATGTATATACATACATATACATGCTGAAAATATAGAGCATAGAGACAACATTGCGCTGCTCGTCGACACCAACCGGCAGATCGATGATCAGTCCTTCCGGAAATCGTCGAGGTCAGTTGCATCAAACATGTGATCGACTTCGATGGCGGCGAGAATGTCCTCGCCGACGCTGTGGAGTGCGGGCCCAGCGGCAGCAGCGTCGGAGTCGTCGGACTCTTCCAACTCGTACTCCTTCTTGACACGCACCGCCTTCGCCTTCCTCGGCACACTCACCTTGAGAGCAGGGGTCTGCATGGTGAAAAGGGCCGTCAGGAAGTTTCTCAAGACGTGCCAGTCGCCGATTGAACTCACGCCGCTGCCCCCATGGACAATTTTTTCGTCAATCAACCACAGGAAGACATCCTGCTCCTCCTTCGACAGACGCATCATTTTCAGCATCAACTCACCCATGCCGCCTTTCGCGAAGTCGGTGGACACGCTGTTGATGCAGCGGGTGCACATGCGTCCGCCCATGACGACCCAGATGAGCATGGCGGGGCTTGTCTTGTTCTGCATTAATAGACGCTGGAGGGGCTTGTAGTACTCGCCGTTGGTCTTGCAGATGAGATTGCAACGCGTCGCGAAGACCGAGAAACAACACAGACAGCCGCCTACCGAGCTCGAGGAGAGCATCTTCATGCCGTTCTCGTGGTCCTTCTTGTGGAGCTTGTCCAGGAAGTCCTCGCGATCTCCATACTCGTCCAAAAGCTTTCGCTCGAGGGCCATGTACGGCACATACTTCTCGGACTGGTTTTTGACGCCAACCGACAGTCCTCGAAGCAAAAGCAGCAGATGCATGCCCTTCGAAACAGATCTCCCTGCCGAGGCGACGTGACACGAACCCACCTTTGCAGCGGCCCACGCCTCGCGCACAGCAGGGGTAGCGCAGATATTCGCGAACATTTTCTGACCCGCATCTGCAACCACCCTTTGCGCGTTACCCGAGAACGACAGCACGCGTGTCGAAGCTTCAAACCCAACGACAAGGTCCAAGGCGATGGCGGCAGAATCAGCATCGCTTATCTCTTCGTGCGTCACGGATGGTGTGAATGCTGCCTGGTAGACCACGTTCGTGGCCCTGGACATGTCAATCCCCCTGAACGCACGGATCTGCCTGTTGTGGATCGCGTTGCCGATGTGGAGCTGCGGATTCGCATCCTTGTCCACATAGATGGCATCGACCACCGTCTCGCAACGCACGGCGCGCCGGGAGCCCTCCGCGTCCTCGACTTCGCCCATGGCTACGCGCTGCAAATACCGCCTCCTGTTGGCCCTTGATTCTCCAGCGAGAGGCCTGCTCGCCGTCCAGGCCTGTCCACGCCCCTTCTTGTGCGACCTGCCGGCACTCTTGTTGGCTGCTGTCTTCACAGGCTTCTCGACGGGGCGCTCCGCTTCCGCCCCCGCACGCTTGATGGCCGCTGTCTTCACACGCTTCTCGACGGGGCGCGCCGCTGCCGCTCCCGCACGCTTGTTGGCGCGGCGCTGCGCAAGCCGCGGCCCCCTGGCGGACGGCAACGTCAGTGTCAAAACATCTGCAGTCTCAGAGGCATCCGAGTCGCCGTCGCTGTCGCTCGGCAGCGCATCGAGCGTCGCTGCAGCGTCCGAGTCGTCGGCCGGCAGAGCATCGAGCGCCGCGTCGTCGGCCGGCAGCGCATCGAGCGCCGCGTCGTCGGCCGGCAGAGCATCGAGCGCCGCGTCGTCGGCCAGCAGCGCATCGAGCGTCGCTGCAGCGTCCGAGTCGCCGGCCAGCAGCGCATCGAGCACCGCGTCAACGCCGCAAGGCCCCAGCATCTCATTGAACTCAGCGTCCGTCATGTGTCCGTCCATCACGAGCTCTAAGGGGCCTGGCGCCGCCAGCTGCGACGCGTCGTCCGCCTCAACTGCCGCCTCGGCTGTCGTCGGCTGCGGCACGTCGTCCGACAGCTGCGGCGCGTCGAGGACCATCGCGGCCGGGGGCTGCCCATACCCCCCAAGCCGGCGCCCGACGAGCAACACGGGGACCGGAGCAAGCACAGAGACCGGAAGCACAGGGGCCGGAGCAAGCACGGGGACCGGAAGCACGGGGACCGGAAGCACGAGCAGTGGGGCTGGCGAGCTCGGCGAACACACCAGCGACGTCGTGTCTGTCCCAACAACCGCCTCGGCGACTGATAGCTGCGACGCCCTCGAGGCACCGACCCCGGCGCGCAGGTAACGACAGCGGGATTTGCGGATGCAGCCCTCGCACGACAAACAAGCCCTCGCCCGAGACGCCGCCTGGCCCCCCTGGCGCTCGCGCTCCTGGGGCGCCTTGCGCTCCTGGGGCGCCTTGCGCTCCTGGGGCGCTTTGCGCTCCGGGGGCACCACAGACGGCGCCACCGGCGCCTCGAGCCGCCTGTGGACGCAGCCTTTCTTGTCGACACAGCCATGGCACGAACCGCATGCAATCGCTTTGCCCGTGGTCTGCGGCTGACAACAGCCCGTCTTGCTGCGGCAGCCGTGGCACGCCCGGCAAACGGCCATCTTGTACGAGAGGGTCATGAGACCCATATGTGCTCGGCGGGTGTCGCCGGTCTCGAATACCGCGTGGGCTCCGATTCGATTGCGGGTGCGCTATTGTAGTGCATCTTCTGGGGTTACGATATATCGGCATCAGAAGCGTTCGGGTGTAGCAAGAAGGCGTTTTCGGTTTTGGTTGTAGCAGAAGGGCGTTCCCGCCGTTTTCCAAACCGTCTCGTTTTTCAGTCCGTTGGTCGTTTCGAACCGTCGCGTTTTTAACGTCCGCGTGCAGCAGGCTGCTGCACGCGCTCCCTCTCCCCACCGCTTACCCCGAGACTCGAAAACCACAACGCTTCGGATTGTTGCGTCTCGCCTCCCTCATCCACACCCCGCTCGCATATTGTGGGCACGGTCGGGGGGGGCGGACAGCCCAACGAAAACCGCAACGCTTCGGATTGTTGCGTCTCGCTCTCTCCCTCCCTTGTCACGAGTGACCAGAATCACGTTTTGCACTTCACGTTGACATATGCAAGGACAGCCCAACGAAAACCGCAACGCTTCGGATTGTTCCAACGAAAACCGCAACGCTTCGGATTGTTGCGTCTCGCTCTCTCCCTCCCTTGTTGGAATCACGTTTTGCACTTCACATTGACATATGCAAATAAGTCAGCAAAGTATATTTATAGGAGCAGAGAATGTTCGAGACTCGGAAGAATAATCTAATCAAGTACCAAAAAAATAATTCCCAATGCTCATTGCACGATCCGTATCGATAATAAAAACAATTTACAACGCCCATTGTACTGTTATTAATTAATATGGTGTTTCTTGCCTAATCGGTAGATCAAAAGTAACGTGACGAGAAAACGAAGTTTTTGCTGTGCCTTCACACCGAATGAATATTTAAGTACGGAAAGAAACATCACAAAATAGCGTATACCAATGAGCTCTCCACACGCCGGGCCCCCTCGTACGGGAGGTAGTGCGTCGAAGGAGAAGAAAACGAAGAGGGTTGTCGCAAAGTCATGTTTATTCGCAGATCCGACGCATATGGATAAACGCATTTGTGAAAGGGTCGGCGACGGACGATTTCTATATACATGCGGAGACAGGATTGAGAGGCAATTGGCTGGGGTACTCACGAGTGTGGCGATGACAGAAGTCATGGAGATGATGACCAAAAATAGACCGCGACACGAGGTGGCTGCTAGAATGCAGAAGGCTCTCATAGAACGCCACAAAAGCATCGAGGTCCATAACATGTGGGAGAGCCCTTACAAAATGCACCACGTCTGGCCCGTCTGCTTCACGACAAATATCATGGGTGACGATGCGATGATATTGAATCTGTTCTTGAAAAGCCTCGGCAGGGCCAAGCCCGCGTGGGTTGGTGGATACGACACTTACATCTACGACGAGCAAAAGACCTCTGATACCACAAGCGAAATCAGAAGACTTTGCGGACCCTCGATTGATGCAAAGTTCAATAGCTCCGACCGGGCGTGCATTGCGTGCAATCTGAAGGACATTGTTCCCGCCAAGAATGCGAAGAACAGCCACTCAGGCGGCACCACCGGGTCGTTGACCGAAGAAGTAGTTCTCAATCCGCGTAATGCTGCGACCCTGTTGATGGCACTGATTGGTTTGCATCTATGCACGAAATGCCTTGACTCGTGGATGACTGTCGTTGTCAACAAAGATGGTCTCAACAGTCTGCTCTTATCGATGGGAAATCTGCCATCCAAAGCCAAGATGTGCATAATCGAGAGTCTCAGGGAGAAGTGTGTGTCGACGAAGTTTGTGGAACCGGTCTATCCCACTGCAGCCGAGCCGATTGGACAGTATGGGAAAGGAGGTATGGCTCGTGTCGCTTCTTACGTGCCGCTGTACGCGTTTTTGTATGAATGGCTGACGTACACGGAGGTCACCCCCCTTGATGCCGGGGAATCTAGTACACGCACTAGGTCGCACAGGTCTGCGACCGAGGGAAATGCTTATACGAAAAAAATGGAAAATGCTTTCAAGGCGTTTTTCGAAGGCCCTGAATTAGTGGAACCTTTCAACGAGCGTCGTACGCATCCGATTCCGAATTTTACAGTGCCTGTGGCCGGGGACCCTAATCTTAGGGAAAAATCATATGAGGCTTCGAAGAAGTTTTTTGATTCTGGCTGCCCTCGGGTTGAAGCAGAGCGTCCTCCCGTCGAGAGTTTTCCGATGTCGATTCCGAATCGTGCAGCGCCTGTGTCTACGGTGGTGGTTGCTGCAGCGGATGAGATCAAACTTTCTGCAGCGGATAAGGTCAAACTGTTGGGCTTTCATCCGATTCCCTCGTCCGCGCACGGTCAGCTTGAGGTTCTCAGAAATCGCAAGCACAAACGGCAAACCTCGCCGGAGCAGCTCGGTTCGGCCTCACACGATCAAATTTCGGAGCGCAAAATGAGCAAGCAGGCACGACAAGTGACGCCGCCGAGTTATGTGCCGCCGTCCGTGTGCTTGGTGTCTTTGTCGTGTCCGTCCGAGTACGGTGACGTACTTCCCTGCGGTACACGATCTTCGCCCAATGTGGATTCGTCCATGTACGCTGATACGCCGCATCACGACGTTCCGTCGGACGGTGTTACGCCGCTTTTTGAGTCGCACGATGCGGACCGGGGTCTTTTGGAATTCAATACGGATGGTTGGCGCCCTGACCTTTGGGATAAGCCGTCTCGTTCTGCTTCTCCCACGCCGGCCTGTACCGACGATGTGGAGCGGCTTGAGATGGGTTCGACGACGGTCTATGACTATGTGGTGCAGGCGGACCCGTCCCGACATACATCTCCTTCTGAGAAACCTTGCTACGCAGGCTCTGACTCGGAGTTCGATATCACTGCGGTCGACGCCGGTGTGATGTATGATCTCTCCGAATTGCCCTGGTTCCCGGGCTGTGAGGGCAAGGGGGCCATGGACGGCCCCGCTGTGACAGTCATGCTACCGTAGTCGAAACACCGCTCTATACGGCAAGGTTATCTTTCATCTGCTCGGACGCTTTAGTCTCGTCTGAGTCAGACACTCGAGTCCCAGAGGACCATACATTCCATTGCTCTTTTTTTTCTCGCGGTAAACGCACGTAGTTTAATATCTCTGCACGGTTGGCATTTAATTCAACACTTACACAGACGTAATAAACCACACAAAAACACAAAAAAAAATTGTAGTCGCCTGGCTGGTCAGTTTAGCCGTGAACGGGGTGTGCCACAGGGCTCTTGTGTGTCCTTCGAACTCAGAACCAAGCCCGATTTTTTTAGTGGTGCTCCAGAGTGTTGTGGAAAGTATAAAAGAAGTCGGAACCGTCTGGACACTATAGCCAATATGTCATGCCGTTCCCACCACCTCGCCTGCGTCGGCTGCGCACTGCTCCTCTCCACGCTCCGGTGCTGCTGTGCCGCGTCACCAGCGGCGCTCGCCACACCAGCCGAGGAGGCCGGTGTGCGCAACTGCTGGCGGTCGTACACCGCCGGCGCTGAAGAGCACCCGTGGAGGCGTCTCCGTCTGCTCACGTGCATGACTGGAAATCTGGCCGGCCGGGGCAAGACGGGACTTGCATTTCTGCACGCCGAAGAGGCCCAGAGCTCTGCGGTTGTAGTTCCGGTGTCCCCAATCGCTGACTCTATGGTAATCAAATTTTGGGCGACTTCGCAGACAATTGCCGTGTACATCATACCGGCCGTATTTGACGCTGTTTTTTTATTTATACTACTTTAACGCGAGCTGATTAAATCACATTAATACACAACCGCTTCGTATGAGTGTATAACCGCGACTCGGAGCTATGGTAACACACATGCGTGACGGGGGGGGGGGCGTATTGCATTAAAATACATTCACGACAGGCAATAGATGCATGCACCGCATGCCCTGCCACAGGCCATAAATAAAATACACATATATACATACATATACACATATGTATACATATATAGATATACACATATGTTACATACATACATATACACATACACACACATATACATATACACGTATATTACATACATACATATATACATACATACATATATTATATACATACACGAGCTCCGACAACACGTATAAGTAACAGGAGAGTCGCGTAGTATTAATACACACGCATGACACGCAGGAGATGCAGGCGCATGCCCCGACACAGGCCAGCAACAACACACAGGATGCGCGCTATGATCGTGTGACTGCACCATACAAGCGCGCTCTCCTGGCACACGTCGAGACACTGTATCCGTGCGGTCCCATGGTCCTGGAGATAGGAATCGGCAGCTTCGGACACGCCGAGCTGTATCCGGAATCCGTGCGCGGCGTTATAGGCGTAGAGCCTGACGCAAGCAAGCACGCGGCAGCACAGACAGCCGCGCGGGCATGCGGTATTTCGCTTAGTCTACTGAAATGCGCGGTGATCCGTCTGTGTGGGCGAGAGCGAGGGTAAATGCGTGGGCGAGAGCGAGGGTATGTGCGTGGGTACGAGCGAGGACATGCGATGTTTTGCTTGGCCTGCTGCAGTGCGTGGTGACTAGTCTGTGTGGGCGAGAGCTAGGGCAGGAGCTGTGGCGAGTGAGCTGTGTCAAGGGGAAGAGAGGGCGGGGGGGGCGTGTGCGAGCCAGATGCAATCTGGAGACATTTATGAAGCGAGAGAGAATTTGTGGACGAGAGAAGTTGTATGTAGCGAGGGAGGAGTATGTAAATGATACAGTGTGTGCGTGTGGCTTTACACACTGGCTGACCTTGGTTCCAACCCAGGCGGAGAAGCTTCCGGTGTCTGACAAAAGTATCGATGTGGTAGTCAGCGTCTGCGCTTTATGCTCCGTGCAGGACGCGGGCACAGCTTTAAGTGAAATTTTACGCGTGTTAAAACCTGGCGGCAGACTGCTGTTCTGGGAGCATATATGCAGTGAAACTAGCGCCGACACTGCCATTCGACAAAGAGAATGCAGTGAGATAGAGGAGAGCAGATGGGGGTGTCGATTCGACCGGCATACATATCGTACTATTATTGGTGCGGGTTTCTCACAAGTGCACGGCTCGCACTTTGAGCTGCCAGGGTTTGATTTGATGGCGTCAACGGTACTCGGATGTGCGGTGAAGTGAGAATGCGGAGCGAGTGAGGGAGAGAGCGACACACAGAGTGTAAAACTGCACGCTGTATTTGTATACTTAATACCTCTAAAATGTCGCCAATTGGTATATTGATGGCTCTTCGTATCATGAACAATACGTATCTATATGTATATATGCATAGCGCTGGCACGAGCTCGGAGAGCGAGAGAGGCTGGGTAGAGCGCTGGCACGAGCTCGGAGAGCGAGAGCGGCAGAGAGGAGAGCGATATGCAGAGAGGAGAGCGAAATATAGAAAGGAGAACGAGAGAGGCAGAGAGGAGAGCGAGGGCGGCAGAGAGGAGAATGATAGACAGAAAGGAGAACGAGAGAGACAGAGAGGAGAGCAAGAGCGGCAGAGAGGAGAATGATGGACAGAGAGGAGAGTGGTGGACAGAGAGGAGAGTGGTGGACAAAGAGGAGAGCGAGAGCGGCGGAGAGGAGAATGATGGACAGAGAGGAGAGTGGTGGACAGAGAGGAGAGTGGTGGACAGAGAGGAGAGCGAGAGCGGCAGTGATAAGAGCGAGAGCGGCGGAGAAGATAATTATGGACAGAGAGGAGAGTGATATACAGAGAGGAGAGCGACAGACAGAGAGGACAGAGAGGAGAGCGAGAGCGGCAGAGATGAGAGCGAGAGCGGCGGAGAAGAGAATTATGGACAGAGAGGAGAGTGATAGACAGAGAGGAGAGCGACAGACAGAGAGGAGAGCGGCAGAGACGAGAGCGAGAGCGGCAGAGATGAGAATGATGGACAGAGCGTAGAGTGGTGGATAGAGATGAGAGCGAGAGCGACAGAGAAGAGAATGATGGACAGAGAGGAGAGTGGTAGACAGAGATGTGAGCGACAGACAGAGAGGAGGTGAGAGAAGCAGAGAGGCGAGAGGAGCAGAGAGATGAGCGATAGGTAGAGAGGAGAGCGAGAGAGACAGAGAGCGAGCCGGCGTCTTCCCCAGCGGGACCCTGCATTCAGTAAAGCAACCCCGAGGTCCATGCAAGCACCCTCTTGTCCCATTCGAATGCAAATTTGTCAGCGGCCTGTGAATCGAGATCTGATACATAGATGCCCAACGCGGCTCTCATACCGGCGAAGTCTCGGACTTTGAACCGATCGTTGATAAGATCGACGTGTCGTGGACGAGCAGAGACTGGTATTATCTCCATAGCAAGAGCGAGCACCTCGCCAGAAATTTTCTGTTGCTGACGTTTCCCCTCTCTGTTCTTCCGCTTCTCAACTTGCTCCGGCGACGGCAGAGGCGGTCGCGGGGCATGCGCCTTCTTCGCCGGCTCCGGCCTGTCGCGTCTTTTCGCTCGCCAGAGCGCTTGCGCGTCAGACCGCTTGTACGTAACAAACATGCACACATACCAACACACACGCATTCCCAAGAGTGTGCATGCTCCTGAGCACACACACACACAGCCCGCGTGCACGCACGCACACACACTCGTGCAGGCTCGGACCGAGGCTCAGCGTGTGTATACCGCGTATGCATGGTCGCACGCACGCAGCGGGGCACGCACGCACACACACTCGTGCAGGCTCGGACTGAGGCTCAGCGTGTGCATACCGCGTATGCATGGTCAGAGCCACGCGCAGCACGCACGCACGCACGCAGCGATGCACGCACGCACACACTCGTGCAGGCTCGGACTGAGGCCCAGCGTGTGTATACCGCGTATGCATGGTCAGAGCCACGCGCAGCACGCACGCACCCACGCAGCGGAAACACGCACACCTCAGAGCGGTCTTCTTGTGCGCGGCAGGATAACCGCCCCGACCCGCAGTATGCGCCGGCAGCCTCGGCAGCGCTGCCTGTTGGCCGGAAGCCTCGGGCGCGAGCCATGAAGTGGCCCGGGGTTGCACTGGCCTTACCGCCACAGCGACTCCTCTTCGGTACTTCCATCGCATGCGAGGTTTGTGAAATTGATGCCGTTTTGATTGGTTTGTTGAAATTGAACTCTTTCGTGTATCCCCAAGGACCCTTGAGTCGTATTTTTGTTGATTTTTGTCATTTTTTTGTTTTTTTGGTGTATATATGTACCCCAAGGTCGTATTCTGTTTTTAGGGTCCTGTCGATTTTTGACAGCTGGAAATTTGGAAGACCAAAAAATAATGAGATTAAATGTTTTGGGAATGATTTTCGTACAAATTGATATTTTGTACCGGATAAAGACTGAAAATTTGTACAAATTTGGTGTTTATGTTCTGATCATACTGCAAATTGTATACACGAGCAATTGAATGCGGGGAAAATTTGATTTGCACGAGACCTTCGGAGCAACAACGTATCGATACGCTCGAAGACACAAGGCGGCGACTTCCCGATACGAGGCGGCGAATTTCCGACACAAGGCGGCGACTTCCCGACATAAGGCTGCGACAGCCCTGGTTGTCGGAAAACCTCCGACATTTTCGAGATGAGCCGTTTTATGCAGCCCGCCGACGGTAGTACCGACCCTTTGTCATTCCTCACCAACGAAGAACTTGTCGATGCAGCGATGCATCGAAATGTTCTTGCTGCGGGTTTGCCAGATGGACTGCAAACAGTCAAGGATGTCGCTACCAAGAACGGTGTCGCTATCAAGTGTGTGATGTCGCTGCTTCCGAGCATGGTATGTAATATGTCATGTATGATTGTATCGTGCAGCGCTGCCGGAACGCGCTGCGCATGCGCGTGTGGATGTCTCTTGCGCGCGCAGCACTGCCGGAACAGGTAGAGCCGGGGCAGGTCCGGAGACACATACAACATCTGGTCTCTCGCGCTTCGAATGCGCGCTCTTGTGCACGCATACCTCTTGCGCGCGCATGTCTCTTGCGCGCGCAGCACTGCCGGAACAGGTAGAGCCGGGGCAGGTCCGGAGACACATACAACATCTGGTCTCTCGCGCTTCGAATGCGCGCTCTTGTGCACGCATACCTCTTGCGCGCGCATGTCTCTTGCGCGCGCAGCACTGCCGGAACAGGTAGAGCCGGGGCAGGTCCGGGGACACATACAACATCTGGTCTCTCGCGCTTCGAATGCGCGCTCTTGTGCACGCATACCTCTTGCGCGCGCATGCCTTGAACCCCTCGACACAGATTGGCACCGAAGATGAGAAGTACTTGTCTTAAATTTGACCGATAACTTTAATGTAAATCGATTCACATGCATGTTTACTATATGTTCTGAGTTATTTGATTTTGTAATTATATTTTTAACACAGATTGCTGTCATCAACGATCGTGGACTCAATTCTGCCAAGACAAAGAAAGCTACAACTGAATCCACAGTACTCGCTCCTGGGTATGAAGTTGCTTTTGCGCTAGAAGAACACAAACTTTTGTATAAAGTTATCGGTATTGAAGTCCTCGGAGTCAAGGTTGCTGGTGTCATCATGGAAGTCGATAAACATGCGGTGATCATAAGTGTTTTGACCCCTTCAGGTGTGCCACTTGTTTCCGTGTATTACATATCTCTCGATTTCGTCAAGTATTATATCTCTCTGCTGCTACTTCTCTCTCTTTCTCTCTCTGACATTTACAATTGTGTGTCATAGGTCCACTCAAGTTCGGAACACTTCTCAATTCCCCTTTGTTTGACGCGAACTACAAACCACACCCGGAATTTTTTTGCATCTCCGGTGACGAATTCGACGAAATGATTGCCAGCACACTCAACATCGAAACGTCAGAACAGTTCGACCATTTTTTCTACAACTATATGCAAGAGAGCATGCGCCGATTGGAGCGTTCTCTGATCGGCGCGAAATAGTAAGTTGAAATGCCTTTATTTCAGATTTGCGTGCGGAGAGAAAGAGAGAGTATACCGAGCTTGTGCGAATTCAAGACTGATATATTAACAAAACACGCGCACGCAAAGTGCATGTGTATGTGAGTGTCGAGAGTGTGTGCGTGTGTGTGTGTGTGTATGTGTGTCGAATGTGTGTGTGTGTGTTCACAATATTACCACAAAACACGCACGTATTCGTGCGTGTCTGCGGGAGAGAGAGTGTGTGTGGGTGTATGCAGACATTCGTATTATTATATAACTTTATATGTTGGTGATAAAACAAAATAAATACAGCTCCTTGGCAGCGTTTGGACAGTATGACGTTATTCACGTTGTCGTAGACCATATTTGGGACAAGCCAGTCGAAATTACGTTGTGTGACGGCGATATTGTGTATGTAAGTTTTGCTAATATTATCAACAACATTCGAGCAATCTCTTACGATGTAAACCAAGAGAACCACGATGACAAGTCGAAAAATCGCAAAAAGAGCGAGGTCTATGGGGATCAGAGGGAGTTTACCAAAAAGCTTGATTATCTTGTTCGTCTGAACGCTATCCTGAATAATATGGATCCCAAAAGGATCACTCGGGAAACTAATCCCGGTACAAAGGACCCGATGCTTTCAAAAAAATGGCGAGAAGCCAAGCTAAAGCGTGAAACGGCAAAGAAGAATCTAGATTCTAATAACCAGGAAGTGAGGGCTGCCGCTGCTCAGTATACGGATGAGTTCGACGTCCAACACATCGACCCGGACCTTCATGTTGTCAAACTATTTGGGGTGGTATATTATATATTGTGTTTGTTGTCACACGCATACATATCACTACTGCACATATATTTAGACTTGTTATACATATAACTATCATGTATGCTCTTACATTTCTCGCTTGATATGTTGTAATTATAAGTAGTCATCGTGTGCTAACGCTCTGTCTATGTCATTGTTTTCACTGTTACTTAGGAGCCGGATAAGCTGGAGGAGAAGGGCGAGGTGGCCTGTGATAACGAGCCCACTTCTGAAGTGGGTGGGGGTCCTGCCAAGGTTAGTATAAATATATTGAATTTCATGTGTATCAATGTGTGTATAATATGCAATTAATTTACTGACAGTGTTCATTATAAAGAAAAAGAAAATCAAAAAGACGGATGGCGAACAACAGAAACGCGCGTGTGCTATGTGCAGGAAAAGGAAAAAGCAATGCCTTTGTGCCGGGCAGGTGAGATTTTATAACTGTAATACGTGCAGAGACATACACATAAAAAAATGAATATTTACGAATTGTATATAAATTTTAATTAATACACTTCACGTCTCTTGGTTGTGACATGTCATTTTATGTCGCAGAAATCATCATGCGGTCTATGCCGTAAGCTTTCTGCTCAATTCAAAGTAGAAATTGAGTGCACCTGCATCTTTGATTCCCGCACTGGACACAAAATTATTCGTCTTGGTGGTACGTATACCCCTCTATCTTTTATTCTATCGCTGTCGAGTTATCTCTATTTATTTATTTGTTTATCTGACTATAACTAAATAAAATTTCCATCGTAGGCATTGTTGATGGAGACAAGAGCAACGAAGCAGGTATGTTTTCACTACCTGTATATTCTCTCGTTCTCTCTCGTTAACTCTGTTTTCTTACCACATCCCTGTTTACTTACTGTAAAAAATCGTACAGATAAAAGCGCTCTCAATGAAAAGGGGGGGGGGGGCGGTGGTAACAATGACTCTGACGATGACCAGGGCAAAAGCCGTACTGGTAATCCCAAGGGAGGAGGAAATGGTAAAGACACGGGCCGTCGTATTAAACGTAATGGTTGTATTACAGCTCCATTTCCATCCCCATTATCACTCACATATATGCTGATAATCGCGCTTCTTTATATCTCCATCGCTCTCTTTCTCTCTTTCTACTCTCGCTGTTTATTTACTGTAAAATGCATACAGGTACGATCGTCATAGACGATGTCGTCGATGGAGGCAAGGGCACGGGAAAAGGTATATTTTCACCCCATGTGTATTATCTCTCTCTCTCTCATTCCCTCTCTCTCGTTGTCTCTGCTTTCCGAACATCTCCCTGTTTACTTACTGTAAAAAATACGTACAGATGCAAGCCCTCGCAAGGAAGGTGGAGGAGGAGGCAAGGGCAAAGAAGTTGTCGATGGAGACAAGGGCAAGGGAAAAGGTATGTTCTCACCCCATGTTTATTCTCTCGCTCTTTCTCATTTCCCCTCTATCGTTGTCTCTGCTTTCCTAACATCTCCCTGTTTACTTACTGTAAAAATACGTATAGATGCAAATGCTCTCAAGGAAAGTGGAAAAGGAGACAATGACAAGGAAGTTGTCGATGGAGGCAAGGGCACGGGAAAAGGTATATTTTCACCCCATGTTTATTCTCTCTCTCTTTCTAATTTCCTCTCTCTCGTTGTGTCTGCTTTCCTAATATCTCCCTGTTTACTTACTGTAAAAATACGTACAGATGCAAGCGCTCACAAGGAAGGTGGAGGAGGAGGCAAGGGCAAAGAAGTTGTCGATGGAGACAAGGGCAAGGGAAAAGGTATGTTCTCACCCCATGTTTATTCTCTCGCTCTTTCTCATTTCCCCTCTATCGTTGTCTCTGCTTTCCTAACATCTCCCTGTTTACTTACTGTAAAAATACGTATAGATGCAAATGCTCTCAAGGAAAGTGGAAAAGGAGACAATGACAAGGAAGTTGTCGATGGAGGCAAGGGCACGGGAAAAGGTATATTTTCACCCCATGTTTATTCTCTCTCTCTTTCTAATTTCCTCTCTCTCGTTGTGTCTGCTTTCCTAATATCTCCCTGTTTACTTACTGTAAAAATACGTACAGATGCAAGCGCTTTCAATGAAAAGGGGGGGGGGGGCGGTGGTAGCAATGACTTTGAAATTGACCAGGGCCAGAGCAGTAATATCAAACGCAAGGCAGCAGGAAGCGGTAATAACACAGTCCCTTGTAAGAAACGCGCTAGTTGTTACAGCTCCCCCTCTCCTCCCCCTTATCACTCGCCTATATGCTGACGCTCGCGCTTCGTTATGTCTCCCTCTCTCCCTCTATCTCTTTCTACTCTCCCTGTTCTCATACAATGTAGATGTAGGCGCTTCCAAGAAGTTTAAAAAGGCTGGTCCATCTAAGAACGATTCTGCTATTGCAACCGGCTATCCGGTATAATATTTGTCGATATATCACATATAATGTATACAATATATATATACCACACAGTTATTGCATACATCGCATTATATTGTATATAATACACTGATATTTCTCTCTGACTCATGCTGTATATAATATGTGTATGTATATTGCAACAGAAGAAGTCCCCAGTTAAAAAAAAGAAAATGAAAAGGCCCAAGGGGGATATCCAGTGTACCAAAGCCCAAAGGCGATTAAAGATCGCTCAGCAGAAGTTTAACGCTTTACAGAAGAAGAAGAAAGGAAACGCTTCACAGAAGAAGAAAGTCAAAGTAAGTTCTCCTGAATACTAATCATGTGTGTGTATATTTTGATTTATATAAACGTTCCGAATGTTTTATAGAATTTATATAAGAGTATGCTGTGATATTTATAATTAACACTACATTTGTCACACAGGCATGAAGGATTTGACTACAAGTGTGTTATGGTGGCAAGACATAAGACTTCATTCTCGAGCAACCAAAAGCAAGTTCGGGCGAGATAAAACGAAGAACAATATTCCGATTCAGAAAATATTAGATTACATATATACATGCTTATATTTATGTATATATTGCGTATGCTTGCTTCAATATATGGTCAGTGATGTCGTTATATTTATATATGCGCGCATACACACACACACACGCGTAGAGAGTGTGATATATATACATGGTGTACATTTGTCTTCATATTCACATTATATGTGGTTACTGAGACATATATTTTATTTGCAATGAGCTTGTTATCAGCGCTCGAGTCCATGGGAGGGATTGAAGAGGGGAGGGGGGGGGGGTACCAGACTTTGGGATGTTATAAGCTCCCTTGATTATGAGGGCGTTTGTATAAACATACTCTATGAGAACGGTATAAAAAACACGTGGCCCCTGCTAGTCAGAGATCATAGTTCAAGCTGTCTATATCATGTCTTGTTCTAAAATGGAATTACAGGCATTCACGTCGATGATGATCGTATCCCTTCCCTTTCCTCCTCTTCCTGTCGTTTGTATCAAATCATCTGATTCAACTTATTCACACGCCTCGGGTCATGACCTACTCTCTTCTGCAATCGCATCAATGATTGTAGGCAATGACAACACTGTAGGATTTGATTATATACAATCAAAAGAGCGTAAGCAGTCAATCGTTATCGACTTGAACGACCGCATTGCTGCTGTTTGGGCTACCCGCGAAAAAGACAACGAGGCGTCAGCACTTGAAGAGTGTTATGGAATATTTTGTACTCATTTTCGCTCGTATTTAGCATGTTATCCTGGGAACGGCGACATTCGCATAATGGATATGGGTTCAGTATGTGCAAGCGACACCATCGTCAAACAGGCTGTTGGACACCTGAATGCTATGGCATCTACGTACACAGACGAAGAAGAGAGTGTGGAGAGATTTCAAGTTCCACTCACCTCCACCAACTGTTACAAGACATTGATCCGATTTTATGTTCTTGGAATCTTCTCACTTTCACGTGAGACTGCCATTATGGCCCAGAACCACCGCATTGAACTGCGCGACGTTGACACAGAATGCCCTTAGATTAGATAAGATAAGATAAATGGAATCAATGGGAAGTAAGTTATGTGTATTGTCACGGTTCTGTATTCGATCATGTCTAATGAGTCACGGTTAAATTTAGACATGTCATATATCACGCCGACATACAACAAGTGGTTACATATTAAAGGCGGTGGTTGTAGTGGAACTCAACAACACCACTATGCTGCGCGCGTCACTTGCTCTCCTGAAGCGCCTCTATGTGTTCATTATCGCGTTGGTCGGAGCATTGCTAGCAACTCCACCCCGGCGCCGCGGCCGCGCTTTTATCTACAGCGTGTCTACAGTCACCGGAACAGAGTTCCCCGAGCATGGGAGCCGAGTTTGTATGCTGTTGCTGAGACATTCCAACGGCAAATTCGGCCCTCCCGGTGGACTAGTGGACCCGGGTGAGACGATGTGGCAGGCTGCCAAAAGAGAAAGCGTCGAAGAGACTGGATATGTCTTCAACCGTACATACAGGGAGCTCTTGAAGTTTAAATACGGTGCCGCACGTATCTATTTGCATGCAGTGCGAACTCTACCGCCACGTGGCTTGCCGGGACCCCTTGGAATCGGCAGGGAAATTCGCGGTCTTGAACACTTTTCGCTCCCCCAGCTGCGCTTGATGTTGCGGGGCAAGATGCCCAACGCTCCTCTGCGGCAGGCGGGACAAGAGGCACTCGTGCGCATTGTCGGTGAACTCGAGACACTAGGCTATAGATAGACAGTCTCTAATATATATAAACTCGAAAAACAAAACCCACTTTTATCCTCTCCTCTGTCTTATGTAAATCTGTACGTCACACACACACACATATTCATACATATACCTATATATAATCTCTTCTCGGCACCCCCAGTCAGTTTCGCCTGGCACAGTATATAAGACACGGATGTACACAGAAACGTGCACGTCCGAATCTCGTGGGATGCCCACGAAGAAGGCATTGCGGGCGAAAGCGAAAGTGCATGAGAAGGAGGTGAAGGTGATTCGGAGAATGTATCGCGAGCTTGGGATCGAAGAGACGAACGACGAGTGCGTTTTGATGGTCCCCAACGCGCTTTTGGCCGGCATCGGCCTTGTGCAGGAGCACCCCCCGCAAGAGGAGACTCAACAGACCGGAGTGGCTCGCAGCCTCATGGCAGGCATCTCGAGGGCTTCCAACGCTCTCTCCGGCCCGACACCCAAAAAGGAGACGCGATCACCTTTTTACAATGTTACAGGCGGCTATGAGATCGTGGACTGAGTTACCGAGCAAGTAATTAAACCTCGTGACACACACACGGATCTCGCCTTGTCATAGCCAGCGTCCTCTACTTCAGCGCACAATGAATTTGCAGAGACATGGTCTCGAATGCGTTCGCCTGGGAGCCATCTCCTGCCGCTCCAAGTGTCCCGTGTCTCCCGGGCCGTGGACGAGCCAGAGCGGCTCGGGTGACCTGAATCGGTACTCGCGCTGCGGTGGGTTCGGGGAACAGGAAAACCGCAAGCTTGTAGGGGTTGCGTGCGTCCAGAGCGCCGGCGACGGAGTCGGAGAGCTGAGGGGCAGCGGCAAGCTTGCAGGGCTCGGAGCGTGCGTCCAGAGCGCCGGCGGCGAGCTCAGAGAGCCGAAGAGTGGCGGCGGGCTTGGGGTGTGCGTCCAATGCGGAGGCGGCGGGCTCGCAGAGGCTGCGTGCGTCGAGCGCGGCGGCGGCATGCTCGTAACGGCTGCGTGCGTCCAGTGTGGCGGCGGCGGGCTCGCAGAGGGCGACCTGCTGGCACGCCCCTGCAGCGGCGGATTCGCCTCCACAGGCTTCGATCTCAGCCGGCGGAGATGCCTCTTGCGCTCGTTGGAGAACCATTTCGTCACCTCGGGCATCGGTATCCCAGTGCAGGAAGCGAGCCGCGTCCTGGTATTGACGCACGGAAAGGGGGACTCTGCATGTCGTGTCAGCCAGGCGCGGAATACCGAGATCGAGCTCGCAGTGCACATCCCAGATACGTTTTGCTCTCTGTGGGCCTGCTATTTATAGGCGTTTTGTCTGCGTGCGTTACGCGCGCCGCCTCCTCGTCTGTATGTATTGCGTGTGTCGCCGATACCCCGTGACATATATAAGCGGCGGATGCGAGCAGATAATGGAGTACCACGTCCCGCTGCGCGGCTCACATTCGCCTGACCCGCAAGAACGGTGGGATCGAGCGTTTCGAGAAACGAACGCCGCCGCTGCGGCTAGTGGTCGTCGAGTTCGACGGTCGCGCAACTCGGAAGAACGGCAGCGACTCGACGACGCAGAAGCTACCAAAACGCGCGAGTTCCAGATACACTATGAGGCGATGCACGGCACCGCCCCTGTGTCGGCGTCGTACGTCTCGGAAGAGCAGCAGCGACTCGACGGCGCAGAAGCCGACGCTGCCAGAACGCATGAGCTCCAGATACACCGCAAGGTGATGCACGGCGTGTATCTCGAACAACTAGCTATCGATGAGATAAAGCTCATGCTTGAAATTGAAGCATCGCCTGGCGCCGGAACGCGTGCCAGTGAGATACAGACACACCGTCAGGCGATGCACGGCGTGCGCCGGGAAAACCTTGCACATGAGGACACACGGCTGATGCTTGAGAGAGAGGCGCTAGAGGACACACGGCGGATACTAGAGAGAGAGGCGCTGGCCTTGAAGGCCTTGCGGCTGAAGCTGGAGACAGAGGAGAAAGAGGCGATCGAATGGCACGAGTCGGGCCGCTATATCGACAATCCGCTACGATACGCGCAGCGTTGCATGGAATTGGAAGAACTGCACAAGAAATTGGAACAGAAATTACGAATGCTGTTAATTTGCAAGGTGTGGCATCAAAACACCGGCGGACGAGCAGTAGATGTTTTACAATACATCTGCGAGTCCTTCGGGGGTATAGATTACGTCAGGCCCACGACCCCACCAAGGCAGCCTGCTGGACCTGACGCGCAAGACCTGTGGGACGAAGCGTTTCGAGCGCAGGAGCGCCGCGCCTGAAGGCATACGCCGGGGACTCCGACAGTGTTTGATTAAATTTATTTTATTGCAACAAAACTCTGTGTCGCGTGTAGGCCGCGTGTGGAATACAAACCCTGCATTCACGTGTTCGCCTTCTCCCGGCCTCCGATGCGCTCCGGCCTGCTGCCGTGGTTCTGGCGGGCGACTGCCGCTCGAGACGAGCTCTGGCGTTGCGAGCATCACCTGGCCGGCGCGTACAGGCTACGCCCAGCAGAGCCTGCTGCCGTGGTTCCGGCGGGCCGGCCGCGCGTGGCGCCGCGTGACCAGCTCGCGCACAAGCGGCCCGCGGGCGGGCGAGCGCTCTAAAGTGACGATAGGCTGATAAACGCCTCTGGTGGTGAGCCGATTCAGAGCCACGTTAATGACGATAGAGCGACCGTTGTCGGTCTCGAAGGCCACACGCATGCACGCGTTGCTCGCGAATACCTCCGGCGCGACGACCGCGACGTCGCCAAGTATGTAGTATGCCTCCAGCTGGCACTCTGCCGAAGGGTCTGTGTCCAGGCTCTTGTGGAGCTCCTGGTCGGCCACGGCGAGGTGCGGGAGCATCGCGCGCAGGTCTGCGTACAACTCGATGTCCATGGTGACAAACACGCGCTGGCCTTCCCGTACAACCGCCTCCGCGACTTGCACGAAGTCCCAGCGCAGGTCGCCGATGACGCCCTCCGGCGTCATGAACTCGGCGAAGTATCTGACCCCCCCCCACTAGTTAGTTTTTGCTTTGCTGGCATCTAGGGCGCCTAATCGCTGTGATCTTCGTGTCATTCGATCCTAATGTTTCTCGCCCCTCTTGCTGAGGTTCTTCCTCAACAAACATTCTCAAATCAAAAAGACGAGACCACGGCGGGCTCAGCGCCGCCGGAACAACAATCGCAAGCACAGCAGCGCCAGACAGACAACAGAGAACAGAAACAGTACGAGCAACACGCACCTGCCGCCGCTGATGTAGGTCCCCACGTGCGGATTGCGCCTGATGATCGCAAGCGCCGGCGAGCCGGGCAGCTTGGCAGAACGCGGCTCGGCCAGGACGGAACGCACCAGGTTGCTAGTGAGCGACAGGTCGCAGTGGGTACGTTTGATACCAGACGCCGCCAGTCGGGCTCGGACGGCGTCGAGCTCCGTCGCGCGCACCCCGATCAGGGGCATGTGCATCGTGTATGCTTCGTGCGCCGCGGCGTATGCATGGTCCCACAGCAGGTCCGTCTTCGTGGCTTTGGCACGCGCCGCCTCCATTTCGGCCATCAGCGACGCTCCCCGTGTCACGGCGGACTTGTGGCGACCCTCGAACCACGCACACTCCGTCGCCAGCACGTCGTGCGCGGCGCTGTCGAACTCGTACCGTCGCAGGTGGAAGCTGCCGGTGGCGGCGTCGCGTAAGATCGGATACAGACTACAGCTGTCAACGTCGAAGGGGGAGAAAATGGTGGTGCCCGGCAGCATCTCTCCCCAATTGCTGCGGCTCGCGATCTCGATGGCGCAGGGCGCGCCGGCGTTGATCTTGAGGTCGTAGAGCAGATGGACCACGTCGTTGTACCAGAACAGGCGCGACGTTCTGCTGGATGCGCAGAGCGTCTGTCTGAGCCAGAAGTAGGTGCCAGCTTGGAGGCCGATCACGTGCAGCGCGACCCCGGCAGCCAGCACCGGCACGCCCGGGTTATCGGCGTGCCATGCAGCGAGCGCCTCGCCCGTCAGCTCGTATTTGGAGAGGCGCTCGAAATGCTCCTCGACATTGACGACGCGGAGCAGGCCTTCCTCCGACTGTATGCACTCGCCCACGACCTGCACCGCCATGACCGTCCTCCAGTTGAGCACCGGCAGCAGCATGAAGGGCATGAGCATGGCCGGGTCCTTGAGAGGCACGTCGTTGGGGAGTCGCAGCTGAATGGTCCCGTCGTCTGTGTCCAAGCGTAGTCCAGCCGCCATCACAGTTCCCAGATCGCGGAAGCTGAACGACCGCTCGCCCACCAGCGGCAGCGCCCGGCACGGGCCGCACTCCCTGTGCATGAACACGCTCGTCGGCACACACGAGAGCTGCGTTGGCTTGATGCGAGCAGTGCATGTCATGAGGTCCAGGATCAGGGTGAACACATAGCCGCCCGCGTAGGTCATACACGGCAGCTCGCGCACGCTCGCCACCGCGCTCTGCGTGAGGAGGCTTGGCACGAACGCCACCGAGTTCGGCTGCACCGAGCACGCCCACATCCGGAGCGCCGTGGTGTAGCAGTTGCGGCCGGGCCTGATGTATTCGCCGTACTGCCGCACGAACGAGCGGTAGGCGTCGGCGCCGAAGACGGCGTGCGTCTGTGCGTGGTAGCTCGCCTCCGGCGGGAACGGAGACAGCTCCCCGAGGCTCGTCGGCCGCTTCGCCGACTCGCCGGCCTCCATCACCGACCGGTAATACATGCAGCGCACCCTCGGCGCGTCCAGGTTGTCGCCCGGCAGCGTCTCGATGTCGACGAAGTCGATCTCACTGGGGGCGCGCATGCGCAGGTTGAGCATGGAGTGCACGTCCTTGGAGCCGTCTGTGTGTTGTGGGATACATGTACACACCGGACAGTCACATACATGCATACACCGGACCAGTCAGCCCAGCTAGCGGTAGGTTGCAATATACACATATGCCCGGCTGCGCATAGCTAGGGCGGAATGCGCACCGGGCATGAACGAGTCGGTGCTGAGCCGTGCGTCGAAGAAGACGCGGGCCGGGCCCTGACTCTTCAGGTCGATGTTGAGCAAGCTCGACGCCTGGCCGAGATAGAGGAAGCCGTCCGAGCTGCACGCGGGGATAATGGCCTTGTCGATGTCGGTGTGCAGAATAATCGAGCACAGGGTCTCAGCCATGCCGCCCATGCAGCGCTGGTGCACAACGGTCGTGTAGTCCTCATCGCTCTGGGCCTGCCAGTCGTTTGCATACAGCGCCTGTTGGGGGGAGGGGCAGCGTCAGAATCGCGCTGGGAGACCACACGGGGAGAGAGAGCGGCGGCGTTACCTGGCTGATGATCAACCACACGACATCCATGCCCAAGACGGTCTCTACACCGCAGGGATTCGAACTCGCATTCAAACCATTCCCGGAAACCCCCATGTGCGGCATCATACCCATCTTGAAACAGTTGGTGGTGCCGTCGAGGATCTTCTGTTTCCATGCGCCTGCTGACGGGATATTGAGGGTACCGAGATTTTTGGCCCTCATGTACGGGCCCAAGATCTTTAACAGCAGCTCATCCCGCGACGCGTCCTCGTGTAGCCCGAACAAGCTCAGCACGGGCCGGATCAAGCCCTGCGCGGTGCCGAGGTTCTTGATGGTCTCGCTGAAGTAGTGTCCGGTCGTAAACACGGGGTCGTAGTCCACGTTGTACTTATCGGCCTGCGCAGTTCAATGCCAGTCAGTGCACACAGACGGACCTGCGAAGTACGCGTGTTGCAGAGTGGTGACACACATCAAAAGCAAGTACCGTGATCTTGGGCGCTTTGCCAGGCAGACGCGTGCCACTGGTAGCGGCGACAGACCACCAGGAAGCCAAATGTTGGTTCTGCTTCATGTATTTGTCAGTACGCGGAGGACCAAACGGAATTCCCTGATTGCTGACGCGCTTCGCTTCTGCCTCGTCGGTCATCTGTGAAGCGAAAAGCTGCGCGATGAGAGCATCAGACGAGCCGCAAACGTACGGGTCTGAGACGAGCTTGTTGCTTCCGGGGGCAGCTTGTTTGATGTCTATACAGGCACGGATCGACTCGGGAAGATCGTATGTAACGACGCCTTTGTGAACGCCGAGGTCTAGGTACACCGACTGTTGGTCTGCTCTTTTGAAACAATCCTGACTCATCGATTCGTATATCTTCTGGATGGACGCATGACTGGTGCCATTTTCAAATTCGCAGCATGTCAGCACTTCATCAATCTTGATAGACTTGAAGTATCCATTGTGTAGCAGGGCGCTTTTGCTGTTGGCATCATCATTAGGCGCTATCTTGTCCAACAGGAACTCGCAAAACGAATGGTATCTGAGCGTCTGCTCGGAGGTGAGAGACTCCCCATTGCAGGCCAAAGCAAGCACGTTGATGTCACAGTTGGTCTTGAGCCCCATGACGTGCAGGTGAAAGCAGGACAGAATCATAGTGTTGAGATCCAGCGACTTCTGGGCCATCATGACGTAGAGGGCCTCGATCTGCACGTGGAAGGGCATAGGCGTGAAATGCATCGTCGAGAATGTGTTCTCGATGCATCGATAGATCGGCACCACCATGCGGCCGTGCGAGGGCTGTGCGAACGACACCGAGCGGTGATGCGCCATGGCGTTGACGCTCTTGACCCACAGCGGAAACGCAGTGCTCGAGACAAACACTCCAAACCACGTCCTCGAAGCGGTGTCAGGGTCCTTCATGTAGACACGCCGTAGGTCCTTGGTGAGCGTGCTCCAGCTCTTGCACAGCGAGCGCATGTCCGACCGGAAAACGTAGCCCGGCTCGCGAAACGAGAGCGTGAGGTTCCGGTGCACCACCGGAAATATCTTCCGGCAGCAGTGTCGGAACGAGAAGAATAGCAGGTTCGCCGCCACCAGCTCGGGGGTCACGCACTTCATCGGCGACTTGTCGTCGGCGACGGCAGCGCCGTCGCGCGCCATCTTGCGCTTCGGTGCGCGCACCGCCCCCCCCGCACCGGCATTCTGGTCGGGCACGCGAGCAACGACGCCACGCGACACCATCGGAATAATGTGGGTGCGACCGTTGGAGCCGCAGAGCACGCTGGACGGCACCACGGTGAAGCGGGCCCCGCTGAGACTCGACGTGGGGAAAGCTCCATCCGGTCTAGTGAATTTCACACCAGATTAGCCGCCAGCAGATACAAAATTATCGAACACAGTTCACGTAACAGATACTCTCACCTGTTGCCACAGAGCACGAGCAGCGGCAGATTCATCAGCTGGACGTAGTGCCGTGCGTCTTGGTTCCGGGTGGTGCTCCACGGGCGCTCCTGAGAGAGAGAGAGTGGAGGAGAGAGATAACGAGAGAGTTGGTAAAGGTTAGCTTAACAGTCATGTAAAATGTACAAGAGTAAGCATTATAAACAGGAGTAAATCATACCTGGGTTCCAGTCCCTCTTCCGCTATGGCCTGGATAACAAAAGAAGACAGTTAGTAAGTCAAAGTCATCACGACAGACAAGCACTGGCACAAGACAATTCACTTGACAGGAAGAGACGGAGGGAGGAGAGGGGGGAGGGGGAGGGGAAGGGGAGGGGGAAGGGGGGGGAAGGGGGGGGGAGAA
>ENA-ORXF01000273-ORXF01000273.1-marine-metagenome-genome-assembly--contig:-NODE-273-length-38949-cov-18.103725_pt1 | contig 38949 bp, 40 predicted proteins | sample MGYA00237864_ERZ511476 | MGnify/ENA primary metagenome ERZ511476 (study PRJEB26306, sample SAMN06343908) | marine metagenome | isolation source: coastal waters | place: Atlantic Ocean: West Antarctic...
TGCGAACTATCTGGTTGCTCACTGATTGGTGGGGAAACCGCAGAAATGCCCGGAATGTATGAAGATCAAGACTATGACCTCGCCGGTTTTTGCGTTGGGATTGTAGAGAAATCTGAACTCATTGATGGTAGTAAAGTAGCTACTGGGGATGTTTTGATTGGACTGGCATCAACCGGACCCCACTCCAATGGTTATTCTCTCATCCGAAAAGTTCTCGAAGTGACAGAAACTAACCCTGCTACTACCCAACTGGACGGACAGCCAATAATTGATTTACTCATGGCACCGACCAAAATTTATGTTAAATCTCTTCTCAAACTAATTTCAGAATCCCCAGTACACGCTCTTGCTCACATAACTGGCGGTGGTCTGCTGGAAAATATTCCTCGTGTTCTACCTGATAATGCCAAGGCCATAATTAATGTGGATGCATGGCAGCGTCCAGCGATTTTCGACTGGTTACAAAAAGGAGGCAATATTGATGAGCACGAAATGCATCGCACGCTAAATTGCGGAGTTGGAATGGTTATCTGCGTGCCAGCATCGTCAGTAGATACTGCTCTTAAAAAACTCGCGGATAATGGAGAAACAGCATTTGTTTTAGGAGATATTCAGCCAATGTTACCAGGCGATGAGCAGGTTGAATTACTTGGACTCCGCCAATGACAGTTGGCGACCAGCCACTCAGTAAAATCGTAGTACTTATTTCCGGTAGCGGTTCCAATTTGCAGTCATTTATTGACGCCTGTGAAGAAGGTAGTGTCGATGGCAAAATTATGGCTGTTATTAGTAACAGGCCAGGCGTTAAGGGTCTTGATCGCGCAGCCGCAGCTAACATACCCAACATAGTAGTCGACCATCGCGCCTTTGAATCAAGAGAAGAGTTTGATCAGTATCTTGCTGAAATAATAAATGGGTTTACTCCAGACTTAATTGTTTTAGCGGGTTTTATGCGCATACTCACTGGCGGTTTTGTCAATCAGTTCGTCGGCAAACTCATCAACATCCATCCCTCTTTACTGCCTTCATACCCTGGTCTCAATACCCATCAACGAGCTATTGAGGCTGGTGATTCAGTGGCTGGAGCCACTGTTCACTTTGTGACTCCAGAACTAGATGGTGGACCAGCCATACTACAAGTACAGGTTCCAATATTATCGACGGATAGTTCAGCTGAGCTCGCTGCTCGAGTATTGGTTGAAGAGCATAAAATTTATCCTCTAGTGGCGCAATGGTATTGTCAGGGTCGCATTATCATGGATAACGGCATTGTTTTTCATGATAGTGTGGAAGTTGAAAAAAGTGGGCTATTATTTTCTAGTGAAAGTGAACATTAATAAGTTTTAAGACTCTAATTCCACAACGCCGATTGTACTTGGTGTGCTGAGGAGCAAAATGATTAGCCTTACAAACATCTTCAACCCAACTTCTTCAATGCATTTTTTGAATATCGTCCGCACTTTTTTATTTACCCTTGCCGCGACGTTTTTGTCCTCAGTAAGTAGTACAGAGTTATCCAGCTATACTGCCAGCTATAGTGCTAATTACAACGGTATGGATATCCGCGCCAAATATCAATTAGAGCAGCTTGGTGCTGGTGGGTACCTAGAAACGTCTGAAGCCAAAAGTGTTTTTGGCAAAATTACCGAAGAAGCCAGGTTTGAATTAAATGCATTGGATCAAATAATTCCTCAAAGCTACCATTATAAAAGATCATTAATGGGAGTTTCTCGGCGTGAAGAACAATTATTTGATTGGAGTAATAGCCAGCTGACTTACTCAAAGAATGGAACTCAAAAAGTTATTCCCTTAGTACCAAACTCGCTAGATCTTATTACTCATAAGTTACAAATACGTCGAGACTTAACGGCGGGCAAAAGCGCTTTCTCTTATTTAGTAATGTCTCGCGATAAAGCCAAACAATATAATTATGAAGTACTCGCTACGGAAATTTTAACCACTGCATTAGGCCCTCTAAATACCACTAAATTACGAAGAGTTGTCAAGCAGGGTAAAAAGCGCGAAACTGTCATTTGGTTGGCTGATGACTGGGAATTTCTTATCGTGAAACTATCTCATCGTGAAAATGGTGACAGCCACGAACTTAACATAACCAATGGGAAAATCGCAGACCGCGATATAGTCCCTTTGAAAATGATCCAAGAGAGCGAGTTATGACTGCACCTCGAACTTCTAATAATACGAGTAAATTTATACTTGTGCTCGGCACCTTAGCATCAATTATTATTGTCGGTGGGATTTTATATCAGGCGCAAAATGATAGCTGGGTCGATGAAGAAATCCTAGCTATTCCAGAGCAAGAAGCCGTCAAGCCAATCACTGAGCCAAGCGTACCTAAGGCATCAATACCAAATTCAGTAAGTACCGTCACTAAGGTAGATGAAGTCGTTCAAATCAAGCCAGCGCTCCCCTCGCTGGACAATAGTGATCAATTCGTTCGCAAGCGCGTGTCACTAATGAGCAATAAAGAGAACCTACAGGGTTGGCTGGCTACAGATGATTTACTGCGACGAAGTGCCAGCTACCTGGATGGCCTTGCTAGAGGAGTCATCCTGACTAAGATTTTTCCCTTGAGCACCCCACAGGGAAAATTTGTCACTCATCGTGATGGCGAAGGGATCTGGTTAAACGCCGGTAATTATGAGCGCTACAATTCGTCCATATTAGTTTTGGCTTCCATGGATATGAAATTGATGGCGCAAATGTTCCATTTCTCTCGGCCGCTCATAGAGCGAGCTTTTTCAGAACTGGGTTATCAGCCTCGGCAAATGGATGGCATTATTCTAACCGCCCTAGATCAAATCTTGTCAGCACCCATTATTGTTGAACCCATTCGGCTTACGAGTGAGTCGGTTGCCTATAAATTTGCTGACTCAGAGCTCGAGTCCCTATCGCCACTGCAAAAACAATTAGTTCGCAGTGGCCCTGAAAATACTCAACGAATTCAGCAGCAGGCGCTACTTCTCAAGAACGCGTTGCTAAACCCGAGCGGTAACAACTGAGACGAAATGAATAATCGCTGAGCTGGCCATTAGGTTTTCGGAAGTGTTACGCCAGTTTGACCTTGATATTTCCCACCTCGATCAGCGTAAGACGTCTCACAAATCTCGTCAGATTCAAAGAACAACATCTGTGCAACACCTTCATTAGCATAGATTTTGGCCGGAAGATTAGTCGTGTTGGAAAATTCTAGAGTGACATGCCCTTCCCATTCGGGCTCTAGCGGCGTCACATTGACAATAATACCGCACCGAGCATAAGTCGATTTGCCCAAACAGATAGTTAATACTGAACGTGGTATTTTGAAATATTCAACGGTTCTGGCTAGCGCGAATGAATTTGGTGGGATAATGCAATATTCCCCTGACACATCAACAAAAGAGTCTTCATCAAAATTCTTTGGATCAACAGTTTTGGAGTGGACATTGGTAAAAATTTTAAATTCATTGGCACATCGTACGTCATAGCCATAGCTGGATGTTCCGTAGGAGATTACGCGCTCCTCTCCAGAATATCGCACCTGTTCTCGCTCAAATGGTGAGATCATTTGCTGGCTCTCAGCCATTCTTCGTATCCAATTATCTGATTTGATGCTCATGGCTTAATTTCTCTTGGTTGGTCCATCAGGTGCGGATCGCACCGACTTATGAATACAGCCGGTATGATACGCATTTAAAGTCTTTCAGCAAGACTAGTCTTAACCCTTATGTGAAATTATTCAAAGACAATCTCTGGCCCGTCAGTGCTATCCATCGACGCTAATTCAGTCATTATCGAGTCAGCAATATCTCTATATTGTTGAGCAACCTGGGTATCTTTAAAGGCCTCCACCGCGGGAACACCTAGATCACCCTGCTGCCGAATCGCTAATTCTAGCGGCAGACTACCTAATAACTTAGTACTGTACTCGTCCGCAACTTTAGCGCCACCGCCGTCGCCAAAAATATGTTCGCCATGCCCACATTGACTACATATATGAACTGCCATATTTTCAACAATACCCAACACAGGAATATTAACCTTCAAAAACATCTCTATGCCCTTTTGCGCATCAAGCAGGGCAATATCTTGCGGGGTGGTAACGATAATTGCTCCAGCCACCTGTGCCTTTTGCGCTAGTGTCAGCTGAATATCACCCGTACCGGGGGGCATATCTACCACTAACACGTCTAGCTCACCCCATGCTGTTTGCTGCAGTAACTGTTGCAACGCGCCAGCCGCCATTGGTCCGCGCCACGCCATAGGCGTTTTATCTGTCACTAAATAAGCCATCGACATCGTCGACAACCCATGCGCCTTTATGGGTTTGAAATATTTTTCATCAACTGCCTGTGGGCGAGTATTTTCAGCAACACCCAACATCATTGCAATACTGGGGCCATAAATATCGGCATCAAGAAGACCCACTTTTTGGCCACGCTGCTGTAATGCCAGAGCCAAATTAACCGCGGTAGTTGATTTACCAACACCACCCTTACCTGAGGCAACTGCAATAATATTTTTAACTTGGGTCAACACAAAAAATACTCCAACTTATAGTTGTTTTTAAATAACTCGCTTAACTGATGCTCGCGAACTGAATAGCCGATGAAAAGTTACCATAAAATCGCTATACTCGCGTCTTTATAATAAACGCTAAAAGATCCCGACCATGTCCTCAAAACGTCAAATTCTGGTTACTAACGCCCTACCATATGCCAATGCAGCACTGCACCTTGGTCATATCTTAGAGTACACTCAAACTGATGTGTGGGTTCGTTTTCAAAAGATGCGCGGTCATGAATGTTACTACGTTTCCGCCGACGATGCTCATGGTACAGCCATAATGCTCAAGGCCGATGAAAAGGGGGTTTCTGCAGAACAGCATATCGCCGATATGCGCACTATTCACGAAGCTGACTTTAAAGACTTTTTAATCGGTGTAGATAACTATCACTCTACGCACTCAGAAGAAAATCGAGTTTTTTCAGAGTTAATCTACAATCGGTTAAAGGCAAATGATCACATTGCACAACGCTCTATCACTCAGGCCTTTGATCCGGAAAAGAAGCTTTTTTTGGCTGATCGCTATGTAAAGGGTACCTGTCCAAAATGTAAAGCTGAGGATCAGTATGGCGATAATTGTGAAGCCTGCGGCGCAACTTACTCACCTGTTGATCTTATCAACCCTGTATCAGCTATATCTGGCGCTACTCCAATTGAAAAAGAATCTGTCCATTACTTTTTTAAATTACCCGAATTTACCGAGTTTCTTAAACAATGGGTCAATAGTGGCACGGTCCAAAAAGAAGTTGCCAACAAACTGGGTGAGTGGCTAGACAGTGGTTTGCAAGAATGGGACATCAGCCGTGATGCGCCTTATTTTGGGTTTGAAATTCCCGATGCGCCTGGTAAGTATTTTTATGTTTGGTTGGATGCTCCTATTGGGTATATGGCAAGCTTTAAAAATCTCTGCGAACGCGAAGCAATAGATTTTGACCATTTTTGGGAAAAGGATAGTACTACAGAGCTCTACCACTTTATTGGCAAAGATATTGTTAATTTTCATGCGCTGTTTTGGCCCGCAATGCTCAAGAGCGCGGGTTATCGTACCCCCACAAAGGTCTGTGTTCATGGCTTTGTCACCGTTAATGGCAAAAAGATGTCCAAATCCCGAGGCACGTTTATTAACGCACGCTGTTATTTGGATCATCTGGATCCGGAGTATTTACGCTACTACTACGCCTCTAAACTGTCTGGCTCGGTGGAAGATATTGACCTTAATTTGGAAGACTTTATTCAGAAGGTCAATAGCGACTTGGTGGGTAAGGTAGTTAATATTGCTAGCCGCTGTGCCAAGTTTGTAACTAACGGTAATAATGGCATTCTTTCATCAACCATTGAAAATCAAGCGCTGTGGAATCAGGTCAGTGGGGCAAGAGACAGTATTGCTAACCACTATGAGAATCGTGATTTTAGTAAGGCTATTCGAGAGATTATGGCACTGGCGGATGCAGCCAATGAATATATCGCGGCCCAAGAACCTTGGAAACTTAATAAAGATCCAGACCAAAAACAAAAAGTTCAAGATATTTGCTCCTTAGGTATCAATATGTTCAGAGTAATACTGACTTATCTCAAACCGGTATTGCCCTCTATGACAGCGGCCGGAGAGACGTTCTTGAATGACAGCTTGAACTGGGAAAGTGTTAACCAGCCTCTAGTTGAGCATCAAATAAATCCCTTTAAACCACTCATGCAGCGGATTGAAAAAGAGAGAGTTGAAGCCATGGTTGAAGCCAGCAAACAGGATCTTCCTAAGACTACCAAAAACATAGTCAGCGGCCCATTAACTGATGAACCGTTGGCTGATGAGATCAGTTTTGATGATTTTATTAAGGTGGACTTGCGCGTTGCGCTAATTGTCAAAGCCGAGCATGTTGAGGGGGCAGACAAATTACTGCAATTGACTTTGGATATTGGTGGAGAGACACGGCAAGTGTTCTCAGGGATCAAATCTTCCTATGATCCGCAATCTTTAGAGGGCCGGCTGACGGTTATGGTTGCTAACTTAGCGCCACGTAAAATGCGCTTCGGGATGTCCGAAGGTATGGTGCTCGCAGCGGCCGACAAGAACGGTATATACCTATTAGAACCTGACAGCGGAGCTCAGCCAGGCCAACGTATAACCTAAGCATACGCAAAATCAGTGAGAGTATGCTACTAGTGCTAGTGGTTGAAGGATAATTGATAAAAGATTCGCTTGTTTCGTGATATTTGTTGAATAGCATCGATCGATTCCATGATAATGGAGATAGACAACAGGCACTATAATAAGAGCATGCAAGAATTCGCCGTCATTCTGGTCAGCTCTATTCTGATCAACAACTACGTTCTAGTGCAGTTCCTTGGACTGTGCCCGTTCATGGGTGTATCGAAAAAGCTTGAATCTGCCATTGGAATGTCCGCTGCAACGACATTTGTATTGACGCTTACCGCCATGGTCAGCTATATCGTCAATGAGTTGATATTGATGCCGTTGGGATTAATGTATTTGCGTACCATCGCCTTCATTTTGGTGATTGCCGCGGTCGTTCAATTTACTAAGATGTTTATTGAAAAAACCAGTCCTCTTTTGTATCGCGTGCTCGGTGTATTCCTCCCTCTAATAACGACGAATTGTGCGGTGTTGGGTGTCGCACTACAAAATGCTAATAAAGATCTCAATTTTATGCAGTCATCCCTTTATGGCTTTGGTGCCGGTGCCGGTTTTTCTCTCGTACTAATCTTCTTTTCGGCAATGCGTGAACGACTAGCCGCTGCAGACATCCCGAAACCTTTTGAGGGAGCTGCGATTGCCATGATTACCGCGGGCTTAATGTCATTGGCGTTCATGGGTTTTAGTGGGCTTGTTTAGATGATCACATTGCTCACTGAAAACACTATGCTCGCCGCTCTACTAGCACTAGTTGGGCTCGGTACTCTATTTGGGGGCCTGCTAGGCTATGCCGCTGAAAGATTTAAAGTTGGCAGCGATCCTATTGTTCAGCAACTTGACGAGCTATTACCGCAAACGCAGTGCGGTCAATGTGGTTTTCCCGGCTGCCGACCCTACGCTCAATCAATAGCAGATGGAGATGCCATCAACAAATGTCCCCCGGGAGGCCAATCAACAATTAATGCCATTGCCAATTTACTCGATATCTCAGCGCCGAGCCTGGATGAAGAGCACGGTGAAGAAGAGATTAGAACCATAGCCTACATTAGAGAAGACGAATGTATTGGCTGTACTAAGTGTATTCAAGCCTGTCCTGTTGATGCAATATTAGGGGCCGCAAAACTAATGCATACAGTAATTACAGAGGAGTGCACTGGTTGTGACCTCTGTGTCGAACCATGCCCAGTAGACTGTATAGATATGTTACCCGTTGTAAAAAATATTAACCAATGGCAATGGTCTGCGCCTGCAAACCATGCTGATTTAATTGCCACAACAGCGTCTGGAATACACGAGGATGCCGCATGAGACGCATATGGAATGCGCCTGGCGGCATTCATCCGCCAGACAATAAAGCACAGTCACTTATCTCAGGTATCGGCCACCTCCCGCTTCCTGAGAAGCTAATATTGCCGCTTACACAGCATGTAGGCACTGCCGCAAAAACCTGCGTTTTAGTGGGTGAAAAAGTTCTCAAAGGACAAAAACTAGCATCTGCTAACGCGAGCATTAGTGCACCAATTCACGCACCTAGCTCCGGTTGGGTAACCGCTATTGAAGAACGACCCGTGGCTCATCCATCAGGTATGTCAGCGCCCTGCATAGAGATCACCTGTGATGGAGAAGATCGCTGGATAGAGCGCGTGAGCTACCCAGATTATCAGCAGGCCAGTGCTCTGCAACTGCGTAATCTAATCGCCAATGCTGGTGTTACCGGTTTGGGTGGCGCAGGCTTTCCATCGGCGATTAAGCTTGATGGGGCAGCAAAAAAGCACATAGATACGTTAATTATTAACGCGACTGAGTGTGAACCTTACATTACCGCCGACGATATACTCATCCGCGAACGCGCTGATCAGATTATCCAAGGTATTGACATCATTAGTCATCTATTAGGTAGACCAAAGACGATTTTAATTGGTGTCGAAAATAACAAACCCGAAGCCATTGCCGCACTTAATCTTTACTGTCACGGTACTAACATTGAAGTGGTTACTTTTCCGACTAAGTATCCCTCTGGTGGGGAAAAGCAACTGATCTACATTCTCACTGGTAAAGAGTTACCTAGCGGTCAATTACCGGCTGATATAGGAATAGTATGCCTAAACAGTGGCACTGCATTTGCTATTAAGCGCGCGGTAATTGATGGTGAGCCACTTATTTCGAGAATTACTACCCTCACCGGTGAGGCTTGCGGTATTAACCGCAATTATGAGGTTTTAATCGGTACGCCGGTAAGCCATCTTCTTCGGCAAAATGATTTCGATCAAGACCTGTGCAGCAGGCTCATCATGGGTGGTCCGATGATGGGGATGAGCCTGGCCTCTAGTGAAGTACCGCTGATTAAGACTAGTACGTGTATCCTTGCACCAAGTCATACTGAAATCCCTGATGATGACCCTGCACAAGCGTGTATTCGTTGCGGTCTTTGCTCGGAGGTCTGCCCAGCATCATTACTTCCGCAACAACTCTATTGGTACTCACGGGCAAAGGATCATGAGCGCCTTCAATCGCACAATCTTTTCGACTGCATCGAGTGCGGTGCTTGCTCTTATGTCTGCCCCAGCAATATCCCGTTAGTCCAGTATTATCGAAGTAGTAAAGGCGATATCTCTAATTCTCTGGCTGACAAGGCTACTGCGGCTGTCGCTCGTGAACGCTTTGAATTCAGGCAAGTCAGACTCGAAAAAGCAGATAATGCAAGAGAATATAAACGCGAAGCACGCCGGCTAAGCACTGAGCAAGCAAAACTAGCGTCTCCCTCTGCAGTACAGTCAACTGGATCATCAGCGGCCGATATTATAAAAGCGGCTCAGCTACGGGGAATCACTAAACAGGCATCACCAGAGCAACAACGGGCTAAATTAGAGCGCACACTGCTGGCGGCCCAAATGCGCCTGGATGAGGCTGAACAACGTCTGCTTCAAGTTACTAATAAAGGCAGTGCTGATCAACAAACGCAGCAATTAGCCAGCGTTGAAGCCGCTAAACGAAAGGTTGAACAGACCACACAGCGTCTGACTGAGGTAAGCCACTAATGGCCTTCAAGCAAGTCAGCTCACCCCATGGCCACGCTCGTCAAAAAACTAGCGAAATTATGCAACTGGTCGTTTTAGCAACCGTACCAGGTATGTTAGTACTAACTTATCAATTTGGGTGGGGCCTCTTAATTAATCTGGTGATAGCGACTCTTTCAGCTATTTTCGCCGAGACATTAATTCTTAAACTGCGCAACCGACCGATCAAATTTTATCTACGCGATTATAGTGCCGTGGTCACTGCAGTGCTTCTCGCGCTAGCCTTGCCACCATTGGCACCATGGTGGTTAGTGGTTGTGGCGACGGTATTTTCAATTGTCATCGCCAAGCAGCTATATGGGGGACTTGGCTCTAACCCTTTTAACCCGGCAATGGTCGGCTATGTTGTCGCTCTAATTTCTTTCCCAATAGAGATGACGACTTGGATAACACCAATATCTCTCCTTGCAGCCGATGTTAGCCATCCGGCACTTCTGGAATCATTATCTATTGTGTTCGCCGGTAACAGTCCCGTAGACGGCGTCACTGGGGCTACACCACTTGATTTATTCAAGCATAATGATGGGTTACTGGTAGATCAAATCTATCAGAATAATACTCTATTTAGCCGTGCTAGCTTTGCTGGAGTTGGCTGGGAATGGGCTAATGTCGCATTTTTAATAGGTGGTTTAGCCCTACTAAAGGCGCGAATTTTTACCTGGCATGGCCCCATCGCGATGCTTGGTACTTTGGCGTTAATGTCCATGCTATTTTGGGATGGTGGTAGTTCAAACAGCCCGGGATCACCAATTATGCATCTGTTTAGTGGCGCCTCCATGTTAGGCGCATTTTTTATCGTTACTGATCCAGTTTCTTCCGCCGTTAGTAATCGCGGCCGCCTGATCTATGGCGCCTTAATTGGTCTCCTTGTTTATGTAATTAGGGCCTGGGGAAGCTATCCCGATGCTGTTGCATTTGCAGTACTACTGGGTAATTTTGCCGCACCCTTTATCGACAATTACACAGTTCCCAGAACCTATGGCCACGATCAAAGTCGCAGCGCTACAGCCAAGGAGAAGAGTGAATGATCTTTCAGTCAGTAGGCAAAAATGCTGTCGCGCTAGCGTCGTTTGCCTTAATAACTGCATTATTACTGTCATCGGTTAATAATCTGACCGCTGATCGTATTGCCCATTCAGAAAGAATCGCCGCTCAGAAGGCTCTGCTTGAAATAGTACCTCCAGATCGGCATGACAATGATCTTTTACTGGACACTCGACCCATTCCCAAGCAATTCTGGCCACTACTGGGCCTAGATGAGGGTGGCGATATCTATATTGCTCGCAGCAATAATATCCCCATAGCAGCGATTATCCCTACCGTTAGCCCTGATGGATATAGCGGCAATATTGCAATGATTGTTGGTGTGAATATCGATGGGAGTATTGCTGGGGTTAGAGTTGTTGACCATCGTGAAACCCCAGGTTTAGGTGATAAAATTGAGCTTCGTAAGAGTCAGTGGATTCTCGACTTTAACGGCCGTTCTCTTAACAACACGTCATCATCAGAATGGGCAGTTAAAAAAGATGGTGGCGCATTCGATCAGTTTACCGGTGCAACAATTACACCTAGAGCAGTCATAAATCAGTTAGTTAATACACTTAAATACTTTGAACAAGACAAGCCCATGCTACTCGCTTTAGACCAACCTTCTTTAATAAAGAGTCCAAAATGAGCCAATCAACGGTTAAGGAGATAGTTGCCAACGGTGTCTGGCGTAATAACCCAGCGCTGGTCCAACTACTTGGGCTTTGTCCACTGCTGGCAGTCACTTCAACGGTGGCCAATGCCTTGGGGTTAGGCCTTGCAACTTTGCTGGTACTTGTAGGTTCCAATACCATAGTCTCTTTAATTCGTCATCATGTCGGTGATGCTGTGCGGCTACCGGTGTTTGTTATGATTATTGCGTCGTTCGTTACCTGCACTGAAATGCTGATGAAAGCCTATACCTATGAGTTGTATCAAATACTCGGTATTTTTGTTCCTCTGATCGTCACCAATTGTGCCATTCTGGGTCGCGCGGAAGCCTTTGCGAGTAAAAACCCAATCGGCTTAGCCGCCCTAGATGGCTTGATGATGGGCTTTGGGTTTTTACTTGTACTGGTTGTGTTAGGAGCAACCAGAGAGTTGCTTGGACAAGGTACTTTATTTGTCGACATGAACCTGTTGTTCGGCCCCCTTGCTGACAACTGGCTTATCCAGCCATTTGGTGATGGCTACAGCTTTTTAGTATTTGTGCTACCACCCGGCGCATTTCTAGTCACAGGCTTACTTATTGCATTAAAGAATATGATCGATGATATCGCTAAAAACCGAGCAGATGCTGGGCGCGTGAAATCAATCAAAGGGGCAAAAAGGGTCAGAACGACCGGGCATATTAGCTAGCTTATACTGACTAATAGCTATCGATATCCTTGGCGAACAACATATCGATTTCACGGAAGGCTTTGAACTCCAGATAGTTGTCACTGGGGTCACGAATAAATAATGTGGCCTGTTCTCCCCTGCGATCTTTAAAGCGCAAGTAGGGGGCTATGACAAAATCAACTTTTGCGACCTGTAATCGCGCAACAAATTTCTCATACACAGCCCACTCTAAGATAACGCCAAAATGAGATGCGGGCACAGCATGGCCATCTACCGCATTAGTGGACGCCGCGGGATGATCTTCGGGCGAGACAAGATGCGCCACAAGTTGGTGTCCAAAAAAATTGAAATCGATCCAACGGTCAGACTCTCGGCCTGTTGAACATCCCAATATATTGACGTAGAAAGCTCTCGCCTGCTCTAAGTCAGTAACCGGGAATGCTAAATGAAAAAGGGGTTGTGCTGGTTTTGACATAATAACTGAGCGTACTTATAAGTGGATTAGAGTTGCACTCTGGACATAATAAAGACTTATTAATATCCAGAGTGCCTCCTTAAATATTACTTCAACATAGCATTACGGCATTCTGTACAAGACACAAATTTTATTGCCCGAAGGGTCGCGCAGATACGCCAAATACATACTCATTGGGCTACCCTCACGAACACCAGGAGCATCTTCACAAGTCGTTCCGCCATTGGCGATCCCTGCGGCATGCCAAGCATCGGCTGCTTCTGGGCTATCAACTGCAAATCCCATAGTGCTGCCATTACCATGACTCGCAGACTCACCGTCGATGGGTTTGGTGAGGATGAGAATTCCACCATCCGCTATATACAAACAGCGACCTTTGGGGTCGATCATTCCTGGCTTGTGGCCAATGGCGCCCAACGTGGCGTCGTAGAATACTTTGGCTTCATCGATGTCGTTGGCACCGAGCATAACGTGACTAAACATAACTTTTCCTTATTGTTGTGTATGCGAATAATGTTGTAGTGATGGTTAATGATCCTTCGCGCTGTTCGGACAGCCGAAAATACCATAGCCGCCATGGTAAGGCCCCACCACGCAAACTTCAACCGAACTATGATGACTAAATATGCAGGACACCTTCACTGACTAAAACACTGTTTCCCGCGATCCACACTCCAGTAATACTACCCTCACGTTTTTCGGTTCGTCCATTTAGAATACTTGGACGTCCGAGCTCGACGCCCTGAGATATACGCCAGCTAAAGTCTCCATCAGTCGCAGTATTAAAGTGACTAAGTAATGCAACTAGTGCGCAGTTGGCGCTTCCAGTTGCCGGATCTTCTGAAACACCATCAAGAGGGGCGAACATTCTGACTCTGACATCAAATTCATCATTACTTTGAAAGTACAGATGAATATGCGGAATAACACCCTGATCGGACAAAGTAGTCAGAGCCTCTAGGTTAACCTGCGCTTTTTTCAGCGCCTCATGTGAGGCTATTTCGACGAATAAAAACTCTAAACCAACAGAGGCCTCTTGAGGCTCATGCGTGTCACAAAGAATGTCACTTACCTCTAAATTTAGAACATTAGCGATAACGGCCTTAGAAACAGTTTTTCCTAACCATAGCGGTTCTGGCGCATTTAACTCGCAGCTAATTAATCCGTTATCGTCTTTATTAATACTAATAGGAACAAGCCCTGCAGTCTCTTCAAAGACTACGTCTAGCCGCTTATCGAAGTGGCCAAAGGCACCATCTTGAGCTAGCGCGAAAGCCGTTCCAATATTGGGGTGACCGGCAAAAGGGATTTCTCGCAGGGGCGTATATATACGCACATTTCGCGTTTGACCCAGTTGCGAGGGGAACACAAAGGTTGTCTCTGAAAAGTTGAACTCCCGAGCAATCTGTTGCATAAGCAACTCACTAAGTCCTTCCGCTTCTGGAATAACTGCTAGCGGGTTACCACTGAACTGTCGATCGGTAAAAACATCGCATATGAAGTATCGGTAATTCATCTACCCTCCTAGTTTTAGACAGTAATCACCACGGCAGATGATCTAAATCTAGATTGCCACCGCTGAGTATGACCGCAATGCGTTGGCCTTGAAATTGCTCAGGTTGATCCATTATTGCAGCCACTGGAACTGCTGCTGATGGCTCAACAATAATCTTTAACCGGCTCCAAATAAGTTTCATAGCCTCTACAATACGCGCTTCTGAGGTCAATAAAATATCATCAACGTGCTCAGTTATAATCTCAAAGTTGCGCACCCCCAGAGTGCCACGCAAACCATCAGCAATAGTATTAGGGACAAACGTAGCTACTCTCACGCCAGACTTATAACCTTGCCAAGCATCATTCGCCATCTCTGGTTCAGCGCCTATGACTTTTACCGAATCAAATCCTGAGGATTGCTTAACCGCGAGTGCAGAGCCTCCCAATAAACCGCCACCACCGACAGGCGCCATAAGAATATCGATAGGTTGCTCAATCTGTGACAATGTTTCCAGTGCTGCAGTCCCCTGGCCTGCAATGATTAGATCATCATCATAGGGATGAACAAGACTAGCGCCGTACTTATCCATTAGACTGGCTACTGTGCCTTCACGAGCAGTCATGGTCGGTTCACAATAAACCACGGCAGCCCCATAACTAATAACAGCATCTTTTTTAGCTTGCGGAGCATTATTAGGCATCACTACCGTACAGGGTGTTTTGCGCATCGCTGCGGCCCATGCCAGAGCCGCACCATGGTTCCCTGAAGAATGAGTAACTACGCCTTTCTTAAGTTTATCCGAATCCATAGAAAAGACTGCATTACAAGCGCCGCGCGCCTTAAACGCACCCACCTTCTGCATATTGTCAGCTTTAAAGACTAGCTCACAGCCCAATAGTTTATTTAGTTGCGAGCTCTGCAGCATTGGTGTGCAGTGAATGTAAGGCTTGATACGTTGGTGTGCATCTCTCACATCAGCAATACTGATTGACATTGATCCATCCTTCACTAAATTGGGCTCTAGTCTTCCGCTAGAACTGAGTCCATATTATTGGTGCGCTACTATCAATCTGGCCATATACCTTAAAACTTTCGACCTGCATTAGCAGCAATTCGCATACGCAGCGCATTAAGTTTTATAAAACCCTCAGCATCTGCCTGATTATAAGCCCCTCCATCATCATCAAAGGTCGCTATATTGGCATCAAATAGGCTATCTTTAGACTGTCGGCCAACCACGCTTACACTTCCTTTATAAAGTTTTATGCGGACATCACCATTAACGAATTCTTGGCTTTGGTCAATTGCCGTTTGCAACATAATTCGCTCTGGGGCCCACCAATAACCGTTATAAATTAGCTTGGCGTAACGCGGCATAAGCTCATCTTTGAGATGGGCAACTTCTCGGTCCAGCGTCAGCGATTCAATCGCACGATGCGCCTTCATCATGACGGTACCCGCGGGTGTCTCATAACAACCGCGAGATTTCATACCAACATAGCGATTCTCGACAATATCTAACCGACCGACCCCGTTTGCACCAGCCACAGTATTCAAGTGTTCAATAACCGTTGCTGGCGACATAGAGGTACCATCAATGGCGACAATATCGCCCTTCTCATAACTTATCGTCATGTAAGTCGCCTCATCTGGCGCTTGCTCTGGCGAAACCGTCCAGCGCCACATATCATCCTCTGCCTCAGACCAAGGATCTTCGAGATTACCTCCTTCAAAGGAAATATGTAGCAAGTTGGCGTCCATAGAAAAGGGTGACTTTTTACCACGTTTCATTTCCACTGGAATATTGTGAGTTTCACAATATTCCATTAATTTATCCCGTGAATTAAGATCCCATTCACGCCAAGGTGCAATTATCGTTATCCCAGGCTTTAGCGCATAAGCACCCAATTCAAATCGCACCTGATCGTTACCCTTGCCAGTCGCGCCATGTGATATGGCTTCCGCACCCGTCTCGTTAGCAATCTCGATGAGTCGTTTAGCAATGAGCGGGCGAGCAATAGAGGTACCTAGTAAATATTCACCTTCATAAATAGTGTTGGCACGGAACATTGGAAATACAAAATCCCGAGCATACTCTTCGCGCAGGTCATCAATATAAATTTCTTTAACACCAAGAGCTTCGGCTTTTGCGCGGGCTGGTTCTACCTCTTCACCCTGACCGATATCGGCAGTAAAGGTAACGACTTCGCAGTTATATTCCTCTTGTAGCCATTTCACAATGACCGAAGTATCTAAACCGCCGGAATAGGCCAGAACAACTTTTTTAACTGATGTCACTAGGTAACCTCATACATAGTTAATTAGGTCGCAATGTTAACTCAAGCTTGCTGGGGATTCACTGTTTGTCTACTATTGATCGTATAACTTATTAATTATATCAATCTCTGATCGCTTGAATAATGTGTAGCCCATAAGATGGAACTGAGATAGCTTATGCTCAGTTGGGAAGCTGTAATAACGTCCGTCTTTTACCTGCGCGATCTGCTCGATCTGACGACCATAGCCAATATTATTCACCGCAGAGGTTATGTTCTCGCAACCGGAATAATATAAATGTAGTGAATTCAACGTGTATGAAACGGAGGGTTTTAAAAGTACCGACGCGGTATCAATGACGGCTCCATTATCGATGCTAAAGTCATCAATATAGTGAAGCGTCGAACACACTTCTGTATCTTCATTAAGCATCGCATAAAAAGTAGCCATCACACCACGATAGAATGGTAAAGATCCAGAATGGAGATTAATCACCCCGTACTTGGGTAAATCAATAACTGGCTGTTGAAGAATTAGGCCAAAGCGAATACAGACAATCAGGTCTGGTTCGCAGAGTGTTATTTTTTTTAATCCCTTGGGCGTATTAATTTGATCGTCACAATCAGCAAAATCTTGGAGTTGACACCCTAATTGCTCTGCTAACTGAGCAAAGGTGGGGCGCCCATCATCAAGAAGTTCACGCTCAAAGATCGCTAATTCTAGCAAGTCAGAGGGTAATTCCTGAACGGGGCCAACTCTTTCTGAAATAAATAGCGAAAAATTATGTCCTCTGAGCATCCTACTGAGATAACTCAATGCTAAATGACTCGCCAAATCTCGGTTAATTAACAGCGTTATATTCATATAAATAGCTCTACTGGCTAATTGATTTTGCTTACTTTTTCACAAAACCTATTATGCAGCCTTTATTTACGGTAGCATTCACATCTTATCAGCGGACCCTTTCTAATGGATACAATAACACTGATCCAACCTGACGACTGGCATCTCCACTTGCGCGATAACCAGGCTTTAAAGACTACGGTCCCAGCAGCAACAAGAAGCTTTGGTCGTGGCATTATAATGCCAAACCTCACACCCCCAGTGACTGACGTCGAAAAGGCTAGCGCATATCGCGAGCGAATTCTTGCTCAGCGCCCTAAAGGCTCCAACTGGCAACCACTGATGGTGCTGTATCTTACCGACAATACTAGTCCTGCTGACATTATTGCGGCCGCCGATAGCGGGTTTATCTATGGTTGCAAGTATTATCCAGCCGGTGCTACCACTAACTCTGCCTCAGGCGTTACCAATCTGGATAACATGCACGCAGTTTTTGAGGCCATGCAAGAGGTGGGGATGATTCTGCAAATGCATGGTGAGGTTACCGCGCCAGATATCGATATCTTTGACCGTGAGGCTGTATTCATTGAGCGACATTTGCGACCTCTAGTGGCGCAGTTTCCAAAGCTAAAGATTGTCATGGAACACATTACTACCAAACAAGGTGCTGATTTTGTATTGAGTGCGGGTGATAATATAGCTGCTTCTATTACGCCACAGCACTTAATGCATAACCGTAATGACATGTTGGTCGGTGGTATTCGACCCCATCTGTTTTGTCTACCTATTTTAAAACGTAACATTCATCAGCAAGCACTCATTAATATTGCGACCAGCGGTAGTCACAAAGTCTTTTTAGGAACTGATTCAGCACCCCATGCTCAAGGTGCTAAAGAAAGTGCCTGTGGCTGCGCCGGCTGCTTTAGTCATCATGCCGCCATAGAGTTGTATGCCGAAGTATTTGACCAAGCAAACGCACTAGACAAACTTGAAGCTTTTGCGAGTACTAATGGTCCTAATTTTTATGGTTTGCCACATAATCAGGTCACTATTGAGTTGAAAAAGCAGGCTTGGCAATTGCCCGACAGTCTGCCATTTGAAGATACCCAGGTCATTCCGCTGGGTGCGGGCACCACACTAAACTGGAAGTTGGTGGAATAATGGACATTATTAATGAAACGACCGATACATTCATGGCCAAGCGCTTCCGTGGCTTTTTACCGGTTGTGGTCGATGTGGAGACAGGCGGTTTTAACTCCCACAAAAACGCCCTGCTGGAAATTGCCGCGGTTATTTTAGAAATGGACGGCCAAGGCAACCTACAAATTAAAGAAAGCTACAGCAAAAATATTGAGCCTTTTCCAGGTGCTATTGTTGAAGATGCTGCTCTAGAATTTACCGGCATCGATCTTTTTGACCCAGAGCGTGACCCTGAGGAAGAAGGCGAGGCACTGCGTGAAATCTTCCAACCCATTCGTCAAGAAGTCTCGAACACTGGATGTACTCGTGCGGTCATGGTCGCTCACAATGCTCACTTTGATCTTGGTTTTGTCAATGCTGCGATTAATCGTTGCGATATAAAACGCAGCCCGTTTCATCCGTTTTCTTGTTTTGACACCGCCAGCCTAGCAGGACTTGCCTACGGACAAACTGTATTAGCCAAAGCCTGCAAAGCCGCAGGAATCGATTTTAATAATCATGATGCGCACAGCGCGCTATATGACACCATCAAAACTGCAGAGCTTTTTTGCAGCATTGTTAATCGATGGAAAGAGTTGGGTGGCTGGCCACCTAATAACTAGTTACTTTTCAGGATTCTGTTTTTAGGCGGATGACATAAAAAAGGCCGCTATATAAGCGGCCTTTTTTACTAAATGATCGTTAGTTTACTTTTTCCTTCACCCAGAAATCAGCATTTTCTATACCCACGGCCTCTGGATCAAATGTCGGATCAACTCCATCTTCAAGTTGTGCCTCGTAGTCTTTTAGCGCCAATAATGCCGGCCGCTGTAAAATTAAAATCGCTACAATATTTAACCAGGCCATAGCACCAACACCGACATCACCTAAAGCCCATGCAAGGTCTGCAGACTTGATGCCACCATACATAACAGACGTGAGCACTAACCACTTTAAAAATATCATCAACCAAGGACGGTGGACTGCGCGGTTAATGAAAGTGACATTTGTTTCAGCGATGTAGTAGTAAGCTAAAATAGTAGTAAAAGCGAAGAAGAATAACGAAATCGCCAATAAACTGGCACCTAAACCTGGCATGATCGTTTCAAAGGCGCTCTGTACATAAATAGGCCCCGCTTCTACGCCCGCCAAACCGGTATACAGCATTACACCGTCTGGCCCCTGCACGTTGTACAGGCCAGTGAGTAGGATCATAAAGGCAGTAGCTGTACAGACAAATAAGGTATCGATGTAAACCGAAAAGGCCTGGACTAAGCCCTGCTTAGCCGGGTGTGAAACCTCGGCTGCAGCTGCAGCATGAGGGGCTGTTCCCTGGCCCGCTTCATTAGAATAAATGCCGCGCTTAACACCCCACTGGATGGCCATACCAATAATCGCCCCATAGCCCGCGTCAAAGCCAAAGGCGCTATCGATAATTAAACCAAACATCGCCGGAATTTTTTCGTAGTTAGCACCCATCACGACTAGAGCAATGAGAATATAGCCTAGTGCCATGACCGGCACTACGATTTGTGTAAAGCGGGCGATACGGCGAACTCCACCAAAGACAATTGCAGCAACACCGGCCGCAATGACTGAGGAAGCAACGACTGGCGGCACGCCCCAGGCATTTTCAACGGCAGCAACAATACTGTTAGCTTGGATGCCTGGTAGACAAAAACCAACGGCAATGATGGTACAGACCGCAAACAACCAGGCATACCATTTCTGCCCCATTGCCTTTTCTATAAAGTATGCCGGACCACCGCGATACATACCTTTATCGTCTTTTTCTTTGTAGATTTGGGCCAATGTAGCTTCAACATAGGCTGTGGAGGCGCCGAGAAACGCAACCAACCACATCCAGAACACCGCACCTGGACCACCCATAGCAATGGCGGTAGCAACACCTGCAATGTTGCCAGTACCAACGCGGCCGGATAGAGAGATTGCTAAAGCCTGAAATGAAGATACACCGGAGTCAGAGCTTTTACCCTGAAACATCAATGCTATCATGTGACGGAAGTGCCGAATCTGCAAAAAGCGGGTACGGATCGAAAAATACAAACCGGTCCCCAAGCACAAATAGATAAGCGCTGAACTCCAGATGATACTGTTAAGGTAATTTACGAAGGCTTCCACGATGTTTCTCCATGTTCATTATAAGATTTTTTGACAATGGTACAGCTCAGTAGACCGTGAGTGTAATTTTAAATGCCAATAATAGTTTTTGTTTAAAATTCCTTGACCCCCAGTCTTAAAGGAATATCAATAACCAGTTGATTATGCTCTTGCATTATCTGATATAAATTATCGAAAAAAGGGCCCGACATTGGTGTTGTTTTTCGTGTGTTCATATCAATGTGACCCAGGACCGTTTCATAAATTGCGCACAGCTGATCTTTTTGGTTAAGCATAACCGCGGTGAGATGAATCAATTTTTTATTAACGCGGTGCAACCTGTAGCGCGTGACCACAACTTCATCTAATAAACACTCCTTAACATATTTAATATTGTCCTCAAGAGTAAACGAAGAAAATCCGGAGTCGAAGTATTCTGCTGAAAAACCCAGGGTGGTGGCATAAAAGTCTTCAATTCCCTCGCCAAATATTTGCGAATAATACAAAACATTCATATGGCCGTTTTGGTCACACATGTTGTTTTTGATTGCGATAGGTTTTGAACGGTAGGGAAAAGTAAGCTGTATAGTCATAAATAGTTAGAATCCATTAATGTTCTGCGATAAATAAAAGTCGTACTAGCGGAAAATTTGCTAAGGCTCACCTTAAAGCGCAAACCGAATAGTCAAAGAAGTCGTATTCTTTTATGAAATAGCCTGAATTACAAGCCTAACCTTCATCAAGTTAGCTAATTAAGACCTATCAGCGTTAAAATGCTGACCCAAAAAATAAGTTTAACCATAAAAAATGGCGCACCCCGAGCCATAACAGGAAAAAGTCATGACAGACTCTTTTAAAGAGAGCGCGCTTAAATATCATACCCATCCAGTCCCTGGAAAATTAGAGATTAGGCCAACCAAGCCGTTGGCTAATAAAAGGGATCTTTCGCTAGCCTACTCCCCGGGTGTGGCCTACGCCTGTGAGCTGATCCAGGAGAATCCGACTGATGTAGCATCGGTTACCGCGAGGGGTAATTTAGTCGGCGTTATTACCAATGGTAGTGCTGTCCTGGGCTTGGGTAATATCGGTCCTTTAGCGTCTAAACCGGTCATGGAAGGTAAGGCTGTACTGTTCAAAAAATTTGCTAATATTGACGTATTTGATATCGAAATTGATGAAACAGATGTCGATAAGCTCGTTGATATAATTGCATCACTCGAACCCACCTTCGGCGGCATTAATCTAGAGGACATTAAAGCCCCCGAATGTTTTATGGTCGAAGAAAAGCTCCGTCAACGGATGAAAATTCCGGTGTTTCACGATGATCAACACGGCACTGCCATTGTTGCTGCAGCCGCAATCTATAATGGCCTTCGCATCGTCGAAAAGAAATTTGAGGACGTGAAATTAGTCGTGTCTGGCGCTGGTGCTGCTAGTATTGCCTGTGTCGACTTACTGGTCAGTATGGGACTTCAAAAAAAGAATGTTCGTATGATTGACCGTACTGGCGTTATCTATAAGGGTCGTATTAAAGGTATGAATCCCTGGAAAGAAGATTATGCTATCCAGACAAGTGATCGTACTATCGAAGACGCCATTGTCGGCGCAGACCTCTTTATGGGACTCTCTGGCCCGGGTGTTCTAAATGGTGACTTACTAAAAAAAATGGGTGCAAAACCAATTATTTTGGCAATGTCTAACCCAATTCCAGAAATTATGCCCGAAGAAGCTATGGCTGCGCGGCCAGATGCAATTTTAGCAACGGGGCGTTCAGACTACCCGAATCAGGTAAATAATGTTCTCTGCTTCCCATTTATCTTCCGTGGCGCTTTAGATTGTGGTGCCTCAACCATCAACGAAGAGATGAAAATGGCTGCGGTACGGGCTATTGCCGATCTTGCGACAATGGAAACTTCAGATGTTGTTGCTGCGGCCTATGCTGATGAAAAACTGACCTTTGGACCAGAATACTTGATCCCGAAAGCGTTTGATCCGCGCTTGATAGAGGTAGTCCCAATGGCAGTAGTTAAGGCTGCCATGGCTAGTGGTGTTGCCACTAGACCTATTGAAGACTTAGAAGCTTATCGACAAACTCTGCATGAATTTGTCAATCAGGCGGGTCTTTTTATGCAGCCTATTATTGAAGTGGCCAAAAAAGCTCCCGCACGAATCGTTTATGCAGAAGGTGAAAATGAAGATGTGCTTTTAGCTGTCCAAGCGGTTATTGATGAAGGTATTGCTACTCCGGTTTTGATCGGCGCCAGGGACCGGATGGCAGCGAAAATTGATCGTCTTGGCCTGCGAATAGATCTTGATCAACAGGTCGAAATTTTTAATCCAGATAATAACGATAAGTATGAAGAGTATGCCTCGCTATATCATCAAATAGTTGGCAGAGATGGAGTTTCAGTGGCTGCTGCCCGCAAAATTATGCGTGATGACAACACTGCAATTGCCGCTGTAATGGTGGCCAATGATGACGCAGATGGTCTTATCTGCGGCAAGGTTGGCCGTTTCGACTTCCATCTCAGAGAAATCATGCATTTACTTGGCCCAGAGGACAAAGACCAATTAGTCTCCTCCGCAGCTGTTCTATTAATGCCTGACGGCCCACTCTTTTTGGCGGACACGGCTATGAATGTTGATCCATCTGCCGAAGATCTGGTGAAGATAACCGAAGCCAGTGTTGAATTGGTGGCGCGCTTTGGCATAGAACCGAAGGTTGCATTGTTGTCCCACTCTAATTTCGGTACGTCCAATGCCGGCTCAGCAAAGAAGATGCGTAAAGCGTCTGAACTATTACGTAAGCGATACCCCAAGTTACAGGTTGATGGTGAAATGCATGTATTGAGCGCCTTGAATCCAGCTTTGCGAGATACCATTTACTCGCAGGCAAACATCAAAGGCCGTGCCAATGTATTGGTTATGCCAAGTTTGGATTCAGCCAATATCGCGATGGGCCTAATTCGCTCGCTAACAGATGCACTGCTTATCGGCCCATTTATTAATGGCTTTCGCAAACCTGCTCACATTGTCATTCCATCAGTCTCATCGCGCGGTATCTTTAACATGACGGCATTGACCGTTGCAGATATTCATGCCGCCAAAGAACTCTGATTACGGGTTACTTGTTCTGCAGCGTTAATGCCAGTTGATACAGTTGCTTTTTATCGCCGCCGGTAATTTTGGCGGCGAGAGACGCAGCTTTTGTGATCGGTAGTTCTTTGATTAGTAATTTTACTATTTTTTCAGCATCTGGAGATAGACTCTCATCGTTAACAATCTTACCTGCTAGTACTAAAACGATTTCTCCTCTCTGCTGGTTGCTATCATTGCTAACCTTTTCGAATAGCTCAGCGATAGTTCCATAGATATAAGTTTCAAACGTCTTAGTAATTTCCCTCGCCATGAAACCAATACGGTCCGCGCCAAAAACATCAATTAAATCATTTAGCGTGGCACAAATTCGGTGCGGTGCCTCATAGAAAACCAGAGTGTCATGCACAGACTTTAGGGTTTCTAAAACATTTTTTCGTTGCGCCGACTTAGCCGGTAAAAACCCAACGAAACGAAATTTGTCGGTGGGTAGACCCGAAACACTTAAGGCAGAAATCGCCGCACATGCACCAGGGATGGGAATAACCGAAACACCTTGGCTACGCGCTTGCGCTACCAGCCGGTAACCGGGATCTGAGATAAGAGGTGTGCCCGCATCAGAAATTAGAGCCACATCTTCACCGCCCCCTAAACGGTTAAGAATTTTATTGGCACTCCTTTGATCAGTATGATCATGATACGCAATGCAGGGTGTGTCTATACTAAAATGCTCCAACAGCTTTTTACTATGGCGAGTATCTTCGCAGGCAATTACACTAACAGACTGGAGAGTATGGACCGCGCGAGGTACCATATCGGACAGATTGCCGATCGGCGTGGCAACAACATATAACGTACCGGATTGATTTGAAGTCATGGGCAAACAATTTCTTCCAAGGATTATTTATTTAAGCTGCATTTTAGCCTTTATTGGCGGTTGTGCGCCAACTGCAACCAACGACAGCGGCAGAGTTCCTGTTGTTTATATCTCAACATCTTTAGATATAACCGTCGAGCAGAAAATAGAACTTTTATTTGCTGAAGCGCAACAGCTGGAAATGCCCGACAAAGCAATGGTTGATGTTGCAATTATGTTTGCCCAAAACGGTAATCTTAAAAGAAGCTCTGAGTCATTGTCACTGGTAGATACCGATAGAATTAATGACCGGCTGTTTATCGAATTCTCACTACTCAGTGTTGAGTTGAATTTACAGTTTAATAAACCCGCTACTGCACTTCTAAATATCGATAATCAGCGCTTTTTGGATCTACAATTAAATTTCGGGCGGCAATACCTTCGTCGCGTGTTTAGCGTTCGTAGTGATATAAATGCTCAACTTGGTGACGGTATAGCTAGCATCAGCGACTCTATAGCACTCAGCGCGCTGCTAGAAAACAAAACTGATGTTGTTAATGTTCACAACAAAATTTGGCGCCAATTAGCGATACAAACGTTCAGTAAGTTGCAGGCCTGTAAGGAAAGTACTGACGGAGTTCTAGCAGGGTGGTGTCATTTAGCGCATTCTAATCGCCTATTCCAAAATAATAACATGGCTCAAAAGACCCAGTTTGGCATATGGAAAACAACTCATCTTGATCATCCCGCGGCTCTGGTGACTCCCTCTTGGTTCAAAGAAAGCGTAGATAATTTAACGCCCACTAGAGTTGCTATTTTACTGCCTCTGCAGGGGCAGTATAAAGGACCTAGTTCGACATTCTTAGATGGCTTTATGGAGGCGTACTATAAACTTCACCAACAGGAGAATAGTTCACCGCTAAATCTAAAAATTCATGATACTTCATTGGTATCGATCGAACAGGCTTATAGCGACGCATTGGCGGGGGGTGCGGAGATAGTTATAGGTGGTATTCGTGAATCTGAAGTACAAGTATTGATGAATATGCCGACGTTAGCAGTGCCAACTATTAGTTTGAATCGAATTGAGACTGACTCGATTAATCAATCATTAAATTTATTTCAGTTTGGTAATTCAGAGCGTGACGAGATGGAGCAAATCTCGGAAAAAGCCTGGAATAAAGGCCACCGTTCAGTATTTTTGATCGCTCCTGATCAGAACTGGGGACAACAGGCCACAGCTTATTTTGCCCGCTTATGGAAAGCCAAGGGTGGGCGCGTTGTTAGCTCATCTTTGTACTCAGACTCGGTGAAAGACTTCACTAAGTTTCTCAAACCGCCACTCCAAATAGATTTGAGTGAAAAGCGTGGAGTCCAACTGAAACGTTTCGTTAACAGCAGAGTTATCTTTACCGCTCGTCGTCGTCAGGATATAGATTTTGTTGTCTTATTGGGGTATCCGGACAGAGCTCGGCAAATTAAGCCCGCATTAGAATTTCTTTATGCATCCGGTTTACCCGTCTATTCTAGCTCAAAAATTTATAATGGTATTCAGCGCTCAGATCTAAACAGAGATTTGAGCGGCATAAGATTTACTGCTATGCCATGGACTTTTTTAGGTCATCTAACGACAGAGCTTAGTTCTGATACAGCCATGCACACTGCATATCGGCAGTTTTATGCAATGGGTTATGACGCCTTTTTGGTTCATCGGAATTTAGATAACCTACAGTTGGAAGGGAAAATACCATTATTTGGTTCTACCGGAATTCTTAGCCTGGAAAACGGAATTATTAAACGACAAGCACAATGGGGTGAATTCCAACAAGGGAATGCACGCCCGTTGACACCATGATGTGATAACGTTAAAAAAGGTCTGTGAAATGAATTTCGCTGGCAAGGGTAACCAACAGAAAAATATATCTGCCTCAGGAGTTAAAGCCGAGCAAATTGCTTGTGATTATTTAATCTCAAAAGGGCTTACGAGTATCGAGCGTAACTTCAGTACTCGGCGTGGCGAAATTGACATAATAATGCGGGATGGCGCACAGCTCGTTTTCATAGAGGTACGTTTCCGACAGTCGACGCTCTTTGGCGGTGCAGAGGCATCGATCACTGCCAAGAAATGCCAGAAACTTAAAGCTGCCGCCGCCGCATATATGCAAATTCATAGATTAACCAATAGTACTGCCGCGCGATTTGATGCAATCGCGTTGACCGGGGATTTAAGTAGAAGGGAACTTTATAGTGTAAACTGGGTGAAGAATTTTTTAGTTGGCTAATCATTATCATCCTATAAAATTCTTTTGTAAAAATAACAACCCAACTGAGAATTTCGTTTTAAATAATGAAAGAAAAAATATTTAGTCAGTTTCAAAATATGATCGAAACGACCATGGTGGTTGGCGATCTGTTTTCTGATTCAATGACCAATGCTGCGGAGATAATGAGTAAAACTTTACTCACAGGCGGTACTATTTTCGCTTGTGGTGAAAAATCAGGTACTTTGATCGCGAAACTTTTATGCGATTATCTTACAGCGGGCTTTGAAATTGAAAGACCAGGGTTCCCGGCACTGAATATCCATGATTTATGTCATCAAAATATTCATCAAGATAAGTACTCGGCTGTTTTAAATATTCATGCGCGCAGTAACGATTTGTTAGTAATAGCCAGCGCGGGTGATAATGATCCCAGTTTGATAAAAGTCGTTGAATCAGGCATTGAAAAAGGTATGTCGGTAGTGCTATTGTCTGGAGCAAATGATGATAGGTTGATAGATGCGATCGGTTACACTGACGTGCACATCAGTGTTGCTAACTTTACTGGTCATCTGTCTTTACTTGCGCAGTTTCAGATAGTGCAATGCCTGTGCTCTTTGGTCGATGATAAAATTATTGGAGGATCGTAAATGCGGCAGTTAGTTGTGATATGCAGTTTGATGGCCTTGCTCTCTGGTTGTGCATCAATTGTTAACAAAGTAACGACGGAGTCGTTCAAACCTGACCCGACTGGACGCACCTTAGGTGCGGACATTGACGATACTAAGATGAGAACCTTGATTGGTGTCAATCTTAAAAAAGCCGACCCAGAACTGGAAAAAGCACACATCAATGTTTCAGTGTTCAACGGATTAGTGTTACTAACCGGCGAAGTCTCTAGTGCTACTTTGAAGACCTTGGCTGGCGATGTGGCCAGAGAATATACTAGAGTCCGTCAGGTCTATAACGAACTTCAAGTGCGCGGAAGAACATCAATCATTTCGCGAACTAATGACAGTATTATTAGCGGAAAGATAAAGACTAAGTTAGCATTCAATAAGGGTGTTAATTACTCTGACTTGACTGTAATCACTGAGGATAGCGTTGTTTACTTACTCGGAACTGTGTCTGAAGCCACGGGGAACCTTGCCGCGGAAACTGCAAGCAATACTAGCGGCGTCCAAAAAGTGGTAAAATGCCTCGAGTATGTGAAATAAGAACTATCTTTATTCCCTTCCTTCTTAGACTATTTCAATAGCCATAGCGGTAGCTTCGCCACCACCGATACACAAGCTGGCAATACCCTTCTTATCGCCGCGCTGAATCATTGCATGGATCAGACTGACTACTATCCGCGCGCCACTGGCGCCTATTGGATGCCCCAGAGCACAAGCACCGCCGTTTACGTTAAGTTTCTGGTGAGAGATACCGAGCTCATGCATCGCGGCCAGAGCCACTACGGCAAAAGCCTCGTTAACCTCCCACAAATCAACCTCATCAAGCGTCCACCCGACTCGCTCTAGGGTATTCTGAATTGCTGTAACCGGGGCAGTGGTAAACCACTCAGGATCCTGAGCTGACTCATCATACCCATGAATCAAAGCGATCGGCTTCAAACCTTGCGCAGCTGCCTCATCCGCCATCATTAGGGTAAGTGCCGCCGCACCGTCGGAAATTGAACTAGCATTAGCAGCAGTGACCGTACCATCTTTTTGAAAGGCGGGCTTCAACAGCGGAATTTTGTCCGGTCTGGCATTGCCAGGCTGCTCATCAACTGTCACCACAACACTACCACGGCGAGATTCTACCGTAACTGGGATGATCTCATTCTCAAACAAATTTTGATCAATTGCCTGATTTGCACGACGTAATGACTCCAAGGCATAGGCGTCCTGTGTCTCACGACTGAAATTATATTTATTGGCACACGTTTCGGCAAAAACGCCCATCGCTACATCTGTATAAGCATCCTGCAAACCATCATATTGCATATGATCCAACATCTGCGCATGGCCAAAACGATAACCCTGCCGAGCCTGAGGTAGCAGATAAGGCGCCCTACTCATACTCTCCATCCCACCAGCAACCACTAACTCCGTTTGACCCGAGCGAAGTGAGTTTCCAGCAAGCATAATAGACTTCATTGCTGACCCACAAACCTTGTTAATCGTTGTGCAGGAGGTAGACATCGGAAGTCCTGCTTTTAGCGCCGCTTGCCTGGCAGGCGCCTGCCCCTGACCTGCTGTCAAGACCGAACCCATTAGGACCTCTTCAACCTGAGAGCCCTTTAAGCCGCTTTTTTCGATAGCCGCAGCGATTGCTATACCACCAAGATCTGACGCTGAGAGCGTCGCTAACCCACCCATCATTCCACCGATAGGTGTCCGGACGGCAGATAGTATAGCTATTGGTTTAGACATTGAGGGCTCCTTTTCAAAAATATATTAAAACAGACTATTTGACCACCCGTAGAGACGGTTTCAATTTTCTAGACGACGCGGCGTTATCAGATTTAATATTGTTTTTACCATCGACGATTTTTGGTGGCGCTGGGGGTGGTTCGGTACTTTCTTCGGGGTCAAACATCATACCTTTGCCGTTCTCTTGAGCGTAAATACCTAGTATGGATAAAATAGGAAGATACAAGTTAATCGGCATACCGTTAAAGCGAGTGGAGAATTCCACAGCAACATCGTTAATGGCAAATTCGGAAACGGCACGGGGCGCTATATTAAGCACAATCTGACCATCCTTGACGAATTCTTGCGGAACTTCCACACCAGAGTGGTAAGCGTCGACAACAATATAAGGTGTACATTGATTATCGACGATCCAATCAAAAAATGCTTTCAGCAAATAGGGTCGGTTGGAGTGCATTTTAACGTCGCATTCTTACTCGCGGATCTCTCTTTCGAGATCCGTCAAACTTTCTTCAAAAGAGGGGCGCTCAAACAACCTGTCCATATAATCTAATAGCGGCTTCACTTGACGATTATTCGGTAATGTTATGCCAAGTTCAGGCAAACGCCAAAGCATAGGTGCCAAACAACAGTCTACAAGAGTGAATTCTTCACTCATAAAGTACGGCATCTCATCAAAAATGCTGGCGACTGTGATTAAAGACTCTCGAAACTCTTTTCGTGCGTCATCAGCTTTTTTACCCTCAGGATTTAGTCTGATCTCGTCTAGTAAGACACACCAGTCTCTCTCAATACGATAAACCCATAAACGACTTTCTGCTCTAGCAACAGGATATACCGGGAGAAGTGGTGGGTGAGGAAAACGCTCATCAAGGTACTCCATGATCACCTTCGACTCATAGAGCGCAAGATCACGATCAACTAGCGTTGGGAGCGTGCCATACGGGTTGGCTTCGAGTATTTCTTCGGTAACCGACTTGGGATCTGTATCTTCGATCTCGACAGTAACGCCCTTCTCTGCGAGCACTATGCGAACGCGGTGGCTATATTGGCAAGTCGGATCTGAAAATAATGTCATTGAAGAACGGCGCACACATACCTCTCAAGGAATATTTAGTTAGTAGTACAAAACTGGGAAGCTAATTGCCTCCCAACCGAGAAAATCGAATAGATGAGCTAAATTAAACTAACGCTCTAATGTCTAGTGAATACCTTTCCAGTACTCTCTATTGAGCAACACAACAAACACTAACAATAGTAGCAGAAATAAGATAACCAGTTTACCTATATGTTTACGCTGTTCTGCCATTGGCTCAGCAACATAGGTTAAAAAATTGACCAAATCAAACACAGCGACATCAAACTCTTCGGGTGTCAAAGTTCCAGTTTGCTCTATTTTGTAACGTCCACAAGGATTGTCGAGTATATCTTCGCCCGTTAAAAGATCTCTTTTCAGGCCGCCATACACTGACATAGCTTGACCAAACTCACACTCTGGAAGACCTTGCAGATCCAAGAGCGCGTGAGGCATACCGACATCTTTATAAACCTTATTGTTGACGCCTAATGGCCGCGAATCATCCTTATAAAAATTTCTGAGGTAGGTATAAACCCATTCTGGTGACCTTGCTCGCGCTACTAACGTTAGATCAGGAGGAACAGCACCAAACCAAGACGAAGACTCTTCAGGGGGCATCGCAATATCCATCAACTCACCAATTTTCTGTCCGGTGAATATCATATTATCCATCATAATTCCGTGTGGAATACCGATATCGTCAGCTACTCTCTGCCAGCGTGAGTATTTGAATGAGTGACATCCCATACAGTAGTTCACCGCTAACTTAGCCCCATTTTGTAATGAAGCGTCATTACTGAGCTGCGCTTCAAAGGGATCACAGTCAATAGTTCCACAAGAATAATTACTCTCTGCGCCAACTACCTTAATGGGTATAACGACCATGAGTGCCACAATCAAAACTGCACCAAACGTTTTAGCGAATCCCATACCACCGTCCATCGTTATGCGGTCCGGCTCTGGTTTAGTTGTCTCAATTTTCGTCCAAAAGTAGATTCCAATAAAGTAGCTAAAGTATAGGGCAGTACAAATTTGCGTAAGGATCGTACGCCCTTCAGTCGGCGCTTTGACACCCAAATATCCGAGGATAATAAATACCGCGGCTAGCATCAATAGGGCTACTCGGCTAAATGTTCCTTTATAGCGTATTGAGCGCACCGGACTCCGATCTAACCAAGGCAGAACATATAATATTGCGATGGCAGCTGCCATAACAATAAAGCCACCTAATTTATCGGGAACCGCCCGAAGCATGGAATAGAAGGGCGTAAAGTACCAAACCGGTGCAATATGCTCTGGCGTCTTAAGTCCATTGGCTATTTCAAAGTTAGCGTACTCTAGGAAATAACCACCCATCTCAGGCATAAAGAATAAGATTGAACAAAACACCAGCAAGAAGACCACAATCGGCACGAGGTCATGGATCACAAAATAGGGGAAAAATGGAAGACCATCAATAGGGACACCATCTTCATCCTTGTACTTCTTGATGCTAACGCCGTCAGGGTTATTTGATCCGACATCATGAAGGGCAATAATATGCATCAAAACGAGCGCAATCAATATAATAGGTATCGCAACAACATGCAGGGACATGAACCGATTTAGGGTAATTCCAGAGATCAAATAATCTCCACGCACCCAAGTAGTGAGATCTTCTCCGACTACTGGAATCGCTCCAACCAAAGAGATAATAACCTGCGCACCCCAATAGGACATCTGGCCCCAAGGCAGAACATAGCCCATAAAAGCTTCAGCCATCAACGCAACGTAGATTGTCATTCCAAAAATCCACACTAGCTCACGTGGCGGCTTGTAAGAGCCGTACATCAACCCACGAAACATATGCATATAGACCACAAGAAAGAACATCGAGGCTCCGGTTGAGTGCGCATAGCGGATAATCCAACCGAGCTCAACATCACGCATGATATATTCCACAGAGGCGAATGCTTGCTCTGCGGATCCTTGGTAACTCATCAGAAGCCAAACGCCAGTAACTAACTGAATAACCAATACAACCATGGCAAGCACGCCAAAGTAGTACCAAAAATTAAAGTTTTTCGGCGCGTAATACTTCGCCATGTGGTCATTCCACAAGATTTTCAGCGTAGGCATTCGAGAATCTAACCAAACGGCAAATCCTTTTTCTTCACTCATGATTATGCAACCTCCGCGTCGACGCCAATAATTACGATATTATCTGATTCATACATGTGGGGTGGGACCTCGAGATTCTTTGGCGCCGGAACACCCGAAAAAACACGTCCGGAAAGATCAAATTTAGAACCATGGCAAGGACAGAAGAATCCGCCGAGCCAAGAATCGCCGCCAAGATCTGCCGCACCTACATCAGGCCGATATAAAGGAGCACATCCCAGGTGAGTACATAGTCCAACTAAAATCAGATACTCCTCTTTTCCAGCCAAAGTACGGGCACTTCCATTAACATAATCCGGTTGCGAGGCTTCCTGAGAATCAACATCTCTTAAAATGTCGTCACCAATTTGGCTAATTGCCGCAAGCGCCTCTGCAGTCCTACGGACGATGTAAACAGGTTTTCCGCGCCACTCTACAACCATACGTGCGCCGACTTCTAGCTTGGATATATTGACCTTTACGGGCGCTCCTGCAGCCTTTGCTTTTGCACTAGGCTGCCAAGAAGCGACAAAAGGGACCGCGGCGCCTACGACACCGGCTCCTCCAACAACGGAAGTTGCACCTAGTAAAAACTTTCGGCGGCTCTCATTGACAACGTCACCATTCATGGCGGTTCCTCAATATAGAAATTAGGGTAAAAGGTAGAAAAATAGTTTTTTTCTTGGAAAAAATCAACGTCTTTTCTTGGGCGCGATCTTACCGGATTTGAATTTTTTACGCAACACGGCATTGTTGCAAAAATAGGTTAACTCACTGATTTTACTGGGCAAAAAAAAGCCCGACCAATGAGTCGGGCTTTCTAATAACCTTAAACTTAACGCTTGGAGAACTGCGGACGCTTACGTGCCTTGTGTAAACCAACCTTTTTACGCTCAACCTGACGGGCATCACGTGTCAAGAATCCAGCTTTTCGCAATGGAGAGCGCAGATTTTCATCATAATTGACTAGCGCTCTAGCAATGCCGTGGCGAATAGCACCGGCCTGCCCAAAGTTTCCACCACCAGCTACTGTGATATTTAAATCAAATTTTTCTACCATATCGACAACTTCGAAAGGCTGCCTAATGATCATTCTAGCCACTTCGCGACCGAAGTAAACTTCGATGCTACGATCATTGATTTTAATGTTACCGTTTCCAGAAGTCATGAAAACACGTGCGGCGGATGTCTTTCGACGTCCAGTGCCATAAAATTGAGTATCTGCCATAATCGCTTTCCGTTACAGGTCGAGTGTTTGAGGTTGCTGTGCAGTGTGCGGATGATCCGCCCCTACATAGACCTTCAACTTTCTAAACATTTCCCGACCCAAAGGGCCGCGGGGCAACATGCCCTTTACTGCTGACTGGAGAACACGCTCGGGTGCTTTCTCAATCAACTTTTCAAAACTAATATCTTTAATTCCACCTGGGTAACCAGTGTGAGAATAATAGATTTTCCCCTTCGCCTTGTTACCAGTAACGGTAATCTTCTCGGCATTAACGATGACAATGTAATCACCGGTATCGACATGAGGGGTAAATTCTGGTTTGTGCTTACCACGAAGACGTGAAGCCACTTCGGTCGCCAAGCGGCCTAAAGTTTTTCCGTCTGCGTCAACCACAAACCAATCACGTTCTACTGTTTCTGCTTTTGCGCTAAATGTTTTCATTAGTTCCTACCTGGATTTGGGACATCCCCAAAAAGGGTGCGAATTGTAATGATCAGAGAGACCTAATACAAGCGCTGTTTGCACCAAAGTTTAACTTTTTTCTAAAGAAGATTAAGGTCGGTGTGGTTTAGCGAGATATTCATGGCTCTGCATCTCTAGTAAGCGGCTCTTTGTGCGCTCGAATTCAAACCCTAATCGACCGTCGCAGTATAACATATCTAGGGGCTCTGCAGCAGATATCGCCAGCTTTACGTTGCGGTCATAGAACTCATCAACCAGATTTACAAACCGTCTTGCCGCATCATCATTACCAACACCCATTACTGGCACATTGGAAATAATAACAGCATGGAATTCTTTAGCAATATCAATATAGTCATTTTGACTTCGTGGCCCTTCACAAATCGAGCCAAACGCAAACCAAACAATATCTTCTGAGAGCTTAATAACAGGTATCGACCGGCCCTCCACTTCCAAATCAACATTAGATTTTATTTCGCCCTCTACCGGCACCAAGCGTTCAAAAATAGCAGCTATGTCTATATCCGCCTGCTGATTCAGAGGAAAGCAGTAGAGAGGCGCCTTTTCCAGCGCTCTAAGTCGGTAATCAGTTCCTCCATCGACATTGATGACTTTGCAGTGGTGATTAATTAAATCGATAGCCGGTAAAAACCGAATGCGTTGTAGCCCATCTCGATAAAGCTGCTCTGGCACAATGTTTGAGGTAGTAACCAGACATACGTTAAGTGCAAATAATTCGTCAAGTAACGTCGCGAGAATCATTGCATCGGCAATATCACTCACAAAAAATTCGTCAAAGCAGATAATCCAAGTCTCACTGGCAATTTTTTTTGCCACTTTACTTAGTGGGTTCACTTCGCCTTTGAGTTCCTTTAATTCTTGGTGGACCCTACGCATAAAGCGGTGAAAATGTACCCTCATTTTGTTATCAAAAGGTAAACTCTCGTAAAAATTGTCCATTAAATAGGTTTTACCTCGGCCGACTCCTCCCCAAAGATAAAGACCCACGGGCGCTGGAACCGACGTGTACAGCAATTTTCGGAGAAGTTTTTTCGAAGGACTCCATAAAGATTCTTGATATCTCGCCAGCATCACTACATAAAGATTCTCAAAATCAATCACGGCAGATGCTTGCGCCATGTCTGCCGCAAAACCCTGCTGTTTAAGATCATTCTGATAACGTTGTTGAGGAGACTGCATCTGCTGATCATCTGGCAAGTGTTTGATTCCAACTGTAACTAGCAAACTAATTTCTTTCAACTAGAACACCTTCCCGCCACAAAATTAAAATCTACGGTATAATAATAATTTAACACTAAAAAATCATCGCGCTTGCTATATATGAGCGCCTAATGAATCGATTTTATTAAGATTTTAAAGAAAGGGGTCTCTCTTTGGACGTGCTGATATCTTCAATACCTATCGCAGTGCCTGAAATTACTAGTACTGCCGCAACGCTCGTATCTGTTGCATCTCCCACTGCTGGCTGGTCAGGGCTGACAGTGCTAGTTATTGCAGCCCTAGCATTTGTTGCTGGAGCCGCTGCCGTTTTAATTTTTCTTCGCCAAAGCGACAAGAGCGCAGCAGACACAAGTGAATTACAGAAGAAAATTCTTAAAAGTGATCAGCAACTGAAACGTTACCAACAGGAAGTTTCTGAGCATTTTATTACAGTGTCTCATCTGACAACCAATATCGCTCAAAGCTACCGACAAATACACGAGCATTTGGCAACCAGTGCTATTCGCCTAGCAAGCCCCGAGATAGGGCGACAGCTACTAAAATCGGGGGGGTCTGAGATCTCTCTGCTCGACGCAGAAGGTAACCCACTCATTAGCATGGATGATGTCGAAGTGCCCAGAGATTATGCGCCTAAGGTACCAGGTGGTGTTCTGAGTGAAGGCTACGGCTTGACTGACGCTGAAATTAATAGTGACTCAAATTCGTTAATGCCAAACGCAGTGCATACACCAGATACGGAGTCAGACCCGACCGAAAATGTAAGCTAAAATAAATTAGGTTTCGAGTAAACATGGAGGTTTACGCTGAAGTCCGATCTAGCTGGCGGCAAAAATGGCGCCCTGAGTACTCTTTTTCCTAGTCTCTGCTGCTTATGTAGAGACGTCATATGTTCTCCCAATTATTGCCTTTGCCAACAGTGTGTAAAAAATTTACCGTGGATAAAACACCGGTGCCCTCAATGTGGTATAGGATTTCAGTCAAATCAGCTCTGCCCTCAATGCCAAAGATCTCCTCCTCCTTTTAGGCGATGTGTGGCGGCTTTTGAGTATCAACATGGCTCAATAGATCAGCTTATTATGGCTATAAAAACTAACCCTTCCTGCCCAGAGATTAAGCAACTTTCACTGCTACTCGCGAACGTAATTGAAGATACTTATAAACATTCGGTCATGCCAGAAATGATAATTCCAGTACCCCTACACTGGCGAGCTATGCTCAAAAGAGGTTTCAATCAAACTGATGGAATAGCGCTTGCTTTGGCGCAATACTTAACCCCAATAGAAATTTGCAACAACCTATGCATCCGTCAATTTCACTCAACTCCCCAGCATCTGAAAACAAAGAAGCAACGTTTTAAAGGTATGCAAAATGTATTTGCAATAATGCCTGAGGGAGAAACATCTTCCGAAAAAAACTCAGGAGCATTAAGAGCTTTAGAAGGTAAAACTGTCGCTATTATTGACGACGTTGTGACTACGGGCGCAACATCTGGCGCTCTGGCGACTGTGCTGATAAATGCTGGTGCGAAATATGTCGATGTTTGGGCACTCGCAAGAACGGGCTGGCATATTTGAGCTAGCTAAAGGAAAATAGGGAAATGAATTCCAAACTTAAATTATCTCCCGACGAAATCTGGCAATGCATTATTGATGAAGCCAAGGTGTCGGCCATAGCTGAGCCCAATTTCGCAGAATACTTTGCCAATACTATTCTTAACTATGAAGATTTGGGCTCGGCGCTGAGTAATCACCTTGCAAAAAAACTAGCAAGTGCTGCCGCGACCTCGCCAATGCTAAAAGATATCATGCAAACCATATTTGCAGATAAAGAAATTATCGCTATGGTCGCCAGAGATATTCAAGCTACCGTCGATCGAGATTCGGCATGTAACCTCTACAGCTCTCCTTTTTTATACTTTAAAGGGTTTCTATCGCTACAAGCATATCGGGCTGCACACGAATTATGGCTCCAAGGAAGAACGTCGCTAGCACTACTTCTCCAACATAGAATCTCTATCACCTTTGCAGTGGACATACATCCTGCAGCTGTCATTGGAAGTGGGGTAATGATTGATCACGCCACAGGATTAGTAATCGGTGAAACAGCAGTGGTTGAAGATTCTGTATCTATTATGCAGTCAGTGACTCTTGGTGGTACCGGAAAAGATAGTGGTGATCGTCACCCAAAAATCCGCAAGGGTGTATTAATCGGACCCGGCGCTACGATTCTTGGCAATATCGACATTGGAGAAGGCGCTATGGTCGCTGCGGCAAGCGTGGTTCTAAAAAGCGTAGCTGCTCACAAAGTAGTTGCCGGCGTGCCTGCAGTTGAAGTTGGCGACCTTACAGAGGATAGCCCTGCAAAGGGAATGAATCACTACTTTGTTACAAAGTAGTGTTATTTCCCCACTAGCAACGCAACCAAGAAAAAGCTAACGCCTGATCAATTGAATCAACGCCTAGAGCTCCCATCAAAAGGCGGTCTAAGCCAATAGCCACCCCAGCGCATGCTGGTACGCCGCTGTTGAGTGCCGCAAGGAACTTTTGGTCTATGTCTACAGCTGGTTTCTTAAGGCGCTCTCTGGCCTTACTATCGCGCTCTAACCGGACTGCTTGCTCCCCTGCATCTATTAATTCCAAGTAACCATTGGCTATTTCGACTCCATTCACAAATGCTTCAAATCTTCGGCTGACGTTTTGTCCGGCTCTGTTTGAGCTAATCTGTGCTAATGCCGCTTGGCATTCGGGGTAGTCATAGATAATAGTGATCCCCCCTGCAAGGTACGGCTCGACCTGAGAACTAAAAATAAGATCTAAACAATTAGCCCGCGTTTCATCGATCCAGCTGTCTGAAGCTAACTTAGCGGCTAATAACTGCAAAGCTCGTAAGTCTGCACCATGAGGATCAAATCCAAGATGATCAAAAAAGCAGTCTGAGTAACTTAACTTATTCACATCGATGGAGATGTCTTTTTCTCCTCTCAAAAGTAGCCTGATTAACTCAGCTACCTCAGCCATTAGCTGGTGATCATCCCATCCGCAGCGATACCACTCTAGCATTGTAAATTCAGGATTATGTTTTATACCGATTTCACCCTCTCGGAACGCCTTACCCATAAAGTAGATATCACCACTGCCTGATGCCAGCAGTCGTTTCATAAAATATTCGGGAGAAGTTTGAAGATAGCCTAGCTCTCCAACGACGGATGTCACAATACTATCGATATTAAGATCAGTAACTGTGGCCTTACCCATTACCGGGACATCAACCTCAAGTACTGAGCGTTGCTCGAAAAATTCGCGAACACAAGAGAGCATAGCCGCCCGCCGGCGCAAGGTGTCTAAACTTGCTCCAGGCTGCCATTTATCCATCATGAAACACCTTCAATGATTACCAGAAAAACTAAATAACCGACGGCTATTTAACACGGCCTTGATATTCGCCTGTTCGTGTATCAACCTTAATTACGTCTCCTTGATCAAGGAATAATGGGACTTTCACCACAGCACCAGTCACTAGCTTAGCCGGTTTGCTACCACCCTGAGCGGTGTCACCACGCAATCCAGGATCTGTTTCAATAATTTCGATTTCAACATGATTAGGCGGCATTAC
>ENA-ORXF01000274-ORXF01000274.1-marine-metagenome-genome-assembly--contig:-NODE-274-length-38916-cov-24.683179_pt1 | contig 38916 bp, 45 predicted proteins | sample MGYA00237864_ERZ511476 | MGnify/ENA primary metagenome ERZ511476 (study PRJEB26306, sample SAMN06343908) | marine metagenome | isolation source: coastal waters | place: Atlantic Ocean: West Antarctic...
AATTATAAAACGGGAACAGTTGCGGGTTGGTTTGTAGTTATTTGTATTGAAGAAAATAAAAAATGGGCTGTTGCTCAATTAAAAGCAGATCCAAATAGACCTTTATTAGTTTTTCTAGATTTGATTTATAATAACGAAAAAGAAGCTATGACAAAGGCAGCAGAATTAAGAATTGATGATCCTGGACCTACGAGATTGCCGGGCGAAATACCAATAGGCAGCCCTAAAAACAGAAAAAATACAGACTCCTTAGAACTAAAAAGAAAATTTGATTTAAAGCTAGCTGGTATAAGAAAGAAGACTGTTAATTAATACTCAATCATTCTAGTTTTTTTTCTCAAATTCTTTTGGAAAAAATCTTGCTAAAAGAGTAACTATTAGAATAAAACAAATTATAATTACAAGAAATCCAATCCCAATAACTGCCCACCACCTTAAAAACCCATTTGAAATGTGTAATCCAAAAAAATTATTAAGCCAAAAAAAACCATAATAAATAGAAAATAAAGCAATAAGTCCTAATGGAAGTGCTATTATAGTAAATAATGTGAATGTTTTTTTTAGCCAAATAATTACTTCCATTTAAAATTTTTGAGTTGCTAATTCATTACCACAAGTATCTTCTTTGCTTTCAAAATATCTTAAAAATGAATTCAGGTCATCTAGCTCATCACCCCAACTCAAACTAGGGATTAATAACAATAGGATTAAGAGTTTTTTCATTTATCTTAAAAATATCAAATTATATAGATGAGTAATACTCTGAAATTAGAAATTAATGGCTAAATATTTTCATCACTAGTGAATCTCCAAACAAAGTTTATCGACTATTATAAAAGTAAGTGGTCGTATGCTGATTTGCAGAACACAATCTGAACACAAATAGTTTGTTTTATTTACTGAATGTGGTTAGAATCGAAAGAGATGAGAAGGACAAAACCCACCAAACTGTGAAGAATGGTGAGCCCAACTGGGTTCGAACCAGTGACACTCTGATTAAAAGTCAGATGCTCTACCTGCTGAGCTATGGGCCCTTATAAAGTACGTTCTGAACATTTCAAATTTTCTTAAGAAAATCAAGAACTGGTTTTGGAACACTTTTACTAATATCACCACCAAGGCGGTGAATTTCTTTAATGAATCTCGATGAAATAAAGTGATATTTCTCAGAGGACATTAAAAAAATTGTTTCAACATCTTTATCAATAGTTCTATTCATGCCTGTCATCAAGAACTCATACTCAAAGTCAGATACGGCCCTTAAGCCTCTAATAATGATATTGGAATTTTTAGATTTAGCATAATCTACTAATAAATGATCAAATTTTTCAATGGTTATTCTTTTTTTAGAATCTTCGTTTAATAAATTGATAGTTTCATGAATAAGTTTAACTCTGGAGTCAGTGTCGAACATATGATTTTTCTTATCATTATTCGAGACTGCTATAATAAGCTCGTCAACGACGTGAAGACTTCGTTCAATTATATCTAAATGCCCTAATGTTAGAGGATCAAAGGAGCCTGGATAAATTCCAACTCTAGTCATCATCTCCATTTTCTTCTAATCTTGCAACAGCAACTATTTTTTCATTTTTATCGACTTTAAACACAGAAACACCTTGTGAAACTCTACCCACTACTCGAATATTTTCACCTACATTACATCTCAATAACTTACCATTGTCGGAAATTAAAGCTATATTATCTTCAGCACTAACTTTTAAGGACTGAACAACACGACCATTTTTAGGAGTTACAGTAATATTAGTGACACCAGAACCACCTCTATTCGTAATTCTATACTCATAGGCAGAACTTAATTTACCATAGCCGTTTTCTGTTATACATAACAAATATTCTTCCGTATTAGCTAATTCTTGAAATTTTTTATTAATCTTAGAGAGGTCTTTTTTTGCATCACTTTTAGCTTTGAGATAAGACTCCCTTACATCAATTGAAATTTTATTGTGAAGTAAACTACAAATAGAAACAACTTTATCATCCTTAGTTAACTTAATACCTCTTACACCTGATGAACCTAATCCAGAAAACTCTCTTAAATCCTTAGTTGCAAAACGAATAGATTTACCATTTGTTGTAGCTAGTTGGACATCATCATTTTCAATAACGGAAATCACGCCAATCAACCTATCACCAGTCTTTAACTTAATTGCTGTTTTCCCTGATCTTGCTAATTTTCTTGTACCGCTCATGGCTACATCTTTCATTTTATTTTTTCTTATATTTCCAAGAGTAGTTGCAAATACTAAATTATAATTTTCAAATTCCTCTATATCTTTAGGTAGCCTTAAAATACTAGAAATTTTTTCATTTTTAGAAATAGGTATTAAATTAATTATAGCCTTACCTTTTGACTGAGGAGTTCCAGGCGGAAGTTCATAGGTCTTAATGGAATAAACCTTACCTGTAGATGTAAAGAATAAAATTGTACATCTGGTTGTAGCCGCAAAAACCTGCTCAAGGAAATCTTCATCTCTTGTTCCCATAGCTTTTTTACCTTTACCGCCACGCTTTTGATTTTTATATGAGTCTTTAGGTACTCTTTTAATATACCCTTGATGAGAAACGGTTATTACTACATCTTCCTCAACAATTAAATCTTCAGTATCGATATTCTCAAAATCTTGTTCTTGAATTACGGTTCTTCTTGGAGTTGCAAAATTATCTTTAACTTCTAAAAGTTCATTTTTAAGAATTTTTATTAATTCCTTATCGGAATTAAGAATTTTAAGATAACCATTAACGTCATCAATTAAATCTTTCAGACTAGTAAATAAATCTTCTCTTTCTAAAGCTGTCAGCTTTTGAAGTCTTAGTTCTAAAATAGCCTTTGCTTGTTCTTCGTCTAAATTAACCTTATTTGAAACTATTTTAGTAGAGGGGCTAATTAATTTAACGTATTCAACAATACTAGATTTAATTGGCCAATTTTTTGCCAATAGTTTTTCTTTAGCTTCAGAGGGATTTTTAGACTTTTTAATTAAATCAATAACTTCATCTATGCTGTTGACTGCTATTGATAGACCTATAAGTAAATTAGCTTTGTCTCTTGCTTTATTAAGCTTAAATACAGTTCTTTTTGTTATTACATCTTTTCTAAATTCTATAAAATAATTTAATCCATCGTGTAAATTGAGAACAACAGGCCTTGTTTCATTTAAAGCTAACATGTTACTGCTAAAAGATGATTTGAGAGGGGTATATTGGAATAATTGGTTTTTTACCACCTCATCCATAGCTGAAGATTTAAGCTCTATAACAATACGTACGCCTTCTTTATTCGACTCATCTCGAATATCGCCAACACCTTCGATCACTTTACTATTTACTACTTCAGCAATTCTTTCAAGTAATTTTGACTTATTTTGTAAGTAGGGAATTTCTGTTATTACGATTGCATTTTTATTTCTAATTTGCTCATCATGAAGCTTGGACATGACTGTCACAGAACCTCTTCCGGTTTCATACATTGAAAGTAGACCTGCGGTTCCAGAAATTATTCCCCCTGTAGGAAAATCAGGACCTTTGACAATTTTATGTAATTGTTTTGATGTAGTTTCAGGTTCGTCAACTAGCATTAGAGTTGCGTCTATAATTTCACCTAAATTATGAGGTGGTATGTTCGTCGCCATACCTACGGCGATACCACTTGCACCATTAACAAAAATATTTGGAAATTTAGATGGGAGCACCTTTGGCTCTTGTAAGGTTTCATCATAGTTTGGTCTTGTAGGAACAGTGTCAAACTCTAACTCTTCTAGCATGTATGATGTAACTTTTCCTAAGCGAGCTTCGGTATAACGCATTGCAGCGGCAGGATCACCATCCATAGAACCGTAGTTACCCTGACCATCAATTAGAGGTAATCTCATCGTAAAATCTTGAGCCATTCTCACCATAGCTTCATAGATTGAGGAATCACCATGCGGATGGTATTTACCCATTACATCTCCAACTATACGTGCAGATTTTTTGTAAGGTTTATTATGATGATAGCCAGCTTCATACATTGAATATAAAATTCTTCTGTGAACAGGCTTTAGTCCATCTCTAATATCGGGTAATGCTCTTGATACGATAACGCTCATAGCGTAATCGAGATAACTGTTCTCTAATTCAGTTGTGATATCAATATTAGGATATATTTTATCTTCCAATACATCTAACTGAGTGCCACTAATTTTTTTTTTCTTTACCAATTAATTTAAATTTAAAAAGGGATATCGTCGTCAAGTTTAGTTGCAGTTGAGTTATCATCCGTAGGACTCATAGCGTCATCTGCAGCTGATTCTATCTGATCATTCTGTTGAGTTATTCCTGATTGGGCTCTTGTATCTAACATAGTTAGAACACCGGAAAAATTTGGTATTACAACTTCAGTTGTATATTTATCTACACCATTATTATCTGTCCATTTTCTAGTTTGTAGTTGACCTTCGACGTAAATTTTAGATCCTTTTTTTAAATATTTTTCACATATATCAGCTAATTTCTCATTAAAAACAATAACTCGATGCCATTCGGTTTTGTCTTCCATTTGTTGAGTTTCTTTATTTCGATATTTAGTAGAAGTGGCTATAGAAAAAGTTGCAAACCTACCTCCATTAGAAGTAGAGCGAACCTCAGGATCTTTACCTAGGTTACCTAAAAGAATTACTTTATTTACTGATCCAGACATGTATTTATTACTATAATAAGAATATATAAACATAAAGCAATTACCTAAATTTTGATACTTAATTCATGAAAAAAAATTCACCTCTTACTCATATCATTATTAAGAATGCCTATGAGCATAATTTAAAGAATCTAACATTAGAAATACCTAAAAATAAATTAATTGTGATCACAGGGGTGAGCGGTTCAGGTAAATCTACATTGGCATTTGATACCATTTATGCTGAAGGACAAAGAAAATATATAGAATCACTTAGTTCATATGCGAGGCAATTTCTTGATATGATGGATAAACCAAAAGTAGATAAAATAGAAGGCTTGTCTCCCGCTATATCTATAGATCAAAAAACTACCTCAAAAAACCCTAGATCAACAGTAGGTACAGTAACTGAAATTTATGATTATTTAAGAGTACTTTATGCAAGACTTGGAGTCCCCTATTCTCCTGCTACTGGCAAACCTATTAAAGGGTTAACAAGCTCAGAAATAATCGAAGAGATACAAAGTAAATTTATTAATAAAAAGATTATTATTATGTCCCCTATTATAAAAGGAAGAAAGGGAGAATATAAAAAAATCTTTGAAGAGTATTTTAAAAAGGGTTATGAAAGATTTTATGTAAATAATAAACTGTATGAAAAAAAAGATATACCTGAATTAAGTAAAAATTTTAAACATACGATTTCAATAGTGATTGATCGTATTATCCCATCAAAAGAAAATTTAGAAAGAGCTGCCAATAGTGTTGAAATATGCCTTAACGAGAGTGAAGGAAATATAGAGATATTAGACATTGAAACTAATGACCTTCATAAATTTTCAAATAAATTTATGTGTCCAGTAAGTGGTTTTAGCATAGATGAAATTGAGCCAAGAATTTTCAGTTTTAATAATCCTTACGGTGCTTGTAAAAAATGTGATGGACTTGGTGAAATAGAATGTTTTGACGAAGATTTATTAGTTCCTGATAAGAATTTATCATTTAATCAGGGTTCAATAAATTTTTGGTCTGAAAAATCAAAAACTAAATTGTATCCTAGAATAAAAAAAATATTTGATGAGAGTAAATCATCAAATAAACTTTGGTCTGAACTTTCAGAAAAAATTAGAAATGAAATATTATATGGAAATAAAGATTTTGATGGACTTATTAATATAATGGATCATATCTATGATGGATCTAGTAGTTGGTGGAGACAGTGGGAATTAGAAAAATTCAGAAGCTCAAAAAATTGTTCTAGTTGCCAAGGTATGAGACTTAATGAAAAATCCCTTTGTGTTAAAATAAAAGAATTGAATATATCTCAATTTACTCAATTAAGTATTGAGGATGCTAGGAACTGGATTTCCACTTTTGATAAAAAGCTAAATAAAGAACTAGTTAAAATTGCCGAACCCCTTAAAAAAGAAATACTTTCAAGATTGGAATTTTTAAATAAAGTTGGGTTAGGATACTTAAGTATTTCTAGAAAAAGCGGAACATTATCAGGAGGTGAATCGCAGAGAATAAGACTAGCCAGTCAAATAGGGTCTGGTTTAACTGGTGTGACATACGTTTTGGATGAACCTTCAATTGGTCTTCATCAAAAAGATAATCATAAACTGATTAATACTCTTAAAAATCTTAGAGAGCTGGGGAATACTATAATTGTTGTCGAGCATGATGAAGATATTATCAAAGAAGCTGATCATGTAATAGACATTGGGAAATTTGCGGGAAAGAATGGTGGAAATATAATGTCTGAAGGATCTTATAAAAAAATTATTGCTAATAAAAATAGTCTTACAAGCTCGTACCTAACTGGCAATATACCAAGATATAAAAATTTAAAAAAAACTTTAATTAAAGATAATTTTATAAAAATAAAAGAAGCAGAAGGTAATAATTTAAAAAAAATATCTATTGATTTTCCTCTTAAAAATTTTATCTGTGTGACTGGTGTTTCAGGTAGTGGTAAATCAACTTTAATTAATGAAACTCTTTATGGTGCTATTAATAATAGAATTAATGAAAAAATAATTAGAACACTCCCTTATAAGTCTATCGAGGGAATTGATGAAATTGACAAAGTAATTAATATTAATCAATCACCAATTGGAAGAACACCTAGATCAAATCCTGCAACATATGTTGGATTGTTTGCTCCTGTCAGAGATTGGTTTGCCAGCTTACCAGAAGCTAAAGTCAAAGGATATAAACCTGGTAGATTTTCTTTTAATGTAAAGGGTGGGAGGTGTGAGAGCTGTGAGGGAGATGGTTTGAAAAAAATAGAAATGCATTTTTTAGCTCCTGTTTACGTAAAATGTGAAGTTTGTAATGGTAAACGTTACAATAAAGAAACTCTTTCAGTTAAATATAATAATAAACATATTAGTGATATTCTTGATATGACAGTTGATGATGCTTGCGATTTTTTTAAGGCAAATCCCCAGGTATTTTCGAAACTCAAAACGTTAAAAGAAGTTGGACTTGGGTATATTTCTATAGGCCAGTCAGCAACCACCCTATCAGGAGGAGAGGCTCAAAGAATTAAATTAGCAAAAGAATTATCAAGAAGACAAACTGGTAAAACATTGTACATTTTAGATGAACCTACAACTGGCTTACATTTTGATGATATTAAAAAGTTATTAGAAATTCTTCATAGACTTGTTGAGTATGGTAATACGGTAATAGTAATTGAACATAATTACGATGTCATCAATTCAAGTGATTGGTTAATTGACCTAGGGCCTGAAGGCGGAGTTAATGGCGGAGAAATACTTTTTGAAGGAACACCTAATCAACTAACTAAAACAAGTAATAACTTTACTGGTAAGTATTTAAAAAAATATCAAGAGTCTCTTGATTTTAATACAGATTCATAATTTAGAGCATGTATAATTGGTAGGCCTAAAAAAATTGATGAATAAGTTCCTATCAATACACCAAAAATAAATACTATTGGCATTTCAGTAAGGTTAACTGGTGCCAAAATAACAAGACAAATTAAAGCAAGAATGGTCGTAAAACTTGTAAGAATAGTTCTTCTCAAATTTAAAATAATAGATTTATTTATCATAGATGGGAGATTAATCTTAACTTCCTCTTCAGAACTCAACGTTCTTAATCTATCAAATAAAACAATCGTATCGTTGATACTGTATCCGGCTATAAGCAAAATAGCAGCTATCATAGTTAAATTAAATTCAACATTAAATATACTCATGAAGCCTATAGATATGAACACATCGTGAAGTAATGCTAATATTCCAGCAAAAGCAAATTGCCAGTCAAACCTAATCCAAATATAAAGTGCAATGACAAAAATTGAAGACAGTAAAGCGTAAATAGCATTTTGAATTAAATCAGAGCTAAATGTAGGCTCTATATATTCAGACATTAGTATCTCTATATTTGTTAAAGTAGAAACACTCTCCTTTAAAGAGTCTAGGAATAATTTATCACCAATACCAGACTCAATTCTAACGCTGTATACATTAGAAGATATTTCTTTCTTAACTATGACTTCTCTTGAGGTATCGATCCTCGAAAATATATTAGTTAATTCCTGATTACTTAAATCCGACCTAACTTCCACATTAAAGCCACCTTTAAAATCAATTCCTAAATTTAAACCTTTAAAAAAAATAAAGAGAATAGTCATTACAATTAAGAAAGATGATGCCATATATGACAATTTACGATACTTAAAAAAGTCTATCATTTTATTTTAAGACCAGTCTTTTCGATAGGAACAATTTCAAGAAATAATTTTAAAATTATATAAGTAACAATAAGGGAAGAAAATATTCCTATAATTAAAGAAATAGAAAAACCTCTAATTGGACCAAAACCAAAAGCAAATAAAAAAATTGCAGCAAATACAGTCGTCAGATTTGAATCTAAAATAGTAATAAAAGCAGAATTAAATCCTGAATTTTTTGGATCATCAGATTTATTTAAAAAGTTTTCTTTTATTCTTTCATACACCAATACATTTGCATCTACACACATACCAATCGTCAAAACAATTCCTATAACGCCCGGCAGAGTTAAAGTAGCGTTCATTAAAGACATTAAAGAAAATAGTAATAACAAACATGTAATAATTGAAATTGCAGTAAAAAGTCCCGAAACTTTATAATAAGCAATCATAAAAATAGTAATAGCAATGAGTGCTATGATACTAGCATAAATACCCTTTGTGACTCCCTCTTTACCTAAAGAAGGACCAACTTGTTTTTCTTGGATAATTGAAATATCCGTTGGTAGAGATCCGGATTTTAATATGATGGCTAGATTATTAGCTTCTTCATTGGTAAAATTGCCTGAAATTACACCCGCTCCACCACTAATAGTATCTCTTACAACTGGAGCGCTAATTAAAGTGCCATCTAAAACAATTGCAATTCTTTTACCTACATTTTTTTCGGTCAGGTCACCGAAAATATCAGCTCCAGCTTTATTTAAAGAAAATGAAACTACTGGTGAATTATTATCATACTGCATAGATGCATCTTGAATGTAGTCTCCGGTTAAGCTTGGTCTTTCCATCACCCTGACGCTTTCATTGGTCTCAATATTTTCTAATAAAATTGTGTCTACATAGGAATTTTTTTCTATATGAAAATTTAATTCAGCAGTTTTAGAAATAATTTCTTTTACATTTTGATTTAGGCTACCTGGAATTTCTAATAAAATTCTATTTAGACCTGTTTTTTGAATAGAGAGTTCTTTATTTCCAAGAAAATCTACTCGAGACCTAATGATTTCTACAGCGTTTAAAGTCATGTCCGAAATAGATTTTTTAAAAAACTGATTCTCTATTTCTATAATTGAAATCGATTCCGTTTTTTTGTTTAAAGTTAATCCCATAGACTGCATAACAATGTTAGTTAATTTTGTTAAATCTTGAGCGTTATCTATTTCAATTTGATCATTATTGATTGATGAATTTAAGTCATAATCTAATTCTAACTGAGAAACTATTTTAAGAAGTAAATTTTTTTTAAAAACATCCTCAGATAGCTCTAATAAAAAAGAGCTACCACCTTGAATATCTAATCCATAATTAATTTTGTTTGCAGATTCAATATTTTGAAAATTAGGTTTAATAGTAAAATAACAAAAGACTAAAATTAGTAATGCAGACCAGAGTCTCCATTTTTTTAAAATATTCATTTAATCAGTTGTTATTTGCAATCAATTAAATTAATTATTTTGCAATATCTGCAACCATACCTTTAGCTACTTTAACAGTCACATTATCTGCAACTTCTAAAGAAATAGTCCCATCTTCATTGACGTAATGAATAGTCCCCATAATTCCACCTTGAGTAACAACTTTGTCACCTTTTTTAAGGTTAGTTATCATTTCTTTATGACTTTTAAGTTTTTTTTGCTGCGGTCTAATTAATAAAAAATAGAATACTACAAAAATTAGTATTAGAGGTAAAATGCCTGATAATTGTTCCATTATAAAATCCTTTTAATATATAAAAATAAACCATAAAATCTCAACAAACACCCATGAAGTCAATATAAAATTGAAAAATAAACATATATTATGCTGGAATCATCATAAAAATGATTTTGAAAAAATATCTATAGCCAATGTTATGGATATAACGTCCTTATATGGACTTAATGAGCAGATAAATAAAATTCAAAAGAATACTGACGCTTTTGTGTCTGGACTACCTTTTAACCATGGTTTATTATGGGGCGTAAGAGGTAGTGGAAAAAGTAGTTTAGTCAGGGCAGTTTTAAAAAATTCATTATTAAAAAATTCGAACTGTGATGTGCTTGAAATTAACAGTGAAGATATTGAAGATCTTCCCAATATATTTCTAAATCATCAATTTAAGAAAAAAATTATTATATTCATTGACGATCTATCGTTTGAACAAAATGACAGAAGGTACATTCAATTTAAATCTTTTTTAGAAGGTTCATTTTACACTAGTCAATTACAATTTTTAACATACGTAACATCTAATAGAAGACATCTAATGAAGAGAGATATGGTAGACAACGAAAGATCGTCGGCTATTTCACAAGACGAAGGAGTGGAGGAAAAAGTTTCTTTATCAGATAGATTTGGCTTATGGGTTAGTTTTCACAACATCAACCAAGATGAGTATATAGCAATAGTGAAACATTATTTTTCATTGAATGATATATCCTTCAATGAAGATATTCAAAGAGAGTCTTTAAAATGGATTTTTAGTAGAGGAAATAGAACCGGAAGATCAGCAAATCAATTTTTTAAAAATTTCTGCTCAGAGAATAAAATTATTTTAGATTAATAATTTTTTTCCCGCCCATGTAAGACACTAAGACATCAGGCACTGTGATTGATCCATCTTTATTTTGATAATTTTCAACAATAGCAATAAGAGTTCTTCCGACAGCTAAACCCGAACCATTTAGAGTATGAAGATACATATTTCCCTCTTTAGACTTATATTTGGCATTCATTCTTCTAGCTTGAAAATCACCACAATTACTACAAGAAGATATTTCTCTATATTTAGATTCACTTGGAAGCCAGACTTCAATATCATAAGTTTTTTTTGCAGAAAAACCCATATCGCCAGAACTTAGTAGCATTACTCTATAGCTTAATTTTAAATCATTGAGAATTGAGGTTGCACAAACTAACATTCTTTCTAATTCTAAATTAGATTCTTCTGGTTTTACTAATGAAACAAGTTCTACTTTTGAAAATTGGTGTTGACGTATCATACCTCTTGTATCTCTTCCTGCTGAACCTGCTTCAAGCCTATAACATGAAGTCCATGCAGTATACCTAGCTGGTAGATTTTTTTCATTAGCAATTGAATCTAAATGTAAATTGGTAAGAGGAACTTCAGCTGTAGGAATAAGCCAATGATCACTATTTGTTTTAAATAAATCATCAGAGAATTTAGGAAGTTGTCCAGTGCCAAAAGCAGCAGCATCTTTAACGAGATTAGGAGGATTAACTTCAGTATAACCAAAATCTGTAGTGTGCTTATCAAGCATAAAATTAGCAATCGATCTTTCAAGTTTTGCAAAATCCTTTTTAAGATAAACAAAACGTGAACCTGATACTTTTGCAGCTTGATCAAAATCCATCATTTGTAGATTTTCACCTAAATCATAATGAGCCAATGGATTAAAATCAAAAGAAGGAATTTCACCGATAGTTTTAATTAACTTATTACCTTCTTCATCTTTAGCAATAGGAACTTCAGGATCTGGTAAATTTGGAAGTGACGACAAAATTAAATGAATCTCTTCATCAATGATTAATAATTTCTTTTCTAAAGAATCAATTTGTTCTTTAATTGCATGTACCTCTTCTTGAAGTTTTAATTTTTCAGAATCTTGTGATGATGCAAATTGTGAGGAAATACTTTTACGTTGAGAGCGCAAATCTTGAGAAGATGTGAGTATTTCTCTTTTAGATTTATCTAATTCTAATATTTTTTTTGAATGAGGCTCTAAAAATCTTAATTTAAGAAAATTATCAAATTCTTCAGGGTTATTCCTAATAAAATTTATATCATGCATCTTTTTTATTTTTTTTCTTTTTTTCTAGAAATCTAGAAATTAATATTGATATTTCATAAAGGAGAATTATAGGTAATGCCAGTGAAATTTGAGAAAAAGGATCTGGAGGTGTGATTATAGCAGCAAAAACAAAAGATAAAACAATCGCATATTTTCGAAATGAAACTAGTTGATTAATAGATAAAATACCAAATCTAACACATAAAAGTAAAACAACCGGGAGTTGAAAAGCTAGACCAAAAGAAAAAATGAAAGTCATCATCAAGGAAAGATATTCATTCATTTTAGCTTGAAGAGTTATATTAATAAGATCTGACTGAGAAGACTGAAAACTTAAAAAAAAATTCCATGCGATAGGTGAAATTAAATAATAAACAGTAGAAGCTCCAAGAAGAAATAAGAAGGGAATTGCAACTAATGTAGGAAATGAAATGGATTTTTCTTTTTTAAGCAATCCCGGTGAAACAAAACTCCATATTTGATATGAGAGGAACGGGAAAGTAATAAAAGCGGCAGTAAAAAAAGAGACTTTAACATTTGTCAAAAAGGCTTCCTGAAGAGCTGTATAAATTAATCCATTCCCCTCACCTAAGATATCAGTAAGTGGTTTAGCAAGGAAAACAAATATTTGTTTCGAAAAATAAAAACAAATTATAAAAGATAATATAAAAAAAATTATAGATACTAATAATTTTTTTCTCAATTCTTTTAAGTGATCAAAAAAATTCATTGAATCGTTCAATTTTTCACTAGACATCTTTTTCCAAATCTAAAATTTCTTTATTGTTTTTATCGATGAACTCGTCTAAATCCTTGCCTTCTTTAGTAATCACTTCTTTTGTATCTAAAATTTCTTTTTTAATGTCTTTTATTTCAGAAAATTCAGTTACCTCTTCTACAGTTTTTGTAAATTCTCTAGATAAACCTCTGACATTAGCTATGACTGATTTAATAGTTTTTATTACGGTAGGTAATTCTTTAGGCCCTACTAAAATGACACATACAATTAGGATGATGGACATTTCCATCCAGCCTAAAGAAAACATTAATCTTCCTTTTTAGTATCGTCTAAAGAGTCTGATTTAGCTTCATCGTCAGACATATCTTTTTTAAAGGATTTTATTCCTTTGGCCATATCAGACATCAGAGATGGTATTTTGCCCTTTCCAAATAACAATAAGACTATTACTAAAACAATAATCCAATGCCATATGCTGAAAGTTCCCATTTGATAAAAATATCCTATTTAGATGTTAATTTCTACTAAAAATAAAAATATGTCTGGTATCTAGCTCAATTGAAACGGAACTAGCTGCCTCAGGAAGAAAATCTCCTGATACTTTGCTATGCATATGAAATTTTTCTCCAATACTGTCTGAAACAGTCATATGAACTATAGCATAATTGCCAATAAATTTTGAATCGACTACAATTCCATTTACCTCACTTATAAGAGGTGACTTTTCTTTATTAAGAATTAGGGCTTCAGGTCTAATAACAATATCCACATTATCACCATTAGCGAAATCTAAAGCTTTAATTTTACCAATCGGAGTACTGCAATAACCATCGAATACTTTAGTGCTATATAAATTAATTTCACCAAACAAAGAAGCTACATAACTATTTTTTGGATTATAAAAAATATCATAAGGAGTTCCAACTTGGACAATGGAACCATTATTAATAACAATTATCTGATCACTTAAGAACATAGCTTCTTCAGCATTATGAGTAACAATAATAGCAGATGACTCTAAGCTTTTAATTAAGTGGAGAGTGTCATCTATAATTTCTTTTTTTAAAGATGTATTTAAGTCAGAAAAAGGTTCATCTAATAATAATAATTTTGGCTGAACCGCAATAGATCTAGCTAAAGCAACTCTCTGCTGTTCACCTCCACTTAATTGATGAGGGTATTTAGTGAGAAAATTTTCTATTTTCGCTAAAGCGATTACTTGTTCTATAAGTTGTCTTTTATTCTTTTGGGAGCTGGCTGCAAAACTTATATTTTCCAAAACTGTCATATGAGGGAAAAGAGCAAAATCTTGAAAAACATAAGAAATAGATCTTTCTTCAGGAGGTAAATTAATTTTTTTATGACTAACAAGATTATCATGAAGATAAATTTTACCTTCTTGAATTTCTTCTAATCCGGAAATTAATCTTATTAAAGTCGTCTTACCGCAACCAGAAGGACCTAAAATAGAAATGATGGAATTATCTTCTATTTTAAAACTTATATCGTCTAAAGCTTTAATATTATCAAAATAATGTGTTAAATTCCGAACATCAAGTATCATTAGAATTATTATCTAGTTGGCTTTGAGAAAAGTCATCTAGATTTTCTTCTTCCACAGTGTCATCAACTAAAATATCATCAGAATCTAAGCTGTCTGATACTTCCTGAATATTTAAAGAGGAAAAATTTTCATTCAAAATACCAGAATTTCTAAGCTCTTCAATACCAGGTAAATTATCTAATGTACCTAATCCAAAATGAAGAAGAAAATCATCAGTAGAATTCCAAAGAATAGGTCTGCCCGGAACTTCTTTTCTTCCACCGGGTTGTATCCAGTTGAGTTCCATAAGTTGATCTAAGATACCCTGCCCAATTATTACCCCTCTTATTCCTTCTATTTCAGATTTAGTAATAGGCTGATGGTAAGCTACTATAGAAAGAGTTTCTATTGCTTGCTTAGAAAGTTTTTTTTTAATTTGTCTTTTTTCATGAAAAATTTCACTTAAATTTTCATTTGTAACAAAGATCCATCCATTTCCAATATTTCTTAAGTTAATTCCTTTATTAGCATAATCATTAGCGAGAGTATTTAACATAGGAGAAATATCTTCATGTAAATCTAAACGCTTTTTAATTTCATCTTCTTTAATGGGTTTTGTTGATGAAAAGATCAACGCCTCAACTTTTTGAATTGTATTAATCATATTTTTTATAATAAATATCTGTGAAAGGCATAGCTTGTTTAATTACCAGAGTTTTTTCAAAATCATGACTTTTTTTAGCCATTTGAAGACCCGCACCAAAAGTAGAAGAGATGAATGATTTATTAAGTAATTTATTTTGTAATTTTTCAGGCATAAGACTCTCTAAAGAAAACCAATCGTCATAAGAAGAAATTTTATCTTTAAGTACTTTTTGACCATCCTTTAAAGAAAAAAGTTTAATAGAAGAGAATTTTAAAGTGTAGTTTTGATTTCTTCTATAAATATCAGTATAAGCTTTTAATAAATCATAAAGCTTATCTTTTATGATATAAGATTTTTCAACTTTTAACTTAAATTTATTCTTATTAGGGAAAAATTCCTCTTCAAACTTAGGTAATTCAAATAATGTCTTGGAATTTTTATTAAGTAATTCAAGAATAGTTAATCTATTAGTTAAGAATCTAGTAACTTTTTTAACATCTTCATCTTTATCCTTATTCACTAAAAATTTAGATTTTAAAAAAATCATAATAGCTGCCATAAGTAGATATTCAGAGGCTAAATCAATATTTACAGACTTAATATTGTCAATAAATCTTAGATATTGATTACATAGATCTAAAATAGGTAATTTTTTAATATCATATTTATTTTTACTTACTAGATCCAGTAGCACATCAAGAGGACCTTGATATTCATCTATTGATACATTTAAATTAGATTCCATTTTTTTTTAAAATATTATCATAAATATCCCTATAATCCTTAATATTAATATTTTTAAATAAAGATTTTTTTTTAATCCAATTTTTTTTATTTTTTATAAATAAGCTGTATCTATCTGTCTTATTAAAATTTTCAGAAAAATAAATATATTTATCTAAATTATTTGAACAGTCTAAAAGAATATCGATATCAACCTTGTTCGATAAATCACATATCGCTTGATGATCGAATTTTACTGCCTTCATAGAAAGATCATCAGTCATCAATAGGCCCTGAAAGTTAATTTTAGTTCTTATTATTTGATTAATAATTTTTTGAGAAAATGTAGCTATATAATTAGGATCAATTTTTTTATATATAATATGTGCTGTCATAGCCAAAGGTAAATAGTTAAAATTTTTAAAAGAGGTGAAATGAGGAGCTAATTCATTCAAAGAAATATTTGTAGAAGGTATCACTTTATGACTATCTTTTGATGTCACGCCATGACCCGGAATATGCTTAACTACAGGAATTAATCCAAATTTAAAATTATTCAAAATAATAATTTCATTTAGTTTTTTAACGATTTTTAAGTTAGGGCCGAATGTTCTTTTAGAAATAAATTTAGCAGTTTTAGTGATCGGTATATCCAACACAGGAACAGTATTCGAATTAAAGCCCCATTCATTTAAATAATAGGATGTAATGTAAGACTTGAGATAAATAAGCATTTTAGCTAATTCTTTATTTTTTAAATAGATTTTATAATAATCATAATTATTTAAAAAATTAAGATGTTTAAAAAATTTAAAACGATCAACTATACCACTTTCTTGATCTACAAAAATTAAAGTGAAAGGTGATAGCCTTTTAAGACTATTAATAAGTTTTTTTAATTGGTCTATAGTTTGAATATTTCTAGAGAAGAAAATAATTCCAAAAGGTTTATATTTTTTAATATATTTAATTTCAGCTTTTTTTAGAATAGTTGATGTTAAAGATATTATGATAGGAGTTTTCATTTAATGAAATCTAAAATATCAGGCTCAATTAAAAGAATATTATTTGTCAAAAAATATTGAAAGTAATTTGAATACAGATAGAAACTTAAAATAAAAATAATAATAAAAGTTAAAGAGATTATGATAAATTTTAATTTTTTATAGATTTTCACTTAATTACATTTCGGTCTTCGGCTTTATACCTAATATGCCTAGGCCTTCATTTAGCGTATATTGAAATCGGTTAAGTAAGTATTCTGTTTTAGATGTAATATTTTTATCATTATCTAAAAATCTTAATTCAGGTCTGTCTTTTGATGCTGACCAATAGGAATGAAAGGAAGAGGCAAGACTTTCTAGATAATGAGCTATTAAATGCACCTCATTACGATTAGAAGCCTGTTGAATAACTTCGTTCCATTGAAATATTTTTTTATAAAGTATTTTTAATTCAGGTGACCAAACTATTGATTTTTTGATTATTTCATTTTTTTTACTTAATACAGAGTGAGATCTAGCTGAAGCATACTGAATATAATATATAGGATTTTCCTTATTTTCCTTTTTAATTAGGTCGATATCTAAATCCATATGAGTATCATTTTTTCTATAACACATAAAATATCTAAAATTATCAACACCTATTTCGTTAATTAGTATGTCTAATTCAAAAATAGTACCTTCTCGTTTTGATAATTTTTGAATAACATTATCTCTTTTTAAATTAACAATTTGACAAAAAACGACTTTAAAATCAATTTCCTTATGAATAGAAGTTAAAGCTGATTTAAGTCTAGTTAGATAACCTAAATGGTCAGCTCCCCAAATATTAATTAATATATCAAAACCCCTATGAACTTTATCTAGATGATACGCAACATCATTAGCAAAATAAGTTAGGGTCCCATCATTTTTAGTAAGAGCCCTATCTTCATCATCTCCAAACTGAGATGACTTAAAAATCAATATATTATTATCTTTTTTGGTTTGATCATAATCTTTTGGCTGCTGGAGTTTACCTTCATAAACTAAGTTATTTTCTTTTAATATAGAAAGAGCTTTAGAAAAATGATCTTTTTGCATAATTTCAGTTTCATAAATTATAGAATTAAAATTAATATTAGTAGATTTTAAAACGCTCAATGACTTAGCAACTAAATTCTTAATAGCAAAATCAACAATTTGTATTTTTTGATCATCAGAGATATCGGCTTTAAATAAAACTTTAAATTCTTGATAGCAAGAGTCAGCTATTTCTTTTATATAGTCACCTTTGTAGAACTGCTTAAAGGGTAAGGATAAATTATATTTTTCAGAGATAGAGAATAATAATGAAGATAAAAACTCATTGATTTGGTTACCTGTATTATTAACATAATATTCTCTGTTTACTTTGTATCCATTAAATTCATACAGATTAGACAATACATCCCCTACTACAGCACCTCTACCATGAGCTAAGTGCAATGGACCAGTTGGGTTAGCAGAAACAAATTCTATATTTAAGGATTTTGATTTGATTGGCCTATCTTCCTGAAATGAAATTAAGTCGTCAAATCCCTTTTCATTTAGAAAAAAATTAATGAAACCTGGTCCGGCTAGTTCAGATTTTTCAACTAATGGATGTTTGAAATTTTTAAGAATGATTTCTGCAATTTTTTTAGGAGACATAGAAAGTAATTTTGCATACTGCATACAGATATTAGTTGTCAAATCGCCCTTTTCATCAAATAACAATTCTAACTGGATGCTGTCTTCATCAATATTCAAATCTTTGTTGTAGAGTAAAAGGGCTTTTTTGAGATTTTCTTTAATAGATTTAAACATTATTTTTATGAAAATTTATTGCAAATTGATCAGTCATTCCGCATATGTAATCAATGATAACTCTTTTTTTAGATTCATCATCATCTATTTTGCTCAACCAACTATCAGGTAAAGATTTTACATTATTCATCAGAAAATCAATTACAAATCTAACTATTGATTGTGCGCTCTCTTTTCCTTTTATGACGAGATCCGATGTATAAAAATTATTAAATAAAAATTTTTTGAGTTCTAATACTAGAATTTTTGATTCAGGACTAAATTCAACTAAAAATTTTTTATGATTAATTACTTCGGATGCTGTACTTATGCTAGAGTCAGTTATATTTTTTATTGTTTGTTTAAAAACATCTAAAATTAAAAAATTAATTATAAATCTTGTTAAGTTATTTCTAAAAATATCTAAATCACTAATATCTTCCATTTTATATTTCGAAATTTCAAAAAAATATTCTAAAGATTGAATTTGCTCCAAAGAAATAGCTTTAGACCTTAAAGCATCATCAAAATCATGAGCAATATAAGCTATGTCATCACAAATAGCAGCCACTTGAGCTTCGAGAGATGGGTTTAACCCTAGGTCAAAAATAAAATTTTTAGATAAATTAAAATCATATGAACTATTTAAAACTGGTCCGTTGTGTTTAATGATACCGTCTAATGTTTCCCAAGATAAATTTAATCCTTCATAATCGATATATTTCTTTTCTAGTAAAGTAACCTGTCTGAAAGATTGGACGTTATGATTAAATGTTTTATCAATTTCTTGAACAATAATTTCTTCGCCTGCATGGCCGAAAGGAGTGTGCCCCAAGTCATGAGAAAGAGCTATAACTTCAGACAAATCTTCATTTAAACCTAATCTTCTCGACAGAGATCTGGAAAGCTGAACAACTTCTAAAGTATGTGTTAATCTATTTCTATAATAGTCGCCTTTTTCAAACATAAAAACTTGGGTTTTGTCTTTTAACTTTCTGAAAGCTGTAGAATGGAGGACTCTGTCCCTATCACGTTCAAAAATATCTCTCACATCGGTCTTTATTTCTTTAAGTCTCCCTTTGGACAAATCATTTTTAACTGATAAATTAAAATACATATGGTTGATATTAATATAACAGATAGTGCTATAAGTAAAATTCAAGAAGTCCTTAAGAGTCAAAATAAAAATTTCTTTAGAATTAAGGTAAAAGGCGGTGGATGCTCAGGATTTCAGTATATTTTTAAAACTGATAGCGAATATTCAAAAGAAAAAGACAATATCTACAAACTTAAAGAAATTGACATTGTTATAGATAAGAAGTCTCTTCCGTTTATTAAAGACTCAGAATTAGATTATAAAAATGAGTTAGTAGGTTCAAGCTTTTCAATCACTAACCCAAATGCGAAAAATTCATGTGGGTGCGGAAGTTCATTTAGTATCTAAAAGTGAAAATAATATCTTGGAATGTTAACTCTATAAGAGCGCGCGAACCATTAGTTGAGAAACTAATTCAAAAAGAAAATCCTGATATTTTATGCCTTCAGGAATTAAAAACAGAAGATAAAAATATTATAGACAATTTTTTCAAATTACATGGCTATGAAAATATCAGTGTAACACAAAAAGCTTATAATGGCGTTGCTATTGGATATAAAAATCAAAATACAATAAGAACTATTGATTTAGATAATCTAAATACCCTTCAAGCAAGAAATAATTGTATTTTGATAGAGAATAAAAAAACCGTCATTCTTAATTGTTACTTTCCAAACGGGAATCCAATAGGAACTGATAAATTTGAACTAAAAACAAATTGGATGGAGGCAATGCTAGAACATCTAAAAGAACTCAAAAGAGAATATAATGTTATTATAACTGGAGATTTTAATGTCATTCCTCATGATTTAGATGCTCACGATATTAAAAAATATAAAAATGATGCACTAGTATCAAAGGAAGCGAGAAAATTTTTCTTTAGTTATAAAAATTTAGATTTAATAGATCCTTTTGAATTTCAAGATAAAGTCTCAACATATACATTTTTTGATTACAAAACTTATAAATTTGGCAAAAACGAAGGCATAAGAATAGATTTTTTTCTTATATCACCCTACCTATTTAAAAATATAAAAAGTACAAGAGTCTTGAAAGAATATAGAGACATGGAAAGACCTTCTGACCACTGCCCTATTTTATTAGAATTAGATATCTGAGTACATTCTTTTTTCTTTTTTTGCACCTGGTTGAGTAAGCGCTCCTAAATATGCTGGCCCGACTGTTTGAGCGTATTTCCATAATGCACCTGAAGTAAATTCAGGATCTTTAGGTTTCCATTTTTTCTTCCTCTCAGCAAGGATTTCTTCAGAAACATTTAAGTTTAAAATATTTTTTAGAGCATCTATTTCTATCTCATCTCCATCTTCTACTAAGGCAATTGGGCCACATTCAAAAGCTTCAGGACCAACATGTCCAATACAAAAACCTCTAGTACCACCAGAAAAACGACCATCTGTAATTAAAGCAACTTCTTCCCCCAAACCCTGTCCATAAATTGCGCTTGTAGTTGAGAGCATTTCTCTCATACCGGGACCACCTTTTGGTCCTTCATATCTAATAATAAGGACATGACCTGGCTTAATTTTTCCTTCTAAAACTGCGCTCAATGCATCTTCTTCACGCTCAAAACAAATGGCATTACCTTTGAAATGAAGTCTCTCAAGACCTGCAATCTTAACAATAGCTCCATCAGGAGCTAACGACCCTTTTAAACCAACGACCCCACCTGTTTTACTAATTGGCTTATCAATTGGATAAATGACATCTTGATTTTTAGGTATCTCAACATCTTTCACGTTTTCAGCTAAAGTATTTCCTGTAACGGTCATGCAAGATCCATCGATTAAACCACCATCAATTAATATTTTAATTAAAACAGGAACTCCTCCTATTTCATATAAGTCTTTAGCAACATACTTTCCGCCTGGAGCAAGGTTACCAATATAAGGTGTTGATTGAAAAATTTTAGTAACGTCTTCTAAATTAAAATCTATTCCTGCTTCACTAGCCATTGCCGGTAAGTGTAAACCTGCATTAGTAGAACCTCCGGAAGCTGAAACAACTATAGCGGCATTAATTAAAGATTGTTTCGTAACAATATCTCTGGGACGAAGATTTTTTTCGATAAGATCCATTACTGTTTTTCCACTTTCATATGCGTATTTATCTCTACTTTCGTAAGGAGCTGGAGTCATAGCAGATCCGGGAAGTGCTAAACCTATAGTTTCAGATACACAGGCCATAGTGTTTGCAGTGAATTGACCACCACAGGAACCTGCAGAAGGGCAAGCCACACATTCTAAATCATGAAGTTCTTGATCGGTCATTTTGCCACTAGAATGTTTTCCAACAGCTTCAAAAACATCAACTACTGTTACGTCTTTTCCTTTATAAACTCCTGGTAAAATAGAACCTCCGTACATAAAAACAGAAGGTACATTTAGGCGAAGCATTGCCATCATTAAACCAGGTAGAGATTTATCACACCCAGCTAGTCCGACCAACGCATCATAACAATGACCTCTCACAGTTAGCTCAGTAGAATCTGCAATAATTTCTCTACTAACAAGAGATGATTTCATGCCTTCATGGCCCATCGCTATACCATCGGTTACTGTAATAGTTGTAAATTCTCTAGGTGTTCCCTTTGCATCCCAGACACCCTGCTTTGCAGATTGTGCTTGTCTAGAAAGAGATATATTACAAGGAGCCGCTTCATTCCAAGTAGTAACAACACCAACAAAAGGTTGATTAATTTGCTCTTCCGTCATGCCCATTGCATAATAATAAGATCTGTGTGGAGCACTTGTTGGCCCTACAGACACATGACGACTAGGTAAATTCTTTTTATCAACCATATTAGATGTTACTCAATATACTATTGATTTTAATTAATTCTAGTTTTATTGCTTCAAGTCTTGATGTGTTCTGAGCAATCAAATCTTCTGGCGCTTTTTCGATAAAATTAGTATTAGATAAATTTTTAGAAATAGAAACTTCCTCTTTATCTAAATTCATTTTATTTTTAGATAGTTTTTCTTTAATTTTTTCAAAATCAGAATTTTCAAAAAGTATTTGAAATTCTTTATCTTTAAAAGGTAACGTTACAGAATTACTAATGGATGAATTTTTTAATTTTTTTCTTGTCATAAATTCAAAGATTTCTTTATTGGAAGAAAGAATTTCTTGAAGTTGAGCATCGGGTGAATATAACTCTATTTTTTCATCTTTCTTAATTTCAAAAAGTTTTTCCAAAGATCTGATTTCTTCAACAAATGAAATAAATAAATTTGCTTTTTCTAATGAATTTTGATCGATACTAATATTAATTTCTTCCCACTGCGTTGTCATTAATATCGTATGATTATTTTGCTGCCATAACTTTTCTGTTATAAAAGGTACGATTGGATGAAGTAGCTGAAGTAATGAATTGAAGACTAAATGAAAAGTATACGCTGTTTCTTCACGGTCTTTGCCATCTAGCAATGTTTTTGAAATTTCAATATACCAATCACAAAAAGTATGCCATGTAAAATGATAAAGTTTATTTGCAACTTCATGAAATAAGTAACCTTGATAGAGTTTTTGAATTTCTTTATTAGTTTTTTGCAATTCATCTAAAATCCAAAGATTAAAAATATTCTTAACTTCTATTTTAGTCTGATTTTTTAAAGGATAAACATTCTTAAATTCTGCATATTTAAATGCATTTACAATTTTAGTTATAAAATTTCTATAACCAGCAATTCTCTGCTCACTTAATCTTACGTCTCTTCCCGGTGTATTGAGAGAAGTTAAGGTGAATCTTAATGTATCAGAACCGTAGCGATCAATAATTTCAAGAGGATCAATAACATTACCTTTTGATTTTGACATTTTTTGACCTTTTTCATCTCTAACAAGAGCATGAATATAGACGGTTTTAAAAGGGGTCTCTTTCATAAATTTATTACCCATCATCATCATTCGAGCAACCCAAAAAAAGATAATATCAAAACCGGTAACTAATACAGTGTTAGGATAGAAATTATCTAAAACTTTATTATTTTCCGGCCAACCCAATGTTGAAAAAGGCCACAAAGCAGAAGAAAACCAAGTATCAAGAACGTCTTTATCTCTTTTTAAAATGATTTTATCAGCTTTGTAATAATCTACAGCTTCAGCTCTCGCTAATTCTTCTGTCTCTGCGCAAAATACTTTTCCATCAGGTCCATACCAAATAGGTATTTGATGTCCCCACCAAATTTGTCTAGATATACACCAAGGCCTGATATTTTCCATCCATTGGAAATAAGTTTTGTCCCAATTAGAAGGAAAAAACTCAGTTTTTTTTGACTTTACGGCTGTAATAGCATCTTTAGCTAGTTCTTTAGCATTACAGTACCACTGAAATGTTAAGTATGGTTCAATGACAGTATTAGAACGATCACCATAAGGGATAGTCGTTTTATAATCCTCAACCTTTTCGATAAGACCCATTGAATCTAATTCTTTAACTATTTTTTTTCTGGCTTCAAACCTATCTAAACCAACATAGTCTGATGAACAATTTTCATTCAGACTCCCATCCTCATTAAGAATATTCAAAAGCTCTAAGTTGTGTCTTTTACTTACATCAAAATCATTAAAGTCATGAGCTGGAGTAATTTTAACAGCACCAGAACCTTTTTCAGGATCTGAGTAGTCATCAAAGATTAAAGGAATTTTTCTATCAGTTAAAGGAACACTAAATGTAATGTCTTTAAGATAATTAAATCTTTCATCTTTTTGATTGACTGCAATTGCCATATCTCCAAAAATTGTTTCAGGTCTAATAGTTGCTACGGTTATGTATTCACCATTAGAAGCTAAATATTTAATGTAATAAAGCTTCGTACTAACATCAGTTTGAATAACCTCTAAGTCAGAAATAGCTGTTTTGAATTTAGTATCCCAATTAACTAAAGCTTGGTCTTTATAGATTAAACCTTCTTTATATAAACTTACAAAAACTTTTCTTACAGCCTCTGAGAGACCTTCGTCCATGGTAAATCTTTCTCTGGACCAATCAGCTGAACTACCTAATCTTTTTAACTGATTAATAATAGTAGATCCTGATTGTTCCTTCCATTCCCATACTTTCTCAATAAATTGTTCTCTGGTAAGATCTTTTCTATAAATATTTTCTTCAGCTAAATTTCTTTCGACTACCATTTGAGTAGCAATACCTGCGTGGTCAGTTCCGGGCTGCCATAATGTATTATAACCATTCATTCTATGGTAACGGATTAGAATGTCTTGAATTGTATTATTCAAAGCATGCCCCATATGAAGAGATCCCGTAACATTTGGAGGTGGGATACAAATAGAGAAATTTTTATCGAAATTATAAGTAGGTTCGAAGCATTTTTTATCTAACCATTGTTGATAAATTTCAGCTTCGTATTTTTTTTTGTCTTGGAACTTATCCATAAACTAAAAAACAAAAGGCTCTTCAGTTATGTATTTGTAGATATATTCAGATACTGCTTCATCTAAAATAAATCTTGAACACGTTTCATCCGCTTTAATATATTTAACAATTTTATGTTTAAGTTCCTTATTATCAATTATACAAACTAGTGTTGTTCCAGGATTCATTTTAAGAATAATATTATTGGGCTCTCGATCAAGAGCACCATTAATAATTATTTTTGAATATTTACTAAGATCAAAAAGATCGCTTTCAAATACTTCATTAATTGTATTGGGTAATAAATTACACTGAAAAAAATCTTTAGATAAATTTTTTTTAAATATAGGTAGCATGATATCAGATGTTTCAATGCAATCTACATTTAGAGCTAATTGAGACATGACTGCCGTACTTATACCAATAGATGACCCCACCTCCAGAATATGAGAATTTTTAATATCCCCTAAAGATTGGATTAGATTAGCAGAAGTTAAAGGTGGTAGTAAAAACCTACCATCACTATGACGAATTAAGATATCAGAATAAGATAAATGCCTTAAGTCTTCTGGATAAAAATTCTCTCTTTCCATATTTTCATAAATATCAACTAACTCATAATCTGAAATACGGTTAGCTCTTAATTGATTGAGCACCATATTTGTTCTAGCTTCATTAAAATTCATAATTGTTCATATTTATTATAATATAATATGCATACAATCAAATTGCATAATGGCCACATTCAACTAATATCAGTATATATGACAATCATTGTTATTAAATTTTTCCACTTTTTAGCTTTATTTTCAGCTGGAGGTATAGGTGTTGGAGGTGCTGTTGTTCAATCAGTTTATATTAAAGAAGGGAAGATTCCAGAGCCCCACCTTGGAAAAGCTTTTAGAATCTTAGGATTTGTAGGTCTAGTATCTATAGCTACTTTATGGATTACTGGGATGATACTAGCGCAATCTTTGTATGGTGGTTTTTCAATAAATATAGCTTTCACAGTTAAAATTATTGGAGCTGCAATTGTTCTGATAATGTCTTGCGTATCTAACTTTCACGTTTACAAATCTTTTAAAAATCAATCCCCTCCTAATTCAAAATTGATGAAAATGATGATGAGCTTAAGTAGAATAGGGTTAGTTTTAGCTATTGGAGGAGCAGCTATAGCTTTTATTTAAATCAAGATTTTAAAATGAAATAAAAGTAAAATTATTAAAAAAAAAGTATATATAATATCTAAAGATGGCCCGCTGGCAGATTGGTTATGCAGGGGATTGCAAATCCTCGTAGCTCGGTTCGATTCCGGGGTGGGCCTCCACTAAACACACCTAAACAACAAACTTGTTTGACAACATTTTAAACAATATCATTCCATATAGCAATTATTGATATCTACGAGTGTCTATATGTTGTCAGGATTTTATTTTAAAAATACCTCATAAAACTGTTTTAAGATTCACTAGTGATAAAAATATCTAGCTAGACATTGTGACAACATAATTAGTTTATATAGCTCTATGAATCTTATATCAGGAATAATAACTAGACTGTTCCCAGTTATAGAATACTTAGATAATACCCTTTATACAGTATGCACACGAGGGCCACCCCACCCCTCCATATCTATTATAGGTAGCCACGAACTAAAATCTAACTTTTAAGATGTCAACTTACTTTCAAATAGAATGTGTAGATGTAAACCTTAAATTAAAATAAATAGAATATTAATTGAAAGTACTTGTATTAGTTTGGTGAATATAAAAACTAAAAGAATTGTAAACCTAAATAGCTAGAAATAAGAAGTTAACATGTATTTGAAAGTACTTTAGTTAGACATTCTTGTTCTATTGAAAGTGCCTACCATTTGAAACCACTTATAGAGTTACTTATTATTTCGTATTCTTAATAAAATTGTATAGTCCTAAATTTGACCAATTAGGATTATTAGGTGGGTAGTGTAAATCTTTAAAAGCCTTTCTACCTAATGCCCTGAAAGTAGGTGAAAGATTATCTTCAGAAGGTTCATCTTCCGCTGCCTCAACATATGAATTAAATAAGTCCTTATACTTTTGTTGCTTATCAGAGGGGTATTCGTGTTCAATTTTTTCAAAAAGTATTTGTTTAAGAATATCATTAAAATTTTTTTTAATTATATCTTGATGATATTCAATAGCTTCTAAACAGCCATAAGCTAAACCTGTATACATATTAATTCCCATATGCTCATTTTGCTCATTTTCTAAATTAAAGAAATTATTCAATCCTACTAATTTGTTCTCACTCCTCATCATTTTGTCAGTATAAGCTAAATCTAATTCATGAATTGCCAAACATACATATGTTATGATTAATTCAAAAGATAAGGTTTCATTTTTTTTAATTGCCTTAATTAGTTTTTCATTAGTTAGTTGACTAACAAAGTATTCAAAATCAAATATAATTTTTCGACCAATAATTTTTTCATCTAAATAGTTATTGGATTCAAAATCTAAATTAGACCAATAAGGTTCATTATAGTCATCATGTAAAATACTAAAAAAATCAACATAACTAGAATAATTATCTTTTTTCTCTTTATAGTTCTTTCCAATTTTAACTCCCAATTCGTAACCTTTAATAATAATTGATTGAACATTTTCATTCTTATTTTCAAGTGAAGTGACAAACCAATCATAGACTTGGGCACATTCGTTATTTGTGTAGGATAGCCATTCTTCAGTCTCGCAATGTATAAGCCTATTATCATTATAAAACTTAATAAAAGCATTCTTAGTCATAGATAATTTTGCTTCTTCTACATTTTCAATTTTTGTAATTCTTTTGACCTCTTCCATAAAAGCCTCTTCATTATTTTTAGAAAGGTAATCCACTAACCCATATGTAAAACAAATGTAGAAAAATTCGTAAAAATAAGTTTTTCTAGATATTTCAATAGTAAACTCATTTTCTTTTTGTGATATTATTTCTTCTTGGTCATCTAATATATCAATAAGTCCTGTAAATATTTCTATTGACGTATTGTTAGTTTTTTTAAATAAGTTAAGAAAATTTTTCATTTCTTTTTATTTTTTTCTATTCTCCAGAGTATAAAGAATAACAATATCAATGCCGGTTGTAAAATTACAAAGATAACAATATTGGCTAGTTCATAGCCCATTCCAGTTACATCCCCTATGACTTCTAATACCCATACACACCATAGGAAGAAGTCGTCAATCATATTTTGATTACTTTATCGTAGTGTTTACTAAATTTTTTAAAAGATTTTAAAGTCTTATCTGTCATTATTTGATTTTCATCTTCATAAAAAATAGGAATACTTATTTCTTTATTTTTTTCTTTTATATGATAATCCCAAGAGTGCATCTTTAAAAGTATACAAGATAATATTTCTCTATTTATTTCTTTCTCTTTGCCAACAACATCATTGATAATTAATTCAGGATAGCCAAATCGAATCAAATTAGATTTATAAATAGAACCAAATCTATCCAAATCTTCCGCTTTTCCTTTTAAAAATTTTTCTAAAGAACAACTTGCTTTATAAAAATGTAAATTAAAATATGTTTTTTTTAAAGTTAATTGAACATCGAATTCTTCACCAAAATAAAATAAATTAGATTTTAATTCAGTTAAATGTTCACTATTGATTTTATAATCATCATATCTCTTTACGAGAGTACTAAAAGTATTTCTAATTGCAGTAAGTTCATTTTGTGTAAACTTATTGGGTTGTGGGCTTTTAAAAAAAGAAAACATAATTACTTTATCAATGGCATAGAAGCTTTAGTTCTACCTCCTCTACCATGTATTTTATTATGAAAATAATTATAGAAACAAGATTCCATTGTAGCTCTTAATAACTTTTCATGCTTTGCTTCTGTAATAAATCCATCATGAATACAATAGATAGGGATATTTCTCTTAACAAAAGTATTGATGATATTGGTAGCTATGTTTGATTCATGTCTCATCAGTCTAACTCCCATATCTTTGCCTTTAAAAAAGTATTTAGAAACGAGCAATGAGTGATTTTTTTTAAGTAAGCTAATTACATCTTTAAAATAATTACTAAAATAATTTTTAGGTAATTCTAGTTCTTTAATTGTAGAAGATATAGCTTTGCTTGATGAGGATGAATTAAAAGCAATAGTAATAAATTGTTTATGCATATTTCTATCTTCTTCATGAACATCATCTTGTGCTTTTATAAAATAATCAGGAAATTCAGAAATATTTGAAGGCTCTTCAGTTTGTGTATTGTATAAATTATATAAATCTTGTTCAGAAAATTCATCTATTCCTTCTAAAGAATAAGCGATATGCATATTCATATTAGAATAATCTAGCTCTACTGTTTTATTTCCATTGAGAATTAAATGTTTTCTCATCTCACTAGGGGTATTTAATAACCAATGTCCGTAATATCTTCCTCCATAATTAGTGCTACCTCTATTAAATACTCTGTAATAATAATTAAAAACATAATTGCTATGAAACTGCATGTGGAACTTATTCTTAAAATTAAGTGGTCTTAAATCTACATCAGGATTTTTTTTATAATCTTTTCCATAACCCTGAACTAATTCATCATGGGTTAATTCAGAATTGTCAAAGCCTAAATCCAAATTATTTAGGATACTTTTCTCTTCTATATATAAATAATTATTTCTTAATAATTTGTTATATCTTTCGACATCTTTTCTCATCTTGATAGTGTCATCTGTATCTTTGTAATTAGATTTGGTTTCTTCTTTTGAAGTAGGAGTTTTCTTCTTTTTAATGATTATTGTTTCACCAGTATAAATAATATTTCTTACACCTAATTGCATAGTAGCTAATAAAGTTAAGAGCTTTATATTAGCTCTATATCTAGCAGTAAATCTTTCCCACCTTCCTACAGGATTTTGGAAAACAATATGAGGTTGCTTAACTACAAAATCCTTTTTTTCTAGTAATTCTAATACTGTATTGACTGCTCTTGAAGATAGATGCTTATTGTATCTAGATTTAGTATAAACACCTTTTCCTTTTTGAATCCAAAAGTAACCTGAATACCCAAAAGTAAAAAAACTAGATAAAATATTAGCCATCACAGACTCAATAGCATTATTAATTCCTTCATCTGTATCTTTTCTTGTTTTCTTAATACCCAAACGCCTCCTTAGTGAAGTAATTAAATAATCTTTACTCTTCCTGGCTCCACTCAAAAAGAACTCCAAATCAATAAATGTGGAAAGAATTTTTTCTACTGTTGGGTTCTTTTCATTTTTTACTTTTGGGTATTTAATTTTTTTTATATCAAGCATTACATCATCAATTTTATGATTCATATGAAATGCTGATGCTTCTAAAAATAAATTTTTATCGTATATTGTTGTACCCTCTATCCTTAATTCATTGTGAAATTTATAAAGTTTTTTCATTTTATTATTAATTTCATCAGTAATTTTAGAATTTGTAGAATAATTTTTAGAATTTAATTCTTGGATTGGTTTTAAATTTATATCAAACAAATCACTAAACTGAATTGATAAGTCAGAGTTATAATCAGGTTTCTTAGCCATGAGTTACCTTAACTGTTCCCTGAAAGTACATCAATAATAATCAATATTGGATAAGTGTTCCCTGAAAGCACTCTTTTTTTAGCTGGTAAAATTAACTTATAAACCGAAATAAGAAAGCAGATTGCACTTATTTCCACCTCTGAAGGAGGAACACACTATGCAGACACAAAAAAAGAAAGAACAAACGACTAATAAAGAAATGCAAGATGTAGCCAATATGATTACAGACCAACAATGTATGGAAGACGCAAAAGCAAGTCTACATAGAGCTTACAGTATAGCTAATAGTATTGTTGATGATTTAACTAGTAAGGATATTGATACTTTATCAGTTGAGGAGCTAGACGCTACATGTTGTGCAATATCAGACGATATTAGTATGCTTCACGATAGTACTGGAGCTTTATTAGATATGGTTTCTTGGGAACAAGTTAAAAAGGAGCTGAACTAATATGGTTAAAGTTTACTACGATAAATATAAAGCTAAATATGGTTCATCTAAAGTTCCTGATACTAAAAACAAAAAGGTAGCTCCCCCAAAAGAGGGGCTACCAAAAGAGAGAGAGGAGGACCTATTAGACTATGCAATAGGTACGAAAGACTACGCACTAGCTAATAGTTTGCTTGGAAAGTATGGGAAAATACCTGACCCTATTAAAGATAAAATAGAAGAGCTACAGGAAGTGAACTTTAAAACTGCTGAAGAAATAGCTCAAGAGGTAACTCATAAGATAATGAAAAAAGCTATTGAGGAAGGGGATATATAATATGGAAAAAGATAAATTATTGCCTCACACTATTGTTACTGATAGTGGCCTTCCCTCTTCTCAAAGTCATCACTTTCAAGACTATAAAGAAGAAGCAGTAGTAGTATTAGAATGTGAAGATAATAAATACTTTGTATTTCATTCTACTTTTGTAGCTAAACAATTAAGACAGATTATGTTTGGCCTTTATACAAATGATTGGTTTAAAAAGTACAAGCCAATAAGAGTAGCTAAAGTATTTCTTACTAAGCCTAATGATAATATTTCATATGGTGGTAGAGATTCATCTACTGTTAGTCATAACCTGTTAACTAAAATAGTTTTCTATGCTTATGTTCAACAGTACGGAATAGCTAATGTAAGAACTTCTATATTTCCTATCAACGTTACTGAAAGGGGATTTGAGAAAACCTTAGAGGAAGTTGAAAGATTTACTTTTGAGAGGGGTTATAACTACATTTTGAATCCTAATACTGAACAAAAGAAAGTAGATAGCATTAATAATTTGTTAGGAGGAGAAGATGTCTAAAGCATTCCCTCAACATTTATTAAAGAAGAAAACTCCTGAAGGTTCTTTCATGTTCTTGTATATAGATAAACCTGATTATGCCTATAAAGATGTAGGAGAATATTCAGCTTCATTACTACTACCTAATGTTATTGGTAAGGATTTAGTTAATGAGATAGATAATCTTATTAGTAAAACTAAGGAGGGTATTCGTCAACACGATACCCCTCTAGTAACTCTTCCTTATGAAATATTATATGAAGGTACATGTGAGAAATATTTCTCTATTACAGGTGTTCAAGGAAATGTAGGTGATTATCTCATTAAGTTTAGAACTAATGCTAAATTTAGAGATAAGAAAAACAATACCTTAACAGATAATAAGATTGAGTTCTTTGATGAGAGTAACAATCCTATAAGAGATACTTCTCATATTATGAGGGGAAGCAAAGGAGTAATAACTTACAACTTCTTCCCTTGGACTATGGGCAACAGATGTGGTGTGAGGTGTACTCTTCATGAGATTAGCTTCACAGACATTATATCTAAACAAGTTTCTGTATCGGCAGTCAGCTAAAAAGTCGATATAGAAAACATCAAGGGTAGGTTCTATGGTAATCCACATATCTACCTACCCTTTTTGTTAGGTTAATCATGCCAACATATAAAAGATTTACCCCACCAAAACTAAGAGGAGCTAACTTTAAAGAGCAAGTATATGAATATGATTCAATAGATGTTGGTATTTATGTTTTAAAATGTGAGCAAGATTGTTTCTATGTAGGTTCTAGCAAAGACATTATGAGAAGATTTATTCAACATAGATTTGAAAAAAACAATACAAGTAAATGGTTAAAGATTCATAGGCCATTAGATGTATTTTTAGTTTATTTGTGTGATGAAAAAGATTTATGGAAATGGGAACAAGACTTTTCAAAGGCTATGATTTGGAAGTATGGCATTACAAAAGTTAGAGGCGGATATTATACTAAGGTTAATAAGTGGCTTGGGGAAAATGAAGAAGAGTTAAAAGGCTTCTATTTAAAGGTTTTTAACAAAGTTCCTAAACACTTCACAACAAAGTTAAGATGAGGTAGTTTTAGGGTATGGCTATTGATTTAGTAAAAGGTTTAAAAAGAATTTTTTATATAATATCTGTAGTTTGGATTGGATTTTTTCTTTATAAAGCAGATTTTTATAATTTAATTAAAGATGAAGCAACTTCTGTATATTTTACTACTTATTTTATCTTTAATGACTCCGAATGTGAAAGTGTTTTAGGAAATTCTAGGGAGGGGAATAAATATATTGAATATGGTAAGGAAAGGACATGGAGAGCAGGTGGTTGGCTTTTTTACAATAACCTACATAGAAACAATACTATCACTTTACCAGGACAATGCTCTTTTCACGAAATATATAGAAAAATAGATTTAAAATATGATTATCTTTTTACATCCATAGCTCCAATCCCTTTTTATTTTATTTTACTTTTCATTATTAGAGGTTTTAGAAAAAAAGATAAATGAAAAAACTCTTAATACTAATCCCGTTATTATTTTTAATTGGGTGTTCTACTGGATGTCAGGGTGGTAATTGCTCTAATGGTTATGGAACTTATGTCTGGGACAATGGACAAAAATATGTTGGAGGATATAAAAACGGTGTCAAAAATGGACGTGGAACTATTACCCATGCCAATGGAGAAAAATATGTTGGAGAATATAAAAATGGTCTCTATGAAGGACTAGGAACTTATACCTGGCCCGGTGGAGAAAAATATGTTGGAGAATTTAAAAACGATAAACGAAATGGACAAGGAACTTATACATTTGCCGATGGAGATAAATACGTTGGAGAATTTAAAAACGATAAACGAAATGGACAAGGAACTTATATTTGGGCCGATGGAGATACTAAAACAGGCATCTGGAAAGGAAGTAAATATATAGGGCAAACAAAAATTATTGAAGAAAACACTACATATAGTAACTCTAACAACAGTACATATAGTAACTATGATAATCTATTTATTGAGGATGAATATCCAAGAGATGTAATAATACATGGTCTTGATGGGCCTAACCTTTGCATACAAGACAGTGCTGATATTTTGTTTTGTCCTTAATAATTAAAATAAGTTTAACAAGTTAGAAAGAATTTAATCCCTAGACATGGATTTAAAAGAAAAGATAAATGAAAAAACTTAAGAAAGAACATCGAAGTGGAGACTGTTTAAATGGTCATGGAACATACATTTTCCCTGATGGTACAAAATATGTTGGTGAGTGGAAGAACGGCAAATACAACGGATATGGAACCTTTTCTGTTGTTGAGGGAGAACAATATGAAGGAGAATGGAAAAATTGTTCGATGCATGGGAAAGGAACTTACAGCTTTGCATGTGGAACAATATTTATTGGAACATTTAAAAATAATGACTCCTATGGATTAGGTCACTTTAAATATTCTGATGGTAGTAGCTTTGTTGGAATGTTTAAAAATAGTAAGAGAAATGGTGAAGGAACCTTCATTAGTGATAGAGGTGAAAAGACTTCAGGTATTTGGAAAAATAATGAATTTATTAAAGATAGTAAGGTGAAATTATTAAATTAATAAATATTTGCATTGGCTTAGCTAAATAATATAAATGAAAATAATCTTCTCAATATTAATACTGCTAAGCATTTCGTTTAATGCACAAACTATTCAGTTATCTGAGAGTGATAATAAAACAAAAATAGATAAAGAAATAAAACCCAGGGCTTGGTGTTTAGGTATGGTTATGGGCGCGCAAAAAAATTTTGAGAGTGAGTTAGTTGATGATTTTAATGCTGGTTATTATGAGGACAAGCCAGATTTAGAACAAGAGCACAATAGATTTATGCATTACTTAAAAAACCTTACTACTAATCTTAACGAAGAACTTAAAATTGTTGAAGAATTAGTATGCCCAATTAATAAATCTCCATGCTATGCAGTGAGTGTTGAGCAAGTAGATAAAGCTATTAAATTCATGGATGATTTAGCCATTGAGACTACAAAAGATGAAACAATTTGGGATAGTGAATTACTCTTAGATATGCGTGATAATTGCCTTGATTACATTAATGATAAGGAGTTATCATAATATCAATGAATAAATTAAAAATACCTTTTGCGATAGTTCATCTGATTGTAGCTCTTATTCTTTGTTGGATATTTCTATCTAGTGATTATGTAAGTGCAAGAGTCTTTATGTTTTTTAATTCTGATGGTCCTATGATGAATAATTTTAGTCAAAACATTTATGGGTTTGGAATCTTTTATAGTCCAATAGCTTTTCTATTTTCATCTTACCTGCTCATTAGTAAAAAAATCTTTCTAAGAAAACCATTTATAGTTTTAAATGTTTTAATGAGTTTTGTTTATATACAACTGACTTATAACTTTATTCAAGCTAGTCAAAAATTAAATGTAGGTTTTGACATTCCCTTATTCTCTTCTTATCTAACACTTACTTGTCTTTTTATTTCTTACCGATTGTATAAGGATAAGAAGAATTAATGACATCAGACATATTCTCAAAAGCATATTTAAGTTTTAAAGAGCAACTAAAGTTTTGCTTATTAGTATCAGCAATATTGGTAATTTTAGTTATATCGTATGTCAAACTAGGTCTAACTTTTAATTACTATTCCGAGTGGAGTCATAAATACACATTAGAAGATTTTTTTGAGATGACTATTTTTGAAATTTTGTTTTCTTATATTTCTGCAGTATCGATTGTATTTTTACATAACAGAGTCATACTTCAAAAAAGAAATATTCTTTTCTTTTCAAAAAGTATCTTCAAATATTTTTTATTTTTATTTGTAGTTACTACTTATAATGGAATTATTTATGAGTTCATGTATGCATGGAATTCTTCTTTTGGTTATTTTCTTTTCATTCCATATATTTTTATTGGTCTGTTCATGAAATTATTAGCTGTCCTCCTTTTTTTGTGGGTTTTGTATTTACCAAATATGGCCACAGAGCATAAATACAGTCTATTTTTTATGATTAAAAATTCTAAAGGGTTTAGATTAATAATAGTTTATCTAATACTTATCAGTTTAGGTATAACTGCATTTTGTAGGCTTTTTATTTTTGTACCAATAATAGGTGATTATATATGGGCATTTCTATTTTCACTTATCGTACTATTTGCAACATGCATGTTTTCTCACACTTATTTATTGTGGGAGGAAAGTTTAAATCTTAGTGAAGTAAATAATAAATGATGAGTATCTTCGAAATAACTGATTTAGTAATTATGAGTTCAGTGTCTTTTTTTGTTGCTTGTTTATACTATCATTTAAAAAGTTATGGAAATTGGTCTGAGTTAAGTAATTATGATTTAATATATAAACTTTTTAAAGATATATTTTTTTTCATACTGGTTTATTTATTAGCTTTTTTTACTTTATGTTTATTCACATATCTAATTTTAGAAATATTCTACTTTCCTTAAGAATGGCTAGTAGTTCTTAATATGGATTCCTCTTTAGAATTTATAAGTACCATTCTTCTAATCTTTGCAGTACCAGTCTTAGTAGTATTTTTTATTATGATTATGATAAATTATATTTATAAAAAGTTATCAACTAGTATCCTATTTAAAAAAATTGTAGACCCTTTTGCTAAATTTGATTCATATCTTACAAAAGAAGCTACGGGTATTTTTGGAAATATTTTTTTAACTATAATATTAGTTCTAATTTACCCAATACTTTTTGTTGGTATGATTATTAATTGGTGGTCTGATAAAATTTCACCTGAGGAAAAGTCAGGCAATGAAGGATATTATTTATTATTTTTCCATTTCCCCTTTTTACTTATTTGGGTTGGATGTATAATAAAAGTATATTTAAATTTGTTTACATGACAAAACTCTTAATCTTATTGTTGTTAGATATTGTAAATGACCATATTATTATTAATTAATTCTGTAATTTTTATGTTGTGTTCTTCCATCTTTTGGTTTTTTGGAACTGCCTTTTGGATGGGATGGAGCTTTATATCAAGTATGATTACTTACTTTAATGCATCAATAAAACAAAGTGGTTTTGAGTTAGTTGATATTCTTGGGGCTTTCTTATTTAGCATATCGCAAAGCTTACCTAAGTATAATGATTTATTTATTTTATGTTGGAATTTTGGAAACGATAAACCCTTATTCGCCTTAATCATTTCAGTTATTCTTGGTGGCATGAGCACTAGAGCTACTTAATGAAAACCCTCTTCTCAATATTAATACTCGTAGCTCTAACGTTATTAAAATTTAGATAACTCACTAAAGTGTCCCTATCAATTCATATGCCTTAATGCACCTAATCCATAGTATCTAGCTAATTGAGATAAAGAACTATGCCCTGTCCATAAAGCTAATTGTGGCATAGGAACATTTCTATCTGCATGATATTGAACATAGTTTCTACGATAGTGATAAAAAATAAAATCCCTAAACTTCAATCTCTTTACTAATCTCATAAACCAAAATCTAAATGCTATTTGAGAAGTAGGAATTATATATTTAGTTTGAGTATCTAAATTCTTATATAGCCATTTAATTAAGTAAGGCTTTATGGGAACTCTTCTACCTTTATTAGATTTAGATATATCCCATGGAATAGTTATCTCATTTGAATCTGTATCAATATGATTCCAAGTAAGTTGATGTATCTCTTTTGGTCTAGCTCCAATATTTCTTGCTAATAGGATAACTGCTTTTTGTGGAATGTTGGCTTCTTCTAATATCTTTCTATGCTCCCTACCCTTTATCTTTCTATACAATCCATTTGTTTCAGGAAATCTATCTATAACTTTGATATGATTAGTTAGAGGTAGTAAATTAATATTGATAGCTCTGTTAATAATAATACTCATATGATTTAAGTCTTTATTAACTGCTCTAAAATTATTGCGTTTACTATTAGGGTTTCCACAATCTAGCACTCTCTCATGTTTGAACTTAGCAAAATCACTTGGTTTAAGATTTTGAAATGGTTTATTAACTAACCAACCATAGCGTTTAATTATTCTATTCAGTTGATTTGGTAGAGTTGTATCTTTTAAATAAGGAACTACCTCTTGTAAGTATTCATTAATCAAAATCTTTAATGTAAGATTTTTAGGTATCTCTGTGATACCACCTCTATACAAAATAACTTCTTGTTGATTACCCCATGCTACACAGGATTTTCTATCCATAAATGTTCTAGTTAAGTAAGTATCTCTAGTTCTAACAACTGCTTGGTACTTTCCGTTTTTTCTTTTTCTAACATGCATATCAGACACCTCCGAGTGGCTATATGTTGTCAAAGTGTGTGGTAGAATTGGTTATCCCTTTTATGTCAACCCTTCTAACTACCTTGCTCTATGGATTGCAAATCCTCGTAGCTCGGTTCGATTCCGGGGTGGGCCTCCAAAATCAACGTGTATCAACGTTTATAAAACCATCATAATTGAGAAATTTTCTCAGTCAACAGATTTTGGTTGACTGTTTGTTGACTATTATTTTTAATCAAAATATCTCTATAAAAAGATAAATGGAAAAACTTTTTGGTAATAAATATTCTGAGTATAGACAAAAGGTAAGAAGATGGATTTAGATTAGGCTAACGCCAGTGCGCTTGTCCATGTATGTTTCACGATTGGATACAATTGTAATATACACCCAAAAGATTATATTGGTTTAAATAACCTACATTACTGTTAATATTAAAGAAAACAGCATTTTTAATATCGCTATAACCCCTAGTTTCTAACTCGACTTTAAAGTCGCTATCAAAACTTAGAATTTCAAAGTGTTTATGTAACTTTTGACCATCCCAAATAAAATTATATAATTTATT
>ENA-ORXF01000276-ORXF01000276.1-marine-metagenome-genome-assembly--contig:-NODE-276-length-38815-cov-5.171589_pt1 | contig 38815 bp, 63 predicted proteins | sample MGYA00237864_ERZ511476 | MGnify/ENA primary metagenome ERZ511476 (study PRJEB26306, sample SAMN06343908) | marine metagenome | isolation source: coastal waters | place: Atlantic Ocean: West Antarctic...
AGCAGCCCCGGCAACTGTTACAGTGCTAAGTAAATTAGTTGCTCCACCAACACTAAGGGTTGATGCAAGACTAACAGCTCCCGCAACTGTTACTGTGGATGCAAAGTTTGCAACTCCTCCAACACTCAAAGTAGAAGCAAGACTTACGGCACCACCAACAGTTACTGTACCTCCCAGATTAGTATTTCCGCTGACAGATACATCACCTTTAAATGTTCCTATTCCAACCACTGTTACTGTGGATGCAAATGTAGCAGCCCCTCCTGTGGAAACTGTACTTTGCAGATGAGCTGCTCCAACCACTGTTACTGTAGATGCAAATGTAGCAGCTCCTCCTGTGGAAACTGTACTTTGTAAATGAGCTGCGCCCACTACTGTTACTGTAGATGCAAATGTAGCCGCCCCTCCTATAGAAGCCGTGCTTTGTAGATGAGCTGCTCCAACTACTGTCACTGTTGATCCAAAGTTAGCAGCACCTCCAACAGTTACAGTACTTTTAAGATGTGTAGCTCCAGCCAAAGTAGCAATACCAGCTACATGAAGTGTCCCACCAATCGTTACATTACTGACCGATATATTACCACTAATATCGGCACTGATACCTGTAAGATTGGAACCATCTCCATAATATGCTGAAGCACAAACCTTTGCATTAGCTGCCTGTACATTAGCTCCTGCTATTGTAACAGTACTGGCAAAGTTAGCTGCTCCTCCAACACTGAGAGTCGAGGCAAGACTAACAGCTCCCGCTACTGTTACAGTAGAAGCAAAGTTAGCCGATCCTACTACAGTTACTGTAGAAGCAAAATTAGCTGCACCACCAACACTGAGAGTAGAAGCAAGACTTACAGCACCAGCTACTGTAACTGTACCGCCTAGATTAGTATTGCCGCTGACTGAGACATCATCCTTAAAGGTAGCAGCCCCGACTACTGTTACTGTAGATACTAATTGAGTTGCACCGACAACTGATAGTATCCCACCTACATGAATATAACCAGATACGGAAACATTATCAACAATGCCTACTGAGGCTTCCACACCTGTAAGATTGGAACCATCTCCATAGAATGCCGAGGCACATACTCTGGCATTTGTAGCTTGTAGATTAGCTCCTACGATAGTTACTGTACCACCAACTACCAGACCACCACTAACAGAGACATCCCCATCAAACGTAGCATTTCCAACTGCTCTAAATAGTCCGCCTACACATGCAGAGGTAGCTACATCCAGACGGCCACTGACCGATACATCGTTCTTGAACTCTGTCTTGGATGTGAATGTACCTGCCCCGGCAACTGCCATAGTGCCACCCACGGATACATTATTCTTAAGTATGGCGGCTCCTACTACCGTGACCGTACTGGCAAATGTAGCAGCCCCTCCTGTGGAAACTGTACTTTGCAGATGAGCAGCGCCAACCACGGTCACTGTACTACCAAAGTTTGCCGCACCACCTACCGTGACTGTACTCTTGAGATGCGTAGCACCAGCTAACGTGGCAATACCAGCTACATGTAAAGTCCCACCAATTGTTACATTACTTACGGAGATGTTACCTGCAATCGTGGCAGTTACCCCGGTAATATTCGAGCCGTCTCCATAGAATGCACTGGCACATACTTTATCATCTACATGCATATTGCCATCCAGAGATACCGCCCCGGAGACTGCAAACGTACCAGCAACCTTCACCGCATTAGTTGCAACTTGCAAAGCACTATTGGTTCCATCCCCTGTCTGTACATTCACCAGAGAAGTATCAACACCACTATTTGTGGTGCTGGCATTTATCAGCAGAACCTGCTTATATGTTTCTGATATTAACTTACCTGTTACATCTGTCATATTGTGTTCCAACTTCTGTTAGCATCATCCCATTTGGTAGTATGAGTTGTTTCTACCAAGGTTGAAGGATTGACGGTTATCCATGTTGCATCCTTATTCCACATAACTCCTCTTCCTCCCAGATGGTCTGATCGGGGATTCTTAATAGCCGGATCATCTCTCACATCTGGTATCTTATTTAGTGGACTATTCTTCAGATCATACTGACCTTCGAAGTCTTCTGGACAAACCAGCATACCGTAACTATTCATACGCATTACCCTGTGCGGATATACAAACCCACACGTATCACATACAGCTAGGGCATTTTTATTAGTTGCCATTAGATATATCCTAGCTTGGGTACAACATACATTGAAGCTCTTTCCCTATCTTCTAATATAGCTCTGGAAAAAAGTTCTTCATAATTCATTTTAAGCATTTGTATTCTTTGACCTTCTACACCGGGCCGCTTCATTGACATATAATATGCCAGCCCACAAGTAAGAGGAGGGAGGAATCTCTTGGGAAGATCAGCATTCTGTCCAGCAGACTTATCCACATCTTGCAATTCACTTATGATCTCCATTTTAAGAACATCTGTGGAATTCTCAGGAATAGGCCAGATAGACATGGTAGGATTAGAAACACCTCTGCGAATAGAATATTGCATGGGTCTTCCTGTTTGGGTCTTATTAGGAATAAGAAGATACTCTTCAGGAGAGATACGAGTAAGCTGTATATCTGTATTGTCCCTTTCTAGAACAACTTCCAGAGCATCAACAGTCGAGGAGTCCAGACTATAAGCAGTAACACTGGCAGCTACTGTTACACTGGAAACAGAAGTACTCCAGAGAAGAATACCTCTGTTCTGCCAATCCTTCAACATAAGATTAATTGAGCGTCGGGCAGAGGCTGGCTCCTGACCAAGAGTATTCTCTCCCCCAATCATTTCCATTGCTTCTTGGATGACCTCATCTATATCCAGATTAAAATTATATGTACCTGAGACTGCCATTATTTCTTACCGCATTTACACTTCTTACATTTACATTTTGAACAATACTTATCTACCATTATCGACCTACCCTTCGTGTAGCTTTCATATGAGCATCTTTAAAATTATCTCCCTTCTTCATACGATCTTTCATATACGACATATGCTTGGACGTATGCTTACTGGAGTGTGCTTTTAAAACTTCTTTTTGTCTTAGTGTTAATGGTTTACCAACCATAATTTATATCCTTATATTTATATACCGTGAGGTATAGGAGGATTCGGTGTTGGTTTGGGTTTAGGTTTATCCACTTCTTTACTTCCTAAAGGCATATTAACTTCCCTTCAATTCTCTTCGACGGCCCCGAAGAGCAGGGCGTCTGCGATGTTTAGGAGACTCAGCCTTTGCTTTCTTAGCTTTCTTAGCTTTCTTGATACGTCCACCATGCTTCCAACCATACCACGAACTTCCACCACCTGTGTCGGCCCAGCCAGAGTCATATGTGTCCCAGCCAGAGTCATATGGTTCCGAGTCATAGTAGTCTGAGTCATCATAGCCATAACTAGAACCCCATCCGGTATCCGTCTCTTGGTAGGTCGGAGTATCATCGTAATACCAATCATCCTGTACCCAGTTATCGCCACCGGGGTCTTCCCAAACGTCTTCCTGCTCAACGGAAATATAATCGTCCTTAGTCTCATCCTTCGCCTCGGGCGTCTTCCCATTCTTCTTATCTGGATCTACCCTAGCCGGGGCCTTCTTCCCCTTCGTCTCGGTCTTCGCCTCAGGCGTCTTCCCATTCTTCTTATCTGGATCTACCGTAGCCGGGGCCTTCTTCCCCTTCGTCTCGGTCTTCGCCTTGGGCGTCTTCCCATTCTTCTTCTTCGTACTCGGCTTTACCGTCTTCTTTCCATTCGCCTTTTTGCCCCCACCGACACCTCCTAGCAGCTCGCTCAAAGCTCCTAAGCCGCTTTGGCCGCCGCCACCGCTCTTCTCTTCTTTAGTATCTGGAATAGAGGGTAATACATCACCCTTGGTAGTCCCCGTTGGCATCCTTTTTGCGAGAGCTGCCCGTCGTGCCGCTTCCCTTTTCTTAGCTTCTCTCGCTTCCTCCGCTGCGGATTTGCCCATATCAACCTCCTCTTAATTCTGCTCTGTGTCCTCGAAGGGCAGCACGGTTGGGAGGTTTAGTCTTCTTTTTAAGTTGCCCGCCCCTCTTTAAATTTAATTCTGGAGCGTCCATATAATCAAAAGCTGCATCACTAGAATCAACTTCTACCTCACGGCCTCCAAGCAATTTTGGCAATGTAACTTTTTGTAGGCCTCCTTTAAAGAAGTCGTATCCTCGCTTCTCTTTCTTCGCAGCCGCCTTAGCTTGCGCAGCCGCTAGGGATCGACGCTTTTCCTCTGCAGCCGCCGCCTTGCGATCTTCTTCCGCCCAACTGCGCCTCATCGCCGCTCCGGCCTTTGCCCTCGCCTTGCGCTCTTCCGCCCAACTGCGCCTCATCGCATCCCCGGCCTTTGCCGCCGCCTTTGGTTTGGCGTCAGCCTTCGGTTTGGTTTTCGCCTTGGGTTTTTTCGCCGCCGATTTCTTTGGCGTGTCACCACGTAAAGACGCAATCCCAGCAGCAGTTATTGCAGTTCCTGCCAAGCCAGCCCCTGCTCGGATTTGATTACGCCGTATTTTTGCAGCTTGCTCGCTAACCTTTTTCGCAGTTTGCTTTGCTGCACCTTCTTTACCTGCTCTATTGGCTGCTCTAGTACCTGCCGCTTTTACTATTCGGGCATGGTGAGGAACTTGGGCCGTTTCACGAGTTCGAGCAAGGAGTTCCAGACCCTTCTTTTTTTCTGCCGCTGCTCTGGCTCTAGCTACGCTCCTTTTTAAATTAGCAGCTTCCCTTTTAGTAGCTTTTTTAGCAGTTTCTTTAGCAGCCGAGCCAGTAATTTTCTTAATAGCACCTCTAACGAAAGGTGCTGCTACTTTAGAAACCACCTTTCCGACTGCTGGTCCACCAACCATCCCCGCCGCCCATATTCCAGCCTTTATTCGATCCGCTTTCATCTGGTCTTTAGTTTGTGGTACATATGATTTAACAATCTGTAAATCAACTTCATTGGGTTTACGACCCATTTGTTTATCTTTTTTAATATTTCTTTTTGCTCTCTGATAGCCCTGAGTCTTTTGAGAACCTGCTTTGTAAGCTTTCCAAGTTTTCAAACGTGCCTTATCTTGCCAAGTTGGCTTGCCTTCTTTAGCAGATTTAAGTCGTTTTGAAATTTCATTTTTAGAAACCATAGTTGTTTTCCTCCTACCTTTTGTAGAGTTATCTGAAACATTAGCCATTAATTTTTTATATTCTGCAACAACTTCAGGAATATATTTTTTTGTTCTTGGTCCCTTTGGACGGTTCTTTCTTTCTGCTGTTGGACCTCTTACATAAGCTCCTGCTGCTTTTCTAACATCACCTTTAAAATCTCTAAACTGTTTTACAGCAAATCTTTTTCCAGCTTCTTCTAATTTTTTAGGATTATCCCAACCTTCCATACTACCCATCATTTCTTTATAGGTTTCCGGCATTATTTGCAGTCGTCCTCTGGCACCATCAGGACTAAAAACAAGACCTTTTTTACTTTGAGGTACATGGCGTGTTTCCCCATACGCAGTAGCCTCAATGTAAGCTTTTTCTTTTGGGCTTAATACTAATGGTTTTAATTTCTTAGCCATATTTAGTCTTCTATTTTAAAAGCTTTGCCCTGTTCATAATCTTCATCAACAACTACGTCTTCAGGCGGTCCTTGTACATCCGGTCCCTTCCGAGCAGCGCCATAGCCCTGACCGGTTGGCTTACCAACTATATCATTAAGCTTGGGAGGATATTGAAGTAGTAAATGTGGTCCTTGCATATTATTTTCCCTTCTTCATTTTTTTAATCAGTGGTATTAAATTTTTATAGATCGCATATCCAATAAGGTAAGTCATAAGAACACCGATAGCTCCCATAATCCAACACTCTAAAGGATTATCTATTACTTCGGATAGTTTCTCTGTAACTACTGCAACTTTATTTTCCATTTAAGCTTTCCTTTTTTTACGAAGACTTCCCAGTGTCTTGGCTAAATTAGCCTGTCTGCGTGTAGTTGGATTCTTGCTTCGAAGGGCTTTTTTTAATTGAGCCTGTGTTATTTTCTTTCCGGGTTTTACTTTAAGTTTCGCTCGTAAAGCTCCGGGTCGTTTAATAGCTTTCTTAATCCACCCACTTTTTCTTTTACGTTTAGTGGGTGGTTTCATAATCTGTTGCCTTACACTTGATCGACTAATCATAAAGAAAAGCTACAAGTTTACTACCATCAGTTTCCTTATTAGAGATACGTTTACCTCGACTCTTCTTATTACCTACTTTACCGGCCTTGGCTCTTTCTACTTTTGGAAATAAATCTATCGCTGTTTCCCTACCTTCGGTACGAGGAGCTGCTCGTTTAGGAAATGTAGTATGTACAGGACCACCCTTCTTAGCCGCTCCTCTTGTGGAACTCACACCTTGATAAGTTCTTTCAAGAGGCTTTATCTGCAAGGCTTTTTTGAGCGCCTTCTGCTCTAAGTCGGCATAACCCTTTTTTGTTATTTTAACATCAGGATATTTCTTTTTAAATGCCCCATAAGTCATCTTAGGAACATCTTTTAGATAACCACCCTGTAGACTCCGTTTTTTCTTTAGTTTACCGCCCCCTTGCATATATCTTGTTCGTCCAGCCTCAGACATTGTACCAGCCCGAGCTTCCTCGGCAGGAGATAAGCCAACATGAGTCATACCACCATGTCGTTTTTTCTTTACTGGATATTTTTTTGCCATAACTTTGCCTCCTTCTTTCTTATTTCTAGTAGTTGGCCTGTATGTTTCTTGCTCAGTATCACGACCACTTAGTATACCCATAGCTTCTGTCTTATTGGCCTGTTGAGTAACTGTTAGTTTATTTTTTGGTATATCTTTAAGTCTTTTTAAAACTGCTCTAGCTTCTTTACGATCTTCTGCATCAGACATTAACTTGATCCTCTTATAATTGTGTCTGGTCCACCAGCAGGAGAAGCAGCAACTTCCATATCGTCTTGCCGAGTCCGTCTGGCCTGATTACGTAGTAAGTCTATAGAACTTTGGTATTGCTGTTGCCATACCGGAAGATTATTCCAATCTTTCATATACATGGTTGCCTCGACCATACATCCTGCAAATAGTGCATTATAACAAAACTCACTGAAGTAATTACTTGTAGTAACACTTGTATCAGTGGCAGATGCCAAAGCTAGGGGAATAGATTCAGTTTGAATTTCACCTGTCAAAGTAGAGGCAGGTGTTGGAACTACATAAATCTGTGTATTATTTTTCATAGAATAATATCTAGGAGTACCTGTGGAACTACTGACAGGCCAATAATCTATTGCATATTCTATTGTTCTTTGAAGAAGATTCACTCGAACACTGGATGCGCTGGTTGTGTAATTTACATTACGAACAATACGAACACGATCATTCGGCAAAGACACTGTACATTGTCCTGCCGTCAGAGTAATCGCTGAATATTCATCCAGACCTACGTCATCCAGATCCTTGATCATACGGTATTCTGTCCTCTTGACAAAGGCAGAAACTTGCGCAGCAAACTCCGTAGAATCGTTTTCCGTTGTATTGACCAGATCCGTTTTAAGATACGAATAATTAGGCATTTTTAGCCTATGAATGCAGTAAGAACACAGCCATCAGTAGGACCGGAAACGCTCACAACTCCGTATACAGGAACACCAATTTCTCCCATATAGATATCAGAAGCTGCATTAGCTGCTACCTGAAACTGTATGGCCTGTCCAGCGGCTGTCTTATTTGTGATCTGTCGCTGTCCTTTGATAGTATAAAGACCAGCAGCAGTCGCCAAGGCATGAATAGCAAGAATACGAGTAACAGTTGGGGTGGGACTATTGCCCCCGCCATTGCTGCCAACTGTGGTATCTGTATCCACATATTTAAGTACTGCGTCACCCGTGGCTATAGCAACTTTGATATTTGTAGCCATTTATATTTCCTTATAGTTATTTGCTTCACGAACAAAATCGTTCCCAGACCAAACCTTACCACCCTTTTTACGCTTACTCACAGGTTTAGCTACAACATTTTTCTTTCTCTTATCTAATATACCTCTGATTGTCGTCGGCCTTAGATCAGTACGAAGAGGGATTCCTTTCGGATCATTCCGGGAATCCATAATACCCTTATATTCAGCCTCTAAGTCTTTTGTTGACATAGCATTATATTTATCTTCTCGTTGTTTCCATAAAGGAACCTTCTTCGGAGGAACCTTCTCCGCACGGCGAGGTTTATTCACCATTGGTTTCTGGCTCCAGCCGCCCTCTGGTTCTGGAACGCCCAGCCTCTTCATCATCGCTGCGAATTCACGCTGCTCTTTTGCTGTATCAGCCATCATATCTCCTTAGCAGTAGTAAAGAGAGAGTGGCTTACACCACCCCCTCTATTACAGTTACTAACCAGCACTACCGTACCAGCCACGCCAGTCCGAAACACCAAAGCTGTAACGCTCCCGTGCCTTGAACCGGAGATTGCCGGTATCAAAGTCTGGCTCCATCTTAGTCTGAAGCGGCGAACGGACAAACATCTTGGTGCCGTTCGGTACATCAGTCTTGACAAACCACGCATCAGTATCGGTAAACCGACGATTGATGTGATAGCCATCAGGAACCATACCCATATGGCGAGTAGCATTGATAGCATTCGTATTGAAGCCACCATTTGTAGTACCTGATCCAGCACTGGCTTGAGTATTGCCAGGGCTGCTCAGAACACGGTCAGCTACCGCCCAGTAGTCAACTGGGATATGCAGAGACACTGCACTCGCACCAATCAGAATACCACGATCATCTTTGGTTTTCTGAATAGCAATAAGGGCCGTCTCCAAGGTTGATTCAGAGAGATCAGAAGCAGCCAAAAGGTTGTCCTGAAGCCCGTCTGCCACCGTGGGGTGAGAGTCTGAGAAGAAAGCTACGCCATCGCCAATGGTATCAGAGAAACCATTATTGAAAATATTCGCACCTTTAACCTGTTTGGTATTTGCCATCGCTCGGGCCAAACCTTTGGCACGAAGTTTTGCAAACGTATCATACAGATTATCTTCCATTGCTTCTTCAGTGATTGCAAAGGCCAACGCTACAGTCTCGGCAGTATACCGGGCCGTATAGCTTTCCTGTGCATCATCGTAAGAAACAGCAGCACCCTCTCCCTTAGTGGGAGCGGTTCCAAATCCGGTGAAGAGGACTTCTTCCTCAAACGCCCGATCTGAATTCTCTACTTCATAAAGAGCTTGATGCTCATTATTTACTTCTCCGTACTCCAAGCCAAAAACGGCATTAAGTCCAGGAAGAAGTTCTTTGTTAATACTAGCTCTATTAATAGCCATAATAAATCCTCCCTATTAAGCCGTTGAGGCCGTAGCTGTAACGTACCTGTCACGATGCTGATTAATCCAGCATTCGACAATCGGATAAGCGTCCGAATCCTTTTCATCAGGATACTTAGCTTTACCAATAACACGTACAGCCGCTGTTGCTTCAGTACCAGAGGCACCATCCAGATAGTAACTTGACTGACCTGTGACAGTACTGCCAGAACTTGCGGTTGAGCTAACAGTTACATTATAGTTCTTTACAATTAACAACTCAGCAGCTGATAAAGATAAAGAAGCTTGAATGTAATAAGCTTGCTCAGGATTAGTGATCACGAAGAACTTAATATCCGTGGCACTCGTTCCGCCGTTCCAATAACGAGAGAACTTCTGTTCTCCATTTTCAACATACTGACAACCCATGAAAACACCAGAGGATTTCAGAGTAGCCGCAATGTAAGGCGAAATAGTGGCAAAGTTTGCCCCCGGCATCACTACCGGATCACCCGTGAAAATGCTATTAGTTGGCGATCCCGTCATACCCGTTGAGGTAAGCGTGATCATGTCAGTAACGGCTCCATTATTGTAGCCGCCACCTTTCATACGAGCAGGAATGAAACCACGAAATGCTTTAGTAGTAGACATTTCTCATCTCCTTATAGTATGAGAGTTAGTCCTGAAAAGTAGGAACTCGCCCTCTTGTTGTTACAGAGCGACTGGTATTAGAAATTGGCATACGAGAATCAGAGTTCTTCATCAATTGTGCATTTACCGCATCCATCTGATCGTTAGCTTTATTCTCGTAAAATTTCCTCCGAGCCGCCACTTTACCGGCTGGCATTTTAACCAAGGCTACATCTCCACGACAAACTGAGCCTTGATACCTGCCTTCATCCCTCACGAAGGATGTAAGAGCCATTTCGGGAACTTCATCAGGAGTAACGAATACCCACCCTAGCTGTAGTTTCTTACCTACATTTTGAGCGTCTTCTTGACCTTTAATAGAGATACGTATCCAACGGAGCGCCATACCCTCATTTTCAAATCGTGCTTGCACAGTATCTGGAATAGTCAGAGCGCTTGGCTCTTCAAAGGTCCATTCTTCTTCCCTTGTATTATCTTCCCGCAATGTATTACTACGTGATTCATTTCGTGTGGTCATGTTTCTTTCCTCCACGCTTAATTAATATTAGTATATTCGCCGTCAGCTTGACTAACTTTAAGCTTTTCGGCAGCATATTGTTCAAGTGGTATTCCCCATTTCTGTGCCAATCTCACATCTTCTTTGGAGAGCTTGACTTTTTTTCCTGAGGTCGGAGACAAGCGTGAAGCCCCCGAAACCACTTGAGCAGGTTGTGACGTATTTTCCTGCACACGTTCATACTTTTGAGGAAAAGCCTCTTGCATACGGCTGTTAATTTCCTCGTAGTATTCTTTATCATTAGGATCATATCCTTCTCCCTTTAGCTCTGCATCTATTGCTAGAGCCGAAGCGGTTCTAATTGTATCTTTCCCAAACCACTCATTTTCTTCTGCCCATGCAGTGGCCCTGGGATCTTGTGTTACCTGTGTTTCAGTTGGCGATGTAATTGGTTGTGGTTGTTTCACATCTTCTTGATAATCTACTTTGGCAAAATTAATCATTTTTAAATCTGCCTGTGCGTCATTCAAGGTTTCTTGAGCTTTCAAAAGCGTTTCTTTATCGCCATCGTCAAATGCTTCCAGATAAACCTTTCGGGCTAATTCCACCTTATCTGTAAGCTGCTTCTCGGAAGTATCCAAGCTTAACTTATTTGCATTAAATAGCTCCGTATCCTTATTCTGAACATGAGAAGTCAATTGCTCGTTTTGTGCCAACAAAGTCTGGATTTGATTATCTCTATCCCTTCTCTGTTTAATAAGCTGTCTTATTCTTTTTTGAGCGCCTTTAGTTTCAATACCTTCCAGCTCTTGAGGAATTTCCTCGGAACTGTCTTTTACTTCTTCAGGCTTAACTTCCTCTTTCTCGGAAGAATCCTCAGAATCTTCCACTTCATACTCAACCGACTCCTCCTTGGAATCAGAAAGTTCTACATCACTCCACTCTTCTTTTTCGTTATCCATTTTATTCTCCGTTGCTAACGAGACAAACGATTTACGTTAAGACAAAAATATATCTTACAATATTATATCACACTAAGTTAGGTTTCCCAAATTAACCCGACCCCTTTCCCAAATTAAAAGTAGGATCAAGATCTTTCGGATCTTCCACCCTCATTACAATTTGATCATCAAACAAAAGAATAAGGCGAACTCCCTTATAGAAGAGTTTAGTTCCCGCATGTTTACCGTAGCAAACATAATCTCCCACAGTACACCAAGCACCTCCGAGAAACTTATCCTTATCAAGATATGCCAAGTCTCCAAGTTGAAGAACTTGACCAACAGTAGTCAGATATGACATATCATCTTTAATTGAATCCGGTATAAAGATACCACCTTTGGTAATACTTTTTACTGATACCGGTCGCACCAAAATATGAAATCCTGGTAACGCAGGTAGCGGACTTGGATCAGGAACTTCTTCCAGATCTGTGATCCAGAGATCGTTTTTCAAAGCCGCACCAGTGCTAACTTGTCGCATCTTATTCCTCATCCTCCTGATATATACGTTTTTTAATAATACTTGTTAAATTATTTCTGGCCCACTCTATGCCAGATATTGCACCAACAAGCTGTCGATAATGGGAATAGTCTTCCGCCGATCCATTACCTAATGTAGTTTTAAGTTTATTTATTTCGTCATTAAACTCAATAACTACTTCATCCCAGATATCCATTAATCAAAAAGAGTATTCTTATTTACTTTTTTTATCGGCTCTGGCATTTTCCACGAATCAGTGGGCCATTCATTCAGAACAGCACGTTCACTACGCAGTCCTACAATATCCTTATCATAGGCATCTCCATAAGTTTTACTTTTACTTAGTACGTGTTCCGGGTAACCCTTACCTTTATTCATCATTAGATATCTCCTTTTGTTGTGCTATGGCCATCTTAACAAGAGCATCCAGCCCCTTTGTGTCAAGTTCCTTATTCTCTTTCATATTTGCCATGAGCATCTCTTTCATTGCTCTTGTGGCTTCTCGTTCATCTTCTTTATTTACTTTAAACTCTTCCAGAGCAGTTTTTGTTACAAACTCCATATTTTTTATTTTCTCTTTACTTTCCCGATCTGCTTCGGATTTCTCACGTTTAAAGTTATCCGTAGATCCTGTTTTCAACATTCCAATAATCTGCTCGTTCTCTTCAAGCTCAAGCTTCTTATTCTTAATCTCAAGTTCAGCAACATTGGTAGCTGTATCAGCTTGTAATTTTTGTTTCTCCAATTCAACTTTGGCCTGTTCTATAGCTAGAAGTTGCTGTTCAGGAGACTGTGCTTGGCCCATAGCTTTATTTGCATTCATTATCTGTTGAGCAGCTTCAGCCATTGCCATCTCTATAACAGCAGGATTGTTAGCCTGTTCAGGTACTTTCTTAAGAGATTCTTCGGTAATACCACTTATCTGCTCTTGATATTTCATAATAGAATGTTCTTGAATATTAGCTTCCAAAATAGGACGAATACGTTCCATAATCGGATTAGCGCCATTTACAGGATCTTGTAGATACAACATCTTTACCTGAATATGGGCATCATGATTCTGTCCGGGAAAAGCCCCAACCGGAACTCCCTTGGTAGCTGCCATAATATCCGATACCGGGTCCATTGGTTTTGGTTGAATCTTGGGAGGAAGTATCTCCTCCACATTTGGCATATTGGCCGCATTAAGAATAGTTCTATTAAGTGCTTCCAAATTAAACATACCAGGGGGAGATTGCTGGGCCATTTGAAGAGCCATATTCGCCATCATCATGCGGTGAGCATTGCTGGGAATATTAGGATCACTTACTGGAATAACGTCTATTCGACCATCAAAATCCTTTTTAAAGATACTCCGATCCTCATAGGGAACATCATAGGGATATTCCAAAGGAAGATAATCATAGTTAATTCGAGCAAGAATCCTAAATTCATCTTTTTGAGATTTATGTAATCTTTTATGAATTGCCGTGAAGAACTTACTACTGGCTTCAAGAAGCGCCATAGTCGTACCAACGGGTCCATAGGAGGCAGCATCAGAGATAACCTGCTCTGTACTATCCGCAAACTTCTGACCAGTAGCAGCTACGAAATTCAGCATCTGGAATAGAGTAGCGGAAGGCTCTTTATATGGAAGGGGAACAATAGCCTTGGATAAATCTATACCAGTTGCCTCAACCTCCTTGAACTCGCCAGGAGAAATAGGATCGTTATCTCCAACCATCCTTACTCCCTTGGCCTTAAACCCTCCAGGTAAATTGGCAAATTGACCAGCATCTATTAAAGAACGCATAGCTGCGGTGGCACTCATTGTCAGATTACCCAGAAAGTGAATAAGACCTAGTCCGTAAAAACCAAAGCCTGGAACAAATCTATAATGCACAAAATGGCTTATTTTCTCTTTGTTCGGATCATCTTGCTTATAGTTTCTACGAATACTAAGCACTTGTCGAGATTGCTGTTCTACGGTTACAATATACGGAAGTGCTTCTTCTTCTTCATTAAGACTGAGATAACAGTGTTGTTCAAGTAAAATATATTGAGGATCGTTATCAGAAGAAGGAGACAACCCAATGATAGTATCCATCTTCTCAGAGAAAGCTGTCATATTATTCATAGAGGGGGTTGGAAGATCTATATCTTGATAGACACCCACTCGAATATCCCGGTCTAACTCTACGGGACTCCTGTAAATAACATGCGTGTAACGATCTGCATTACCAAGATCAGTTGCATAGTAAGATATGTAAAACTGATCAATCGGTATAAATTCTGATCGGGGACGCTTAATCGTAGCATCATAGTAAATCTTTTTAAAGGAGGAGCCAATCAAGGGAAGATGGAACAACATCCTTTCAAATTCATCGAAGTATTCCGGCATCTGCTCTGTGAGCTGATAATTCATAAAGTTCTGAACACGATTGGCTTGCAGTTCTTTCTCAGGAGTTGACTTGCCAAATATCCGTGTTTTGATTGGACCGTTGGAAGGAAAGAGTTCTCCAGAAGCTTTTGATTGGAACTTAACAGCCGACTCAATCAAGAGAGGATGAACAGCTGTACAGGCACCTTCAAAAGGTTCTGTGCCATGCTCTAACTTTAAACCAAGCAGATCAAAGCCTCGCTCAAACATAGACTCCCACTCAGCTCTGGATTCTTTGTCGGCCTCAAAGTTTCCTATAATATCCACAGCTATGCTTGCCAGATCAGAATCATCTAAAGATTCTGATATATCTCCATACCATTCAGCAATATCTTCAGAAGCTTCCATCTCTGTGACCTCTGAGAAATCCACCGTGACTCCTCCATCTGTTGGATCAACTTCGAAGGTAGCTTCCCCAGTCTCTTCCATATTAGGCATGGGTACTACGTTACCACTTTCTTCAGGTATCATTTCAAAAGGATTGCGTTCTGTTGCCATTTAGATATTCCTAAACTTGTTTTATTTCTGAAGTAGCTATGCCATTAAAGACGGTAGAACAGGCTGGTTCGGTATTTCTACTTCTACTTCTTCTTTTTCTTCTTCTTCTTCTTCTGGAGCAAGCTTACTTGAATCTCCACTAATTCTTTTAAGGAATTCTGGATCATCAGCATATATCCTTGTAAGTCTATCCCTCTCATCCTTATTAATCAAGTCTGCAATCGCTCCAATACCCTCAGGATCATCATCTTCTTGTAACCTCTTAAAATATGCCGCCATAGCGGCCTGATCATCCGAGGTATCCGAGGACTTCGTCCCCCTTAATTTCGGTTCGACCATGCCCATGATACTGGCTCCGATGCCGTAAGCAGGAATACCATTGGTTCCCTCCATAGGCTTACCGTGTCCACCCATAGCTTTAAGCAAGCTGGACTCATCAGAATTAATATAGGAAAGTTTATGCGGCTCTCCACCAATATCCATTACTTTCTGAATAGAAGATAGCCCACCTTCCGAAGGTTGACATATTTCTATATTAATTGATATTTTTTGAGGCGACGGCTGAGACATCTGCAACGCTCTCTTTGCCGCTAAATTAAATAAGTCAGACATGATTTTATACTTCCCCTTCTTTGACCATGCTACTATTATATCACATTTCTACCAGTTTCCCAAATTTTATATGTTCCAATAAGTGGGAGCTTTTGCTCTGGGCTTTTCATCATACTCAGGATCGTCAGGATGGGTAAGATGCCAGGACTCTTTCATGTAGTTAACCGCCATTGTAAGAGCATCCACCTGATCATCATGAGCTGCATTTGGAAACCGTATTAACTCTTCAATAAGATCGTCTGCCCATTTCTTACCCTTGGGTATCCACAACCTGCCAGCTTCCATTATAGGTGTGGATGCATAAACTCTGGATACCTTATCTCTATCTGGAAGATACTCCATCACAGGAAGACCTGCTCGTCTCATATCTTGAATAAGTGATTGACCACTAGCTTTCTTTTCCACTATGCATACATCAGGACGATGCTTCTCATAAAGCTTCTGAGCCATTCTGCGCAGCTCAGGATATTCAAAACGGCCTCTTATATTACCCAGCAAGATCAGATGTGGAGAAAAATCTTCATAGCCTTTCCCGTCCTGATTATACTGAAAGAAGATCCCCCATGTTTGTATCACACTGAAATCAGCGGTAGTCCGTGTAGAAAAGGCTGTGTCGAATGTCTGGATAATAAAATCACACTCAGGAGGTTCTGGATCATCCCAGCTCTGAAGCCACTTTTTCTTTATTAGACCACCCTCTTCGGGAGTGGGATCTTGCATGTACAGAGCGTTCCAATATCTGGCTCCATTGCTTGCTTTTATTTCATTCTCATCTATCTGAAGAACTGAATCAGGTTTCCATTCAGGAAAATAACTTGTACCTATTGGAAGATCAAGCAGATCGGAAGATTCCTCATCTATCCAAGCTGGGATACGAACAACATCCCACGGTATAGTTTCATATTCCGACATGTCTTCTTGCTGCTTAAGAAGCCATCCGCACAGATCATCATAGTGATACCGAGTATTGATTATTACTATGGAACCTCCCGGCATGATACGAGTTCGAAGTCCCGCTGGATACCATTCTTTTATGAATCTACGACCAGCTGAAGAGATAGCATCCTCTTCTGACATCGCATCATCCAGTATAGCCACATGAGCGCCACGGCCAGCAATCTGAGAACGAACACCAGCGGCATAGTAAGTACCATTCTGAGTGGTTTTCCACTTGCCAGCAGCTCGAACATCCGTGCGGAGAGACACACCACGGAATATCTTTTGAAACTCTTCTGTGTTTACCAAGTCTCTGACAGACCGACCGAAGTCGCTGGCCAGCTGATCCGAGTGAGATATAGTTAAGATCTCATCTTCAGGATTTCTTCCTATGTACCAAGCTGGAAAGAGCTTTGAACAGATCATGGACTTGGACGATCTGGGAGGAAGAAAAACCATCAATCTTTTAATATCCCCATCTTCTACCTGTTGAAGCTTATTGGCTATTACTTCTATGTGGCGACCCATCTTAAAGCCAGATACAAGCGTGGGGGCCATTAATCTTACAAAGGATAAGAAGTCCTCATTACACTGAGTATTAACTTGCTCTGATAAAAGCCCTTGAAGCTCTATATAGGATTCTATATAGTTACTATTTAAATTAGTCATAACACTATTATACACTATAAACATTAGAATTACAATAGCTTTATTAAAAAAATAAAATAGTTAATAGTAATAATAGTTTAGAAGGCTCTATAAAGACCGACTTTTACATTTTGATGACTGACCCTTAAATTTTTCTAAATATACGTGGGTGTGGTTTTATATATATATGGGGGGCCGCAGTTTTTTCGACGGGGGTCTAAAAAAAAATAGTTATGTTTGCGCTTTTCCAAATAAAGAGATACCTTTTACTTTGATTTCCTAGCTCTAGTCTTATAAACTCGCTGTCTATACTTCCTAATGCCTTGCTATTCTTGCCCTATACTTAAGCTTTACTTAAACTATACTGTCCTTGTGTGTGTCGTCATGGTTGGGCGTGTTTTTGTCGAATTGGACAATGTCTCCCATTTCCATAGTATACTAGTAGACTATCGAACACACTGAAATTGCGGGATAAATTACCGCCTTTCTAACCCCATTGACACCGTAAGCTATATGAGCCATATTGATGATGTTAGACGATGTTATCCGCTCTTTTACATTGTGAAAAGGATTAGGCGAACCCGCCACAGCCATGCTCGCATTTGCGGTATGGGGATGTGGCGGGATATAGGAGAACTATGTTATGTCGAAAAATGAAAAATTCGAGGTCACCTTCGCAGCAGCCGCCAAAGTAGGCGAAGACATGCAAGCGTCGCAAGTGGCGTATGACAAAGCACGCAAGGCAGCATGTCAGGATTTACTTGATGAATTGAAAGCGGCCAAAGAATTGTATTTCTTCAATACAGTTTACACTGTGGCAGTCTTCAATCAGGTAGAAGCTGAGAAAAATACTAAGTCTCGAATTAACAAGCAAATTTGCGACGTTATGGGATGGACGTTCGGAAAGTCACAGCAAAAATTTGTATCCGCTGTGTTATTTTCTGAAAATCTTGCCAGCATTCTTGAAACCGCAGAAACGGTTGAGGATACAGCGCAAATTTTGCTGTCACTTTCAAAATCCGGTGTTAAGTCTTTTAATGCTCTTAAAAATTGGTATGGGCAGCAGAGTGATGCAAAAAGCATACCGGAGGCTGAATTCGAAAAAAGTGATAACGATGCGACGGTAAAGGAAATTCGCAAGGATTCCCCACAAAATAAGGATTTATTGGGAATGATGGAAGAATTTCTTGGCAAAATATCGGGCTTGATGGAAGAAAAACAGCTCGAACAAATGCGAGCGGCCATGCTTCGTGTAGCAAAAACAATTGGACAAGAAAAGGTGTAGACCACAAACATAAAACTAGGGCGGCCTTCGGGCCGCTCTTTTTTTTTATTCTTTTTTTTATTACGTGCGGGAGGAGAGCAATCAGCAATTTCGATGCACCTTACTACTACGTGCGGGAGGAGAGCAATCAGCAATTTCGATGCACCTTACTACTACGTGCGGGAGGAGAGCAATCAGCGACACTGGAGAAAAAATCGGAAAGACGGCATCGGCAATTTCGATGCACCTTATTACATGCATGAGACAAGAGCAATCAACGCAATTTCTAACCCCATTGACTTTCAAGATCGAATGGTGTATGGTATAGTTATGGTTGAATTAGTGCCGACCAGAGAGCAATCAGCAATTTGAGTATACTAGTATACTGTAGCACTCTTACCCAAGCCCGTTGAATTAATGAAGGAAAAAACGATGACTGATAAAATAGAATATTATTGCCATAATTGCAGAGAATACAGGGCCACTTATTGTGGAACCGATATTGAAATAGGACAAGAGCCAACACAGACTTGGCCTAATGATCAAACAGTCTGCGTTCTACAAAGAGACCGAGAAAAAGGACAAAGGATTTTATCCACGACCACACCTTTGCATACTTTTTTACATGTTTGGCCGTGCGCTGGGGAGATAGAATAAATGCTGATCATGAGAAAAAAGCAAGAAGCAATTAATCTTGCACCGTTTAAAATAGAACGCTTCTATGATGGCGCAGAAGTATTCTGGCTGGTCGAACACATCAGCGACGGTATATGTCATGTTTGCGAAACACGGGAAGAAGCCATAGCAGAACGCAATCGCCTGAATAGCAGCTCGGGCCTTGACCAGCTCGGTATCTAGGAAAAAATCATGAAAGAACGAACATCAGCACAAATCATTGATGATCACGGTGAGCTATTCGCTGGGATGCCAAGCGGCAAGATACGCCTCCAAACAGAGGGATATTCCAAGGGTTTCATAATGACCTACAATCCAGATGGCACACTGAAATCAATAGCCTTGCGAAAATATGCAAAGGGTAGTAAGAAGTGGCGTTCCACCATGAGGTGGTAATTTTCAGTGCACTAGTGCACCATTCAATATCTAGGAGAATGCATGAGGACAGGGACGTAACGTCGAAGTCTTGCTATGATCCCTGCGATAGCAAGTATGGCGAAGGAGCAAGGGCGCAACCTATCAGAGTTCTGCGCTGCCAGACACCGATGATAGGCCGGAGAGCAAGCAGACCTGCAACTGCATCAGGCACAGTATGTGTCATAAATCAAAGGCGGTGACTATTTTATTCCATCTTGGAGGTAACAATGGCTCGCAGATTTAAAATGGATATCACATTCGAAGGCGACTTGGATGACATCCCCGGTGCCTTCTTCTTGGTTGATGATTGGGAAGAAGTAGTAGAACAATCATTCATGCGGAACAAGCATTACAATACATCAGTTGAGATAAAGAATGTAACAGTTGATGGCAAACCCAAACCAACTAATAAGGACTGAACCATGCCAAATGATCGAACTATATTAGGCGAAACATTTTCGCTTGAGACTTTCCTGAATAATCTGGAGGATACCATAGAAAATCCTGATGTTGCACATGAGGACATGTCTCAGTATGATGAAATGTTGGACAAGATAGAGAAGGAATGAACAATGAAAACCAATGATCTTAAAAAGGGTGATCGCATCCGGCTTAACAACGGCTGGTATGCCACCATTGAAGACAATAAAAAGGGTGCTGTCCGTATGGCAACCGTAGAAGGATTGTTCACTGAAATGGGTTCAATCTACACCGCCGACATTGATATCTATCTTAAAAATATGGACAACGGCAGCACCAAGAGCATAACTATCGAACACAACCATAATCACGCCAAGGGCAGAGATGCCATGACAGCGTTGTTTGGGAATTAATATAAACAGGAGAATATTGTCATGAAACAAGTCAAAGACACAAACGAAACTATGTGGAATGTCTACGATGTGTTGTATGCTGATCAGTATAATCAAATCTATCCCAACCATGTACAGATAAACATCGGACAGAATGTAGCAGAGCGTGGCATCACACTTCCAGACTATCTTGCGAAAAGGTGGTTAGCCGGTGAGATAAGGATAGCTTTGATATGACTAGTAATGATATGAAGAAGACAATTCTGGGTAACATAAATCGAATACTGGGGGAGTTAAACCAGCAAATTAATATCATCGAAGCACTCGACAACGACTCAGCGTCCAGCGGCTTCCTTGACCTCCACGATCAGATAGATGTCATGACAAGATGTATGGTTTCGTTTGAGGCGGTGCTGGTACGGGCCGTTAACATAGTTCCTTCCAAACAGGAGAAAAATAATGTTTAGATCTATCATAGGTATAGCGTATCTTATTATTAGTTTTCTGGGCTTCATAACTAGTGTATTTAGAATGGAGCTGTTTGAGTATAGTAGTATACTATCAGTTGGCATTTGGAGCATAGCCCTTATATGTGCTTTCACGGGCTGCTATTTTATATTAACCATTAAAGAGAGGGAGCCAAGAAAATGAACTATAGACCCATGTTTGTCTTTGCTAATGGAGAGCGAGCTGGAAACGCACAAGTGTTTGCGACCCATCATGAGGCGCTGAAGAGCGCCGCTGATCGCTTTCGGTCATGGACTATGCCAACAAGTTACGATGTAGATACGACCACCGAACCGGTAACCTATTCTTGGACTTCAGAAGGTGGCGATGTACGTACAAAGTCTATCTAACTTAACCCAATTTGGAAATACTGGAGGTCAAACATGACAACTTTAAGTGCCGAGCATACGGCAGTCCTAAATCAAACAACACTGTTTCGAAAGAGTGTCTTTGATCCGGCTGATTATCCGTACAAGTTTATCAAGCCCGATACCGGGAGTAAACTAGGCAAGAAAGTTCGCAAAGGTAAATGGAAAGGTATGAGGTTTTATACTTTGACGCTGGAGGAACGAGCAACCTGTGATTCAGCTTGTGAGCATTGGCTTGATTGTTTCGGCAACAATATGCCATTCGCTCATAGGTTTAGGGCAACCAGCAGCCTTACAAGTAAGATGGAACCCAACCTAGATGAGCTTGATTTAAAACATCCTAATGGATATGTAGTTCGACTTCATATTCTGGGAGATTTCTTCAGTGTTTCCTATGTTAAATGGTGGGGCAGACAACTAGCCAAGAGATCGTCTTTAAATATATATGGTTACAGTCGGCACCATCCTTTCAAACCTATAGGCAGAGCTATCCTAGCTCTTAGAGAGAAGTATCCTGATAGGTTTGAGGTACGGTTTAGTAACCTCCCATCTGATAATATGTCTGCTAACTCTGAGCATGTATCGGATGAGGGTATTATATGTCCAGAACAAACCGGAAAGGTTGATAGTTGTGGTAGTTGTTGTCTTTGTTGGGCCTCCAAGAAACCGATAATATTTTTGGATCACTAGCCCACCCCACCCCAAGTAAAGGATAGAACTATGTTCAAGCTAAATAAAAGCCAAGTCGTTAATGAAATCTATGCTATTCCACCAACAGATGAAGCATACTTTGAACTTGGCAAGATAGTTGGGAATAGAAATGTTAAACCTCTGAATGCTCTCCGTATCATGTACAGTATGCAAAAAAGAAATTTTCTGAACTGTATTCCTATTATCATAGATATAAAGGGGCGCATAATTGATGGTCAACATCGCTACGCAGCAGCAACCATGTTGGGTATTACAATTTATGTTGTCATGGTTGAGGACGATGACGTTGGTAGCATTGCGATAGCATTAAATACTAACAAAAGTAATTGGAACCTTGCTAACTTTGCTCATTACTGGGCAGAGCAGGAAGGTGATCCCAAGACAGCTGAGATATATCAGACCTATCTTGAGTATTACGAGGCAAATAATAGTACACATGGCGTTCTTATTGCGATCTTCAATGGCGAAACTACCAGACACTTCTCTACCGCTGATGGTGGCAATAAAGAATTTAAGGAAGGTCGTCTGCCATTTGGCCCACTAAATCGGAACCATATCGAAGATACATTATCCAAACTTCGTAGACTTAAACACGCCTCTCTATACCGTCCGATTACTCGTACCACATTCCGCAAGCAACAGTTCCAAGAAGCTTTACTTCAGGCTTTTGCAGTGAAGTGTTTTAACTTTGAGAAGTTTCTTGATAACTTGTGCCACACTCGACACCAGTTTAATATGCTGGCTAAACGTGCGGATATGTATAACGAAATCATGCGTATCAAGGATAAATAAAGGAGAATAAAAATGAGTCACACAGGAAACGATGAGCTGAAAGAAAATCTATTTGAGCATCACTATAATCTTCTGGTAAACTCAGGCTGGCACAAGAACGCTTGCGAAACTATTAGAGAAGCTCGTGAGAGAGCTGATAATGAGTGGGCCGAACGAAGTTGACCTGCTGATCTGAGTATGCTATACTACACACAAGGAGAAAAATAATGGCTATTCCAAACCCGCCGGAAACTACGCTAACTCGGATGACTGACATGGAGCTTGATGTTTTCGAAAAGGCAAGTGTTCATTATGAGGGGAAAAATAATAAAAGAGATGCGTGTTTAAGTCTACGAAGTAAAAACGCACTCAAATTTCTGAAGCGTGACCATATTGTTATCGAATTCTGGGAAGATTACTTCTCTGGAAAACCTATATATACGATAACCAAAGGGTACGTAACGATCAGCGTGGGAATGACCGGAATATATTAAAGGAGACTGACATGGAGCTTGATGTTTTAGAGAGGGCATGGAATCATTATGAGGAGAAACATAATAAAAAAGGAGTACCTTGGCGAGCATATGAATATAATCAAGATCGCCTTATGGAATTCTGGGAAGATTATTTCTCTGGAAAACCTCTATATACAACAGGAGTTCAGGAAATGATTGAGCGTGAGGAATGTGAATGCGTGGATGATGGTGATGACTGTCCCATACCAAACCCATCGTGCCCGCTGCACAACTGAATAAGGAGATTGCAATGATAATGTCTAAGCATGAGTGGTCAGAAAATGAACAACGGTTCTATGACGTTATGCCAGCTTGGTGGTGGCGTCTGGAGGATAGGGATAAACATTATGAATCCTATGTTAAAGCCCAGAAAGACAGGACAGAGAGATGCGAAAAAGAAAGAACGTCACAGTGGGGCGCTCCCACCATAGACATGGAGTAGTTCCCAGAAACCCCCATGCAAGTAGTCTTAGCAAAGCACAGTATAGGAAAAGAATTGTTCCCTCCAAGAAGAGAGATATTAAACCGGAGATAGGTAATGAATATGATTGAAACAATAAAAGACAATGCGGAGAAGATGATCCACAATGAACTGACTCTTCTTCTTAAAGAAAGTAAGAACGGTGAGACTCTTGATGTTATATGCGGTGCCTTGGAAGCTGTCTTTAAACTTGCTTATACTACTGCACCACAAGATATTCTTGCTGTGAATGTAATTTTAGGTTCTCTATACCTTGCAACCAACGAGCAAATCGAGGAACTTTCTAATGAAGGGTAGACACAATGTATGCACCTAATTTTAGTACGGCATTGGACGTTCAAAAGTTTCTGAAGAGTAACTCAGGTAGTTGGTATCGTCCTATGGTGGAGGAATATATAGAGTTATGTTCTATTAGAAACGATGAGGAGTTGTCTGTGGAAGAACTTAATGGTTGGATAGAGTATGAGATGCAAACACTTACGAAGGGATATGAAGAATGGCTATCGATAAATTAACTGAGGAGGTCCACCGTATCATGGCTGATGGGAAGCGTTCCCAAGTTCACGGTTGGACTATGCGTGGTATAGTAAATAAAATTACAGCCGCTTTCCGAGAAGAAGCTGGAATAAAAGCCAAGAAGTATATCATTAAACTGTGTGGCTACGGCCCAACTTCAAAGGAGACTAAAGATGTTTGATCATGATGTTATTAACTTTCAAGTGAGTAAGGTTCCTCTCTATGTTAAGGATGATTCCGCTGAGGGCTTCTACCTCGGCTATGAAGAGGTTGTTAACAGCGTAGGTGTTGGTATCCAACGAGACAACGGAGAAATGCTGGGTATTGTTTCTGATGGCTATGAAGTTGTTCAGTACAACGACATCGTAGAACAAGTCGAGGAAGCATTAAGTAAATCTGGTATTGATACGACCGATGCAAACTTTGATACTAATGTATACAGTGGTGGATCACAACTTGAACTTCGTGCCCGCTTCCCAGCTCACAGTCAAACCATAGATGGTGGAAAGGACAGCGTCATACCTGAGTTTTGTTTTCGTACCAGCCACAATAGAACGTGGGCAAACAATGGAATGATGGGACTTTGGAGGAACATGTGTTATAATACTCTGGTAAGCGGAGATAAGCTTGCTTATATATATGGTCGCCACACAAAGAACTTTAATGTCCCGGTCTTTGCTGCAAAGATCAAAGGAGCTGCGGAGTATATAGCCTCTGATGGTATGGATAAGATGAGGACATGGTATCAAACACCTGTGCGAAGAGAGCAAGCCGTCGATCTCTTTACCAAGACACTTGCATCTCGAATGGACAATGTGAAACGTAAGAAGGTAGCTAATAAAGTTATGTTATCCAGCCTGATGAAAACCTTTGACGAAGAAAACCGACACATACTGGGTCGAGGAGCTTATGAAAGATATGCTCATAGAGATGCTGGTACACTCTGGACAGCCTATCAAGCTGCCACATCGTGGTCAACTCATACAGACAAGCCCAATACAAAAGTATTTAGAGAAGATCGGGTGCGGAAGATGTTGGCCTCGGATGCATGGCAGGAACTGGCAGCATAAATAACTAGGGGGTGGGTTCGCTCACCCCTCTTAACCTCAAGAGGTAAGAAATGAGCAAGACAAAGTCTTGGATTATGGATATGGAAGACACAGTAGACATTGCAGTCGAGTCTGGGTGTTCCTGTATTGAGGATGTAATTACATATTGTAATCAACATTATCTCGGCCATTACGATAAAAGTTATGTGAAAAAATATTACGAGGCCGGGCTATGGAAGTAACCCTTATTGATCATATGGGTAGTGACCTATCGGTGGTTAACGCCGCCAGGGTATCCTTTGCGAAAGTGCATGAGAAATTTAAAACTGAGGCCGATACTAAACTCATTCACTACTTAGCAAAGCATAAGCATTGGAGTCCTTTCGGACATGCCTCTCTCCAGTTTCATATTCGTGCCCCTGTTTTCGTGGCCCGGCAACTTGTAAAACATCAAGTTGGTTTAACTTGGAATGAGGTATCTCGTAGATATGTGGACACTAAGCCAGAGTTTTATACACCAAAAGTTTGGCGAGGTGTTGCCCAAGATAAGAAACAGGGTTCGTCTGACATAAAGATTAACATTAATCCAGATCATGGCGGTGGTCCTATGATGGTGGACGATTACCAGCAAGTTCTTCGTTCTGCGAAGTGGACCTATGAACAGCTATTAAAGAATGGGGTCTGTCCTGAACAAGCCCGCATGGTTCTACCACAATCTATGATGACAGAGTGGTACTGGAGTGGCACACTATACGCATTTGCAAGAGTGTGTAACTTGCGATGTAAGTGTGACGCCCAGAAAGAAACACAAGATATAGGATGGGGTATCGACAAGTATGCTCGGGATATGTTTCCCATTTCTTGGACTGCCTTACGGGATATCTAATAACACACTACAATAGGAGGGATAGATGTCTTATATAATTATTCAGTTCGATCTTCTCGGGCGCTTTGAGGAGATGGACGCAATGATAAACGAGGAGGGGAGTGCATTAAAAACTTTTCAGACTGAGGAGGACGCCCAACTTTTCTTGTATCGTCACGGCCTGGAGGGTTTTAAAAGTGGTTTCCCTCATCAGATACGGGTAGCCCGACTTCACTAGTCCAAAGGTTTGTGGCCATGCGTACTATGCGGCTGGTAAACACAATGCGAGACTAGGAGGGTATTCAATCGGATGAACGAGACGACACATATACATATTTATAGAAATGGCTGTATAATGATTGATAAAGACCATATAATCGCTAATCTAAGAGAAGTATTCGATCCCGAAATCAGTATCAATATATATGATTTGGGCCTTATCTATGATATAGATATAGATCAAGAAAACAAATGGGTTACGGTAACACACACATTGACCAGCGCATTTTGCTCATTTGCAGATATAATAGTTCAAAACATATCAGATGCAGTCTATAAAAACCAAGAAATTAATCATGTAGAAGTGATCACTACATTTGATCCGCCATTTACAATGGAAAGTGTGCCTGAAACAACAAAAATGATGATGGGCTGGTAATAAACATTTAGAAGAGCTGGAAGACAGGTTTTGCTTGACACCTTAAAGAAAAGGTGGTAGTATACAAACAACAAGGAGATAGTCGATGATGGGAAGGAAGCAGAAGCTGAAAGGCGGGGATGAGTACGATGTGGTGGGCGGCTGGCGCAGGTGGTATTGTTATCTGCAACGGGCTGGATCTGTCAAGTCCATCAAGAAGAAAATGAACAAGCGAGATCGCCACGATGCCAAGCTCAAGTTGCACACACGGGAAGACACATGAAGAAAGCATTAATACAGAACGAATTTAATTTAGGGCTTCCAGCAAAAAGGACATCATATGTTTGTTAAAGACAACGTAACCTATTTAAATGAGTACCAAAACAAACACAAGATACCTTCAACAACAAGGGGTTTAAAGGATATGGAAATGGTTAGAATTAATTCTGTGTTAACTTCAGGGCTGCAATTACCAACAGACATAGCACTGAAGAAGAACAGCTTCTTCATAATAGAATTCAACGATTGTTTTGTTATACGGCGGCGTGGCTTTCATAACGAAGGAAAGTAATATGAGAATGGAAGGGGTTAGCCTTAATGCAGATCAATTTTCTGGCGAATTAAGAGTTTTGCGTAAGCAAGTAAGTCAGCTTAAACATATTGTGGATACACAAAATATAACAATTAAGAGACTCAGGGAAGAGTTGGCCGACGTTAAGCAGGATCGAAGCAACATCCTGTTGTGCTGGGCAGAACTCGACCCTCCCCCCAAGAAAGGCACCCGTAAAAATATTGAGAACGATAATGACATTGATATATAATATTCAAGACTATCTCACACAGAGGGACGATGAACTCAGACTATCTCATGGGTGTTCTAAGTGGGGCTGGAATCTTATGAAAGAATGCGGCTATGATGTTTCAGATAGTGAGGACATAGCTCAGTTCTTTAGGGATCTGGAGGAAGACGATGCCTAAGAATCTCTGGGAGAAGGAGCGGTCAGCGGTCTTCCGTAACACGTTGGGCCTTTTCCTTGCGGAGGGCTACAATAAAAAGGAAGCCAAGAGACTGGCCCGTAGAGAGGTTGAGGAGATTATGCTAGATAAGGATGATTTCATAAATGATATATGGGATGATCAATTCGATGACTGTTAATCCTTGGAGATTAATGTTAAGGAAACGTCATGGTGACATGGTTATTAAAAATTTTAAAACGAGGAGGGAAGCACAAGAAGAAATTAAAAACAGAAGCTCAGTCATTTTACATCTTGGAAGCAACCCTGAGGAAATTTATTATGTTGAAAGAGCAAGAAGGAAAAGGTATTCTTCTAGAGATTTACAAAGTAGATAATAGTAGAGGATTTCAACTATCCTTTGGTGACAAGTGGGTCACTATGGAAAAGATAGATAAGGTAGAAGCTCTAGTCTCCATTGAAAAGGATATAGCCGAGATGCGGCGTGAAATCTGTCAAGAAATGTTTGACTTTAGTAAAGGAAGGTTCTAAAATGCAAACAGAAAAAGCAAATATGGGGCCATGTACTAAGTGTAATTCTTCTGATGCCCTTGCTACCTACTCAGATCATACATGGTGTTATAGTTGTCAAACTTACGGAAGTATCGGAGATGAAATTGAAACTGAACGTAAGGTAATTCCAATGAACAGAGGGCACAAGCGTACATTTAAAACAGCAGACATTACTGACCGAAAAATTACAGCCGAAACATGTAAGAAGTATGGGGTCACTGTGGCTTTTGATGGTCAGGTTATTGTTGAACACAAGTATGATTACTATGATAAGGATGGAACGTATAAAGCAAGCAAGTACCGAAGCACTAAAGTTAAAGACTTCTGGTCTGAAGGACCATTAAGTGAGTGCGGTCTGTTTGGGCAGCAAATCTTTGGTCAGTCACAAAAGTATATCACTGTATGTGAGGGCGAGCTTGATGCAATGAGCGCCTTCCAACTTACAGGATCTAAATACCCCTCCGTATCTGTTAAAAATGGGGCTGGGGCGGCTCTGAAGAATTGCAAGCAGTCACTCGACTATCTGAATAAGTTTGGTACAGTGGTTCTTTGTTTTGATAATGATGCCCAAGGCACTGCCGCCAGTATAGAGGTAGCTCAATTATTCGAACCCAATAAATGCAAGATTATGTATCTTGAAATGAAAGACGCCAATGAGTATTTGAAGACGGGTCAGTCCGAAAAGTTTGTACGATCATGGTGGGGCGCAAGAGAATATACCCCCGCTGGAATTATCAACCTGGCAGACTTGGGAGATAGTCTGTATGACGAAACGTACCATGAGACTTGTTCCTATCCTTGGGATAAACTAAACGAGAAGACCTACGGTATGCGTACCGGAGAGCTGGTCACCTTCACTTCTGGTGCTGGTATGGGTAAGAGCAGTGTCATGCGTGAACTAATGCATCATATTATGGGAAGTACCTCAGACAATATTGGGCTACTTGCTCTGGAAGAGAGTACACGCAACACAACATTTAATATCATGAGCGTTGAGGCCGGTGCCAGATTATATATAAAAGAAATACGAGATCAGTACACCCCGGAACAATTGAGGGAGTGGCAAGCCAAGACAGTAGGTAACAGAAGGTTCTTTGCCTTTGATCACTTTGGAAGTATAGGCAATAACGAGATCCTTGATCGTGTACGCTATATGGCAAAGGCTCTGGATTGTAAATGGATTTTTCTGGATCACTTGTCTATCCTGGTGTCAGGACAGGAAGACTTTGGAGATGAGCGTAAGTCTATTGATGTATTGATGACCAAGCTGCGTTCTCTGGTTGAGGAGACTGGGATAGCCTTGCTACTTGTCAGCCACCTTCGCAGACCGGGAGGTGATCGGGGACACGAGGAGGGGAGGGAGGTGTCGCTCTCGCATCTGCGTGGCTCTGCCAGCATAGCGCATCTAAGTGATAGTGTCATAGCTCTGGAGCGCAACCAGCAAGCAGAGGATGAGGTGGAAGCCAACACAACCACCGTTCGTATCCTGAAGAATAGATACACTGGAGACACAGGTGTTGCTTGCCACTTGCATTACGATAAAGAAACTGGTAGAATGACACAGATAGATAACCCATTTCTGGAGGATGAAGAATGATTATAGAAATAGGTGGTAGACATGTGTGTAATTTGTGTGGTTACGAGTGGTCTGCTATGTTAGGAGATGATGAAATTCCAACTCAGCACCATTGCGAGGATGGGCATCTGGGCTGTGATGGCTGGCCTAATTGTGATACGGAGCCTGACCTCTGTTCTTACAATGGCCATCGGTCCCAATTTGTGGGTCACAAAGATTAAAGAACTTCGAAAGGAAATAATTCGCATGTTGAAAAAGAATGACGGAGAAATGAAAGTAGATGAGGTATGCGATATATTAGGAATCGTTCCATATGATATTCCTTGGGGACACAACATAGGATGGGCCAAATGTTTACAACCAAATCAAAAGTATCATCTCATATTATCTGGAAATCGCAAAGATTAAAGGAAGGAAGTAATGACAGTTAGAAAACCATTCGATAAAGCACTCTACGATGTGGCCGACACCAAAGCTAAGAAGCATATGGTGGACTGGCTTAATTTCCACAATGACTATTGCTTCTTGGATGATCGCATCTATAACATCTCTACGAACGAGACATATTACTTTGATATTGTCTGCACTGTAGATGATGCCAATCCAAGATTGCTCTATGAAGTAGAGATTAAATATTCTTGGAAAGGAGATTGGCCTGACTCTTGGAAAGAGATACGTATTCCTGAGAGGAAGAGAAGGCTTCTTGATAAATGGAAAGAGGAATGCCCCGATGATATATTAACCTTCGTTGTATTCAGAGATGATTGCAAGAAGGCTTGGCACATAGATGGCGCTACCCTTCTTGAATGTGAAGTAAGAGAAGCTCCTAACCGCAACATAAGAAAGGGAGAGAAGTTCTTTCACATTCCCACCAACGATGCATACCTAATGGATATGACCTATGAAGAGAATTAAAAACCTTTTGGGTACCTTTTTTGGGTACCTTTTTTGGGTACCTTTGAGGCAAAGTCATGAAAGCAGTTATTGATATAGAGACAGACAGCTTGGATGCAACAAAGATACATTGTATCGTAGCTCGACATTACGGAACAGGAGAAACAAGACAATGGATTGGCGACGAATGTAATCAGTTTGGCAGTTGGTCCCGAAAGATAGATCAGTTTATAATGCACAACGGTCTTAGCTTCGATGGGCCTGTTCTTAATCGACTGGTTGATGCCAAGATAGAACCTACTAAAATTAGGGATACATTAATTGAATCCCAACTGTATAACCCTGTTCGAGACGGGGGACATTCTCTAGCAGCATGGGGCGAGAGACTTAACTATGTCAAGGGTGAGTTCACTGAGTTTAATCAGTACAGTAAGGAGATGTTGAATTACTGTCTGCGTGACACTGAGATTACCCGGAAGCTTGGTATCAGTCTTGAAGAAGAGGGAAGAACCTTTAACCCTCAAGCATATAATCTGGAGCGTCAGATAAGAATAATAATAGATAAACAACAAGAGAATGGCTTTGCCTTTAATCTTATGGAGGGGCAGCTTCTCTTGGCTAGGTTGGAGGACGAACAACGCCAGCTTGAATCTCAAGCCAATGCAATGTTTGAACCCATAGAAGTTCAGTTAAAAACCAAGGTTAAACACATCCCATTTAATATTGCCAGTAGAAAACAGATTGCTGAACGCTTGGTAGAGAAGGGGTGGAAGCCCAAGAAGTATACAGATAAGGGTAATGTTATCATTAATGAGGAGGTTCTCTCTAAGATTTCGGGGATGCCCGAAGCTCAAATGTTCAGTAGATACTTTCTATTACAAAAACGTACTGGCCTTCTTAAGGCATGGATACAGGAGTGTCAGGAGGATGGTCGGGTCCACGGTAAGGTTCTTACTCTTCGAACTATTACGGGGCGTATGGCGCACCACAAGCCTAACATGGCCCAAGTCCCAGCGGTGTATAGTCCTTACGGCAAGGAGTGTCGATCCCTCTGGACAGTATCAAACCCGGAAACACACAAGCTGGTGGGCACCGATGCGAGTGGACTAGAGCTTCGATGTCTGGCACACTATCTGGATAATGAAAGCTTTACAAAAGAAGTTCTTACAGGAGATATACATACAGCTAATCAGAAGGCGGCTGGTCTTAAAACAAGAGATCAGGCAAAGACTTTTATCTATGCCTTTCTCTACGGAGCGGGGCCAGCTAAGATAGGAAAGATAGTCGGAGGTTCTTCTCAGGCGGGGCGTTCATTAATAGAAAAATTTCTAAAGAATATTCCAGCCCTGAAGGCACTCCGAACTAACGTACAGGAAGCAGCCCAGAGCGGTCTAATCAAGGGCTTGGATGGCCGAAGACTACATATTAGATCAGAACATGCTGCTTTAAATACTCTTATTCAGGGAGCTGGGGCGGTTGTTTGTAAACAATGGCTCGTAGAAATGGATAAGAGAATAAAAAGATCGGGACTGGACGCTAAGTTAGTAGCATCAGTCCACGATGAGTATCAGTTTGAGGTGGCCAATCCTGACATTAAACCCTTCACTGAGATAACTAGAGAGGCCATTCAATCCACAGAAAAGATATTGAACCTCAATTGTATGCTCGACTCCAATTTTAAAGTTGGAAATAATTGGTCCGAGACGCATTAAAGTTCTTGACTCTTGGATAGGGGCATGGTATAATTCACTCGTTGCTTAGTTAGTAGTACCTAATCAAGATCTGTGGTAGTACGAAGTAGTACCATAGAGCGTAGATTAGTTTGGGGATGGTCCCCATTCGTGGCTGCAAGGGTGCAGTGTTTTAAAGGAGAACAGAATGAACGATCCAATTTATATTACCGGCAAGTGCCACTACGCATCAATCACCGAGCCGAACACTAAGTTTGAACCGGTTTGGTCTATTCAGGTTGAGGTTGATGATAACAACCGATCTGTTATTGAAGGAGCCAATCTTCCCATTAACAACAAAGGTGATGACCGGGGGGATTTTGTTACCATTAAGCGTAAAGTCTTACGTGCTGATGGTAGTCAACGTGCCGCTCCCTTTATAAAAGACTCTCAGAATAATACTTGGAATGGTAAGCTGATTGCCAATGGTAGCACAGTAAATGTTAAGGCCGTTCCTTACAATTGGAACTACGCTGGTAAATCAGGAGTTTCTGCTGACTTGTCGGCAGTACAGGTGGTGGACTTCATTGAGTACACCAGAGATAACGAAGACTTTAAACCAGTAGAAGGAGGCTATGTGCAAGAAGAGGCAGTGCCCTTTTAATAACTAGAAAGGAGAGGGGTGTCACTTTGATTTTCATTGTGGCACCCCCTTATTCTCATGAAACAGATTGAAACATTAGTTGAAGATATCTATAATCTTTTTACCCTTGCTCCTATTGACATGGATGAAGAGGAAGTAGACAAGCATATAGATACTTTTGGTGATATGCTCAAGGTTCACATCAAAGAATTCTTATATGAGAAACCTAGAGATCGTGCCAACCTCCGACTATCTGCTATTGGTAAACCAAACAGGCAGCTCTGGTACGACCTCAACAAACCCCTGACCGATGTTCAGCTTCAGCCCTCTACTAAGATAAAGTTTTTATACGGATATATCTTGGAAGAGCTACTCCTTCTTTGTGCCTCTGTCTCGGGTCACAAGGTTACCGATCAACAAAAAGAAGTTGAAGTGGAAGGGGTAGTGGGGCATCAGGATGCTATGATTGATGGTGTTCTGGTTGACTGTAAGTCTGCCAGTGGTCCTGGCTTTAACAAGTTCAAGCACAATAAACTTAATGAGGACGATCCATTTGGATATATTCCTCAGATATCAGCCTATGCTCATGCTAATGGGGTTAACCGAGCGGCCTTTCTGGCTATAAATAAATCTACAGGAGAAATATGTCTGACGCACGTACATCAAATGGAGATGATCAATGTTAAACAGAGGGTGGATTATCTTAAAGAGATGGTTACAGATAGCCGAATTCCTGATCAGTGTTATCCTAGTGTGCCTGATGGGAAGTCTGGTAATCATAGGCTTTCTGTTGGTTGTGTTTACTGTGGCCACAAATCAGAGTGTTGGAAGGATGCTAACCAGGGGAGGGGTCTTCGTGTATTCCAGTATGCAGGGGGCAAAAGATTTCTTACACAAGTTGGGAAAGAGCCTGACGTAAAAGAAGTGATGGACTGGTAATGCACTGGAAGTATGCCGAAGAACTGGACACCAAGAATAATTTTGGATTTGTTTATATTATAACTCGAAAGAAAACTAAGAGAGCTTACATAGGATGTAAGCAATACTTTGTTAAGAAAAACAAAAAGAAAGTTGAGTCGGACTGGAGGGTATATACCGGATCAAGTAAAACTCTGAACGAAGAAATTAAAGAACTAGGAAAGAGCCAATTCCACTTTGAGATTATTGGAGAGTACAAAAATAAAAGAAGCCTGAGATATTACGAATGTTATTACCAATTTATTAATCATGTGTTAACTGCAAAACTAGAGGGAATAGGCGACCCTGCTTATTATAATAATTATATAGGTGGTAAGTTTTATAGGCCTGTTCAGGAACCAGTTGAATAACAGTATAGATTTTGAATCTCTTTGTAGTGTGACTCGGAAAGATCCTATTAGGAGTCTGTATCTAGCAGTAATTCTACAGGCTATCATTGATCTTATTAAGCCTGAAGTTATTCAAGAGAGTAGTAACATAAAACTACAAAGAGATCAGGCCCATGCTTGGGTCTTTTCTTCTATTGGTGTGACATGTGAAAATTTTGAGGACACTTGTACACTTGCAGGGCTTGAGCCGGGGATGGTTCGAACCTTTACATTTAATGTTATTAAATCAGGAGATATAGATGAAGTCAGAAGAAAAATTAACATCATCTTATGATACTGGTTCTCCCCATAAGGGGAGTTCTGAGGTAGAGAGTGACCAATCGAATAGGGAAGGAACATATAATTACTACCTTCGAAGAATGAAAGAGGATCATGCTACGAACAAACAAGTAGGAGGGCAGCACTATAAAGATTGTGTTATTCAGCCAGTAGAATATATATTTCAGAATAGCCTTGACTATCTTGAGGGGAATGTGATAAAGTATATTACCCGACATCGAAAAAAGGGAGAAGGGAAAAAGGATGTGGAAAAGGCTATTCACTACGCTCAACTAATCCTCGAACTCCGTTATAATGAATAGGTGAAATAGTGTTTAAATCAAATCGCAATCCACAGTTCCGATCCAAGTTCAGTGAAGATATTTTTAACACAAAGTATTTTCACGAGGGAGCTGAAACCTTTCATGAGCTTTCCTGCACACTGGTTAATGATGTTTGTCAAGACCATCTTACTACAGATGAGAAGGCGGAACTGATAGATCATATCTCCAATCTGCGCTTCATACCCGGAGGTAGATACCTCTATTATGCTGGGCGTGACAAGAAGTTCTTTAATAACTGCTACCTTCTTAAAGCAGAGGAAGACAATCGAGAGGATTGGGCCAAGCTTAGTTGGGAGGCCGAGTCTTGTCTGATGACGGGTGGGGGTATAGGGGTAGACTATTCTGTCTATAGACAAGAAGGAGAGTTTTTAAAAGGAACTGGGGGTGTTAGCAGTGGTCCCCTTCCTAAGATGCAAATGATTAATGAGATAGGTCGCCACGTAATGCAGGGAGGTTCGAGAAGGTCAGCTATTTATGCCAGCCTGAACTGGAAGCATCCCGACATTGAGAAATTTCTAGTGTCAAAGAACTGGTTTGACATTCCAGTTGGGACTACGGGGCAAACAATATTTGATATAAGACAAGATGACTTTAATTTTCCAGCTCCTTTAGATATGACTAACATCTCTGTCAACTATGATACTAACTGGTTGCTCAATTACTGGGAGACTGGAGAGGTGGGGAGTATATTTAAAACTAATGTACGCCAAGCTTTACAGACAGCTGAACCAGGATTCTCGTTTAACTTTTTTGAGAAGGAGAATGAGACGCTGCGGAATGCCTGTACGGAAGTTACTTCTGAAGATGACTCCGATGTGTGTAATCTCGGGAGTCTTAATTTCGCTCGAATTGATGACCTTAATCAGTTACGAGGGGTTGTCTCATTAGCAACCAAGTTCCTCTTATGTGGTACGCTCCGAGCGCAACTTCCTTACGATAAGGTATATAAAGTTCGAGATAAAAATAGACGCTTGGGTTTAGGTCTTATGGGTTTACATGAGTGGCTTATTCAGAGGGGAGGGAGATATGAGACTACTCCCGAATTACACAGGTGGTTGAAAGTCTATGAGGCTGAGTCGAATACAATAGCCAGAGACTTCTCTGATAAGCTTTCTATATCACGCCCCGTGGCAGTTCGAGCTGTAGCTCCTACTGGCACTATTGGAATTCTGGGTGGTACTTCAACGGGAATAGAACCCATCTTTGCTGTAGCTTATAAAAGAAGGTATCTTAAAAACAAACGATGGCATTATCAGTATGTGGTGGATAGTGCTGCCCAAGAGATGATTGAGCTTTACGACACTAAACCAGACCAAATTGAGTCAGCTCTAGATCTTGCAAAGGATTATGAGAGGCGTCTCAGCTTTCAAGCTAATGTGCAAGAGTATGTAGACATGGCCATATCCAGCACCATCAATCTACCCAAGTGGGGCACAGAAAATAATAATGAAGACGGCGTGGACAGCTTTACTCAGACGTTAGCAAAGTATGCTCATCGCCTTCGTGGCTTTACCTGTTTTCCCGATGGCTGTCGAGGAGGACAGCCCCTCACCCCTCTTCCCTATCAGGAAGCTCTGGAAAAACTAGGGGAGGAGTTTGAAGACAACATACAAGTTCACGACATTTGCGATATTAGTGGTAGTGGTGGCGTTTGTGGAGTTTAATTTTTAATAAAAAGTTCTTGACAAATAGAACTTTGTGTAGTATAATATATGTATGGTGCCAAGCATGGGCCATTAATATCAACTTGCTTTAAGGAGAATGATATGACCAGACAAATGTTGACAAGTAACCATCCGTTCTTTTCCAATTTTCCTAATTTGGTTATAGGACACGACAGGCTCTTTAAAGAGATGTTAAGAATGGTTGATGATGTAGCCTATCCTAGTTTACAAAATACAGCCAACTATCCTCCGCACAATCTTTACCAGGAGGAAGATGGTAAATATGTAATTGAACTTGCTGTTGCTGGCTTTGAAAGTAATGAACTTGAGGTCAGGACAGAAGATGGTAGGCTCTTCATAAGTGGAGAGAAGAAAACAGAAGGATCGGATGAAAAGACTATTCATAAAGGAATTGCACAACGCCCCTTTGAAAAGTCTTTTCATTTAGCAGAGAATATTATCATAGATTCCACACGTTTTCTGAATGGGATTATAACTATTTGGCTAGAGCAGGTCTTGCCGGAAGAAAAAAAGCGGAAACTCTACAGTCTATAATAAACTTGATATAAGCATGGAGATGCAAGAAGTAACATGAAGAAACAACCCAACACAGTTTATATAGGCTATGATCCTAAGGAGGATATAGCTTATGAAGTTTTAAAATTCACCATCGAAAGGATAGCCGTTGAGAATGTACGAATTGTTGTTATCCGCCGTGATGTTGTTGAGCGTATGGGAATATATAAAAGAGAGTATGATATAGTTGATGGGCAACACATAGATAAAATTGATGGTCGTCCCTTCTCCAGTGAGTTTAGCTTTACTAGGTTCCTTGTCCCGGCCCTGAATATGTATCAAGGTTGGGCTTTATATATGGACTGTGATATGTATCTACGAACAGATATTAATGAGCTGTTCGAGGAATATAGTATGGATTATTATCCGCTCTATTGCGTTAAGCACAAATATTTTCCTGATGCTGGCCTGAAAATGGATGGCCGCAAGCAGGAAAACTATCGAAGGAAGAATTGGTCGAGCTTTATTTTATGGAATTGTGGCCACCCCCTTAATCAAAAGCTTACTGTTGCTGATATCAGTACCAGATCGGGAAGATGGCTACATGGATTTGAGTGGCTACCAGATAAGGAGGCAGACATTGGCTCTATTCATGAGGAGTGGAACTGGTTGGACAACCACTCTTCTGAAGAAATCGAGGCTAAGAATGTACACTTCACAACTGGTGGCCCCTGGTTCCGAGACTGGAAATGTGGGCGAGCTATTGATGCTCAATATGCAGTAGAGTGGAATGGAGACTACACCTATCTAGCAGGACTTGGAAAAGTAAAACCCTATGAAATATAAAGTAGTAACATGCTTTAATGAAGACGAACTAAAATATAATGGTTCCAGACTTTTAGAGCAATTCAAGAGCAATTGGCAACCAAGTATTGAGTTCCATTGTTATTATCATAACATGGATATCTCCAATTACTCATTGCCCAAAGCAAAGAATATTAAATATCATAATCTATCCAATGTGAAAGAGTATACGACATTTATAGAGGAGAATAAAGCGCACGATGGGACCGAAGGGGGCGCTGTTGCTTATACCAAGCTTCTTGATGGGATCGGGACAGCTTCCAAAGTATTTTCAATAAGTGAGTGTGCCTTTAACAATAAAGACTGCTGGCTTATCTGGATAGATCCCCTTTGTCTTAACCTGAAAGACATACACTCTACAACTTTGGATCAGTACTTTCCAGGTAAGGAAAGTACTATAGACTTTATATCTGTCCCTGAGAGCGACCACCTTCTGGCATTTAATATTGGTAGGCAAACCAGCGTTGATTTGCTGGGGGATTGGCGTGGCGCTTATATATCAGGAGAATATATGAATTATCGAGAATGGGGGAGTTCCTTTATTCTTAGTAGGCTTGTGACTATTTATAGTTCTCACGGCATGAACTTTAACGAGATAGAAAATCTTGAGGATGTCCTTATTAATTTAAAGAATAAGGAAATGCAAGCCGCCCGAGACAGTTCTGGTAACAGAATACTTCCTTTATCTGATACCGAAACCTCCCCAGACATTCTTCCCAACAGATACAGACAGCTTGCTGATCTTGTAAGAGCTTATAAACCTACATGTATTCTAGAGACGGGCACATGGAATGGGGGAAGGGCTGTTGAGATGGCTCTGGCATCCTTTGACAACAAGGATAAGGTTCATTACATTGGTTTTGATCTATTTGAAGACGCCACTACCCAGACAGACA
>ENA-ORXF01000277-ORXF01000277.1-marine-metagenome-genome-assembly--contig:-NODE-277-length-38770-cov-9.282170_pt1 | contig 38770 bp, 53 predicted proteins | sample MGYA00237864_ERZ511476 | MGnify/ENA primary metagenome ERZ511476 (study PRJEB26306, sample SAMN06343908) | marine metagenome | isolation source: coastal waters | place: Atlantic Ocean: West Antarctic...
ATACCAGAGATGCTAACAAACGAACAATTAACTGTTATTAAGAGTTGGCGTAAAAGAAATGATTAGTTTTTTTATCAAATTTTATGTTATTTGTGGACTTGTTTATGTTACAGTATGTAACACTGAAGACACGAGAACACAAAGAGCAATGATGCGAGGAAGACCAGAAGAAGAATATGGAGTAGTAAGTGATACCGAGTAAAGATTTAGAACAAATAATAGAAACAGCAACAAAACTCGCTAAAGCAAGAAATCAGCAATATGTTACGACAGAACATATATTATATGCTATGTTATTGAGAGACGACTTTAGAGATGCAATGGTTAAGTTTGGTGTACAAGTACAAGAATTTACAAAAGATATGCTAGAGTATGTAGATACTAAGATTCGTAAATACCCTAGTCCTTGCCAACCTAAACGTACTCATGCACTAGAAAGAGTGCTGAACAGGAGTTACACAAGTGTAATGTTTAGTAACCGAGATACATTGAGTCTATTTGATATCTTCATTAGTTTGATGGCAGAGACTAATACACATAGTTACTATTTTATACTAAAATATGGTATAAAAAAAGAAGAGTTTGTTGTGTTCTTTAGCAACAATCATGTTAAGAAAATACATCAACAAGAAGAAGAGAAATATTACGAAATGATACTAAATCAGTATTGCACTGATTTTAGTAAATTAGCGAGTAACAATGAAATAGACCCTGTAATTGGCAGGAATAGTGTTATAGAAGACATATGTCAAACACTAGCCAGACGTAATAAGTCCAATGTTCTAATGGTTGGAGATCCTGGTGTTGGTAAAACTGCTATTGCTGAAGGATTATCAGTAAAAATACATGCAGGAGACGTTCCGTCATACTTAAAGAACCATACTGTTTATAACTTAGACATTGGTGTATTGCTTGCTGGTACACAATATAGAGGTCAGTTTGAAGAACGTATAAAAGAGGTTATGGAAGCATTGGTATCCAAAAAGAAATGTATCCTATTTATAGACGAAGCACACACTATGAAAGGTGCTGGACAAGGTGGTAACGGCGGCACTGATTTTGCTAATATGTTAAAGCCTTACTTAGGAAGAGGTAAACTTAAAGTTATAGCAAATACCACTTGGGAAGAATATACAGACAGTTTTGAAAAAGACAGAGCACTAATGAGACGTTTTTATCGCATTACTATAGATGAGCCAAGTCCAAAAGTTGCTAAACAAATACTAAACGGAAGTGCAAAATACTATGAACAATTTCACAAAGCAACTATTAACCCTGATAGTATCGATAGTGCCGTTGATTTAAGTATAAGATATATGACCGATAAAAGATTGCCAGACAAAGCATTTGATTTATTAGATAGTGCATGTGCAAGACAAAGACAACAAGAGATAAAAGATCCTGTGATTACTAAAGAACTGATCGAATACGAATGTAGTAGAATAACAGGTATCCCGTTAGAACAACTCACTGAAACTAAAGAAGGAGTAGACTTATCTAAGATACAAGATAAGATCCGTGAAAAGGTTTATGGGCAAGACGAAGTTATTGAGAAAGTAATGGAAAGGGTTTATGTTAGTAAAGCAGGATTAAGTATGCCTAACAAGCCTATTGGAGTGTTCTTATTCTTAGGACCAACAGGAACAGGTAAGACTGAAGTTGCTAAACAGTTAAGCGACAACCTCACAATGACATTACTAAGATACGATATGAGTGAATACCAAGAACGTCATGCACTTAGTAGATTTATTGGTGCTCCTCCTGGGTACGTAGGATATGAAGATAGTAATCTTGCTGGTGGACTATTAATTCGTGACATTGAGAGAAATCCAAATGCAGTTATACTATTTGATGAAATAGAAAAAGCACACCCAGATGTAATCAACGTATTACTACAACTTATGGATGAAGGATTCATAACAAGTAGTAATGGAAAAAAAGTTGACTGCCGTAGTAGTGTTATAATTATGACCAGTAATCTAGGTGCTAGTGAAGCAGAGAAAAACAGTATAGGATTTGGCAGTTTAGAACGACTAGACGAAGACGAGAAGGCAATGAAAGAATTTTTTAAACCTGAATTTAGAAATAGAATTGACGTAGTATGTAAGTTTAACAAGTTAGATGACTTAACTAAACGTAAAATTGTTACTAAGTTCTTTGATGAATTAGTAGTACAACTTAAACCTAGAAACATTAGATTAAACATCGACGAGGCATCTGTTGACTTAATAATGGGCAAAGGGTTCGATGAGAATATGGGTGCTAGACCAGTAGCCAGAACTATTGATAGATGTTTAAGAGTTCCAATTAGTAAACTAATCATGGTTGACAAAGACGTGAAAGACTGTAAAATAAAAATAAGAACTGTGGAAAAACAATTATTACTTAGACTCTCAAAGGATAACAATGCAGGTGAAGTTAAAGAGATTAGCCTCCCGATATAATGTGCGGCTAATAAGAAGTGATCGAAAGTTTTACAAAAAATATAATTACAAATTTTCCTTTAGATTAATTGGAGATGCAGTTCATTGGAGACATTCTCCTGAACCTATTATGTTCGATGAAGATAATAATCAGTTAACACCTGTTAATCCTGCAATGCCTAATTGGAAATTTAATCCTTCTAATACATTCCATGCCGTGCAAGTAATGCGAGAATTTGCTTATTTCCACGGAGACCAAATTCGTGCAGAAAGAAAAAATATACAGTATTATTCAAACAATTTAAATAACATAGAATCAATGGTTGACAGTCTTACAAAAGATAGTATACTACTAGGAGAGGTAAGATGGTTTCCTGGAGATATAGATCATAAAGTAAGACTTAGAAAGACACCACAACGTTATCCATACGAACTAATACTACGAGGAGGTGTTAACGTTAACGAAATTACAAAATTTTACAACAACTACAAAGACAATATATGGCTAGACAAGAATACAAAACTTAATCTAGAATTATTCACTGACCATTCCAAAATGCTTCTCAACTACTCTAGTTGTACATGGGGTTATAGTAATTTTAGATTTGATAGCGAAGACTTAAAAAATATGTTTTTATTAACATTTGGACAACACATAAAAGAAGAAATATTTTATCAACACCAACCTTTAGAAGAGAGTACACAATGAACAAAGAATTATTAATTACACTAAAAGAAAAGAACTTAGTAAATCGCAATACTATTGTTAAGGCACAGTTACCTAGGCAAGGACTTGATGGAATGATAAGATTCTTTACAAACAATGTACATTATAATAGCAGTATTCCTGCTGAAAACATCTTAGATATCGAAGGAATGACTCCAGACAGATTTGCTAAAAGTTATAACATTAAATCTAATGGCGTAGTTAAGTCTCAAAAGAAAAGAGGACGCAAATCTAAAGCCGCATAAATACAGTATACAAAGGGGTATACCATGGCACAACTCAACGAACAACATATCAATATTAAAGTAAGTGAATTACTTAAAGATGGAGACGAGCCAAAAGTCATACTTACTGATGACATAGTTTCACAACTAGAAGCAGTAATAAGTGAATTAGCAGGACCAGGTAAACTGGTAGAAATAATTAGGAACTAACATGCCGGCAACAACCACAATTACAATGCTACCAACAACTACTCATGGTTCTGTAACAGGAAACTATCTGGGAGCAAATGCAGACTTTGTAAGTAATGAGTTTAAAGGCGATGGTTATTATGGATTTGCTGATGGTGTACATACTGCTCAGACTAGGACAACTAGTTTTGTAGGAATAATTACATTACAAGGCAGTTTAGCCACCGATCCTGCCAGCACAGACTGGGTTGATATCTCTACTGTAGTTGGAGATGGAAGTACAGCAATTACAAACAGTTTTTTAACAAATTTTACAGGAAACTATGTATGGATAAGAGCATCTGTAACTAGTTTCTCTGCCGGAACTATTAACTCAGTACTACTAGCACATTAATAAAAATGATAACATGGCTATTCGATAAACGCAATGATTTTGGCTTTTTACCAAACTTGATCAAAGATGCGTCTTTAAAACCAGGTACATCTGAATGGTGGGACCTATGTACTAAGCCACCTTTTAGTTATGAATTTAGATTCTTAAAGTACTGCCAAATTGAAAAGATACAAATAAAGTGCGAACTAGTAGATAGCATTTGGAGTGGCCCTGCTTATTATCCTGTTAATTTAAACTTCTACGACCCCACCATAGATTATTTTAGTCTTATGGAACCGTCTAGTCTTGATAAACTTAAACAAGGCAGATTTAAGTTTTTGTTTTATTACAGTGAAGGCGACGATCCTAATATTGAAATAACAAAGCACTTAGAGAGTATGATTAACAAACATGGAGTTGACAGGAATAATGTTAAGTTTGTTACTGCAAACTACTTAGTTGATAATCAGAACCCTTTTATATACTTCCCAGATGATGAAGTTTATTATAGATACCTACATTTAAACCGTAAAGACTGGACCACAGGTGTTAATCTAAGACAAAGACGTTATAAATTTACTTGTTTGAATCGTGCTGACAAAGTATGGAGAAGAGTGTATGCAAGTAACTTATTTGATTTAGGACTAATCAACGAAGCACAATTTAGTTACACTGGATATCAGTATGAAACTCCTACTAAAAACGAAGAGGAACTTAGTAACTGGTTAAAAAATAATACAGTAAAACAACAACAGTATATTAGTTTTGGTATGCAGGTTCCATTTAAGGCAGACGAATTAACCGATACCGAACATAACAACCATAAACTAATTGATCAAAAGTTCTTTGTCGATAGTTATTGGAACTTTGTAGTTGAAACTCATTTTGATCAAAAAACTTGTTTCTTGACAGAAAAAACTTTTAAGTGTATATTAAACTTACAACCTTTTGTAATAATAGGAAATCCAGGAAGTTTAGGATTACTACATCATTTAGGTTATAAAACATTTAACAAAGTTGTCGATGAAAAGTATGACAAAATCCAAGACCCTTATTCTAGAATGGATGAACTAATAAACGTAAGTTATAGTCTTGCTATTCGACCACACAGAGACCAGATGAATATTATTAGATTAGTAAAAGAAACTGTAGAATTTAATCAGAACAGATTACTTTCTCCTAAACATGGAAGAATAATGAACCTACTCAATAGACTGGAGTACTAGATGACTAAAGTACATTTTATGACGCCTTGTTATGGAGGACAAATTACAGAAGTATGCTTTAATAGTTACCTACAGTGGAGTGTTATTGCAACAAAAAACAATATAGACTTCCAGATCGACACACTTAGTAACGAAAGTAATGTTAATAGAGCCCGCAACACCTGTGCTTCAAAGTTTCTATCAGGAGATGCTACACACTTAATGTTTGTAGATGCAGATATAAAGTTTAATCCGACCGATGTTGTAAAACTTCTCACACATGATAAAGATATTGTTGGTGGAATTTATCCACAGAAAACACTTCCGCCTAAAATGGTTGTCAACACAATAGACAACGGCAAACGAGAAGGTAACTTAATAGAAGTAGGCACTATAGGTACTGGATTTATGCTTATTAAAAGAACAGTATTTGAGAAACTTATCGAAGAAGGAGCCACTCCTTACAATGACCAAATGGAATTAATAAACAACAATCAATATGATTTCTTTCAATGTACTATTGATAGTCGTGGAAGATACTTAACTGAAGACTGGAGTTTTTGTAGACGATGGAGACAAGTCGGTGGTGAAGTTTGGGCAGACTTAGATGTTGCATTAGAGCATGTAGGATATTTTAGATTTCAACCTGATATGGAAGCACTTAGTATTGGAAACAGTTAATATTAAAATTGGTATCGAAGTTATTACACACCAAAATGTTGTAGAGCATCCTCATGTACAGATATTAATAAACAATAAGGTACAGTTTGATAAGATTATGGAACATAGCGATATTATTAATTTTAACGTAGAGTTAGAAGAAGATCAACAATATAAACTAACTGTTGTATACGATAACAAAAGTGCAAAGTATGACGTTGTATTACAAGATGGATTGCCTATAAAAGATAAACGTATTGAGATTAACCGTATAAGTTTTAATGATATTAACTTAGACTTTTTCACGTTGAGTTCCCAAGACTTATTGTCGTACACTACTACTGATCCGCAAGGAGAAAATACTACAGGATTCGATGCTACTAAACTTAGTTGGAACGGATCAACAATATTATTATTCGAATCTCCGATATACATTTGGATACTCGAGAACCTTTAATCGATAAATATAAATATGATTACAGAAGCATCTAAAGGAACTGCCGTTTTTGCATTTGGCAGAATGAATCCTCCCACTATTGGGCATGGTAAACTTGCGGATAAGATTAAAAGTATCCCTGGTGATCATTATATATTCTTATCCCAGACACAGAAACCCAAGACTGATCCATTATCATTTACTACTAAATTAGGTTTTGCACAACAATTTTTTAAAAATGTAAACATAGGCGATTCTAATGTTAGAACTATAATAGATGCATTAAAATCTTTATACGAAAAAGGATACACTAACATTGTATACGTTGCAGGAAGTGACCGGGTTGGCAGTTTTACAGAATTACTTAACAAGTATAATGGAAGTCCAGATAAAGAAGGTAACATAGCATACAAATTTGATAGTATAGATGTTATAAGTGCAGGTGAACGTGATCCTGATGCTGAAGGCGCTGATGGTATGAGTGCTAGTAAAATGAGAGCAAGTGCAGAAGCAGGCGACTTTGAATCTTTTAAACAAGGGGTTCCTGAACCTAAACTTGCACAAATACTCTACGACAAAGTTCGTCAAGGTATGGGAATATCAGAAAGCAAAATTGCTCGTGTTATAGAAAATATACTACAATTAAATCGCATGAAGCCGTTAAACGAAGCCACAATGAATGATCTCTACAACTTGTATACAAAAGCAATGCAGATAATGCCTAACAGTCCGAAACAATTAGAAATTAAAAAACAAATTGAAAAACTAAGAATAGAACTAGGACTCGACGGTGATAATGTATCAATGAGAACTGATCCAGACTTGCCTAACTTGAGAATTATTGATAAACCTAGTAAGTATATGAAAAGAAAAGCCACACAAATGGCAATGTCAGAAGCATATAGTGACAAGATTACACCAGAATGGATGCGGAAACAAATTATTGATAGTGCAAGAAAGAATGGTATTGATCCTAAAGTTGCACTAAGAGTCTGGCGTGCCGAGGGTTCTATGAGTTATCAGAGTGGCATTAAACGTCAAGGTAAGGGCAGTTACGGTGGCAAAGAAGCAAGTTATGGTCCATTCCAGTTATACACAGGCGGTGGACTTGGAAACACATACCAAAAGAAGTACGGTGTTGATTTACGCAACGACAACACACCAGCAGGTATCAAAAGACAGATTAACTTTGCATTAGGTAAAGCAAAAAAAGTTGGATGGGGACCTTGGTATGGTGCTGCTAACGTAGGTATCAGTAATCGACAAGGTTTAGACTACACATACAAACCTATGGACCCTCAACCAACAATATCTAAGGCGGGCAACGATAACATACTTACAAAAGGTTACAATTATGTTAAGGACAAGGTATCAGGAGCATTAGACGATATTAAAAACTCTCCAGAATTTGATGCAATAGGAAAAAGACAGAAAAAACTATATGGTCCTAAAGATGATAAAACAAACAACACTGACTTTGACAATATAGGTATAGATACTGACATTTTTAAACAAAGTGATGCAAGTAACCAATTTAATGTAAAGAAAAGAAAAGTAGGTACTGTTGACACAAGTACTACAGACTCAGAGTCATTTTCAGATGTATTTAAAAAAGCAAGAGCCAAACAAGGCGGTGCAGGTGGAGTATTTGATTACAAAGGTAAAAAATACCAAACTAATGTTAAAGGTGAGAAGTACGTTAAGAATCCAACTGTAGTAGAAAATAAAATAGCAAAACACCCAACAGAAACCGGTACATACTTGTTAACCTACAAAGGCAAAGAATTTAAAATCGCTAAACACTTAGACCAGAATGATAGACACCAAGGAGAATGGAGCATATTTACTAAAAGTAGTAGTAAGTTTACTGGTGACGAATGGGAATGGATGGATACAGTATACGGAAGAAAATATGCCATTCAAAGAATAAAAGATTTATACGAGACTAAAGAAGCACCTACTGGAACTTATTTTACAAAGTCAGGAAACTTAGTAAAAGGAGCACTTACACAAGATGCAAAAGAAAGAGGAGCAAGACAAACAGATCCTAAAGATAGTAGTAGGTCAAAAGTTCCATCAGTTACACAATATAACGAAGGTAAACGTATATCACGCAAAAAAGGACAACCTGCAGGAAGCAAAAAACACAGTGACTTGTACACAGACGAAAATCCAAAAGGAACAATACAAGGTTTAAAATTTGCTACAGTTAAAGATGCAGAAGCAAGTGTAAGTAAAATACGAAACAGTGGCAAAACACATGCACACAAGATACAAGCGGCAGTTGCTATGGAACAAAGAGCAAAAGCCGCAGGCAAAGTCACTGCTGCAGGTGTTTATAGAACATTCATAAATGCTATGAAAAAGAAAACTAAAAAAGAAGATATCACTGAAGATATTAAAAAGGAAAAAACAATGTTAATTAGAGAAGTAACTGAAAGTCAATACGAACAATGGGATCACGAATATCCTGTAGAGTATAGCAAATACTTAGAAAAAACGTTCGGTGCACCAAGTGAAGCAACTAAAGAGCAAACTGTTTGGCAAAATATTGATGGATTTAAAAGAGTAGTTGTTAGAGATGAATATATACTACATGGAAGTCCAGCACCACATTATGACTTTGTGTACTGTTACGTTGACTTAGAAGTTCCTGCAGAGTTAAGTGATGATTTAGCAAATTGTAGTGGAAGTATTTTAATAGACCATTTAAAGAATGAAACAGGTGCTAGGTGTGGAAGTTTAACTGCAAATGCAACTACATTAAATTTTGTAATGGATGTTATTGCTGGTAGAGTGGAACCTAAGAAAGAAAATTACAATGCCGCAATACTTGGTATGAAAAAAATGTTTGAAAAAGGCGAAAAATACGAGTTAGGTTGGTGGGATGATACTGCAGGCGATGCTGATCCTAAGAACCCGTTTTACGAAAGTGTAAATAGATAATGAAAATTTCTGAATTAGAAGAGAAACAAAGTTGCTTAAGAACAAAAGAAAGTAACTGTCAGTGCGAAAGCATTAATGTAATTAGTGAAGCAGAAAATACTGCAACTGCAATAAGTGTACTAGAACATAGTGATACTGTCAAAGGCACTATTATGTTTAAACAAAAAGGCGAAGGCCCTACATTAATTGTTGGAAAGATTACAGGACTAGAACCGGGCGAGCATGGTTTTCATGTACACGAGTTTGGCGACTTATCAGACGGATGTGCTAGTGCTGGTGGTCATTACAACCCAGATGGGGTAGAACACGGAAATTTAGAAGAAGGTCATGTAGGAGACTTAGGTAACGTAACGGCAAGCGAAGATGGCGTTGCTAATATTAGTATTGTAGCAGAACGCATATCACTAATGGGCGAACGTTCTATTGTTGGTAGAGCAGTTGTTATACACAGTAAACAAGACGACTTAGGCAAAGGCGGAGATGATGAAAGTCTTAAAACAGGAAATGCTGGAGATAGACTTGCTTGTGGTGTTATAACACTTAAAGAGAATATGGAAGAAACTGCTGGTGTTGGCATTATTACAAAACAAAATGCTACTAAAGACAGTCCGGTTGGCAGCGAATATGCCAATGTTAATAAACTAGGATTAGGAAATAAGCCAAAGAAATTGGGAGAACGTGGAAGTATAAGTGTGCCATTAAGTAGTGGAGGAAGAATAAATGTGTTTCCACACAGAGAGTTAAAAATAAAAAAATCTACACCGGGGAGGCTAAGTTATGAAAGCAAACCAAATACAGGTAAAAAACCAAAATATTAATGAGGAGAAGTTATATGACAGCAATTTATCAAAATGTATTAACGACCTCGAAGACATTATCGAAGACTTTACCGGCAAAGCAAAGCCAGGTAGCAGACCAGGTAGTTTAAAAAGAAAAGCGTCACAATACTTAGGTAAAGGCGCAGGAGAAAAACTTAGTCAAACAGATTTAAAAAAACTTAGAGCAAAAGCAAATAAGATGAAAAAATCTACAAAAAAAGCAGAACGTGACAGAGGTATACAATTAGCAAGACAAGTAAGTTTTGCGTTTAATATGAGGGATTAATAATGAAAATTAGTGATTTAGAAGGAATAGCGTCAACAGTAAAACAAGTACTGGAAGTTGCTCCAACAGGAACAGTGGGTACAAATCCCACAGTAAACAATACTATTAACACTAAAATGGCAAAACCACAACCAAAACCAGTGATACAAAGAACAGGTGCTGGAGGTTCAGTAACCACTGTAGGTGGTGCAGAGATTGCTAGAAGCACTCCTAAAATTGGTGGCATGCAAACAACAAGTTATGCTGATGGTAGTGAAAAAATAGCAACAAATACTACTACTGGTAGTGGTGTAAATATAAGCCAAACAAAAGTTACAGATCCTACAACTGGAAATACTCCAGTTACAAACACAACAATGCAAAAAGGTGACATGAAAACTAGTTTCAGTGGCAATGATCCGAGAACTGCTAAATCAGGTTCTATGTCTTATAAAAAAGCAGACGGAAAAACAGTTACCGGAGGATATTAGTAATGTTGTTAAAGTTTGATATACATTGTGACGATCATACTAACGAACCAAGTTACAGAGTTTTCTTAAACGAAGATTTGTTAGCAGAACGAGATTATGTTATCCCTGACGATAGATTCTCACATTATAAATTTTTATGTGACGTAAATTTACAACAAGGCAACAATGTAATTAATATTGAAAGTTTGGATGGTCCTAGTTTTACAATTAAAAAATTAGCATATAACGATAAAACAATAGATGGCGTTTGGGTAAATGAGGGGAATTTTAATTATGAAAATTAATGATATTATAGAAGGCAAGAGTCCTCATAAAAAAGGTACTAAAAAATACAAAAAACACATGGCAGCTATGCATGCCGGAATGTATGAAGATGCAACTGCAGGTGCCACAAGTGTAGGTAATATTGCAACAGTTGTTAATCCAAACATAGCAAGAAGTAAAAAGAAACCTAAGATGCAAAAGCCAACAGATAATGCGTTAGATATGAAGAACGTCAGTGTATTTGGTGGCAATGTCGTAAAGAGATAAATAATATTAACTTAGAATCTAGGATTAAATCATGCGTATTAACGAATTCACACAAGACAAACTTTCAGAGGCACCAAAGTATAAATTAAATAAAGACGGAACATATACTTTAATTAAAGAACCAGATCAACCAAAGACAAATAAGAAGTTTGGGGATGATTTTATGAATTATCTCAAAGGTATGCCTGGCGCTGCTGTTGATAATATAAAAGCACTTGGTAACTTGGTAACTACAGGTTCAGCAAGTGCTAATAGTGGAGAAAAGAATCCAAAAGATTCACCAAGAGATGGTGGCAACCCAGGTGGGTCACAGACGTCAAGTGAAAAGCCGATGGATAGTCCAAGAGATGGTGGCAACCCAGGTGGGTCGCAAAAAGCAGCACAACAACCTCCTAAGAAGATTGTAAGTACAAGACCTAGAACAACATATAGTTCACTAGCAAAAGCAAGTGGTATCGCTGATCCAAACAAAATTCAAGTGGGCCAAAAGATTACTTTACCAGGTGGCGGAAGTTATTCTGTACAGTCTGGTGATACACTAAGCGGTATAGCACAAAAAGTTAGAAAAGGAAATATAGGTGGCGGCGGCAATGATGGTACAACTACACAACCTAACTTAGCACCACCTAAGGTGACACCTAAAAAAGATTTTGGATTAGGTGGACTAGATGTTACTGGGCCTGTCCGTCGTGGCGATGGAAAAAATAGTGCAGTAAAAGATCTCCCACCGGTTAAGAACGTTAAAACTTTTACAACAAAATCTCTTAAAATACCTAAAGTACAACCTAACGTAGTGCCTAAAAACGTATCTCAAGGAAGTACAACTGCTAAAAAGTCAGTAGGTGATGCAGGTGGTTTTACAGGTAAATTTATTGATCCAAAAGGCAATGTAGCATATACTAGTCCTAAGGCGTTTGCACAGAATCTTTTACCAGGTGTTTTTGGAACGCCTAAAGGACAAGAAATACCAAGTAATTTAAAAAGAATTAACCCTGCTACAAAAGGTGCTGAAAAAGGAACTAGATTTCAACAAGTTGATGCACCTAAACCAGTAAACAAAGACGCTAACTTTTTTAGTAAAGAGTTTGATAAAGTAAAATCAGACTTTAAAACAGCAGTAGACACAACTAAAAGTAATTTTGCTGGTGATAGAAAATTAGGCACTGGACGTTTTAGTGGAAACAACAAACCTAGATACAATGCTATAGAGAATAAGGATATAAAAGAAAAATATAGGGACTTCTCGCCTACTAAATCAGATGCCATTGGCGCACAAGCTGCTGCAACATTTTATAAATCAAAGACTGCTCCAAACAATGATGAAGTATTAGACCAGAAGGTTATCATAAACAAACAACTACAAGATATAGTTGCAAATAAAGTTAAACTTGCAAAAAACATGAGTAAGACTGCAGGAGTTAAACCAAACTCATCTAAGTTACCAAAACCACTAGGAGCAAACGAGCCTGATAATGAATTTAGTGGAGTACCTGGAACAGGTAATGTTAAAAAAGGAACAGGTAAAACTAATACAACTAAGTTTAGTAGCAACCAAAGATACAATGCTATAGAGAATAAGGATATAAAAAATGAGCGACATTAAAAACATTAGAGACAAACTAGATAATATCCTTAACGAAGGACTAGGCGAAATGGCAGATATGGTTGAAAGAGATCATGAAGTGCAAATGGCACGTTCAGACTTATACAAAACTGCTAAGTATGCAATTAAGTTACATGGAATGTTAAAAAATGTAAGTGAAGCAGAAGGTCTACAAGGTTGGGTACAATCAAAGATTACTAAAGCCGCTGATTATATGGGGTCTGTACAACACTACATGGAGTATGAGATGACTCCTCAAGATATGCAACTTGCATTAGCACAAACTGAATCTGAAATGAACGAAGAAAAGATGAAAATGGTAAAAGGCCCAGACGGAAAAATGGTTCCTAGTTTTGCCGCAGATGGCAAAGGTAAGAATGACCTAAAGAAAAAAGTTGATGTTACTGAAGAAAAAGTAACAGAAGGTTTTAAAATCCGTGACAAATCACGCGGATATGGTGTTTCAGATAAAACATACAAGACACGCGAAGAAGCAGAAACAGCCGCAATGTTAAAACGGGCACAGACTGGCGGCGATTGGGAAGTTATTGAAGAAGGAATTACATTAGAAGATTACGATCCAGATAATTCTTATCTTAAATTAAAGAATATGCAAAAGGTTGTACTTGGACTAGGTAGATCCGTTGAAGACTTATATAATAATGACAATGGCGATTTACAAGATCAGATTCAAACAATGACTAAGTTAGTTTCCCAATTTGAAGACGTTATTAAAAGAGCCTATTTGATACTTCCACTAGATTTTAACGAGTCTGTAATTAAAGAAAAAGATACTATTGATTCTATTATTGCAAAACTTCCAAGAGACAACGCAGAAAAAGGCATTGATGGCGACTACTTTAGGAAGAAAAAAGATATGGGAAGTATGCAAGATATTATAGATAGGCTTCCTAAGGATAACGATGAAGCAGTGCCAGATATTATGTCTGATAGAATGATTGACAAAGGACGAGATAGGTTAATGCCTGACAGAGACCCTGGAACATTTATGGATAAAGGACCTCGAACTAAGATGTATTTGCCAGTTGCAAAGCCTGGAACATTTATGGATAAAGGACCAGATATTATGCCTGCTATGAAGAATAAGAAAAAAATGAGACCCGAAAGTAAATTTTCAGACTGGAGCAAAAAATAATGTCAGATTTCACTCAATTAGTAGCAAGATTAAATGCTATATCTATGGACCAAGAACCACTTAAAACTGTTATTGGCACAGACCTCTATAGTAAAGTAGATGAATCTACACTAAAGATAGATGCTAATCCAGACAAAACTGCAATGAAAGGTTTACTTTCTATTATGGGAGATATTCCACAAGAACAAGAAGCAGTAGTTGAATCTGAGGAAGTTACTGAAGAAGATCCAGCAGAAGCACTAAGTGGTCGTTTTAAAGAATTTTTACAAAAAGAAGCAAACACTTCTCCAATTGCAGATATCCAATCAGTAACAGAAGAACAATCAAATGATTACATTAGAACAGATAAGATGTTTACAAGAATGTTAGACGGTATTAATAAAATGGAAACTATGATGCCAATGTTAGCAAATATGATGGAAAAAACTGGTGCAAGTAATAAATCTATCAATATAGATGTAGATGAAGTAGCAGAACTTTTATCTCAAGCATATGAAGCATTAACTGTAATACATAATGATGCACTAGGAAAAGAGATGGGCGAGTCCGATGAGAGTAAATGATTTTACACTAAGTGAAGATGCTAAAATGGCAAAAGCGACTGATGAAAAAATTATCGCATTGTTAATGCAATTTTCTAAAATGGACTTGTCGAGTCCTGCTAACGAATTTATGTTTAAAAGAATAAGAAGAGAATTTAAGAAAAGAAATATATCTTTAAGTCCTGAACAAATGAAATCTTTTATCGATGCACAACGTTCAATAGATAAAGTTAAAATGGGCAGTCTTCAAGAACCCGAAGAAGAAATGCATCCAATAAAAAAGTACGTGAGAGATAAAGAAGCACGTTTAAAATCAAAAGAAGTTGAAGAAGATATGGATCCTAAAGGTCCAGAAGTAACTATAGGTGACTATACAACTAGGAACTTTTACATGTGTGGCGGTGCTATCGAAACTGCTGAAAAATTCCCTGATAACGAAGGAATGGGAAAACTTATACGTCTACAAGACTTAATGTTTGGACTAGAAGCAGATGTAATGAATGGCATGGAAGCAACAGATGAAGTAATTGAATTTGGTACTGAGTTAACTGATGCAATTATGGATCAGGCAAAAGTTGCAGGAATAGAAAAAGAAGTGGGTGAATATCAACAAATGCACTTAGACGCTATTAAAACAGGTGACCCGGAACCAGGATATGGTCGTGTCGATACTGAAGAAGAAGACTAATGCTCTCAGGTGATTTTATTAAATTAATTACTGAAGAAGAATTTGATGTACTTGCAGAAAAAAAAGATGCTTGTTATCATAAAGTAAAGTCACGATATAAAGTCTGGCCCAGTGCGTATGCTTCGGGTGCTCTAGTTCAGTGCCGTAAAAAAGGTGCTGCAAATTGGGGTAACAAGAGTAAGAAAAAGTAATGCGAGCCAGAGATTTTATTACAGAGAAATGGTCAGCAAGTTATAAGAAATCTATCGACTGTAATAATCCCAAAGGTTTTTCACAAAAGGCTCATTGTGCTGGTAAAAAGAAAAATGAAGAGTTAGACGAAGATTTAAGAGATTGGTTTGGCAAAGGTAAAAAAGGCGGAGCAGGCGGAGGTGGCTGGGACCGTTATAATACCAAAGGCGAACGTATAGGAAAATGCGGAGATAGTGGAAAAGGTGAAGGTAAGCCTAAATGTTTAAGCAAAAGCAGAGCAGCAAGTTTAAGAGCAAAAGGTGGCAAAAAAGCAATAGCAGCCGCAGTAAACAAAAAACGCAGAGACGATCCTAATAAAAATCGTACTGGCAAAGCAAAGAATGTTAGCAATACTGTTAAGAAAAGGAAGAAAAGATAATGCGTATATATGAATTTACAAATATAAAAGAAAGATATAGGGACTTTTCGCCTACTAAATCAGATGCAATGGCAGCACAAGCACCAGTAGCAATTTATAAATCAATGATTAATCCTAAAAGAACTCCTCCATTGGAAATGAAGGTTATCGTAAACAAAAAACTACAAGATATCATGGCTAAGAAAGAAAAACTTGCAAAAAACATGAGTAAGACTGCAGGTGTAAAATATGTTGAACAGCCTAAATCACTTTTACCAGAACCACTATCGAACGTTGATGGTACTGACGATATGGGTGAGTTAGGTGGAACAGGTGATTATTCTCCTGTTCCTGGAACAGGTAATGTTAAAAAAGGAACAGGTAAAACTAATTTTACTTCAGGTGGCAACCAAAGATACAATGCTATAGAGAATGTAGGTGAAGGTTATTATGAACTTCCTAAGATGGATAAAGACAAGTATCAGCAACGTGATGGACTCGAAGGTCCTATGATGACAAAGTCTGGTAAAGTACTTTACTATGATCCTAAAGAAGGAAAGTATTATGATCCAGACACAGACATGTATATGGATTATGAAGATGCAAAAGCATTAGATGAACAAATGAGTCCAGAGCAGAAGTCATACAGAGATTCGTATAATACTGCCCGTAAAGATGCAATTAATAACTACGTAACAAATCCCCAGTCTAAAGATCTTAACATGCATATTAATAGATCAATGTTAAAATGGAAAAGAGATTATGCATTAGGAAAAGATGGAACTGGAACGGCAACTATTAACAAAGGTGTTGTAACAAAAACAGAAGAAATTACATTAGAAGATACCCAAGACTTTCATGAAGAATATGGTTACTTAGGATATAGTATCGATGAAACTGATATGTTTGAAGGAGAGTATCAAGGACGCAAAGTTAAACTAAACAAACCAATGCGAGGTGATGTTAAGAAGTTTAAAGTATATGTTAAAAACAAAAAAGGCAACGTAATTAAAGTAAACTTTGGACACGGTGGCACTAGTGCAAAACGACCAACTATGCGTATAAGGAAGTCAAATCCAGCGGCAAGACGATCATTTAGAGCAAGACACAACTGTGATAATCCAGGGCCTAAGACTAAGGCAAGATATTGGAGTTGTAGAAAATGGTAAACCAGAATTAGTCGTTGACATAATATATACTATAAATAGATGCAAGAAAGATAAATAACTCGATAGAAGAATAAGCCTCAATTTTTTTTGGGTAAATTTTTTTTAGGTAAAAAAAGGAAAGAATCAATGACACAACTAATAAACCCCACGAAATTTACAAATGCAGTCGGCCTCTTAAGGTCATTTTTTTTGGATAAAGGATTCGAAGAAGTCCATACCCAGAATAGACTAAGCATACTCGCCGCATGTGAAGATCCATTCAATGTAGCAACTTACAATTACGCAGGTCAAGTTTGGCCTTTACCACAAACTGGTCAGATGTGGTTAGAACATGAATTACTCACTAAGCCTTCATCGAAAGGCTTTTTTTGTGTCAGCACATCCTACAGACAGGAACCAAATGCAATACCAGGCAGACATGATATTATCTTTCCAATGTTTGAATTTGAAATGCCAGGGAACATTGACAACTTAAAAGCAATGGAATATGAACTGTGTGAATACTTAGGCTTTGATGATATAACTGAAAGGACTTACGGCGAGTGGCAACAACAATACAGTTTGGATCCTATGCAAGAACTAACTGCGGCACACGAAACAGACATGTACGAAGAATTTGGTAGTACAATGATTACAGACTTCCCAGAGTTTACAAGTCCATTTTGGAATATGTCACGTTACTGGGACGGAGAAACAAGCAAAAAGATAGATGTTATATTAGGCGGTATGGAAACTATTGGATCAGCAGAACGTTCATGTAACGCAGATCATATGCGTGATACATTTCATACTATTACAGAAGGTGCTTATTCAAAGTTACTATTTGAATTGTTTGGTAAGGATAGAGTAGAAGCAGAACTAGAAGAGTTTTTAAAGTTTGACTTCTTTCCAAGAACAGGCGGTGGTATCGGTATGACACGTATGATTAGTGCATTGGATACATTGAAATAATTTATAATCTGGGGTGCTGAAATAGGTAGACAGGCATGACTGTTAATCATGTGGTGGATATGTGTTACAATATATTTACCGTGGAGGTTCGATTCCTTCCCCCAGAGCCAATAAATACATATATGGAACGCACAAAAGAAGAAATAATGAAAAATATTGATTATATTATTGATCAATATGTTCAACCAGCAGTAGCAAGCCACGGTGGCATGATAAGACTTGAGGACTTTGATATGGAGTCAGGTCGTGTACTTGTGATGTTGCAAGGTAGTTGTAGCGGATGTGCAAGTAGCACTATTACACTAAAAATGGGTGTTGAAAATATGCTTAAACATTATGTACCTGAAGTAAATGCCGTAGATGGCATAGACGATCCAAACTTTAATAATCCTTATTATTAAATAATATAAATTATTTACTATTTACTATCAAATAGTTATTGACGTAGTACCAATGTTATAGTATAATAACTTTAACAATAAGGAGTAGAAGTATGAGCAATGGCGATAGAATATTTAATAATGCAGAAAAAATAAAACTAACACAACTAATCAACGAAGGTCTTACTGTAATGCAAGAGGTGGATGACCTATCAGAAGGACTTAATGATACAGTTAAGGCTATTGCAGAAGAGATGCAAATTAAACCTGGTGTGCTTAAAAAAGCAGTAAGAACTGCGTACAAAGCAGACTTTGCTAAACATAGTGAGGACTTATCAGAACTTGAGAACATACTTGCTACAGTTGGTAAATTAACTTAATGCAGAAAATATATAAGTTTTTTAAAAACAGTTACGAACTTAGTCCTGTTGCATTTTATTGTGAAATGGTAGAGGCGGCATTTCTAATTAGTGCAAGTGCAGTGCTAAGTGTTACTATATTAGATCCAAACGGTTGGCACTTTGTTCCATTGTATCTTTTAGGTAGCATGTTAGGTGTAGTTAGTGCTATAATAAGAAAAGCAGCATTTGTTATAGTTTTATGTTCTTGGTTTACTATAATGAACATATATGCACTAATACAATTAATAGGAGCCCTTGTATGAGTTACGTCGACGCACATTTTGACAGAGAACGTGATAGAATTAATGTTGTAGAGAGAGTCAACGGTAAACGTGAGTATCGAGAACTTCCTGTAAATTATGTATTTTATTATAATGATGCTAGAGGCAAGTTTAAAACTATATATGGAAACCCTGTTAGTCGTTTTAGTACAAGGAATGGTAAAGAATTTCATAAAGAAGTTAAGATGCATGGCAAACATGGGATATGGGAAAGTGATATTAATCCTGTGTTCCGTTGTCTTGCTGAAAACTACTTGGGTGTTGATGCTCCTAAACTAAACATTTGTTTTTTCGATATTGAAGTAGACTTCGATCCTGTTAGAGGGTATAGCAGTCCTGGTGACCCTTTCAATGCTATAACTGCTATTAGTTTACACTTAGGATGGCTAGATCAATTAATTACACTAGCAGTACCTCCTAAGAGTTTAAGCATGGAAAGTGCAACAGATCTAGTTAAACATTTTCCTAATACATTCTTGTTTGAACGTGAAGCAGATTTACTAGAAACATTTTTACAACTAATCGATGATGCTGATATACTAAGTGGATGGAACAGTGAAGGATATGATATACCTTATTGTGTTAATCGTATTACAAAAGTACTAAGCAAAGATGACACTCGTAAATTTAATTTATGGGGTCAGTATCCTAAGAAACGTACATTTGAACGTTTTGGATCAGAGAACGTTACATTTGATTTAATTGGCAGACAACACTTAGACTATATGCAACTTTATAGAAAATATACATACGAAGAGCGTCATAGTTATAGTTTAGATGCTATCGGTGAATACGAACTAGATGAACGTAAAACACAGTACGAAGGCACACTTGACCAACTATATAATCAAGACTTTGTAACATTTATCGACTATAGTAGACAAGATGTTAACTTACTTTATAGGATGGATCAGAAACTAAAGTTTATTGATTTAAGTAACGAGTTGGCACACTCTAATACTGTATTACTTGCAACTACAATGGGTGCAGTTGCAGTTACAGAACAAGCAATTATTAACCATGCACACGAGCAAGGACTTATAGTGCCTAATCGTAAGCATCAAGATAGTGGACTTGGTGCGGCTGGTGCTTATGTTGCATATCCTAAAAAAGGGTTGCATGACTGGATTGGTAGTCTTGACTTAAACAGTCTATATCCTAGTGTTATTAGAGCATTAAATATGGGTCCAGAAACTATCATAGGTCAACTTAGACCGATACTAACTGATCATGCAGTACAAACGGCAATGGCACAAAAGAAGACATTTGCTGATGCATGGGAAGGTCAGTTTGGAAGTAAAGAATACCAAGCAGTTATGAATATGGAAAAAGGCACTGAACTTACTATTGACTGGGAAAACGGTGACGAAGATATCGTTAGTGCCGCCGACTGTTGGCGATTAATGTTTGATAGCAATAAACCTTGGGTACTTAGTGCTAATGGTACAATATTTACAGTAGAGAAAAAAGGTGTTGTTCCTGGACTGCTAGAACGTTGGTATGCTGAACGTAAACAACTGCAAGCAAAGATGAGAGAAACAGACGGTGAAGAAAGAGAGTTTTGGGACAAAAGACAACTTGTTAAGAAAATTAACTTAAACAGTTTGTATGGTGCTATTCTTAATCCAGGTTGTAGATTCTTTGATGGTCGTATTGGACAATCAACTACACTAACTGGTAGATGTATTGCAAAACATATGAGTGCTAAACTAAACGAACTACTTACAACCGAATACGATCATGTTGGCAAATGTGTTATATACGGTGACACAGACTCTGTGTATTTTAGTGCATGGCCCGTAATTAAAGATCAAGTTGACAGTGGTAAGATGACTTGGAACAAGGAGTCTTGTATTGCATTATATGATCAACTAGGCGAAGCAGTTAACGAAACGTTTCCAGCATTTATGGAACAAGCATTTCATTGTCCTCGTAAACACGGAGAAATAATTGCATCAGGTAGAGAAGTAGTTGCAGAAAAAGGATTATATATTACTAAGAAACGATATGCAGTATTAGTAATTGATAACGAAGGATTTAGAACTGACATAGAAGGTAAACCAGGCAAAGTAAAAGCAATGGGATTAGATCTAAAACGCAGTGATACTCCTCCTATTATGCAACAATTTATGAGTAGTTTATTACTAGATGTACTAACTGGTAAGCAATCAGAACATATAGTTGATCGTATTAAAGAATTTAAATATGAATTCCACGATAGACCAGGGTGGGAAAAAGGTACTCCTAAGAGAGTTAACAACTTAACAATGTATACTGCTAAAGAACAAAAAGAAGGCAGAGCAAACATGCCTGGACATGTTAGAGCTGCAATGAACTGGAATTATTTAAGGAAACTTAACAACGATAATTATAGTCAAACTATTGTCGATGGTATGAAAACTATTGTATGTAAATTAAAACAAAATCCATTAGGATACACAAGTGTTGGATATCCAACAGATCAAACACATATACCACAATGGTTTAAAGACTTACCATTCGATGATGGACTTATGGAAGCAACTATTGTGGATAAGAAAATTGATAATTTATTAGGTGTACTAGATTGGAATCTCGGAGAAAAGACACAAACTGCAAACGAATTTGACAGTTTATTCTCGTTTAATTAAGTACGCATATAAATACAGTAGAGGTATTAGATGTTAGCAAAACTGTATAAATCTTATAGTATTATGGATTACCATCGCAGAGAGATGGGTACCTTATCTATTGATAATTTTCTGTCAGATAGTCGTACTGAAGAGATTGTAGAAGCACAACTACCTAGGTATCGAGATAAAGAATTTCATCACACGGTAAAAAATAATTTTAAAAAACTACAAAATGCACTAAACGAATACAATCAGAGTATTGTAGACCTTGATAATAACATGAAAAGTATTATGTTAAAACAAGAAATTAAAATTATGCAAGACGACTATAAAAGATACGATAAAAAAGAACATTTAGAATTTTTTGAAGACAGACAGAGTTATATAACACAAGAACTTGACGACCTGTGTCGTACTACAATTAGAAATAATTCCTCTTTACAATTCCCTAGTTTAGATATAAACCCTGCTGATGGAAGATTTGTACGGGAAGGTTTAGGTGCAGACCCACAATATATATTTACAAAAGACACAGAGATAAAAGATAAAGTTAAAGATAAATTTAATGAATATTACGCAAACAGAAGACTAAAAATTTATGATAACTTAGAAAATATGCCTAAAAATCAAATCGGGTTTGCAACTTGTATTAATATGTTCGAATATATGCCTTTAGACCCTATTAAAGAAATAACTAGTAAGATTTTTAAATTACTACGACCTGGAGGAAAGTTCTTTTTTACATACAACAACTGCGAAGACCGTGTGAGTTTAGAGTTACTAGAAAACGGACTTAGATCATTGTCAACAAAAACAATAACGATTAATATGTTATCTGGGTTGCAAGGATACGACGTTGTGGATAGCGGAAGTACAAACAGTGGTGTATGGAACTGGATGATTGTCCAAAAACCTGGTGTCCTAGAAAGTAATAAGATAAATGCATCTAATTTAAGTATAGTTCAAAAAAAACTTGACTAATCCACCTAAATATACTATAATTACATTATAAACATTTTATAGAAAAAGGATATTTTAATGAAAGACTATCTACTTGACATTGTGTCGCATACACATAATCTAGGTTTTATTGACCTAGTAAAAATTACTGGTACTGATAAAGAAACAGTAATCGAAGGACTTGCAGAAGATAGAAGTGTTATCTTAAAAGGTGAATTTAAAAAACCAGTAGCAGAGTTTATAGGCACATTTGGTATGCCTAACTTAGACAAACTTGGCATTATCTTAAAGATACAAGAATATAACGAAGGTGCTAAGATTACTGTTAATACACAAGAACGTAACGGTGAAGAAGTTCCAGTTGGAATACATTTTGAAAATGCAAAAGGTGACTTCCATAACGATTATCGTTATATGAGCAGTGAAGTTGTTAACGATAAACTAAAAAGTGTAACAATGAAAGATGTTAAATGGGGAGTTGAGTTTTCTCCTACTATTGCAAGTATTAGTAGATTAAGAATGCAGATTAGTGCAAATAGTGAAGAACGTACATTTATGGCAAAGACAGAAGGCAATGATCTAGTATTCCATTTTGGTGATGCAAGTACACATGCTGGTAAGTTTGTTTTTCAAAATGATGTAGGTGGAAAACTAGATAGAGGTTGGGCATGGCCCGTTGAGCAAGTTAGTAAGATTTTAAGTCTTGGTGGCGACATGCAATACAAAGTTAGTGATGACGGTGTAACTGAACTTACTGTAGACAGTGGGTTAGGTATATATAGATATCTACTTCCAGCACAGAGTAAATAAGTATATATTATTTACTACTGGAGAACTAAATGTCTAAAGAATACCTAGGTTTAGGCGAATTCTATATAACAAATGTGTGTAACCTAGCATGTCAGAACTGTAATAGGTTCAATGATGTTGCAAGAAAAGGTCATATCAAGTTTAACGAAGAACAGTATATAGAATTCGCAACAAGATTTGAATTAGGTGTTATTAGTATTATCGGCGGAGAACCGTTACTACATCCAGGACTTCTTAGTTATGTTAAAGGACTAAGAAAACTCTGGCCCACTAGTGACTTAATTATTACAAGTAACGGAATGCAACTGAATAAAGTTAAGCATTTATACGAATATTGTGTAGCAAACCGTTGTAGTTTAGAGATAAGTTTCCATGACGAAGACGACTTAGATAAAAGATTATGGAATGAAATTGAAATCTTTAAAAAACAAAATGGGTTCTCTTGGAATGCGATACAAGATGAAGTAATTGAACACACCGGAAGAGACGGTGAAAAATTTACAACAACATCTCAACATTTGACAGACGAAGGTGGATTTAAATTTTTGTTTACAGATGCACATACATTTAGTACAACTAATGTTCGTGAATACGACGGAATGACTCCTTTACCACATGACAGTGATCCTGCAAAAGCATATCATGATTGTAGTTTAAAATTTAGTCACACTTTCTTTAATGGAGACCTATACAAGTGTGGGTTTATTGCAGCAGCAAAAGAATTTGTTACTGAACGTAATGCAGAGCATTTATGGAAACCATTATACGATTATAAGCCTGTTAATATGAAACAATGGGATTCACAATGGAGAGATAAATTCTTTAGCCCTGAAGATGTTTGTAGAGTTTGTTCTGAGAGAGCAAACTACGGTAAATGCAAAACTTGGCTTAAAAAAGAATATGAGAAGGACAACACATGATCGAAACGAGAGATACAAAAATTAAAAGAATAGGCGATGACGTCCATGTAGAATTTTATGAGAATAATATAATGCTAGGAGTGATTGACTATAGTGATAAAAGTATGTATTATGTAGAGAGTGCAATAGAGAACTTTTTAGAAGGTATTCTTAATTATGATACAATCGATAAATTTAAAATAAAGGATAGTGAATGACAAACTTACCATTAGACTTAACTGTTGAGCAAAAAGACTATGCACAGTTCCTCCCAGCACTTAGTACATTCTATGCACTATTCATTGGCAGACAAAGACGAGGATTACAAATAGGCGAACCTTATGTTGATCCAGCAAGAATTCCAAGTGTACTAGGCGGTATGGAAGGAATGAACTGGTTAGATAGTAAAGGTCTATGGCGATATAAATGGAGTTTACATAGTGCAGGTCATGCAAGTTTAGACTTACAAAAAGATATGTTTAGAGAAGACCAGTACAGAGACCGTGATAAAAACTATAGTTGGTTGCTAGGCGACAGTGGTGGTTTTCAAATTGGTAAAGGTAAGTGGGAAGGCGACTGGCGAGCAGGTAGTGGTTGTGCAAAAGCACAGAAGAAACGTGATGGTGTTCTTAGATGGATGGACGCATTTATGGATTACGGAATGATACTTGATATTCCAGCATGGGTAGACAGAAGTCCAGAAGGTAGTGCGGCTAGTAAAATTAGTAGTTATCAAGAAGCAGTAGACGGTACTGCATTTAATAACGAATACTTTATAAAAAACAGAAATGGTAATTGTAAGTTTTTAAATGTGTTACAAGGTGAGAATTTTGCACAAGCAGATGACTGGTACGCACAGATGAAGAAGTTTAGTGATCCAAAACATTACCCAGGTGCACATTTTGATGGTTGGGCAATGGGCGGACAGAACATGTGCGACTTACACCTAGCACTTCGAAGAGTAGTAATACTAGGGCATGATGGATTACTAGAAAAAGGTAAACAGGACTTAATGCACTTCTTAGGCACAAGTAAACTAGAATGGGCAATGGTACTTACTGCAATACAAAGAGGTATCCGTAAACAGTTTAACGAGAACTTTCAGATAACATTCGATTGTGCTAGTCCTTTCTTATGTACTGCAAACGGACAACAGTACACAGGGTATCGTTTAGAGCAAGATGGTAAGTGGAGTTACATGATGGAAAACTCTCCTGATAGTAAAGCATGGAGTAATGATACAACACCTTATGACCAAATATGTGATGGTATGTATGACAATTGGATGCCTAGTCCAATTACAAAAGGCATGAAACTTAATGATGTTACTATCTATTCGCCAACATGTACTAATAGAATGGGCAATATTACTAATACAAGTTGGGATAGTTTTAGTTATATGCTAATGATGAATCATAATGTATACACGCATTTAAGAAGTGTACAAGAAGCAAACAGAGTGTTTGATGAAGGAAGATATCCTTATATGTTAGTAGACGAGAAGTTTGATAAAACAGAAGTTAAAGATGTTATTGCTAGAATCTTTGAAATAGACGATAAAGACAAACAACTAGAACTAATTGATAGTCACCAGAAGTTATGGATGATGGTTGTTGGTACAAGAGGTTATGTAGGCAAGAAAACAGTAAATGCAAGTAGTCAATTTAGTAGTTTATTTTCGGAGTCGTAATGCCAAAAGCACTAATTATAGGAATGGGTATAGGTCAACTATATTACCAAATTTATATGAAAAAAGGTTGGGAATTTCAAACTGTTGATTTAACTAAAACTGCTGACTATACTGAAGTAAAAGATGTACAAGGCGAGTTTGATATTGCACATATTTGTACTCCTAACTTTACACATGAAGCGATTGTTAGACAGATTGCAAACAAATGTAAAATTGTATTTGTTGAGAAGCCAGGTGTTGAAAATGCTGATGCTTGGTCACAACTAATAAAAGATTTCCCACAAACATTAATACTAATGGTTAAGAATAACCAATACAGGCATAATGTTGATATACTTAAAGAAACTACACAAAATTGTGATACCTTAATACTAAATTGGTGTAATAAAAATAGAGTACCTAATCCTGGCAGTTGGTTTACAACAAAAGACCTTGCTTATGGGGGAGTTAGTAGAGATCTAATGCCTCACTTATTAAGTTGGGTACAAGTGTTAGCAGAAGATTATAACGGGATAAAAAGTGTATATAGTTACAGTAAACAAAGATATAACTTAGATACTGTTGGTGATACTGACTACGGAGAGGTTACTAAAAATGGAACGTATAATGTCGACGACGTTGCACAAATATATTTAGTAGATGGACCTAATGTAAACTTTAAACTCTATACTGCATGGAAACAAGAAGAAGAAGATGCTATTAATATAAAGTTTTACAGTATGGGGAATCTAATACATACAGAAGAACTTGGACTATGTCCCGAAGACGCCTATAGTAAAATGATTGACAGTGCATACGAAAATATATATAATAAAGAGTACAAGCAACTACAACTTGCTAAAGACCTATGGATTCATAAACAACTAGAGAGATTATAAATGAGCAAAATAACAGATAGAATGGAAGAATTGTGTGCTCCTATTGAACAACAGATTTTAATGTGCGATAATAGAGAAGATATATTGATGATGGCATGTGCAATGCTTACTCATGTTAAAACAATGCTCGATTCACAAATTGGAATTGAAGGACGTAAAACTATAATAGGAGATTCTAATAGTGACTAGATTATTATACACTGAAGGTAAAGGTTGTTTCCAAGAACGTACAGATTATGAAATACCTAAAATTGCAGATAACGAGATTCGTGTTAAGTCAGTATTTACTGGTATATGTCGTAGCGATATTGCTATGATGAATGGAAAATTTGGTCCTTTACCATTAGAAATGCAAGGACATGAAGGATTAGGTAAGGTACTAGAAATAGGAAAAGACTTAGTTGACAAACAAGCAATCGAAATCGGCTCTTACGTTGCTACTAGAGGTGAACCTGCATTTGCTGATGAATACAATGTAAAAGCAGAACAATTTGTAGTAGTTCCTGAAGCAGACCCTAAATATATTATAGAACCAGTAGCATGTGGAATAAACTGTGTGCTGGCAGTTAGACATGAAGTTGCAAGGTTACTTGAAGTTACTGATAAGAACTCGAAGCCAACCCCTAGAGCAATAATCATAGGCAGTGGGTTTCTTGCAAAGATCATACTACAGGCAATGTTATTACGTCATCCAGAAGTTTCAATAGATATTATTGGTAGTAGTAACCAACAATGGTACAAAGATAATTTTGACTATACACTACTAGATGACTTTACAAACGACAGTGGTCAACATACATATGATCTTGTCTTTGATCTTAAAGAAGATGACAGAGTATTCAATAAAGATTGTATTAATAATAATGGTATAATTGTTATGGGTGCAGAAAAACCTAACGGTATAGATACTACATTTTCCAATTTATTATGGAGAAATGTTACAATGATATTTCCAAGTCCAAGATCGCCTGCATTTTTTAAAGCAATGACACTAGGTAAGTATTGGATTGAAATCGGTGATCTGAAAGTTGATGGTTTTTGGACTAAAGGATATGATAGAGATACCGAATGGGAAAAAGCATTTAGTGATGCAGATGATAGACAACCAGGATACAATAGAGGATATATTAAATGGTAATGATGAGAACATACGATACTGAAGATGGTAAGACTATTACTACAGATAGTGCAACTTACTTTGTAAACATAGAAGTAGAGCAAACTCCTGCTTACAAAAAAAATACGTTATTTGTAATAGGATTACCTGAAGCAGAAGAGATCATTAAGTATGCATATAAATATGATTGTACAAACGTATATTTTGGCACAGGTACAACATTTAATCCTGAGGACACAGAAGACTATAAAGACTGGAATATTGTTATGTGTGATGTACTAGATGAAGGATTTTGGGTAACACTAGACTTTGACTTAATACCATATGGTCCAGCAGTTAAAGTTATGAGTTGTAATGAGTATGATAGATTTATTCCTATGTTAAGTATTAAGACTCCAGATTTACTAGGGTGGAATTACAATGCAACAGTTAAGTTAGACGACACAGACTTTCGTAAATCAAATCCAGGTGTTTGGTGTCATAGGTTACACAATCTGTTGGATACCGAAAAGTTTACAGACTGGAGTGAGTACAAAGGCGATACGTTTGTTAAATAGGAAATACTATGGATAATAAAAAAAGGCTAGAAGAACAACATACTAGACTGAACGCAGCCACAACTAAACTTGAGAAAGAACTTATGTATAATCCTTTTTGTAATACCACAATGAGAAAATACACAGAACTAAAAAAGAAAAAACTTTTGGTTAAAGATGAGTTATTCGCCTTAGAAACAAAATGTTGACAAACACTTCTGAATGTACTATAATAACATTAAAGATCAACCCCTTGGGAGATGAAAATGAAAGAACAATTACTAGATACATTAGTATCAAAATATGAAAGTGATTATAAACAAGCACATGCTACTTTAGAGATATATCTAACTAATCCAGTAGGTATAGGCGAGCATCCGCAACACCTAGAAGAGATGGATAAACTTGTTGAGGCAATGGCATCGTCGATGGATAAGTTAGCAACACTAAAGAAACAATATATAGATATAATAAAGTACGGCTAGGAGAAAAAAATGGCAGATGAAAAGCACATGGATTATATGATTAGACGTAATAGAGAAGAAGCACAAAAAGAATCACTTAAAACTGTATCTAAGATGATCTGGGTTACTTTTCAAAAAGAAGGGTTACACAAGTACCCTGCGGCATTAGATGATCCTGCTCTAGCAACCGGTGACGAATATGATGTTTCTTTTTTAGGTTACATACACAGACACATTTTTAAGTTTAAGATATCAATTGAAGTATTTCATGATGATAGAGATATTGAATTTATACAATTTAAGAGATGGTTAGAAAAACTATACTCTGAGAAAACATTAGAATTAGATTACAAGTCATGTGAAATGATTAGTGACGCCCTTTACTTACAAATTAATGAACGTTATCCGAGTCGACGTGTTATCATCGAAGTAAGTGAAGATGGAGAAAATGGCTCTATTACAACCTACGAAAATAAGGAATAAGAAAATGGCAATGACGCCTGAACAGAAGAGAGTATATTCGAAAGTATATGACGATCTTCAAGACTATCTTCGTTTTTGTAAAACTTTTGGTCATCCATATGACGAAAAAGCACTTTATAAACAAGACGACGACAACTGGCAAACTTACCGAAATCTTAAAGAAGGTAAGAGGATTAGTAATAACTGGATGAGAGATGCCAAGTTATGCGGTGCAAACATTTTTGGACGAAGACGTTATTAGTGTTTAAACATCAAGTAAAACTATCTATCGATGCACTAAGTACCCGTCCTAATCACTTACCGATTGAGGGCGGTGCACTTAATGCTGGATATACAATGGTAGACGCATTAGCTGTAGTCAGCAACTTCCTAGGAAATCACGGATTGATATATCGAACAGATTGGTGGTGGGAAGGCAATGGATGGACAGAAGATATGGACCAAGCACTTTGTATAGAATTTAAAGAAGAAAAGAACAAAATATTAGTTCAATTACTAGGAGAACAAAGATGACAGTATATATTGTTGATTTAGAAGCAGTTGATACTCGATATACTGCTGAATGGAAAAAGTATTTGCCAGACCAGTTACAACAAGCATTGGTTAGTGACGTAGTTGTATTAGATACTGTAGAAGTTATTAGTGGCGGAGATGTTCCACAAGCAACAACACCAGGTGCTTTTTTAAACTTTGGTGGTACAAATATTTACAAAAGTAATCAACTTCAACAGATAGGTGAACTATTTTGTAATGGAAAAATTAACAATGGTGATTACTTTTTATATACTGATGCTTGGAATCCTACTGTAATTCAATTACGTTACATGGCAGAACTTCTTGGTATTGATATTAAGATTGGTGGCATGTGGCATGCTGGTAGTTATGACCCACAAGACTTTTTAGGAAGACTTATAGGTAGCAAACCTTGGGTACGGTATGCTGAAGCAAGTATGTTTGAGTGTTATGATCATAACTTCTTTGCAACACAATTTCATATTGATTTGTTTTGTAAAACATTTGGTGGATCTGGATCAGATTTTACTGAAAAGTTTGTGAGAACAGGTTGGCCTATGGAATACGCAGGCAGTGACTTATTGTTGTACAAAAATATGGAAAAGAAAGACATTATACTCTTCCCACACAGAGTTGCATCTGAGAAACAACCTGAAATATTCCGTGACTTAGCAGAGAGTTTGCCAGAATATGAATTTATTATATGTCAAGAACAAGGTTATACAAAAAATGAATATCATAATGCACTAGGAGAAGCAAAACTAGTGTTTAGTGCTAACTTACAAGAAACATTAGGTATTAGTTGGTACGAAGGAGCATTAGTAGATGCTATTCCTATGGTGCCTGATAGACTTAGTTATAGTGAAATGGCATTAGATGTATTTTCATATGCAAGTGAATGGACTGAAACCTTTGATAAATATATGGAGCATAAAGAACTTATCATATACCAAATCAAAGATTATATGGACAACTACGATAAGTATGTTCCCAAAATTAGACAACAGGTTGCAATGTTAGAGAAAGATTTCTTTCATGGCAGTATATTATATAATACAATTAGAGAAAGCATATGACAAAAAGAGTACTACTAATTGGAGGTGCTGGCTTTATAGGAAAACACTTAGAAAAACGACTAACTTCAAATGGGCATATTGTTAATATAATAGATAAAAAAGTTAACGAAAATATTAATGACGGGTTCTATGAGAATAATAAACACTTTGATATAGTATATTTTCTAGCCGCAGAAGCAAATTTAAAAGCAGTAAAACTTAATCCTTTAGATGCAATTAAAACAATGACTGTTGGATTAACAAATTGTTTAGAAGCATTTCCAGACACACACTTTGTCTACGTTAGTAGTAGCATGGTATATGGCGATTGGGATAGTTACGATATGTCAGAGACAGACAAATGTGGTCCAGTAGACTTATACGGACAGTTAAAACTAGCAGGTGAAGGTATAGTAAAAGAACTTCATAAACAAAAATATACTATTATTAGACCAACAGCGGTATATGGCCCTAATGATGATCAGAGTCGTGTAATGCCTTTATTCATTAAATTAGCAAAAAATAACGAAACATTAACTGTTAATGGGCATTCTACTATGTTAGATTTTACATACATAGATGACTTAATCGATGGACTTATATTAGTAATGGAGAATAAGAACTCTCACAATACAACATTTAACATAAGTTACGGCGATAGTGTTGCATTAGAGAGTGTTGCAAAGTATATTATAAAAACTGTTGGAAAAGGCAAATTACAAGTTACTACTAAAGACTTAGAATATCCTGACAGAGGAACACTAAACATTAGTAGAGCAAAAGAGTTATTAGGATATAACCCTAAATTAAGTTATATCGAAGGGATTAATAAACTATTAGAGGAATAAAAATGAATATTGGGTTTATAGGCTTAGGCAAACTTGGAATGCCTTGTGCTGAAGAAATAGCAAAAAAAGGACATACTGTAAACGGATTTGACCAAGAAGATGTAAAATCACAACATATAAGAATATTAGACTCTATAGAACAAACAGTACAAGGCACTGATATTGTATTTGTTGCAGTTCCTACTCCACACGAACAAGGTTACGATGGTAGACACCCGTCAGCACATTTAGAACCTAAAGACTTTAATTATGAAATTGTTAAATCTGTTTTAACTGAAGCAAACAGTTATATGGATAAAGACCAATTACTAGTTTTAATTAGTACAGTATTACCTGGCACTACAAGATCAACATTTATTCCATTAATTACTAACACAAGGTTTGTATACAACCCGTACCTAATTGCTATGGGAAGTGTAGGATGGGATTTCTTAAACCCAGATATAATGATGATAGGTACTGAAGACGGATCTGCAACCGGTGATGCTAAAGAACTTACAGACTTTTATAAAACTGTAGTAGAAAATGATGCACCTATAAAAATTGGCACTTGGGATGAATGTGAATGTATTAAAGTTTTTTACAATACTTTTATTAGTACAAAACTTGCACTTGTTAACATGATGCAGGATGTTGCACAAAAGCAAGGTAACATTAACGTTGATGTAGTAACCGATGCACTTGCAAGTTGTACTAAAAGAATTGTTAGTAAACAATACATGACTGCAGGCATGGGAGACGGAGGTGCTTGTCATCCTAGAGATAACATAGCACTTCGTTACATGGCAAAGAACTTAGATTTACAATACGACTTGTTTGACGCAGTAATGCAATCTAGAGAAGTTCAAGCAGAGAATATGGCAAAACTCTTATGTGCTAAAGCAAAAGAATATGAGTTACCTGTGCTAATACATGGAGTATCATACAAACCAGGCGTTGAATACTTAGATGGAAGTTATAGTCTGTTAGTAGCACACTATTGTAATAAACATAACCATAACCCAATACTTGTTGATGTAATAACACACAACGATCCAGGGCCTTATAAAGCAGTTGTATTATTAGCACACAATAACAAAGTAACTTATGATTATACTAACAACACACAAACAGATGAATTGTACTGTGAATTAGAACAAGGAAGTGTAATAGTTGATCCTTGGAGAAGTTATCCGAAAGATGATAGTCGTTATACTGTAATACACTACGGAGATACAAGAGTTGGGTAAGCATCTTGCCTCAATGATCACAAGACAAAATGAAAATTGGCATCAAGGTTTTGTTAATCCTTTTTGGAGCAAAACGAGTTATACTAAGTTAAATTACAAACGTCAACTATTTAATAACAATAAAGATTTAGTAAAATGGAAATCACAAGGTTATACACATAAACACTTTACCGGATTATTATGTGATATAAATGATAAACAACCTATGTACATAAAAGATTTTATAAGTTGGTTTGAAAGAACTTATGGTGCAAAAGATGTAGGTGTAAGTTTATATAAAATGCCCACAGGTGTTATACTTCCTACACACAAAGATACGTTTAAAAAATATAGATCATTATTTAAATGTAGTTTAAAAAGTTGTATGAGAGCAATAGTATTTTTAGATAAATGGCATTCTGGACACTTTTTTGAAATAGACGGTCATAGTGTTACAAACTATAAAAAAGGTGATTTTATATTTTGGCAAGGAAACACTGCACATATGGCGGCTAATATAGGATTAGAAACAAGATATACAATGCAGATTACAGGACACCAATAATGTTTAAATCAGAGATATTACAAAAACTCAACACATTAGATATGAAAGCACTTAAACAAGAATATCATAGTCATCCAGAATACGGTCTAATTAACATACCTAACTTTCTACCAGATGGGTTAACTAGTATATGTGCAAATGAATTAGACTGGATACCTTTAGAAGATTGTAAACATTTTACAAGAAAAGGTAGTTGTATGTATGAGCATAACAACTTAGAAGAAACACCTTATGCAGATCAACTAGTACATGCGTTAAGTAGTAGTAAATTTATAAAATGGTTAGAAGACCTAACTGGAGTAAAAAAATTACTAAACGATCCACACTTAGTAGGTGCAGGATATATGAAAAGTTTTCGTGGAGACACATTACAAGTACACACTGATTTTAATTGGGTGGAAGAATTACAGTTAAATAGAGCAGTTAGTATTATTGTTTACTTTAACAAAGATTGGAATAAAGACTGGGGAGGTAGTTTAAATTTTTACGATACAAAAAATGAAAAACTGTTAAGTAGTATTAAACCAGACTTTGGAAACATGTTAATTTGGTCCTATAAGAATTTAGTATACCATGGTTACCCAGACCCAATGACCTGCCCTGAAGATGAATGTCGAAAAGGACTTAGACTATTCTATCTTACAAGCGAATCACAACCGGATGAAGTTAATCCACCGCACCGTAGTTTATATTGGTTCGATAAAGAAAAAGGTATCCCATATGACGAACGAACAGAAAAATAAACAAACATTGCCAGATCTTAAAGGTAAACCTTATGGCGGTGCTTGGAGTATACACAATACTGAAACAGTTAACTTTGTTGGTCTACATACTGCTGCTTTTGCACAACCAGACATACAAGGTTTTCTAAAAGATTATAGTAGTTGGATGCAACAAGGACATGAACTAAAAGGCATAGATGCGTATAAACATCTTGCATTTGCTAACGGAACAACTGAAGTATTTGACAAGTTTTATATGAAACATTTAGATCGTAGGCTTAGATTATGGAAAGGCGAATATTTTTATCATCAAATAGTTGCAAGAGAAAACTTTTATAGTAATTTTAGTTGGATAGCAGATGACGATATACATGTTGGTGATGTAGTTGTTGTTAGTTTACCTTTTAGTGATACAGGAATGACAGTACAAGGATTTGAAGAAGTTATGCAAAAATGTTGTGCTAAAAATGTTCCTGTACTAATTGATATGGCATATATCAATATAAGCAAACACACAAAGTTTAATTTAGATTTTGAATGTATCGAAACTATTGCAACAAGTTTAAGTAAAGTGTTTCCAGTTGAGACACTTCGTATAGGAATGAGGATGAATAGACACAATGACGATGACTCACTTAATGCATATACCAATAATAGTACTCCTTATGTTAATACTAATAGTATTCATATAGGACATGAACTAATTAAAAAATACAATAACAACTGGCTTTATCAAACATACTCTAAAAAACAACAAGAACTATGCAAGGAGTTAGATGTTACTCCTAGTGATTGTGTGATATTCGGTATAGATCGTAACAGTAAATATTCTGACTACAATAGAGGTGGTAAATCTAATAGACTTTGTTTTAGCAAACTTTGGGACAAAAGAGTATGACATACATAGTTAATGATAGTTGCATTAACTGCAAACACATGGATTGTGTAAGTGTATGTCCTGTGGATTGTTTCTACGAAGGTGAAAACATGTTAGTAATTAATCCAGACGAATGTATCGACTGTGGAGTATGTGAGCCGGAATGTCCTGCTGATGCTATACTACCTGATACAATAGCCGGTGCGTTAGAATGGGTCGACTTTAATCAAAAATACTCAAATTTATGGCCCAATATTACACAAGTAAGGTCTGAAGATGTTCCTAAAGATGCTGAAGAATGGCATAATGTAGAAGGTAAAATTCAATACTTTAGTGATAAACCTGGCAAAGGCGATTAATGTTGACTTTTCTGTCTAAATACAATATACTAAAAGAAAAGGTAATACTGTGTGGTTTATAATTGCAATGGTTTATTCTACTACAATAGGAGACCCTGAAATATTTGTTATGAAGAGCACATTTAATAACAAAAAGACCTGTCAATTAGAATACCAAACTAAACCTCAAGAATTCATGAATGATATGTTTAAATTAAGACCTGAACTTAAAAGCATGTCATTTAGTTGTGTTGATAAACAACTACTAATGGAACTAAAAATATCACACGGTACTCAGTTTAGAAATTTATAAAGTGACACACCACTATAACTCGGAGAATAAAATGACAATATCCAACGTAATAACACGAAGACTTAAGAATGCTAACAAAAGATTTTGGGCTGGTGATAACATCAGTGAATACTTATATGAAGGCGACAAAGAAGCATTAATAGAGGAACTAACACCTAAGTTTGAAGCAGTACTAGATGGACTAGTAATTGATAGATTTAATGATCCTAATAGTATGGACACTGGTAGACGCCTTGCAAAAATGTATATTAATGAACTAATGGCAGGAAGATATAATCCTATGCCTAATGCAACTGCATTTCCTAACACTGACGGAGATGCTTACAAAGGCATGTTGGTTGTACGTAGTGAAATTAAGAGTATGTGTTCTCATCATCACCAGCCAGTAAGCGGTGTTGCATATATTGGTATTATTGCAGCAGAGAAATTGATTGGACTAAGCAAATATACAAGAATTGCACAATGGTGTGCTAGACGAGGCACATTACAAGAAGAACTTAACAATGTAATCGCAAATAAGATACAAGAAGCAACAGGTAGTCCAAACGTAGGTGTGTACTTACAAGCAACGCATGGTTGTTGTGAGAATAGAGGTATTATGGCTCACAGTAGTTTAACACAAACAACTGTACTACGTGGAGCATTTGGTGAAGACATGGGTACTAAAAAAGAGTTTATGGATAACATTAAACTGCAACAAGAGTTTTCCTGCTAAAAGAATGACACATGCAAATATCAACTCATAACGAATGGAATACTCTTAAAAGTATCGTAGTAGGAATTGCTCGAGGTGCTAACAAGCCAGAAGATTCTCATTTTGAAACACTTGGTACATACGATAAATTAATTACTCTTAAAGCAGATAACGAATTAAATACATTTGTACAAGTACTAGAACAAGAAGATGTTATTGTTTATAGACCAAACTATAACGACTTTACACAGACTAAAGGTATGTATAATTATTGTCCAAGAGACAGGTTACTTATTATCGGCGATACTGTTATTGACTGCAATATGCAATATGATTGTAGAGAACAAGAGATAAAATACTTAGATTTTGTAACTAATAGTGCAAATAAGATAATAAAAGTACCTCGTGAAGAACAACTACGATTCGATGCCGCTAACGTATGTAGAATAGACGATACTCTACTATACCTTGTTAGTCCAAGCGGAACTCCTCAAGGTGCAGAATGGCTACAACAACAGTTTCCAAACTACAAAGTAGAAGTTACCCACACTTACGGTGGCATACATATTGATAGTACATTTATTCCTGTACGTCAAGGGTTAGTTGTTATTAATAAGGATCGTGTAAATTACGAACAAGTTCCTAAGTGTTTTAAAGAATGGGATATTATTTGGTTAGGCAACAATGACTTAACTCCTAAGCAATTTTCAGGCGAGGCATTTGCGAGTAACTACATTCAATTAAACTTTTTAATGATTAATCCAAAATTAGCAGTTATTGACGATACACCTGCACTCAAACAAAAGTTACTTGAATACGGAGTACTAAGTCATACAGTGCCATTTACACATAGCAGAACACTAGGTGGCGGACACCATTGTGTTACATTAGATTTACATAGGGAAAAGTAAAATGTATAGACCTCTACCAAACGGACTAACAATAAAAGAGTCAAAAGTACAAGGACTAGGACTATTTGCAACAAAAGATTTTGATGCAGATGTAGTATTAGGTATTGTCCATGTTATGAATAAGAATTTTCCACACGGCAGTATCCGTACTGCATTAGGTGCCTTTTATAATCATTCAAATGATCCCAACTGTAAGAATGTTGAAGGATTTTGGCACCAGATTCCTGTTAGATACTTAATGACTATTAAGAAAATTACAAGCGGCGAAGAGTTAACTGCAGAGTACACTCTATATCAAGAATTTGGCGATATAGATGAACCCTGATTTAGAAGATGACGAAACATACATATACGAAAGTCCAGACGGTGGAAAAACTGTATATGCTAGATTGTTTGGAGATGACCTAAGTAATAGATTTCTAGTTCAAGTGTCAGAGGACGAGGACATTTCCTGGAATAATCCTTGGGAAGATAAACCAGAAGTTGACACATATTTGATAGACCGGTACCCTGAACTAAAAGAAAAATATATCGAATACAAACAACTAGAACAGCACTATAAAGCCTGGAGTTTATTAGAGCAAAAAGGTTGACGACACCTAGAACTATGTTATTATAAGAGTATGATGCAATAGTAATAAGGATCAGCAAATGGCTAAAGTTAAAACATCTATCTTATTAGGATCTACAATGCTTACACTTGTAGCATGTGGTGGAGGTGGCAGTGGTGGTGCTCCAATAAGAAACATAGTTGATAACAATATTGAATTCAGTAACATCAGCAGTAGTATAAGTAGTTTGGCAGCAGTTGTGGATCAAGCACAAGCAAGTGCGACAATACAAAGTCTAGTAAAACCTACTGAAATAGATAGGAACAATGCAAAAGCCGTTGTTGCTGAAATTGATAATGTTATTAATAACTGGAATAGTTACAAAGATAGTTTAGATGTTGATACACTGATAGTTAAGATACAAACTGATGAATGGAAAAAAGCAGAAGCAGTTATTAAGATACTCAAAGAAGATATGAGAACTGTTGTGCAGAATGTTGTAGATGGTGGCACTTATGAAACTACAGACTTATCTTTTTTAGATAAGCCAGAAGCAGTTAATAAAAGAATAGTTGATAAAAAACAAGCAATCTACAATGATGCTACACCAACTATTATACATACAAAAACAGATATAGTTACAGTAAGCGAGTTCAATGAAAGCACAAGTAGTATCCG